>Ga0183260_10004167_pt1 | contig 11539 bp, 11 predicted proteins | sample AntDrymUQ4972206_2_FD_129768 | JGI IMG/M metagenome (GOLD analysis project Ga0183260, IMG submission 129768) | Polar desert sand microbial communities from Dry Valleys, Antarctica - metaG UQ497 (22.06) (version 2) (version 2) | ecosystem: Environmental > Terrestrial > Soil > Desert | place...
AGGGTGCGGCGAGCAGCTAGCCCGCGCGACCTCGACAATTTAGGCGGTCATAGCGGCGGGGATACACCTCTTCCCATTCCGAACAGAGAAGTTAAGCCCGCCAGCGCCGATGGTACTCGGGGCGCAAGCCCCCGGGAGAGTAGGACGCCGCCTGTCTTTTTCGCAGATCGGAATCCGCTAGTGCGGATTCCGGTCGCTCACAAGCAGACCCCTTCATGTCGACCCGAGACACGAAGTCGCGGGGTGTGAAGTCGGCTGCCTGCCTTCCGTGAGCGGGCGAGATTTCGGCTGCGCTCGGACGAGCACAACGACAGCACATCGGTATCAAACCCTGAACCGCCCGATTATTCAGGTTCCACATAAAGGGGTCTTGGTTGGCGCGTCGGGAATCCGCGCTAGCGGATTCCCGACTTGCGCAGAGGATCACTCCCACTGGCCCTCCGAGCCGCCGTTCGTTCTCCCTTCCGCCGACATCTGGTCGTCGCCGTTCCTGGCCGCCCCCGCGCCGAGCTCGCGTAGGCGGCGAACTCGGGTCTCCAGCGAAGGGTGGGTCTTGAACATGCGCGAGATGCCCTCGTCCGCGAACGGGTCGACCGCATAGAGCGGCTCGGTGGCGGGCGAGGCGGCGAACTCGACCAGCTCCGACGCTCGATCGAGCCGCAGCAGGGCGTCTGCGAGGTCGTGTCCGCGGCCTGTCACGCGTGCCGCGAGGGCGTCGGCCTCGAGCTCGCGCCTCGGCGAAAGGAGAATGTGGACGAAGGCGGCTGCGACGGGCGCGAAGATGTACAGCAGCACCCGTCTCAGCCAGCCGCCGATCCGGCTCGCCTCGAGGAGCGTTGCCGCGAAGAGGACGGCGTAGGTCTGCACGAGAACGTCTCGCCGGCGGACGTGAGCGAGCTCGTGCGCGATGGCGGCTTCGAGCTCGTCCCGATGCAGCGCTTGCACGGCGCCTGTGGAAACCGCGAGGGACGAGCTCGTCGGTCCGCGTCCGACCGCAAAGAGGCGCGGGAAACCGTCCGCGATGAGGAAGAGCGTCGGCGGCCGGACTCCGAGCTTCGCGGCCACGGTGTCGGCCGTCGAGCTCAGAACCGGATCCTCGGCAAGGGCGAAGGGCCGCGCGCCGAGCATTCCGAGAAGCGCCCGGTCGCCGTACCGGTAGACACTCGTCGCCGCGAGGAGTGCGCAGAACCCGAAGAACAGGGCGGTGGTTCTGCCGCCGATCACCCAACCGAGGGCTCCCGATCCGATTGCGAGCACGGCTACGAGCAGCCATGCCTTCAGAAGATTGAGCGCAGACGCCCCGCGCGTCGAAGTCAGTTACCCTCGCCGACGTCGTCCTCGGTGAGGCCGCGCGGAGGCCAGTCCGGCTCCGGCGCGTCGCAGCGACTCGAGCAGTGCACCGATGCGACGTTCTGCAACGGAATCAGAATGTGCCCGTTGAGCTCGACGTGAGGGACGTCCTCGATCGAGCAGTAGGCGGTCAGAACTCCCTCCTGGTACTCGCCGCCGAACAGGGCGATCTCGCACTGCTCGCCCTTGTACTTGTTCGTGTAGTCCTCCACGAGGCGGTCAGTGTACTGCCTCGAGGACTCCGTCCTGGATCGCCACGCGGACCGTCTCGCAGTTCTCGACGAACCGGATTTGGTCGCGCGACGCCTCGAACGGCAAACCACGAATCGCGGCCAAGATCGCTCGAATCGGCCCGCCGTGCGTCACTGCCAGAACATGGGCATCCGGGTGCGCGGCACCGATCCGACCGAGGCCCTGGACGACGCGTATCCCGAGATCGTGATACGTCTCGCCGTCCTCCCAGCCTGCCCGCGAGTCGAGCCAGCGTCGATGCCCGTCCGGAAACCGGGTCTCGACCTCCGGGACGGTGAGCCCCGCCCACGACCCGACGTGGACTTCCTTGAGCGCCTCACACGTTCGTACCTCGAGCCCGAGTGCAGCCCCGAGGATCTCGGCGCTCTCGGCGGCTCGGCGAAGTGGGCTGGTGTACGCGATCGAAAACGGTTCGCGCGCGAGCTCGGCAGCCAGTGCTCGTACCTGAGCCCGTCCTGCTTCGTTGAGAACGACGTCTGCGTGGCCTTGAAAGCGACGGTCGCGATTCCAGTCGGTCTCCCCGTGCCGAACCAGGACGATTGTCGTCGCCACGCGGGATACGCTAGCCATGTCTCGTGGATCTCGGACTCGAAGGGAAGAAGTGCTTCGTCACCGGCTCGACGGACGGGATCGGGCTGGAGACGACACGGCTGCTCGTCGGCGAAGGGGCACGCGTGGTGACGTCGGGGCGTCGCAGGGCCCCGGGGATCGGCGAGGTCGCGCACGTCGAAGCCGACCTGTCCGTAAGAGGCGAGCCGGAGAGTGCGATCGTCGCTGCCACGCGCGAGCTCGACGGACTCGATGTTCTCGTCAACAACGTCGGGATCGCTCGGCAGGCGCGGTTCGAGGACGTCTCGGACGACGAGTGGGACGAGTACTGGCAGCTGAACGTCATGAGCTACGTGCGGGCGATTCGCGCCGCGCTGCCGAGCCTGCGCGACGGAGGCGGCGCGATCGTCAACGTGTCCTCGACGGCGGGCAAGCGCCCGTCGACGGGCATGCCGCACTACTCCGTGACGAAAGCGGCCGTTCTCTCGTTGTCCAGGCTCGTGGCGGATCTCTATGCGGGCGACGGAGTGCGTTGCAATGCGGTGGCCCCCGGACCGACGGCGACCGACGCCTGGCTCGGAGAGGGCGGGCTCGCGGACCAGCAGGGAGGCGATCGGGAGGACGTACTGCGCCGCGTGGGCGCCGGCCGTCCGCTGGGTCGGCTCGCACGGCCGGAAGAGATCGCCGCGGTGATCGTCTTCCTCTGCTCCGAGCGCGCGTCGTACGTGACCGGCGCGGCCTGGAGCGCCGACGGCGGCACCGTCCCGATCATCATCTGATGGGCAACTCTCGGCGCGCGGTCGCCGCGACGCTCCTCCTCTGCCTGGCGGCCTCGCAGGCCGCGATCCTCGTCCTCACTCCGGTGCTCCCGGCACTCGCCGCCGACTTCGAGGTCTCTACGGCGACAGCCGGACAGCTACGGACGGTGTCGGGATTGTCCGCCGGGTTGACGGCGCTCTTCGCGGGCTTGCTGGCGGCGCGGGTCGGCTTGCGCGAACTGCTCGGAGCCGGCCTCGTGGTCATCGCCGTGTCGTCGGCCATCAGCGCGGTGGCTCCCGACTTCACCGTGATCGCGCTCGCGCAGCTCGGAATCGGGATTGGTGTCGGGCTCTCCTACACGGCTGCGATCGCCGCAGTGGCCGACTGGACGAGCCCGGCCGATCGGTCGCGAGTGCTCGCCGTCGCCCTGCTCGGCCCGCCGGCCGCCTGGATCGTCGGGATGCCGCTGTCGGGCCTCGTGGGCGAAGCGAGCTGGAGGTTCGCCTGGATCGCGGCACCCTTGGCCTTCTCCCTCGTTGCGCTCGCGGTTCTCGCAGGCAGAGTCTCCACGCAACCTGCGTCGACGCGGACCGACTTTCGCGCGGTGCTCACCCATCCAGGGGTGGTGCGGTGGTCGACCGGAGAGCTCTTTGCGTACTCGGCGTGGGCGGGAACGCTCGTCTTCATCGGCGCGCTCTTCATCGAGTCGTACGGGCTCTCCCTCGGCGAGACAGGACTCGTGCTGGGCGCAGGCGCCCTCGTGCTCATTCCCGGGAATCTTCTCTTTCGCCGCTGGATCGATGACCACGGACGCGCTCTCCTCGTTGCGCTTGCGCTCGGGGCGGCGGTGACGGTTGCCGTGCTCGGAGCGTTCCGTCCATCCACCTGGTTCAGCCTCGGGGCATTCTCGGTACTCGCGTTTCTCGCCGGAGGGCGAACGCTCGCAGGGGCCGCGGCGGGGCTCGATCTAGCTCCCGAGCTGGCGCTCGGAGTGACAGGCATCCGCACCGCCGCGCTGCAACTCGGCTACTTCCTGGGCGCGGCAGTGGGTGGCCTCGCGCTCGCCGCCGGTGGGTATCGAGCTCTAGGGCTTGCTCTCTCGGCGCTGTTCGTCGGCGCGACCGTCCCTCATCTGCTTCCGGGAACCATTCGAAATCCGGGTCCGCAACTACCCTGATCTCATGGAGGTCGCCCGTCCAACAAGAGACGCGTTCGAGCTGCGGATCCGCGCTCTGGAGGAGGGCCTGTCGCAGTTTGCAGTCCGCTCGTACGAGTCGCGTGGTCGCGAGCTGCCCGAGGAGGAGTCCGCCGTCCGGACGCCGTTCCAACGCGATCGCGACCGGATCGTGCACTCGAAGCCATTCCGACGCCTGAAGGGGAAGACGCAGGTCTTCATCGACCCGGCGGGCGACCACTACCGGACGCGGATGACGCACACGCTCGAGACGACCGCCATCTCGAGGGTCGTCGCCCGGGCTCTGTGCCTGAACGAGGATCTCGTCGAGGCGATCGGGCTCGGGCACGACATGGGCCACACGCCGTTCGGACACGCCGGCGAGGATGCCCTCGATGACGCGGTGCGCGAGCGCTTCGGGCGTCGCTTCCGTCACAACGAGCAGTCGCTACGGATCGCGCAGTCCCTCAACCTGACGCACGAGGTGTGTGGCGGAATCCTCACTCACACGGGCGAGCAGGAGCCGGCCACGCTCGAGGGGAAGATCGTGCGCCTGGTCGATCGCGTCGCGTACATCAACCACGACATTGACGACGCGGTGCGGTACGGCCTGCTCGGCGAGGACGATCTTCCGCACGCGGAGATAGGCGTTCTCGGTCCCACCGGGTCGGCGCGGATCGACACGCTCGTCCACGACATCGTCGAATCCTCCGACGGCGTCGACGACATCCGCCAGTCGCGTGAGGTGGGGGAGGCGATGCTCTCGCTGCGCGCGTTCATGTTCGAGCGCGTCTACCTGGGCGTGCAGGCGGTTCCCGAGCACGAGCGCGCACACGAAGTGATCCACCAAATCTTCGCTCAGCTCGTAGAGCGCGGCGATGGCGTCGACGAGATCGTCGACTACATCGCCGGCATGACCGACCGCTTCGCGCTCGACTACGCGGTAGGCAGTTAGGCCGACTTCCGGAGCAGCCTCTCAACGTGCTCGATGTGGTGCGTTGCTCCGACCGAGCGATAGAAGGTGAGTGCCTTCCTGAGCTCGGCCTCGCCTTCCTCTCGATTGCCCTGCTCGATGCTGCGCTCTCCGGCACGGAGACGCTGCTCCGCTTCGAGCGTCGTATTTCCCATGGTCGCGAAGACGTCCGCAGCGGCCCGAAAGTCCCCGTCCAGCGAAAGGAGCGCGGCAGCGATCCACGGCACGCCGCGGCCCGAGCGGCCCTCCAACGACCTCGCGGAGCTCGTCGGCGACGCCGAACTGATCGGCGAAGGGGGCGAACCTGCTCACCGCTCCGTGCGGACCGTGCTGACGGAGAACCGGTAGCAACTCCTCGACGAGCGCCGCTGCCTGGTCGTAGTCCCCGCGTTCCGCGCGTGTGTCGTGGCACAAATGGTGAGCGTCCCGACGCGCTGGTTGGGGTCGTTCGACTCACGCGCCAGCACCACCGCCCGCATGTGATCGGCGAGAGCGCCGTCGGAGTCACCACGCGCTCCCCGAATCGTGCCCCGGATCAGGCGAAGGTTGGCTTCCATCGTATGAGGGGAGCCGGCTTCGCATTCGGCGATGAATGAACCTGCGCCGTCGAGTCCTGAGTCCCAGTTGCCACGCATGAAGCCGACCCAGATCTGGTTGGCGCGGATGAAGCGAACAGTCGCTCCATCTCCGAAGCGCTGGGCGAGACGAAGGGCCTCCGCGTACAGCTCCTCCGTGCGCGCGAGCCGGCCCTCGAAGGTTGCGTCGACCGCGAGGTTGCCGACGATCGCGGACGCGACGGACGAGTCGATCTCTAGCGCGATCCCGAGGGCCCGCTCCATGTCCCTGCGACCGGCCGAAGCGTCACCAAGCCCACCCTTCGCCAGCCCGATCGTCGCAAGCGCGTGGGCGCGGAGCTCGTCGAGGCCAAGCTCCTCGGCCATGGAAAGCGCTGTGCTCGCAATGCGCATCCCGTCCGCGGTGTCGCGGGCGATAGTGCGCGTGCGGGCCGAGACGGCGAGCACGCGCGCCGCCGACGCAGATACAGAGTCGCCGGCCAGTCCCTCGGCTCGCGTCAGATGGGCGCGAGCGAGCTCACCTTGCCCGCGATACCAGAAGTGCAGCGACAGAAACGACTCTGCTTCGGCCGCGGTCTCTCGTCGTCCCCGGCGGCGACAAGGGCGTCTCGGGCGGCTTCCAGCGCCACCTCTCGCTCGTCGTCGTATGCCACGTAGAGTGCGCGTGCCCAACGGAACAGTAGGTTCGGGCGTTCCGCGTCGTCCTCCGGCCAGAGAGCAAGCGCGTCTTCGAAGAGCGCAGCCGCCGCCGCGTAGTTGTTGAGCGCGAATGCGCGGTCACCGGCATGACCGAGCGCGAATCGGCTGCGCTCCGCAAGCTCGCCTATGTCACCGCCGGACGCCTGAACGAGCTCGAGTGCCGCGCGCCAGTGGTAGGCGAGCATCTCTGCGTGGTCCTCGGGCCGTCCGAGGCTTTCCAGCCACTCGGCGACGTGGCAATGCTTCTGGCCCGGTCGGCTCTTGCGATCTGCCCGTACGCAACGTCGCGCACGAGCGCATGTGCGAACGCGAACTCGCTCTCGCCTTCCACCGACGTGCGTTTCTGTCTCCGCACGAACCCCTTGCGCTCGAGCAAGTGCAACCCAGTCGTTGCGTTGCCTGCATCGGTCTGAAGGGCGCTCGCCCAGAAGACCTTCCCGATCACGGCGGCGTCCTGGAGCAGCGCTTTCTCAGACTGCGGGAGCCCATCGAGGCGGGCGGCGATGATCCCCTGGAGCGTCTCCGGGAGGCGAAGCTCGTCGGTCGATCCCAGCTCGAGGTACAGCTCGGCGAACTGCTCGGCATAGAGGGGGTTTCCCCCCGCACGCTCGAGGAGAGCTTGCTGCGACTCCGCGCCGAGAACCGGTCGGTCGAGGAGCCGGCCGAGCAGGAGCGCGGTCTGATCGTCGGTGAGCGGGGAGAGCGCGAGAGTCGTGGCGTTCAGCTTGCCGCCGCCCCAGCCGGGACGGCGCTCGAGAAGCTCTGGTCTCGCGGTGCCGACGACCAGGAGCGGCGCGTCGGTCACCCAGTCGACGAGCTCGTCCACGAAGTCGAGGAGGCTCTCGTCCGCCCAGTGGAGGTCTTCGAACACGAGTACGAGCGGTCGCTGCTCGGCAAGCGCTTCGAGGAACCGTCGCCAGGCCGAGAAGGCCTCGTTGCGACGATCCCCGCCGATCTCGGTCTCACCAGCGAGGCCGACGAGCGCGAGGAGATGCGACTCGACCCAGGTCTCGTCGCCCGTTCCGGAGAGGACGTCCCGAACCGCGCCCGTGACTTTCGCCGCGATCTCATCCGGAACGTCCTGCTCGAGGATCCCGGCCTGCGCCTTGACGATCTCCCCGAGCGCCCACAGCGTAACGCCGTCGCCATAGGCGAGACAGCGTCCTTGGCGCCAGGTGACGAGCTCCGGGTCGGCGTCGGCGATCCGCGAGAGCTCATACACGAGTCGGCTCTTGCCCATTCCCGGCACGCTCACGAGCGTGAGGAGCTGAGGCGTTCGCGCGTGCCGCGCGCGTTCGAAGGCGTCGCGAACCACGCCGAGCTCGCGCTCACGGCCGACCAGCTCCGTCCGCGCCTCGTGCGCGACGTCGACTCCGAAGCGCGCGTGCGCGCTCAGTGCTTCCCAGACCGGAATCGGCTCCGACTTGCCCTTCGCTGCGACGGCGGTGGCCTCGTTGTAGTCGACGACCTGCCGGGTTGCGCGGTAGGTCGTCTCGTCGGTGAGGATCCCGTTGACGGGAGCTGCGCCCTGAAGACGCGCGGCCGTGTTCACGACGTCACCCGAGGCCATTCCTTCGCCCTCTGAAGGGCTCGCATCGAGAGAGACGAGCGCCTCGCCGGTCGTAATCCCGATGCGAAGCTCGAGCTCGTTCTCGACCGCGAAGTCGCGGATCGCGAGGGCTGAGCGAACCGCCCGGTCGGGGTCGTCCTCGTGGGCGGTCGGTGCCCCGAAGAGCGCCATGACAGCGTCCCCGATGAACTTCTCGACGGTTCCGCCGTGACGCTCGAGCTCTGCCCGCACACGGGTGTGGTACGGCCTTAGGAGCGCCTCGACGTCCTCTGGGTCCATGGACTCGGCCTGCGATGTGAAACCGACGAGGTCACAGAAGACGACCGTCACGACCTTGCGCTCTCGACGGCGTTCGGCCATCGTCATGCGCTCTTCGCGAGAAGCGCTTCGCCGCGCTGGATGAAGAACGACGCGCCGACGGAGCGATAGAAGGCGAGCGCGTGTTGGATTTCTGACTCGCCCTCGGGTCGCCGCCCGGCCTCGACCAAACCCTTTCCGTTGGCCAGCCGGACTTCGGCTTCGAAAGTCACTGCGCCGAAGCCAGCGAAGGAGTTGGCAACTCGACCGAGATTTCCGCTAGCCCCCGCCAGGGTCAAGTCTTTCCATGGCCCCTCAGGGGCGGGCTCCATGATCTCGCGCAACTCGTCTCGGATTTCGAGCTCACCCGCGACGACGACGAGCCGATTCAGGGTCGCAGCCAAATCGACGTGCTCTCGTGCGAGCTCGAGAGCTTCTTCCGCAAGCCTGCGTGCCTCGTCCTCCCGTCCTAGAAGAGCGAGGCTTACCGCCGAATCGGCGAGTGTGGGCATGAGCCTCTGGGGGTCCTTGATCTCCCGCGCCGAGTCGAGTGCCAGCTGCCGGTCCTCGAGGGCGCCGTCCAAGTCACCCCTGGCCATGCGAATGGACGCCCGGACTCCACGCATCATCCCCTCGCCGTAGTGAGGAGAGGATGCGCACTCGGCGATGAACGTATCGGCGGCCTTGGCTGCCTCGTCCCACTGCCCGAGCGTCCACTGCGCGAAGATCTCGTTCGCGCGCACGAAGCGAACGCTGTCCCGCTCGCCGAAGCGCTCTGCGATCACTTGGGCCTCTCGATAGAGCTTCTGGGCGCGACGGAAGTCTCCGTCCCATACCGCGAGGACCGCGAGGTTGTTGAGGATCGTTGCTGCAATGGGCGAGCTCGCATCGAGCCCGATCGCGAGGGCTTCTTCTATCTCTGCGCGGCCCGCCGAGTGGTCAAGGCGGTTCCTCGAGGAGCCGATCGTCGTCAGTGCGTGCGCTCGCAGCTCGTCGAGCTCTAGCGTCGTCGCTAGGGCGAGCGCCTCCTCGGCGATGCGGATCGCATCCTGGGGGTCGCCGGCGAGCATTCGAAACCGTCCCGAGAACGCGAGAATGCGCGCCTTCGCTCGAGACGCCCCGCGGTCTGCGACGAGCGACCGAGCTTTCGAGATGTGGGCGTCGGCGGCGTCACGGTGACCGCGATACCAGGCTCCGTGTGCCAGAAATGACTCCGCTTCCCCCGCGGTCTCCACCTCGCCGACCGCCAACAGCGCATCACGCGCCTCGCCCAAGGCCTTCTGCCGGCTGTCGTCGCCCGCGAGATGCAGCGATTTCGCTCGTCGAAAGAGAAGGTCGGGCCTCTCCAGGTCGGTATCGGGCCAATGGGCGAGTGCATCGGCGTAGTACCTCTCCGCTGTCGGGTAGGCGTTCAGGGCGAACGCGCGGTCGCCCGCCTCTCGGAGCGCCAGCCTCGTCCGCTCCTGGAGATCGCCCTCGCTCTGACCGGCGGCCCGGGCGAACTCGAGGGCTGCCTGCCAGTGGTAGGCAAGCATCTCCGCGTGATCTTGCGGCCGCCCGAGCGTGTCGATCCATTCGGCGATTCGGCGGTGCTTCTCGGACCGGTCGCCGCGGGCGATCTGCCCGTAGGCCACATCCCGGACCAGCGCGTGAGCGAACGCGAACTCGTTCTCGCCTTCGACTGACGAGCGCTTCTGCCGGCGCACGAATGCCTTGCGCTCGAGCGAGTGGAGGCCTGAGGCAGCGGCGTCGGGCTCCCGACCGAGTGCGCTCGCCCAGAACACCTTGCCGACGACGGCCGCGTCACGTAGGAGCTCCTTCTCACTCTGAGGAAGACCGTCGAGGCGCGCCGCGATGATCCCTTGCAACGTCTCGGGCAGCGGCAGCTCGTCGGCCGAGCCTCGTTCGAGGAAGAGCTCGGCGAACTGCTCCGCGTAAAGGGGGTTGCCGCCGGCTCGCTCGAGAAGCGCCTGCTGCGACTCGGCGGCGAGGACCGGCCGTTCAAGAAGCTGTGCGATCAGCCGCGCCGTCTGCTCGTCCGAGAGCGGCGCAAGCGCCAGTGTGGTCGCGTTGAGCTTGCCGCCACCCCAGCCCGGGCGACGCTCGAGCAGCTCCGGCCTCGCCGTGCCGACGACCAGCAGCGGAACGTCGGTGACCCATTCGACCAGCTCGTCCACGAAGTCGAGCAGACTTTCGTCCGCCCAATGGAGGTCTTCGAAGACGACGACCATCGGGCGCTGCTCCGCAAGCCCTTCCAGGAACCGGCGCCAGGCGGCGAATGCCTCGTTCCGTCGGTCGCCGCCGAGCTGAGTCTCTCCTGCAAGCCCGAGAAGAGCGAGGAGATGCGTCTCGACCCAGCCTGCGTCCGCCGCGTCGGGAAGGGCGTTCTCGACAGCGCGCTGCAGCTTCGCGCGGACCTCGTCCTGCGTGTCCTGCTCCACGATCCCGGCCTGAGCTTTGACGATCTCCCCGAGTGCCCAGAGTGTGACCCCGTCGCCATACGCGAGGCAGCGTCCCTGCCGCCAGGTGATGATTTCGGGGTCGGCATCCGCAATTCGCGAGAGCTCGTAGACGAGGCGGCTCTTGCCCATCCCAGGCACGGCGACCAGCGTCACGAGCTGCGGCGTGCGCTCGTGACGTGCCCGATCGAACGCGTCGCGCAGGATGGAGATCTCACGCTCCCGTCCGACCAGCGCAGCCCGTGCCTCGTGGGCGACGTCCACGCCGAAGCGGGCACGCGCTCCGAGCGCTTCCCAGACCGCGATCGGCTGGGTCTTTCCCTTCGCCTCGACCGGCGGGGCGTCTCCGAACTCGATCGCTTGCCGGGTCGCGCGGTAAGTCGTCTCGTCAGTCAAGATTCCGTTGACCGGGGCCGCGCTCTGAAGTCGCGCGGCCGTGTTCACGACGTCGCCGGACGCCATGCCTTCCCCCGCCTCGGGGCGCGCGTCTAGCCGGATGAGCGCCTCGCCGGTCGTGACCGCGATTCGCACCTGGACGTCGTCCTCCTCCACCGCCCAGTCACGGATGGCCAAGCAGGCGCGGACGGCGCGCTCCGCGTCGTCCTCGTGCGCGGTCGGCGCTCCGAACAGGGCCATGACCGCATCGCCGATGAACTTCTCCACGGTGCCGCCGTAGCGTTCGAGCTCCGCGCGGAGGCGCTCGTGGTACGGGGTGAGCAGAGCCTCGACGTCCTCGGGGTCGAGCTGCTCGGCGCGCTGGGTGAAGCCGACGAGGTCGCAGAAGACGACCGTCACGACCTTGCGCTCGCGTCGCGATGCAGCCACTACGCGATCTTGGCGAGGAGCGCCTCGCCGCGTTCGACGAACAGCGTCGCGCCGACC
>Ga0183260_10004168_pt1 | contig 11538 bp, 12 predicted proteins | sample AntDrymUQ4972206_2_FD_129768 | JGI IMG/M metagenome (GOLD analysis project Ga0183260, IMG submission 129768) | Polar desert sand microbial communities from Dry Valleys, Antarctica - metaG UQ497 (22.06) (version 2) (version 2) | ecosystem: Environmental > Terrestrial > Soil > Desert | place...
GGGACCTCGCCGCGTTCGAGCTGGCGCTCGCGGCTCGCGCCTGACCGTCTGGCCGTCTGCTCGCCGCTGATAGGATTCGCATCTGCGATGAGCGACCGAGCCACGAACGACGGCCTCACCGAGGTCCGCACGGTGCACGACCGGCTGGCCCAGATCCAGCTCGTCGACTGTCGCGAGCTCTACGAATGGGAAGCCGGGCGCGTCGACGGCGCCGTGCACCTGCCGCTCAACTCGATCATGGCGGGCGCGGGATCCGATCTGGCGAGCGACACGCCCATCGCGGTGATCTGCCGCAGCGGCAATCGCAGCGAGCTCGCCGCGATGATGCTGCAGGCGCGCGGGTTCGAGGCCTACAACGTCGAAGGCGGCATGGAAGCATGGGCCGCCGAGGGCCTTCCCTTCACCGCCGGCGACGGCTCCCCCGGCCGCGTCGCCTGACGCCCCCATCGGAGGACGACGGTAGCCTGCGGTCATGGCCGACGTCGTCGCAGCCCGCCGAGAGCTGGAAGCCGCGCTCGGCCCCGATGCCGTCCTCGCCGATCCGCTCGCCCTGCGCCTGTACGCGCGCGACGCCTCGATGGTCGAGGGCGGGTGCGCCCTCGTCGCGCTGCCCACGACGACCGAGCAGGTGCAGTCGTGCGTGCGGGTGGCCGCTGCGCACGGCCTGCCGGTCGTGCCGCGGGGCAGCGGCACCGGCCTCGCGGGCGCGGCGACGCCGATCGGCGACTCACTGGTGGTCGCGCTCGCCCGCATGACGCGCATCGTCGAGGTCCGGCCCGAGGATCGGCTCGCCTGGGTCGAGCCGGGCGTGCCCAACCTCGACCTGGCGAACCACCTGCGCCCGATGGGCTGGACCTTCGCCCCCGACCCGTCCAGCCAGCAGACCTCCTCGATCGGGGGCAACGTGAACACCAACGCCGGCGGCCCGCACTGCCTCGCGTACGGCGTCACCAGCGCGCACGTGCTCGCGCTCGACGTGGTGATGGCCGACGGCTCGCTCGAGCGCGTCGGCGCCGAAGGTCCCGAGGCCGCCGGGTACGACCTGCGAGGCGTGGTCGTGGGCAGCGAAGGCACGCTCGGGATCGTGACCCGGGCGTGCGTGCGCATCGTGGCGTTGCCGCCGGCCGTCCGCACGATGCTGTTCGGGTTCGAGGCCGTCGAGGAGTGCGCCGCCACGGTGTCGGCGATCATCGCCCGCGGGGTCGTGCCAGCCGCAGCCGAGATGATGGATCAGGGCATCGTGCGAGCCGTCGAGACCTTCGCGCACGCGGGCTACCCGGTGGAGGCGGCCGCGGTGCTGCTGGTCGAGGTCGACGGCACCGAGGCGGGCGTCGCCGCGCAGACGCGCGAGGTGGAGGCCGCAGCCGCCGAGCACCGAGCCTCGAGCTCTCGCGTGGCCGCCGACGATGCCGAACGCGGCCTGCTCTGGAAAGGACGGAAGTCGGCGTTCGGCGCGATCGCGCAGATCGCCCCCCACTACCACCTGCACGACTGCGTGGTCCCTCGCACGAAGCTCGTCGAGGTGATGGCCGGCATCTACGCGATCGCGGAGCGTCACCGCCTGGTCGTCACGAACGTGTTCCATGCGGGCGACGGCAACCTGCATCCACTGTTCTCGTTCGATCGTTCGGTGCCGGGCACACTCGAACGCGTGCTGCGGGCGAGCGACGAGGTCGTGCGCCTGTGCGTCGACGTGGGCGGCGCCCTCAGCGGCGAGCACGGGATCGGGCTCGAGAAGCGCGATTTCATGCCCCTCGTCTTCTCCGCCCGGGACCTCGCCGCGCAGGCCTGCGTGCGGGCGGCGTTCGACCCCGAGAATCGGATGAACCCGCGCAAGGTGCTGCCCGACGGCGCGCGATGCGGCGAGTTCGCGCTGGCCGCGTCGGGGTCTGGCGACGCCGCGGCCGACGCGGCCGGCTTGCCCGAGGGCTCGTGGGTCTGACGTCGTGACCGTCGAGCTGCTCCACCCACGCACGCGGACCGACGTCGAGCAGACGCTCCGTGCCGCGAGCGAGGCAGGGACTCGCGTATCGATCGTGGGCGGCCGCCGGCACCTCGACAAGGGGAACCCGGCCGAGGTCGACGCCGAGCTGTGGACGACCCAGCTCGACCGCGTCATCGCCTACGAGCCGGCCGAGATGCTCGTGGTCGTGCAGTCGGGCATGCGATGCGGAACCCTGGCTGAGCTCCTCGCGGAGCACGGGCAGGAATGGCCCGCCGATGCACCCCTCGACGCCACCGTCGGCGGCGTGATCGCGTCGGCGTCGTCGTCGTCGCGACGGCTCACGGTAGGCCCCCTGCGCGACACGGTCGTCGAGATGGAGCTCGTCACGGGCGACGGCCGGCCCGTGACGAGCGGCGCGCGCACCGTGAAGAACGTGACCGGCTACGACGTGCACAGGTTGATGACCGGTTCGCTCGGCACGCTCGGAGTGATCACGCAGGTCGCCTTGAAGGTGCGTCCGCTCCCGGAGCGAGCCGTCAGCGTGGTCGCCCAGGGTGGCCTCGAGGTGGCGGCCGCGATCGCCGCCGGGGTCCCCCGCACGGCAGGCGTCGTCGCAACACCCGGCGAGGTCGAGGTACGGGTCGAAGGGTGGGCGGGAGAGGTCGACCCGATCGTCGCCTCGATCGGCGATCTGGCGGGCAGCGTGACGATCCTCGATGGTGTGCCCTTCCCTCGGGCGCCCTGGTGGACGTGGCCCGACCCAGGCACGATCGTCGAAGCCGCGGTCGCGCCGTCGCGGCTGGCGCGCGTGCTCGACGGGGCGATCCGGTACGCGGCGCTCGCCGGCGTAGGCCTCGCGTGGATCGGCGTATCGAGCTCCGACGACCTCGCGAGCACCAGGGCCCGAGTAGCGGCGGCCGGCGGCATCGCTCCCGCCGTCCGTGGGCCGGGCGGGCTCGGCGAAACATCGCTGGCGGCGCCCGATGTGCACCGGCGACTGCGGTCGTCGTTCGATCCGGCCGGCATCCTGGCTCCGGGGCGCGCCTGGGGCAGCGACGCCACGGCGCGATGACCCTCGCCGACACGGACCGTTCGCACGTACCGTTGCATGCTGTCGGTGGATATCGAGGCCCCACGATCGGAGGCACACGCATGCTGAGCGATGACGACCGGGCACTGCTGCTGGCACCCAACTTCGCGAGCCTCGCGACCGCGATGGGCGACGGCGCTCCGCAAGCGACCGTCGTTTGGATCGACGTCGAGGGCGACACGATCATGGTCAACACCGCCGAGGGGCGCACGAAGACCGAGAACATGCGGCGCGACCCTCGCGTGGCGATCTGCCTGTTCGACCAGGACGACCCGTACCGGCAGCTCGCCGTGCAGGGGCACGTGACCGACTTCGAGCACGAGGGCGCGGACGCGCACATCGATGCGCTCGCCAAGAAGTACACGGGCGCCGACGTGTACAGCGGTCACCGGGCGGACCAGCAGCGGGTGATCGTGCGCATCGCGGTCGACGGGGTCGCCCGCATGGGGTATTGATACTCGTCTCGCCCAGACTAGTCGCGTCCAGACTAGCCGAGCGCGCGGAGGCGATCGCCCGCCGCCCGGAGCGTGTCGACCCGTTTGCAGAACGCGAACCGCAACAGGTGCGCGCCGTCGGCCGCGTCGGCGACGAACGACGACCCCGGCACCGCCGCGACCCCGACGTGCTCCACCAGGTGCCGCGCGGTCTCGACGTCGTCGCCGAGGCCGAGGTGCGAGCAATCGGCCATCACGTAGTAGGCCCCGGCGGGCGGCGACGCCACGACGAATCCGCTCTCGTCGAGCACGCGCAGCATCACGTCGCGGCGCTCCGCGTAGTCGGCGCGCATGCGCTCGAAGTAGGCCGGCGGCAGCTGCAGGGCCGTGATGCCCGCCACCTGCAGCGGCGTCGCGGCCGCGACCGTGAGGAAGTCGTGAACAGGCCTGATGCCGGCCATCAGCGGCGCCGGCGCGATCGCCCACCCCACCCGCCACCCCGTGACCGAGTACGTCTTCGACAGCGCGCTGATCGTGATCGTGCGCTCGGCCATCTCCGGGGGCGTCGCGATCGGCACGTGCGTCGCGCCGTCGTACGTGATGTGCTCGTAGATCTCGTCGGTGATCGCGATGACCTCGTGCTCGACGCACAGCCCGGCGATCGCCCCGAGCTCCTCGCGCGTGAAGACCTTGCCGGTCGGGTTGTTCGGCGTGTTGATCACGATCGCGCGAGTGCGCGGCCCGAACGCCGCTCGCAGATCGTCCCCGTCGAACGTCCAGTCCGGCGGCCGCAGGGCAACGAGCCGCGGCACGGCGCCGGCGAGGATCGAATCGGGCGAGTAGTTCTCGTAGAACGGCTCGAAGACGACGACCTCGTCGCCGGCGTCGAGCACCCCGAGCATCGACGCGATCATCGCCTCGGTCGATCCGCACGTCACGCAGATCTCCGTCTCGGGGTCGACGTGCATGCCGTGGTCGCGGGCGTACGCCGCGGCGATCGCCTCGCGGAAGGCCGGCGCGCCCCACGTGATCGGGTACTGGTTGTGGTCCTCGGCGATCGCGCGCCGCGCGGCTTCCTTCACCTCCTCAGGCGCCGGGAAGTCCGGGAACCCCTGTCCGAGGTTGATGGCACCGTGTCGGTTCGCCAGGCGCGTCATGTCGCGGATGACCGACTCCGTGAACGACGATGCCTTCGCAGACGCGTGCAGCTTCGGGTCACCCATGGGCGGGGAGCCTATCCTCGGTGCACACGACCGACAGGGAGGATCGCGATGACCGGCAAGCCTGCGTTCACCGATGAGGAATGGGTGCGGGTCCGCCGCGCGCCGACGGTCGCCGGCATGGCGATCTCGCTGGCCGATCCGGGCGGGCCGATCGAGCTCGCCAAAGAGACGATGGCCACCCTGCGCAGCGTGGGGGCGCCGCCTTCCCAGGACGAGCTGCTCGTCGCCGTTTCGCAGGAAGTCATGGCGATGGGCCAGCAGCGTCGGAACCCCATGAGCGGCTTCAAGGTCGACGACCCGAGGCAAGCCGGCCCCCAGGTGCTTCAGGAGCTCCGCGAGGTGCATGACGTCGTCAGGGCCAAGGCCACACCCGAGGAAGCGTCGGCATTCGCCGAGTGGCTGCTCGCGATCGCCCAGGATGCCGCCGACGCCGCCAAGGAGGGCGGGTTCATGGGCTTCGGCGCCGAGCAGGTCAGCCAGGGTGAGCAGACGATGCTCGAGCAGCTGCGCTCGACGCTGGGTGTGACCGACGCCTGACGCGCCCGCGGGCGCTCACAGCAGGCTCCGCAGGCCCCAGAGCTCGGGGAAGCAGCGCTTGTCGAGCGTCGATCGCAGGTAGCCCACCCCGCTGGAGCCGCCGGTGCCGCGCTTCGCGCCGATCTCCCGTTCCACCATGAGGACGTGCATGCATCGCCACCGCGCGAGCATCTCGTCGTGGTCCAGCAGGCCTTCGCTCACGGCGAACACATCGCCCTGTTCCCGCGCCATCGCGACGAGCGACGCCGCTCGCGCCTCGGCGTCGTCATCGGGCATCGAGAAGCCGTGGGCGCGCATGAGGTCGACGAACCCGTCCCACGCGGTCGGCTCGGCGAAGCGCCGGACGAGGCGCTCGCGTTCGCCGGACCCGGTGGCGAGGTCCTCGAGGAACCGTCGGTCCTTCAGGCCGCTCAGGAACTCCAGCTCGCGAAACTGTGTCGACTGGAATCCGCTCGCCGGCGTCAGCGCGTCTCGGAACTCCAGGAAGTCCTGCGGCGTCATCGTCTGCAGCACCTGGATGTGCTCGATCAACACCCGCTCGATCGCCCGCACGCGACCCAAGAGTTGCTGAGCGCGCCCGCACAGACCCTCGCGCATAGCATCGCATGCGGCTTCCAGCTCGAAGAGCAGCTGCTTGAACCACAGCTCGTACACCTGGTGAACGACGATGAACAGCAGCTCGTCGTGCACGGGTGGATCGCTGCGCAACTGCTGCAACGAAAGCAGCTCGCCGATCTTCAGGTACGAATCGTAGGTCAGCAGGCCATCGTCCCCCTGCTCGGTCAGGCGCCCGAACCGGCGTTCCTGCTGATCCTCTCGGTTCATGACGCCACGGTAGGCACGCCTCGGAGCACGGTCAAACCTCGCCGCCGTGTGAACATGTGCGGATGAACGGTGAGCGAGAGGCCCCGCCGCCTCTGGGCACCGACATGCCCATGGGCGTGCGTTTCGTCGGGCGCGACGGCGTCGTGACGCCGGGCTGGGTCGGCGCCGACGGTCCCGCCGAGGCCGACCTCGACACCTGCGTGGCGTGCGGACTCTGTTTGCCGCACTGCCCGACGTACCGGCTGACCGGCGACGAGACTGCCTCCCCTCGCGGGCGCATCGCGGCGATGCGCGCCGTGTCCGACGGGCTCGCCGAGGTCGACGACACGTTCGGCGAGTACATGGATCTCTGTCTGGTGTGCCGGGCGTGCGAAGACGTCTGCCCGTCGCACGTGCCGTTCGGCCGCATGATGGAGCACGCTCGCACCGAGGTCGAACGCCGGCGTGGCGCGGGCGCACGATCGATCCGCTGGCTGGGGCTCGACGTGGTGCTGCCCCGGCCGGCGCTCGTCAGGCTCGCCGCCGCGGTCCAGCCCTTGGTGCGGTTGCTCATGCCGCGGCGACTCCGAACCATGGTGCCTCGGCACGGGTCGCCGCTGCGCCGCCTGCCGGCCGAGACCGCCCCGCCGCCGGGCGTCGAGGTGCGAGGCACGGTGGCGATGCTGTCCGGCTGCGTGCAGGATCGCTGGTTCCACGACGTGAACCTCGCCACGATCCGGGTGCTCGCTCGCGCGGGATGGCGGGTGCTCGTGCCGAGCGAGCAGCGATGCTGCGGCGCCCTGCAGGCGCACAACGGCAGGCTCGGCACCGCCCGTCGACTCGCGCGCCGCAACGCCGATGCGTTCGCCGGAGCCGACCACGTGATCGTGAATGCCTCGGGGTGCGGAGCGCACATGCGCGCGTACGGCGACCTCGTCGAGGGCACGACCCTGCCCGTGCGCGACGTGATGGCGTTCCTGTTCGACGAAGGCATGAACGACGTGACGCTCGGGCCGGCCGGGGTCGATCGGGTCGCCTATCACGACGCCTGTCACGCCCTGCGGGCCCAAGGCATCCACGACCAGCCTCGCGCGCTGCTCGGCGCGGTGCCGGGCCTGCGGGTCGTCGAGATCGCGAACAGCGACCGATGCTGCGGCGCGGCCGGCCTCTACAACGTGACCGAGCCTGCGATGTCGGGGCGTCTCGGGCGTGAGAAGGCCGAGGCTCTTCGCGCGAGCGGCGCCACGACCATCGCGAGCGCCAACCCCGGGTGCACGATGCAGCTGCGCGCAGGCCTCGCCGCCCTCGGGGTCGAGGCGCGGGTCGTGCATCCGATCGAGCTGCTCGACGCAGCCATGGTCGCCGGCGGCGGCACTGGGGATCTCACGCGCGAGCGCTGAACGACCGGGCGATGCGCACGATCGCAGGCGGAGCCTGCTGCGACATGCCCAGCTCGCCGCGCAGCCACGCGTCGGCGAGCCCGCCGGTCGAGCCCGGATCGGTGGCGGCCAGCATCGCCGCCCACGAGGCATCGGCCGGAGTCGATGGGGACGGCACCACCGGGGAGCCCACGCTGGGCTCCTCCGAGTCGGCATGAGGGAGCACCAGCATCGCGTTCACGACCGCCCGTTCCCCCGACGAGTCCGAGGGATCGCTCACGATGCCTCTGCCTCGGATCCACATCGCCGCGCTCCCGCCTCCGTCGAGGTTCAGCGCCTTGACCGCACCGAGCGACAAGAAGGTTCGCGCGAACTCGATGAGCGTCATGCCGACGGAGTCGCCGGAGCGCCCGTCGACGACGACGAGCAGTACGGTGCCGTCGCCCGTGACCCCCACTCCGGTGCGCGGATTGCGCTTGCAGAAGTAGGAAGCGCAGGTGCCGGCCACGTTGTCTCGGTGGGCGACGAGCTGCGGCATACCAACGATCGAGTCGAGCACCTTGGGCCAGCCGAACGACCACGACAGCCTGACCGAGTCGCCGGGCTTCATCGCCTTGATCGTGCGGGCGCCGCCACCTCTGCGGCGCGAGGCGATGACCACCGCTCGACGCGTGGCCTTGATCGGGGAGGGCTGACACCCGCGCACGTCCACCGTGAACCGACGGGTGACGCCACCGACCTCCCGCGAGCCCCACCGCAAACGGCCGTCGGGCTTCAACCGTGCAGAGCACGCGTCGTCGGGAGGTGACTCGACCGAGCCGCCGAAACGGGTGAACGCCACGATCTCGCCGGCCTCGGGTCTCCCGGAATTCCACTCGGAGAGGGTGAATCGCCGGCGTTCGCGACGATGCGCCCCGGTGATCTCCAACCGCTCGGGACCGACGAAGCTCTTGTCCTCGTCGTCGCCGACCGCGAAGTTGACGCCGTTCTGGATGCCGCGGCCCTTGAGCGAGCCGTCGAGCAGGAAGGGATGCAAGGGCTGTCCCGATCGCAGGCCGAAGTCCCCGTTGATCGCGACCACCGCGCCGTTGGCGCTGCCGATCTCGCTCGGGCGCGAGTAGGCGCCCATCGTGGGACCGGCAGCCCCGAGGTCGATCGCCGCCGCCTTCGAGGGATCGACCCGAACCACGTGCACGACCCACGGCCCGTCGGGGTCCCTGATGCGCTGGTAAGTGACGCCCGGGGCGATGCTCCGCACACCCACCGGCGCCCGCTGCGCAGCCGAAGCGGGCACGACGGGCGAAGCGCTCAGCAACGAGAGCACCACGGCCAGGCACGATGCCAGGACTGCTTGCATGTGCCCGACACCGCGCCTACGGTCGTCGCGCCGGGGAGAGGTCCCTGGGGAAGGGATACGCATTGGTCTATATCGGTCTCGGCCGTCGCTTCGTCGCGTGGCTCGTCGACGTGCTCGTCACGGGCTTGGCGTGGATGGCGTTCGCCGAAACGGAATCGGGCGACGGCACCTTCACGATCAGATGGGAAGGCATGGACGCCGTGTGGCCGGTGCTCATCACGCTCGCGTACTTCGTGGTGCTGGAACGCGTGTTCGGAGCGACGATCGGCAAGCTCGTCGTCGGCATCAGGGTTCGTCTCCTCGATGGCTCGCGCATCGCATGGGGACCGGCGCTGGTGCGCAACATCGCCCGGGTCGTCGATGCATTGCCGTACGCTATCCCCTATCTCGTCGGCGCGATAGCCCTGAATCGATCCGACACGAAACAGCGTCTGGGTGATCGTTGGGCGAAGACGGTGGTGGTCCTCGTCGGCACCGATCGCACAGCGACCGGCGGCGGCGCTCAGCCCGCGCTCACCGCAGATCACGGCCCGTTCGCCATGCCGTCGCCACCGCCGGGGACGGCCCCGGTCGACGACAGGGCACGTGGCGGGCTCCCACCGCCGCCGCCCTCGCCCTGAGACGGCCGCGGCGACGCGCGCGCTACCAGCGAGGGTCGGTCGAGTCGAGCGCCTGGCGCCCGGTGCACTCGGTGCCCACGCCGTAGAACGGGTCGGTGCGGCCTTCGACCAGCTTGATGTAGAAGCATGCGTTCGGCCGGGCGCTCACGGCGGCCGACCACGTGGTCGCATCGGCGTAGACGCTGATCTCTCCGAGCCCCGACGAGACCTCGTCGGGCCCGACCACGCGCAGTGCGCCGTCGTCGAGGCTCGCATCGCTCAACGCGGCCGCATCCGCGTCGTCGAAGGCGCCGGTCTCGGCAATCACCGAGAGCGCCTCTGCCTCGGCGACGCGGAGGTCGTGCTGGGCACGACCGATCGTGTCGGCGATCGAGCGGTTCGCGAAGATCTCCACCACGACGATCGAGCTCGTCGCAACGATGGCACCCAGGACGATCCAGAACCCCCGGTTCGAACGAGGCCGCAGCTCGGGCCCGACCCCCGCTGTGGCGCCCGGCTCGGGCCCGAGCTCCTCGTCGTAGGCCTCGATGATCTCGTCGTCGTCACGCATCGGCCCCAGCCTAGCCGCCGGGCCGATCGAGCAACGGCTCGTTGTCAGCCGCCGATCGCAGCAGCCAGGTGCTCGAGGCTCTCCAGGTTGTGCCCCGACAGGAACACGTCGACGCTCGGCAGCGCGGCCGCCATGCCACGCGCGAGCGGCTCGTAGCGCGGGGAGCCCTTCAGAGGGTTCACCCAGATCACCCGATGCGCGAGCCGGCGCAGGCGGGCCATCTGCGCTCGCAACAGCTCAGGATCGCCGCGCTCGAGGCCATCGGAGCAGAACACGACGACGGCGCCGCGCAACGCGGCTCGCTGGCTCCACCCGTCGAGCAGCGACTTGAGCGACTCGCCGATGCGGGTGCCGCCCTCCCAGTCTTCGACCTGTCGTCCGATCTCGCGCAGCGCGCGGTCGGGGTCCTTCGTGCGGAGCGTTCGCGTGACCCTCGTGAGCCGGGTACCGAAGACGAACGTCTCGACGCGGCGTCCGGCTGCCATGGCCGCGTAGGCGAACTGCATCAGCGCGCGGGAGTAGGGGGCCATCGATCCGCTGACATCGAGGATCAGCACGAGAGGACGACGGCGGGCGGTACGAGCCCGCCAGGCACGGTCGAACGGCTCGCCCTGGGTGCGCAACGATCGCCGCAGGGTGCGTCGCAGGTCGAAGCGATCGCCCTTGGCAGCCGGGCGGGTCCGACGCGTGCGTTCGACCGGGGCGCGCAGTCGAAGCGATCGGATCGAGGCGGCGACCGCCGCACGTTCCTCGTCGGTGAGATCGCCGAACGACTTCGAGCGGAGCACCTCGATGCCGCTCGCGACGATCCGGATCGACGACTCCTCGTCAGGGTCGACCGGTTCCTCGTCGTCGGCACCCCTCCAGGCGGCGGCCGTCTGCCCGATGCGCACCTCGAGATCGTCCGGCTGCATCCCCCAGCCCGGCTCGTCGTCTCCCTCGGGCTGGGCCACCGGCAGGTTGAGCTCGACGCGCAGGTCGTCGGTCGAGCGCAGCGAGCGGTACCAGTCCTCGAACGCCTCGTCGTAGGTCTCGATGTCCTCGCGGCGAGCGACCATGCTCGCGCGACCGGCCCAATAGAGCGAGGCGCGGTCGGCCATGCCCAGCGCCGCGACGGCCCGCACGAACGTGAGGATGCGGCCGGTGCCCACCGGCAGACCCCGAGCCCGCAGGCCGCGGCCGAACCCGATCAGCGGAGGAAGCGGGCCCTCGGGTCTGGGTCTCGAGGGCGCCCGATCAACCATGCTCGCCGACGACCTCGGCGAGCCGCGAGCCCACGAGCTCCTGGTCCTCGTGGTCCTTCACGACCGCGCCGAGCGTGTCGGCCGCGAGCGGCTGGGTGAGCGCCTCGGCGCCGAGGAACGCCAGCGCGTTCGCCCAGTCGATCGTCTCCGCGACCCCAGGCAGCTTGGCCAGGTCGAGCGCTCGCAGCCGGGCCACGGCTTCCGCCACGTCACGAGCTAGCGCCTCGCCCACGTGGGGAGCGCGCGCCCGCACGATCGCGACTTCACGGTCGAGCTGCGGGTGGTCGATCCAGTGGTACAGGCAACGACGCTTCAGGGCGTCGTGCAGCTCGCGCGTGCGGTTCGAGGTGACGAC
>Ga0183260_10004169_pt1 | contig 11533 bp, 11 predicted proteins | sample AntDrymUQ4972206_2_FD_129768 | JGI IMG/M metagenome (GOLD analysis project Ga0183260, IMG submission 129768) | Polar desert sand microbial communities from Dry Valleys, Antarctica - metaG UQ497 (22.06) (version 2) (version 2) | ecosystem: Environmental > Terrestrial > Soil > Desert | place...
TCCACGTCCTCGCAGCCGACCGACAGCCGCACGAGGTCCGCGGGGATGGTGGGCGGCTCGCCGGACCACCGGCGGCGCCGTTCGAGGGTCGACTCGACCCCGCCGAGGCTGGTCGCATGCGTCCACAACGTCGTCGTCCTGCACAGCAGGTCCGCGGCGATCTCGCCACCGACCAGCTCGACGGCGACGACGCCACCGAAGCCGGGGTAGCGGACCCGCGAGCACGCGGCGTGAGCGTCAAGGCGCTCGACCAACGTGCGTGCGTTGGCCTCGGCACGGTCGACCCGCAGCGCCAGCGTCCGCAGGCCACGGGTCGCGAGCCAGCACTCCAGCACCCCGGGGATGGCGCCGAGCGTGCGCCGCTTCTCCTCGAGCGCCCGCCAGGCCTGCTCGTCTCGAGTGACGACCGCGCCGAGCACCGCGTCGGCGTGCCCCGACAGATACTTCGTGGCGGAGTGCACCACGACGTCGGCGCCGAGGTCCAGCGGCCGCTGCCGCAGCGGGGTCGCGAACGTGTTGTCACACACCACGCTCGCTCCGGCGTCGTGCGCGGCCGCCGCCAGTACCGACACGTCAGCGACCTCCAACGCGGGGTTCGTCGGTGACTCCACCCACAACAGCGCTGTGCCGTCGAGCGCGGCAAGCACCGCGTCGGTGTCGGCGATGTCGACCTGGCGCACCTGCACCCGACCGCGCCGCTCGAGCTCGCCGAGCTGGTGCAAAGTCCCGAGGTAGGCGTGTCGCGGCGCGACGACGGTCTCGCCCTCGGCCACGAGGTCGAGCACGCTGGACACCGCCGCCAACCCCGAGGCGTACGCCAGGCAGCGACCGCCCTCGAGCGCGCCGAGCGTCTCCTCGAACGCCTCCCAGGTGGGGTTGGCGTACCGGCCGTACTCACGGCTGCCGCCGGCGACGAAGACGCTGGCAGGCGTCAGCGGGGTGTTCAGGGGCTGGTCCGGCTCGCGCGGGGGGCGGCCGGTCGTGATCGCCAGCGTGGCGGGGGCCAGCGCATTCGCAGGGTCGGGTTCGGGACGGTCGCGTTGCGGCATGGCGACCATTGTCCCGGCCGCTAGGGTCGCCTGCGATGAGCACTCCCGACGCGGCCGACGAAGCGTTGACCCCGCCGTCGCAAACGGCGGTCGACGGACGCACCCGCGTGGCAGTCGTGTTCGGGGGTCGCTCGCCCGAGCACGGTGTCTCCTGCCTCACCGCGGCCGACGTCATCGCCGCGATCGATCCGGCGCGCTACGACGTGATCCCCATCGGCATCGCGGCCGACGGACGCTGGGTGCTGGAGTCGACCGACGCTGCCCGGTTTCGGATCAGCGACGGCAGGCTGCCTGAGGTGGACGCGACGGGAACCGAGATCGCGTTGCGCAGCTCGCAGCGCGCTGAGCTGGTCGTCCACGAGCCGGGTGCGATCCCCCGCACCCTCGGTGACGTTGACGTCGTGTTCCCGTTGCTGCACGGGCCATGGGGCGAGGACGGCACGTTGCAGGGCCTGCTCGAGATGGCGGCCGTCCGCTATGTGGGGGCCGGCGTCCTGGCCAGTGCGGTCGGCATGGACAAGGAGTTCATGAAGCTGACGTTCGCCGCGGCGGGGCTGCCACAGCTGCCGTACGCCGTCGTGCGGCCCGCGCAGTGGGAGCACGACCGGGCAGCGGTGCGCGAAGCGGTGGACAGCCTCGGTTATCCGGTCTTCGTCAAGCCGGCCAGGGCAGGGTCGAGCTTTGGCATCAGCCGGGTCGAGGCAGCAGGCGACGTCGAACAGGCGATCGAGCACGCTCGCCGGTTCGACCCGAAGGTGCTGGTCGAGGCGGCTGCGCTCCAGGCCCGTGAGGTCGAGTGCGGCGTCCTCGAGGGAATCGACGGCGGTAGGCCCGAGGCCAGCGTCGTCGGTGAGATCCGGTTGCACCCGTCCGCCCAGCACACGTTCTATGACTTCGAGGCGAAGTACGTCGACGGCACCGCCTCGCTGGAGGCCCCCGCCGACCTGCCAGACGCGCTCGGCGAGCAGCTGCGGCACTGGGCGGTGCGTGCGTTCGAGGCGATCGGTGGCGAAGGGCTGGCCCGGGTCGACTTCTTCGTCCTCGGCCACGACAGGGCGGTCGTCAACGAGATCAACACGATGCCCGGATTTACTCCGACGTCGATGTTCCCGCGAGCGTGGGCGGCCAGCGGGCTCGACTACCCGGGTCTGGTCGACCGGTTGATCACCGCGGCGCTGCAGCGAGGCACCGGCCTGCGCTGAGTGTCCAGCCAGCAAGGTGTCGTCAGATGTGCACCACGGGGCAGGTCAGCGTGCGGGTGATCCCGGGAACGTTCTGCACCCTGGCCACCACCAGCTGCCCGAGCTCGTCGACGTTGGTGGCCTCGGCGCGCACGATCACGTCGTAGGGCCCGGTGACGTCCTCGGCGAGTGTCACCCCCCGCACGTCGGCGATCGCCTTGGCCACGTCGGCGGCCTTGCCGACCTCGGTTTGGATCAGGATGTACGCCTGCACCACCATGGTCGTCCTCCACCGCTCGTCGGCGCTGCTGTCGTCGGCCTGCCGGGCTTTGCTGCCGGCTCAACCTACAGGGTGGCGCGGCAGGTCGGTCAGGATGGCGCCATGACTGAGACGGAGCACCCAGAGCACCCCGAGCCGAGCGTTGGCGCGTGGGGTGAGCGGCGGCTGGTCGAGGCGCTGACGGCCGGGCTGCCGCAGGGCCAGGACGTGCTGGTCGGTCCGGGCGACGACGCCGCCCTGGTCGTGGTGGGCGGGGGCCGGTCCGGTCGCGAAGTGCTGGTCTCCACCGACGTCGCCGTCGAAGGCAGGCACTTCCGGCGCGACTGGTCGAGTGCAGCAGACATCGGGCACCGGGTGAGCGCTGCCAACCTCAGCGACATCGCCGCGATGGGCGGCATCGCCAACTGCCTCGTCGTGGCGCTCGCCGCTCCCGGCGACCTGCCCAGCCGCTGGGCGCTCGACCTCGTCCGCGGCCTCGCCGACGAGGCGGCTGGGCTCGGCGCGAGCATCGTGGGCGGCGACGTGACCGAGTCCGACCGATTGTTCGTGGCGGTCACCGTCGTCGGCGCGTGCCCAGGTCCCGTCGTGCGCCGCGACGGCGCCCGCCCGGGCGACGTGGTCGCGGTGTCCGGCCGGCTCGGGTGGGCGGCGGCCGGGCTGGCGGTGCTCAGCCGGGGGTTCCGCTCCCCGCGGACAGTGGTCGAGGCGCACCGCCGCCCACACCCGCCGTACGCGCAGGGTCCGGCTGCCGCGGCTGCCGGCGCCACCGCGATGATCGACGTCAGTGACGGGCTGCTTGCCGACCTGGGCAACGTGGCGTCGGCCAGCGGGGTCGCGATCGATGTGCAGCGGGAGTCCTTGGAGCTCGCCGAACCCTTGCGGGCGGTGGGAGCGGCGGTCGGCGCCGACCCCTTGCTGTTCGTGCTCACCGGCGGCGACGACCACGCGCTGGCGGCGACCTTTCCCGCGGCGGTCCGACTGCCCCCCGAGTGGTGCGTGGTCGGCGAGGTGTCAGCCGGTCAGGGAGTGACGGTTGACGGGAGTGCCTTTGACGGGCTTGGGGGCCACCGGCACTGGTCGTGAACGGGGCTCAGGTCAGCGCGTGACCTTGCCGGCCTTGAGGCACGACGTGCAGACGTTGAGGCGCTTGGGTGCGGCGTCGACCGTGGCCCGGACACGCTGGATGTTGGGGTCGAAGCGGCGACGGGTCTTCTTGCGCGACCACGGCCGATTGTTCCCGAAGCCGGGCCTCTTGCCGCAGATGTCGCAGACGGCAGCCACGCGAGCACTCCCAGGGTCGAGGTACGAGCCCACGCACGTGGGCAACCGGGTGAGCGTACCGGACCGTGCCGACGTGGCTCCAATCCTGTGCCGCACAGGGGGAAGGCCCGGATACTCTCCAGCCGTGCCAGCCGCGCCTCGAGTGATCGACGCGACCGCCGTGCGAGAGCTGTTCGCCCGCTGGCGGGCCGCGTGCGTTGACGCGCTCGGCGAGGCCCGGGAGGAGATCGACGCGCTCAACGTCTTTCCCGTGCCCGACGCCGACACCGGCACCAACGTCTACCTGACCCTCGAGGCCGCAGCACGGGCGGCAGACGAGGTCGACGAAGGCGGTGGCACGGGTGTCGAGGTGGTGCGTGCTTTCGTCGACGGCGCGCTGCGCGGTGCCCACGGCAACTCCGGGGTGATCATGTCCCAGCTGCTGCGCGCCTGCGTCCCCGTGCTTGCCGTCGCCGCCGCCACCACACCGGTCGACCCCCGCGACCCGGCGTGGGGCCGCCGGCTGGCCGAGGCACTCGACGCGGCGGCAACCGCGGCCTGGCAGGCAGTCGGCGACCCCGTGGAGGGCACGATCCTGACGGTCGCCCGGGCTGCCGCCGACGGAGCGGCTGCGGCCGGCGACTCCGCGCTCGCCGCAGTCGTGATCCGCAACGCGGCAGCAGCCGCCCGGGAGGCGCTGGAGCGCACGCCCGAGCAGCTCGACCGGCTGCGGCGCGCAGGGGTCGTCGACGCCGGCGGCCGGGCACTCGTCGTGGTGCTCGACAGCACTGAGTGGGTGCTCACCGGTCGCCGGCCCAGCCCGCGGACACGCACCGGGCCGGCCATCCCGGTGCCGGAGCCCGACCACGACCTCAGTCCCGACGGGCCGGCGTACGAGGTCATGTACCTGCTCGACGCCGACGACGACGCCGTCCGCGGGCTGCGCACCGCACTCGCCCCGCTCGGCGACTCGATGGTCGTGGTCGGCGGTGACGGACTGTGGAACGTCCACGTCCACGTCGACGACGTCGGGGCTGCCATCGAGGCAGGCATCGCCGTCGGCCGCCCGCACCGGGTGGTGGTGACCCACTTCGCCGAGCAGGTCGCTCGGGCTGCCGGTGACCGCCAGGACGCCACTGCCCGGGTCGTGCTGGCGACCGCGGCGGGACCGGGGCTGGCCGCCCTGTTCACGGGGGGTGGGGCCCGCGTGGTCGAGCCAGCTGACGGTCGCCGCTGCTCAGCGGCTGACCTGCTGGCCGCGGCCCTCGAGAGCCACGCCCACGAGGTGGTCGTCCTGCCCAACCAGCGGCACGTCCTCGGCGTCGCCGAGGCGGCCGCGCGGCGAGCCCGCGATCACGGGGTCCGCATCGCGGTGATCCCTACCAGGAGTCAGGTGCAGGGGTTGGCCGCGCTGGCCGTGCACGAGCCTGGCCGTGGGTTCGACGACGACGTGGTGCGCATGACGTCGGCGGCGAGCCACACCCGGCACGGTGCGGTGACCGTGGCGACGAGTCGGGCGATGACCTCGGCAGGCCCGTGCGAGCCGGGCGATGTGCTCGGGGTGATCGATGGCGACTTCCAGCTGGTCGGGTCCGACCTGGTCGAGACCGCGGGCGAGGTGCTGTCCCGGTTGCTGGTCGGGGGCGGTGAGCTCGTCACCGTCGTGACCGGAGTCGGTGCGCCCGCTGATGCCGGCCGGCGGCTCGAGACCTATGTCCTCAGTCACCGGCCCGAGGTCGACGTGCTGGTCCACGAGGGCGGGCAGGGGCGCTACCCGGTGCTCGTGGCGGTGGAGTGACGTGCCAACGGTGACGCTCGACAGCCGACTCCCGGCGGTCGTCGGCGGCCCGACTGCCAAGAAGCTGGAGAGCGCGCTCGGTCTGCGCACCGTCGACGACCTGCTGCGCCACTATCCGCGCCGCTACGCCCGCCGCGGCGACCTCACCGACCTGGGAAGGCTGCGGCTCGACGAGCACGTGACCGTGCAGGCTGAGGTCCGCACCGTGGTCAACAAGGAGTACGGGCGCCCGGACCCGAAGCGGCGTCGTCGTCCGGTCCGTACCGAGGTCGTCGTCACCGACGGCACCGGCGAGCTCCTGCTCACCTTCTTCAAGCAGCCGTGGCGGGCCGAGCGGCTCAGGCAGGGCACGGTGGGGTTGTTCGCCGGCAAGGTGGGCGACTTCAACGGCCGTCGCCAGCTGCTCCACCCCGAGTGCGAGATCCTCGACGGCGTCAAGGAGGCCACTCGGCTGACTCGCGCGCTGATCCCGCTCTACCCCGCCACCGCGGCGCTGGCGACCTGGGCGATCGCGCGCTCGGTCGAGCAAGTGCTCGACGTGGTCGATGCCGTCGACGATCCCTTGCCCGAGCAGGTGCGGTCCCGGCACGGCCTGGTCGGGCTGAGCGAGGCGCTGGAGGGCGTGCACCGACCGGCCAGCGACTCGGACTGGCAGCGGGCGCGCGACCGGCTGCGTCACGAGGAGGCGCTTCTCGCGCAGGTCGTCCTCGCTCGTCGCCGGCACCGCGTCGACGCGCTGCCGGCCGTGGTCCGGGAACCGGTCGGCGGCGGCGTGCGGGAGCGGTTCCTGCAGCAGGTGCCGTTCGCCCTGACCGCGGGCCAGCGCGCGGTCGGCGCCGAGATCGCCGCCGACCTCGCCCGACCCCACCCGATGCACCGGCTGCTGCAGGGCGAGGTCGGCTCCGGCAAGACCGTGGTCGCGCTGCTGGCGATGCTGCAGGTCGTCGACGCGGGCGGGCAGGCCGCGCTGCTCGCACCCACCGAGGTGCTCGCCCAGCAGCACCACCGCAGCCTCGGCGCGCTGCTCGGCGACCTGGCGATGGGCGGCATGCTCGGCGGCTCCGAGGCCGGTACCCGGATCCAGCTGCTTACCGGCTCCGTCGGCGCTGGCGCCCGGCGCCAGGCGATCGACGACGCGGCCTCCGGCGGCGCCGGCATCGTGGTGGGCACCCACGCCCTGCTCGAGGAGCGGGTGCAGTTCGCCGATCTCGGCCTGGTCGTGGTGGACGAGCAACATCGGTTCGGCGTGCAGCAGCGCGCGGCGCTGGGCGAGCGAGGTGGGGCGCACCGCCCGCACGTGCTCGTCATGACCGCGACTCCCATCCCCCGTACGGTCGCGATGACCGTCTTCGGCGACCTCGAGACCTCGGTGCTGGCCGAGCTCCCCGCCGGGCGGTTGCCCGTGCAGACGACAGTGGTGCCCGCCGCCGAGCGCCCCGACTGGCTCGAACGGGCCTGGCTGCGCGTGCGTGAGGAGTGCGCACAGGGTCGCCAGGCCTATGTCGTGTGCCCTCGGATCGGTGCCGACCTCGGTGCGGAGGAGGCAGCTTGGCCGCCCGACGACGGTGCCGCTGCCGACGACGAGGTCGCCGGTGGGCTGCCGCCCACGACCCACTCCGTGCTCGAGCTGGCCGACGAGCTGCGTGCCGGCGCATTGGCGGGGCTGCGTACGGAGGTCCTGCACGGCAGGTTGCCCCCCGATGCCAAGGACGCCGCGATGGATCGGTTCGCCGCGGGCGAGGTCGACGTCCTGGTCGCGACGACGGTGATCGAGGTGGGCGTCGACGTTGCCAACGCGACCGTGATGGCCGTCATGGACGCCGAGCGGTTCGGCCTCTCCCAGCTGCACCAGCTGCGTGGTCGCGTGGGCCGGGGTACCAAGGCCGGACTGTGCCTGCTGGTGACCGAGGCGGCGACCGGGAGCCCGGCTCGCGAGCGGCTGGACGCCGTGGCCGCCACCGCCGACGGCTTCGCGGTGTCACGGCTCGACGTGAGCGTCCGCCGCGAGGGTGACGTGCTGGGCGCCACCCAGTCCGGCCGCCGATCGAGCCTGCGGTTGCTGTCGGTCGTCGAGCACGAGGACGTCATCACGCGGGCCCGCGACGACGCCACCGCGCTGGTGGCCGACGACCCAGACCTCGCGCGGACTGCGGGGCTCGCTGCGGCGGTCGCGGCGATCGAGGAGAGCGCGCGAGCCGACTTCCTGGAGAAGGTGTGAGCCGCATCGTCGCCGGCACGCTCGGCGGCCGGCGCATCCGCACGCCCGCCGGCACCACGACCCGTCCGACGAGCGACCGGGTGCGCGAGGCGCTGTTCGCACGGGCCGAGTCACTGCTGGGTGGGCCGGGCGGGCTCGACGGGTTGGCCGTGCTGGACCTGTACGCCGGATCGGGCGCGGTCGGCCTGGAAGCTTTGTCGCGCGGGGCGGCCAGTGCCGTGCTCGTCGAGTCCGACCGCCAGGCGGTGGCGGTGCTGCATGCCAACATCGCGTTGCTGGGCGTGGGCTCGCGCGCGCGAGTGCTGCCGCGCCGGGTCGAGCGGGTGCTCGCGGACACTGCTCCCGCTCCAGCCGACCTCGTGTTCGCCGACCCCCCGTACGAAACCGGCGCCACGGCGCTGCGCCATGCCCTCGCGATGGGCGAGCGGGCGGGCTGGTTGGCTGCCGGCGCCGTGGTCGTCGTGGAGAGATCGCGCCGCGACGACTGGGAGTTCCCAGCGGGCATCGCCCTCGACGGTGAGCGCCGCTATGGCGACACCTCACTTTGGTACGGTCACGTCGTCCCATCTATGACCTGAACCGGCCGGACGAGCCGGCCTGACGAGGGACTCTGCGTGCCGACTGCGGTCTGTCCCGGGTCGTTCGACCCGGTCACCCACGGTCACCTCGACATCATCGTCCGGGCTGCCCGGCTGTTCGAGCACGTCACGGTGGCGGTGCTGGTCAACCCTGCCAAGCACGGTCTCTTCTCCGTGGACGAGCGAGTCGAGATGCTGCGCGAGGTCACCGCCGACCTGCCGCACGTGAGCATCGAGACGTTCGAGGGCCTGTTGGTCGACTTCTGCCGCAAGCGCGACATCACCGCGATCGTCAAGGGGCTGCGGGCCGTGACCGACTTCGAGTACGAGCTCCAGATGGCACAGATGAACACCCGGCTGGCCGGCGTCGAGACGGTGTTCGTGCCGACGAGCCCGGAGTGGTCGTTCTTGGCCGCCAGCCTGGTCAAGGAGGTCGCCGCGCACGACGGCGACGTCTCGGGGCTGGTCGCCCCCGGAGTCTTGTCCCGACTGCGTCAGCGGCTGGGGCGGGACTGACCGCTTCGGCCGCACCCGAGTCCCCGGACGGTACGCTCAGCGACGGCTTCTTGTTCGAACACAGCCCCGGGTCCCGAGGACGGGGCCCCAGGAAGGAATGCCTCCGTGGACGTGCAGGCAAAGCTCGTCGAGATCCGCGAGACGGTCGCGGGCGCGCGTTCGATGCCCATGTCGGCGTCCTGCGTCGTCAACCGCGCCGAGCTGGTGGCCGCCCTCGACGAGCTCGCACAGATGTTGCCGCAGGCGTTCGGGGAGGCCGACCGGGTGCTGGCGTCCCGCGACGCGGTGCTCGAAGCCGCCCGGGCAGAGGGACTCGAGATCGTCGCCGCGGCCGAGCGACGCCGCGAGGAGCTGGTGTCCGACAGCGACATCTTCCAGGTGGCTCACACCGAGGCCGAGCGGGTCCTTGCCGAGTCGCGCACGGAGGCGGTGGCCCTGCGCCGCGAGACCGACAACTACGTCGACGAGCGACTGGCCAACCTCGAGCTGAGCCTGGCCAAGACGATGGAGGCGGTGCAACGGGGGCGGGAGCGGCTTCGCGGTCGCAGCGAGCTCGACTCTCTCGGTGGCGCCGACGCCGACCTGATCGTGTTGCCCAACCACGCCGACTGACTCGGGCGGCGAGATTGGCCGGGCAGCCGAGCTACCCGGTATCCTCGGCACCGGCATCCAGCACTAGTCGGCAGGAGCCCGAGCGTCTGACACCGCGACCCGATGACCTGAGAGTGAGCCTTGCTCAGCCTGGACCCGCACGCCCCGCTCGTGCTCGACACCCACGAGCTGAGCCGACGACCGGGTTCGGAGCGACAGGTGGCGCGCTCGGTCGCGGCGCCAGCCGATCTCGGCACCGTGGTGCTCGGAGTCCCCGAGGGTGACCCCGTCGAGCTCACCGTGCGGCTCGAGTCTGTGCTCGAGGGCGTACTGGTGACGGGTACCGCCCGGGCCCACGCTGTCGGAGAGTGTGTCCGGTGCCTGCAGCCGATCACCATGGACGTCGAGGTCGACCTGCAAGAGCTGTACGCCTACCCCGAGAGCGATGCCGAAGACGACGAGGCCGGTCGGGTGGTGGACGACCTGATCGACCTGGACCCGCTGCTGCGCGACGCTGTGGTGCTCGCACTGCCGTTTCGGCCGCTGTGCTCAGACGACTGCGCCGGGCTGTGCCCCACGTGTGGGGTCCGGCTCGCGCTCGATCCCGAGCACGGGCACGATGAACAGGCCGACCCCCGGTGGTCGGTCCTGGCCAGCTGGTCACACGACGAGCGACCGGGCAGCATGCCCGGTCTGGACGAGGAGTAGCGAAGTGGCGGTCCCGAAGCGGAAGATGTCGCGCAGCAACACGCGGCACCGTCGCAGCCAGTGGAAGGCCACCGCGGTCGCACTGGTCACCTGTGCCAACCCGGCGTGCAGGTCCCCGCACCTGCCGCACCGTGCCTGCCCTGAGTGCGGTCAGTACGGTCCCCGGGCCGAGCGTCGGCAGGTGCTCTGAGCCTGCGGTCACCTGGGCGCGCTCGCATGGCCGAGGCAGGGCACGACCCCCGGGCGCTGCTCGACGCGCTCGGCGTACCCGACCTCGATCCCGAGGCACTTGTCCTGGCCCTGACCCATCGCTCGTACGCGTACGAGAACGGCGGGCTGCCCACCAACGAGCGACTCGAGTTTCTCGGGGACTCCGTGCTTGGCCTCGTAGTGACCGACGGTCTTTACACCCGCCATCCTGATCTGTCCGAGGGGCGGCTGGCCAAGCTTCGAGCCGCCGTCGTCAACTCCAGGGCGCTGGCCGATGTCGGTCGCGCGCTGGGCGTCGGAGCCCACCTGCGGCTCGGCCGCGGCGAGGAGACGACCGGTGGCCGGGAGAAGTCGTCGATCCTCGCCGACACGGTCGAGGCGCTGATCGGCGCGGTCTACGTCCAGCACGGTTTCGCCGTGGCCGCCGACCTCGTCCGCCGGTTGTTCGACCCCCTTGTTGCGCAGGCGGTCACCTTGGGGGCAGGCCTGGACTGGAAGACCAGCCTGCAAGAGCTCACCGCCAGCAACGGTCTCGGTGTCCCCGACTATCTCGTCGACGAGGCCGGCCCCGATCACGACAAGTGGTTCCGGGCGAGGGTCCGCGTCGGCGAGTCCGTCTATGGCAGCGGCGAGGGGCGGTCCAAGAAGGTGGCCGAGCAGCAGGCCGCCGAGACCGCCTGGCAGGAGATCCACGTCGCCCAGGACGCCGCGATGGTTGGCGCGCCGGCCGACTCGCCGGCGAGCTTGACCGACTGAGCCGGGCCGTGCCCGAGCTGCCGGAGGTCGAGGTCGTACGACGGGGTCTCATGCGGCACACGAGTGGGCGGCGGGTCACGGCCGTCGAGGTGCTGACCGACCGGTCGGTGCGCAGGCACCCCGGTGGGCGCGCGGACTTCGCCGCCCGGCTGCACGGGGTGCGCTTGGGTGTCGCCCGCCGCCGGGGAAAGTACCTGTGGATCCCAGTCAGCGGCGGCGACGCCATCCTCGCTCACCTCGGCATGTCCGGGCAGCTGCTGGTGCAGTCGCACGATGCTCCACTCCAGCGGCACCTGCGGGTCAGGCTGAGTCTCGACGGCGGGCGTGACCTGCGGTTCGTGGACCAGCGCACGTTCGGCGGGCTGGCGGTCAGCGAGACCGGTGCCGA
>Ga0183260_10004170_pt1 | contig 11532 bp, 12 predicted proteins | sample AntDrymUQ4972206_2_FD_129768 | JGI IMG/M metagenome (GOLD analysis project Ga0183260, IMG submission 129768) | Polar desert sand microbial communities from Dry Valleys, Antarctica - metaG UQ497 (22.06) (version 2) (version 2) | ecosystem: Environmental > Terrestrial > Soil > Desert | place...
AGGGGGGGGGGGCGGGGGGGGGGGAAACGCCCCGCTCCCCCCCGCGCCTAGTGGCGGATTCGGTCGCGCGCCTCCGCGAACCGCAGTGCCTCATAGGCGACGAGGGCGGTGAGCACGCCCGCGAGCGCGCCCAGCGTCGCAAGCGCCGGCAGCTCCACCGCGACCGGCACGAGCGCCAGGAGCAGGATCGCGCACACGAGCCGCTGCCGGCTGAGCGTCCGCACGTTGCGCAGCCGGAAGGCGACGTGCCCGAGCAGGTAGAGCGTCGTGCCGCCGAGCAGCGCGACCGCCGCCACGAGCGTCAGCGGCTTGTCGACGGCCCCGAGCGTCTTCTTCATGCCGAGCGCCACCAGCACGATGCCCGCCACCATCGGCAGGTGGAGGTAGGAGTACGAGTCACGGGCGATCTCGTTCTGCTCCCGCCCCACGGCCGCCCCCGACAGGCGTCGCTCGGCGACGAGCGCCACGACGTCGAAATAGAGCCACCACAGCGCGGCGGCCACCGCCATGCCGAGCACCGCCGTGGCGACGACACCCGCGCCGACGCCCATCTCCGCGCCCACCCCGATGGCCACGATCGACTCGCCCAGAGCGATGATGAAGATGAGCGCATGCCGCTCGGCGAAGTGGCCGGGCGCGAGCTTCCAGCCGTCGGAACCGAACAGGAACGGCCCTCCGGCATCGAGCAGGAGCGCCAGCGCCCACAGCACCCCCTGCGGGATGCCGTCGGTGAATGAGGCGGCGAGCAGCAGGCCCACGCCGATCGCCGTACTGGCGGCCAGCCCGCCGACCGAGCCGCATCGGCGGGTCGTCCCGGCTGGCGACGGTGAAGAGCCCGATCTGAGCGAAGCGCACGACCCCGTACGAGCAGGCGAAGAGCAGCGCGGCATCGTCGAAGGCCTCCGGCACGCACAGCGCTGCGACGAGCAGCGCGGCCATGGCCGCGAAGATGACCAGACGCACCACGCCCTCCTCGGGGTCGACGACACTCGTCAGCCACGCGTAGCCCACCCACGCCCACCACAGCACGCCGAGCACGAGCATGCCCTGAGCCAGCCCCTCCCAGGTCGGGTTCTCGGCCATCAGGGCCGTGCACTGGGTAAGCGCGAGCACGAAGACGAGGTCGAAGAAGAGCTCGAGCGGCTTGACGCGCTCCTCCTGGCGGAGGACTGCGGTCAGTCGCGGCGCTCTGGGGGACGCGACGCTCACCCCGTCATCCTGCCGATCGGGTGTCCTCAGCCGTCCGGGTACGCGCGCGACTCCGAGCCGTCGAAGATCTTGATCGGCAGATCCGCGAGCGGCTCGCCGCCGCCCTCCGTGACGAGCCAGGTGTCCTGCATGTAGAGGCACCGCTCCCCGTCGGGCGTCAGCGCGTGCGGGTGCAGGGAGAAGACCATGTTCGCCTCCAGCTCCGTCTCGACGCCCTCGCCGATCTTCGGGAACTCGAGCATCGTCATCCCGATCGAGTGCCCGGTCACGTGCCCCAACCGGTAGCCCCGCTCGACGAAGCCCCTCGAGACCGCCCGGTGGACGTCGTGGGCGCTCGCGCCCGGTCGCAGCGACTCCCTGGCGGCGGCGTAGTACTCCTCGTAGGCCTCGAGCATGCGCTTGCTGTCGTCGCTCGGCTCCCCGGCGCAGATCGCTCGCGAGATCTCCACCCAGTGCCCGCCCGGGCCGGCGACCTCGAGCGAGGGGAGCACAAGGTCGTCCCGCTCGAACGGACGCTCGTTGCGCGCGACCGTGAACTCCGGCGAGGCGGAGCCGTGGGGGCCGCGCAACACCATGTCCATGGTCAGCCGGCCGCAGCCCTCCTCGACGAAGAGCTGCTCGCAGGCGGCCATCAGCTCGGCCGGCGTACGGCCGGGCTGGAATTCCTCGAGGAACTTCCAGAACCCGAGCTCGTTGATGCGGACGCTCTCGCGGACGGAGGCGAGCTCCTCCTCGCTCTTGACCGCGCGCGCCAGGTCGAACTCGACGTCGAAGGGGACGAGCTCGAGGGTGCCGGAGAGGGCGCGGTAGTCGCGCACCGGCATGATGTAGTCGAGCCCATAGACGCCCACGCGCCGCCAGCCCCGCTCGCGCGCCCGCTCGCCGATCCAGGCGCCCGGCAGGTCGACGACGACCTGCTCGTCGATCCACGCCGTTCCGTGCTCGCCCACGTAGCGCGCCTCGGCCGGGAAGACGATCGACGGCTCTCCCTCCAGCGGCAGGACGACGTACGCGTAGCGGTGCACGATCACGAAGCCCGAGAGGTAGGTGACCGCACCCTCGAAGCCCGTGTACTCGCTGCCCGCGACGACGACCGCGTCGAGCCCGGCCGCCTCGAGCGCCTCGCGCACGTTGCCGTAGCGCCGCTCGACCTCCTCTACTCCGACCTTTGCTGCCACGATCGCTCCACTCCCTTCACCAGCGCCAGGATGGTCTCGTTGAGCGGCGTCGGCACGCCGTGCTCGCGCCCGAAGCGAACGATGCCGCCGTTCAGGTAGTCGATCTCGGTCTCTCGCCGCGCCTCCACGTCCTGCAGCATGCTCGCCCGGTGGCCGTAGGCCACATCCGGCCGAGCCGCGTAGTCGATCAGCTCCTCGGGATCGGAGTCGAGGACGATGCCCTGCGCGGCGGCCACCGCCTTGCCCTCGTCGACGAGGCCCGTGACGAGCCGGCGCAGCGACTCGTCCTCGCAGACGCGTCCGTGCGTGAGGCCGGTCAGCGCACCGACTGGGTTCGTTGAGGCGTTGAAGATCACCTTGCGCCACTGCGCCCCGCGCGCGTCCGGCAGCGCCGTCGTCGGCATGCCCGCACGCGTGCAGGCCTCCGCGAGGCGCTCGATCTCCGCCATGGGCGCGGGCTTCGGCTCGAATGGGCCGATCGTCGTCTCGCCCTTCACGTCCCACTGCACGTGCCCGGGCTCGACGAGCCGACCGGCAGGAAAGGTGGTGCCGCGGATCACCCGCTCGGTGTGGCGGGCTATCATCTCCTCGTTGCCGACCCCGTTCTGCACGGTGCAGACAGCACCTTCGCGGAAGGCGTGCGCGGTGGCGGCAAGCGCCGATCCGGTGTGCATCGCCTTCGTCGCGACGATGCCGAAGTCGCAGGGCGGCAGCTCGGCGGGGTCGCTCGTGGCGCGCAGCCGGCCCACGAGCTCTCCGGCGCCGGAGAGCCGCAGTCCCCCGTCGTTGATGGCGTCGACATGGGCCTGTGCGAGGTCGTAGGCCCAGACCTCGACATCGTCGAGCCCGGCGAGGTTCGCGGCGAAGAGAGAGCCCACGGCTCCGCAGCCGACGATGCAGACCCTCATCGCAGCAACCGGCCGAGCGAGAGCTCCCGGCCGCCCGTCAGACCGCCCGGGCGGAGGATGAGCACCAGCGCCATCAGCGCACCGACGACGACGATCCGCGTCCCGGCCGGCAGATCGAGCGTCCGGCCGGCCGCGACGAGTCCGTTCTCGGTCTCGGCCAGGAACGAGTCGAGCGCGCTCACGGCCAGGGCGCCGACGACGGCGCCCCAGAGGCTCGTGACGCCGCCGATCACGAGCATGGCGAGGGTGATGAACGTCAGGCTGAGGTAGACGTCCTCCGTCGTCAGCGGCAGCAGGTGCACGAAGAGGCCGCCGGCGAAGCCGGCGAGCGCGCCGGAGATGGCGAAGGCGAGCAGGCGCTGGCGGTAGACCGAGACGCCCACCGCCCGTGCCGCCGCCTCGTCCTCGCGCGTGGCGCGCAGCAGGCGTCCGAAGCGGCTGCGCCCGTACCCGAAGGCGATCGCCACGACGGCGAGCCCGCCGAGGGTCGCCTGGCGGAGATCGGTCGTCTCGGGAACGGACGAGAAGGCGCCCGCGCCCGGCCCGATGCGGTCGTAATAGCGCAGCAGGTTGTGAGTGATCTCGAGCACGGCGAAGGTCGCGATCCCGGCGGCCAGACCCGAGAGGCGCATCAGCGGCAGTCCCACGAGCGCGGCGTACCCCGCTCCCAGGGCGGCGGCGGCCAGCAGCGACGCGACGTTGCCGACCGTCGTGTCGCTCAGGACGGGCAGCAGGTTCGGCAGGATCCCGGGCTTCTCCTCGGAGGGGATGGAGAGCACGCCTGCCGCCCACGCGCCGACCGCGACGAAGCTGATGTGACCGAAGGAGAGGACGCCCGAGTTGCCGACGAAGACGTACAGGGCGACGACGATCGAGACTGCAACGAGCGCGTTGATGAAGTAGATCTCGGTCGAGCGGGCGAAGAGCGATCCGGCCAGGCCCGTGACGACGACGAGGACGGCCGGCCCGAGCAGCTCGGTGAGCGTGCGCGCCCTCGTCACACCCGCTCCACGATGCTTCGACCCCCGCGGGAGAAGAGCCCGCCCGGGCGCACGAGCAGGACGAGGATCACGACGCCGAACAGGAACGACGGCAGGTACTGGCTCTGGTCGGTCGGCAGCGCCCCGCCGAGCAGGCCGGACGCGAAGCCGATCGCAAAGCCGCCGAGCGTCGCCGTGCCCAGGCGGTTCATGCCGCCGACGACCACGCCCGCGAGTACGACGATCGTGTCCCTGAGCGCGAACTCGGGCGTCACGAGCGGCGTCTGCACGGTCAGCATGATGGCGACGATCGCGGCGAGCAGGCCGGAGACGAGCACGGCCGAGCCGATCACGCGGTTCGCCCGCACGCCGAGCAGGCGCGCAGTCTGGAAGTCCATGGCCGCGGCGCGCATGTGCAGGCCCACGGTCGTACGGCCGAGCAGCAGCACGAGCGCGACGAGGCAGGCGGCGGCGGCGCCGATCGCGACGAGCGTGATCTTGCGGATGTCGACGTCGCCCACGGTGACCGGCTGGTTCAGGCTGGCGAGCGAGGCGGCGATCTTGCCGAGGGAGCCGAACCAGAGCAGCGCGATGCTCTGGAGCAGAAAGGCCACGGCGAACGTCGCCACCAGCATGACCGCGGGCGACTGCGTGCGCAGCGGCCGGAAGACGAGGCGCTCCATCGCGAGCGAGAGCGCGAGCACGACGGCGAAGCAGAGGAGGATGCCGGCCCACACCGGCCATCCCCGCTCCGAAGCGAGCGCGAGCGCGTAGGCACCGGCCATCACGAGCTGGCCGTAGGCGAAGTTGATGAGCCGCAGCACGCCGAACACGAGCCCGATCCCGACCGCCATGAGCGCGTAGATCGAGCCCAGGCCGACGGCGTCGACCAGCGTCTGCCAGTCGATGCCGAGCACGGCCGGCGAAGGAGCCGTCACGAGAAGTACGCCCCGATCATCGCCTCGGTGTCCTCTGCGTCGCCGGGACCGAGCGTCAGTCGCACCTCGCCGTTCGCCAGGACGTGGCTGCGCTGCGCGAGCGCCACCGTCCGCTGCGCGCGCTGCTCGACGAGGAGAACTGCGAGGCCGCTGTCGCGGATCGCCGCGAGGGCGTCGAAGACGACGTCCACGACCGTCGGCGAGAGCCCGAGCGAGGGCTCGTCGAGGAGCAGGACGTCGGGCCGCGCGACGAGGGCACGCGCGATGGCGAGCTGCTGCTGCTGGCCGCCGGAGAGGGCGCCCGCCTGCCGGCGACGGAACTCCTGCACGACCGGGAAGAGCTCGTACGCGCGCTCGACGTCGGCCGCCGTGCCGTCGCGCGAGCGGCGCCCGGCGAGCCCGAGCCGCAGGTTCTCCTCCACTGTCAGCTCGGAGAAGATCCGGCGGCCCTCGGGCACGAGCGCGATCCCGCTGCGCGCGACCGCCTCCGGAGCGCGCCCGCGCAGCGACCGGCCCCCGAGCCGGATGTCGCCCCCGGACGCCGGCACGAGTCCCATGACGGCGTTCAGGGTGGTCGACTTGCCGGCGCCGTTCGCTCCAATGAGACCGACGATCTCGCCCCTCGATACCGTGAGCGTGAGCCCCCGCACGGCCGTGACGGGCCCGTAGCGCACCTCGAGGCCGTCGAGCTCGAGCAGCGGCGCCGGCGCGCTCAACCCCCGGCCTCCACAAGGGCGCTCTCGCCCAGGTAGGCGGAGGCGACGTCGAGGTTCTGACGGACCTCGGCCGGTGTCCCGTCGGCGAGCGTGCGGCCCTGGTCGAGCACGTGGATCCGGTCGCAGACCGCCATGATCAGCGCCATGTTGTGGTCGATCAGCAGAACGCCGGCGTCGTGCTCGTCGCGTACCGACCGGACGACCGCCTCGAAGCCCGGCACCTCGCTCTCGGGCAGCCCTGCAGCGGGCTCGTCCATGAGCACGAAGCGGGGCCGCGTCGCGAGCGCGCGGGCGACGCCGAGACGCCGCTCGTCACCGTGGGCGAGCGACCCCGCCGGCCCCGACCCGTGCTCGGCGAGCCCGAGCAGCCCGAGCAGCTCGTCCGCCCGCCGGCGCGCCTCGCCCGCCGACGCGCCGACGCCGAGCGCGGCCACCTCGACGTTCTCGCGCACGCTCAGCGAGCGGAACGCGTGGCTGTGCTGGAACGTACGCGCGAGGCCGTGGCGGCCGCGCCGGTGCGGGCTCCACGAGGTGATCTCCCGTCCCTCGAGCTCGACCGTGCCGCTATCGGGCAGGTCGAAGCCGCTGAGCACGTTGACGAGCGTCGACTTGCCCGCGCCGTTCGGGCCGATCAGGCCGACCACCTCGTGGCGGTGGAGCTCCAGGGACACCTCGCGCAGGGCGACAACGCCCGCGAAGGAGCGCGAGACGGCGGCGGCCCGGAGCGTCGCCCCGGGCCGCCCGCCGTCCCGCTGAAGCTGCTCAGATCTTGGCAACGACCTTCGCTGTCACCGAGCCGACGACCTTTGCCTTGTTGTCATGGATGCGGATCACCCGGTACTGCCGCCCGAAGACCGAGTGCAGCGAGGACGAGAAGCTTACGCGGCCGGAGATGGTCGGCAGCCCCTTGAACCGCTCCATGCGGGCGGCGAGGACTGCGCCGTTCGTCGAGCCGCGCGCCTGGCGGATCGCCGCCGCAACGCCGTCTATCGCAGCCGGCCCGGTGATGAAGCCTCCGGTTCCGGCCTTGACCTGCCTCGCCAGCGTGTTCACTGCCTTGCTCGGGTCGTCTCCGAACGCCGAGGCGTAGGTGACGAAGTAGTAGTTCGTGACCTTCGGGTTCTTCGGCACCCAGTACGTGCCGTCACCCGCCCACGAGTTGAGGATGGCCGTGTTGTTGCCGAGCGACCTGAGCCCCGACACGAGCGTCGAGAGCGCGCCGAATGCCCCTGCCGTCGAGGTCACGATCACATCGGCCTTCACGCCGTTCAGACGGCTGACGGCGTTCTGCACGTTGGTGCCGCCGAGGGACTGGTAGCTCTCCTTCGCCACGACCTTGCCGCCGAGCTGCTTGAAGCGCACCTCGAAGGCCTGGACGACGTTCTTGAAGTACACGATCACGGTGTCGGTGGCGAGCGAGGCGGTGCGCCAACCCCGCCGGTAGGCGTACTCCGCCATCGCGGAGCCCTCGTCCTGCGCGGCGTTGCCGAAGCTGAACGCCAGCTTGCCCTTGGGCCCGAAGCGCTTCGGGCCCATCTGGTCGGTGCCGATGCACGGGGCCACCGTGAGCACGCCGCGGTTGATCGACTCCTGCACGACCGGGGCGGCGAAATCGACGTCGCAGGTCGTGAAGATGATGTTCGCCCGGCCCAGGAGCCTCGCCGCGCAGGATTTGGCGATCGCCGGCTTGTTGCCCTGCGTATCGCAGGTGACGATGCTCAGGGGCCGGCCGCTGACCCCGCCCCTCGCGTTCAGCTGCTTCACGCGCAACTGGGCCGCCGCGAGCGCCGGCCCGTCGAAGGGCGCCATCGCACCCTTGCTGTCGAACGCCCACCCGATCACGATCGGCTGCTTCCCGCCCGCGGCCGCATCCGTCCTGCCGACGGCTGCCGCGGCAAGCACCGTGACACCGACCAGCACTGCGGCAAGCGCGCTCCGATTGCTCGGTCGCTTCATGTTCTCCTCCTCCATTGGTTGACCATCTCCGTCATACCGCTGCCCTCGCCGTCTGCCACGAGGCCTCCCGGGCCTTGACGAGGCGCAGGAGCGCAGTGTGCAGCGGCACGGGTACGCCGAGCCGCTCTCCCTCGCGCACGAGCGCGCCCGTGATCAGGTCGATCTCGGTCGGCCGCCGCGCCTCCACGTCCTCGAGCATCGAGGGGGAGTGCGCGCTGCCCCGGCGCGTCGCCAGCACGTTCATCTCCCAGGGATCCTCGTGCAGCTCGACGCCCGCCGCCGCGGCAACCCGCTTGCCCTCGTCCACGAGCTCGTGCACGAGGTGACCGAGGTCACCGGGCCGATCCCTCTGCGCGAAGTGGCGGTCGTGCGGGAGTCCCGTGAGCGCGGCGACCGCGTTCACAGTCGCGTTGAAGATCAGTTTCGACCACTGCGCGGGCCGGAGATCCGGGAAGGCGCGCGCCTTCAGGCCCGACCGGACGATCAGGCTCGCGATCTCCTGCACGCGCTCGTAGGACGTCGCCTCGTAGGGCCCGAGCCACGTCTCGGTGTCGAGGATGTACTCGACGTGGGTGTCTGCGTGCCGCGTGCCGCTCATGAAGGTGACGGCCGAGACGATCGGCCAGCGGCCGTGTCTGCGCACGATCGGCTCGGCCCCGAGCCCGTTCTGAACCGTCATCACGGTCGCGGCGGGTGCACGCCCCGCGAGCGCCGAGACGGCGGGCTCGAGCTCGGTCGCCTTCGTCGCGACGATGGCGAGGTCGAACTCGGGCAGCTCCTCCGCACGGGCGGTGGCGCGCACCTCGGCGGTGAGCTCGGTGCGGCCCGACACGCGCAAGCCACGCTGGTTCAGCGCCCGTGCGTGCTCCTCCCGCCTCGTCAGGATGGACACCTCGCAGACGCGGGCGAGGTGCCCGGCGTACAGGCTGCCGATCACGCCGGCTCCGACGATGCAGACACGCTCCTTCGAGCGCGCCGGCTCCACGTCACGCGTAGGCGGGCGAGCGCTCCGCGCCCTGCGCGGAGGCTGCACGGAAGTGCGGCATCACGCGGGCTGCGAAGAGCTCCTGCGCCTTGATCGCCTTCCAGTGCTCGAAGCCACCCGCGTTGACCGTGATCGCGATCTCCGTCAGGCCCTCGCAGACCGCCTGGACGCCCTCGATCCGCTCGATCACGTCGTCGGGCGTGCCCACCCAGACGATGTCGCCGTCGATCATCTCGTCGTAGGGCGTGGCGGCGAGCTTCTCCATGATCCCAGCCGCGTAGAACCCGTAGCCCGCGCGGTTGAGCTCGTCGGCGGGCGGCGGCCGAAAGTCGGTCAGCGGCGAGGCGTTGCCGGCGAGGAAGCCCCGCATCCCCTGCTCCGCCTCGCGGCGGGCGACCGCGGGGTCGTCGTCGATGTAGCAGGCGTGGATCCAGACGATGTCGGGCTCGTTGCCGTGCTCGGCGCAGCGCGTGCGGTAGAGGTCGAGCTGATCTTTCAGCGCCGCGTACGGCAGGAGCGGGGGCACGACGACTGCCCAGCCCCGCTCGGCGGCGAGCTCGTAGGTGCGGTCGCTCGTCCCGCCGAGGAAGACGCGGAACCTCCGTTCGGGTCGGGGGACGATACCGGTGTCCTCGACCTGGAAGTAGGTGCCCTGGAAGGAGAAGCGCTCGTTCTCGAGCGCGAGGAAGAGGAGCTCGACAGCCTCCTCGTAGCGGCCGCGGCTGCTTTCGTCCAGCGGCATCCCGGCCTTCGGGGGCATCCAGCCGTGCCCCCGCCCCACGCCGAACTCGTAGCGCCCGTCGAGCAGGATGTCGGCAACCGCGATCTCCGAGGCCAGCACGAGCGGGTTGTGGTAGGGCAGGCTGTGCAGCAGCGTGCGGAAGACGATCCGGTCGGTGCGCTGCGCGGCCGCGGCGAAGAAGGCGAGCGGGTTCGCGGAGATCGAGAACTTGGGGAAGAAGAAGTGCTCGATGATGGCGTACGCGTCGTAGCCGAGCCGGTCCGCGTTGACCACCTGCTCCATCGTCTCGCGGTACATCTGCCGCCACGACTTACCGGGCCAGCTCTGGATCTCGGAGTAGAGGCTGAACTGCATTCGGAACGGCGACTTTGACCCATATCTGATCAAGTGTCAAACTACGCTGACGGTGGCCGACGCAACGCTCCACCTCCCCGCCGAGCGTCGCGGGCGGCCGCACCGAACGCTGGCCGAGCGCGCCGTCGCCGAGCTGCAGGAGGCGATCCTCTCCGGCGAGCTCCAGCCGGGCACGCCGCTCCACCTCGAGAAGCTCGCACGCTCGCTCGACATGAGCCCGATGCCCGTGCGCGAGGCCGTCCGGCAGCTCGAGCGCCTCGGGCTCGCCGAGCACGTCCCGCACCGCGGCGCACGCGTGAGCGCGCTCTCGATCGACGACCTGCGCGAGACCTACGAGGCCCGGCTCGCGCTCGAGACGCTCGCGGTGCGCCACGCCGCGGAGCGCTTCACCTCCGAGGATGCGGAGGCCGCCGGCCGGCGCCTGCGCGAGCACGTGGAGGCCTACCGCGAGGGGGACGCAAGACGCGGGCGGGCTGCGCACGCGGAGTTCCACCTCGGTCTCTACGAGGCCTCCGGCTCGCAGTGGCTGCCGCGGCTGATCCGGCCTCTCTGGGAGAACAGCGAGCGCTACCGTGCGGCCTCGCTACCTGGGCGGGGCCCGCTCGAGCGGCGCCGCCGCGAGCATGAGCGCATCCTCGATGCCTGCGTGAAGCACGAACCGGATCGCGCCGAGGCGGCCCTGCGCGCGCACCTCGTGCTGACGGCGAACCTCGTCGCGCGGCGGATGGGAGAGGGCGAGCTCTTCCCCAGGAAGTAGGTCGTGTTTCCGCGCCGCAGCCCCGGGAACTGTTCAAGGCGTCTGTTCCCTCAGAGAGGAGAGATCAATGGCAACGGTGACGAAGGGTCTACTGCTCCGCGCGCAGGCGAAGCCCGGCCGAGAGGAGGACGTCCTTGCGTTTCTGGAGGGTGCCCGACCGATCGTCGAGGACGAGCCGGACACGCGCGCCTGGTTCGCGATCCGCTTCGGCGACTCCGAGTTCGGGATCTTCGACGTGTTCCCCGACGACTCGGCCCGGCAGGCACATCTCAACGGCGGAGTCGGTCAGGCTCTGCAGGAGCAGGGCGACGATCTCTTCGCCCAGGCGCCGTCGATCGAGCAGGTCGACGTCATTTCGTCGAAGCTGCCTGACTGACGCGGGGCGCCGACGGGTGCACGAGCGGCACGAGCGGCTGCCATCCGGCTCGGAGCACCGAGACCAGCGACGGAGGCGTGATCAGCAGCACGCGCCCCCGCGTCGGTCTCGGCTCGGGAGCGGCGTAGCCCGCCGGAGTCCAGCGGAGCAGGCTCGGACCCAGGACGAGGTGAGGTTCTGCGCCCTTCAGGACGAAAGCGCCGTCGGGAAGCTCGTCGAGCGCTGCCTCCCGCAGGATCTGCGCGCGGGTGTCCGCCGCGACGCGCTCGCCGTGGAGCTGCGCGTCGATCGCATCCGCTCCGACCTGGCCCGGGTGGAGGTCGCGCCAGATCTCGACGAGGCGGACGTAGTCGTCATGGCGGCAGAGGGCGCAGGGGCGATGACCGGCCGCGAAGGCCGTTGCCTCGTCGAGGAAGAACAGCTCGGTGAAGCG
>Ga0183260_10004171_pt1 | contig 11528 bp, 9 predicted proteins | sample AntDrymUQ4972206_2_FD_129768 | JGI IMG/M metagenome (GOLD analysis project Ga0183260, IMG submission 129768) | Polar desert sand microbial communities from Dry Valleys, Antarctica - metaG UQ497 (22.06) (version 2) (version 2) | ecosystem: Environmental > Terrestrial > Soil > Desert | place...
GCCCGCGATGTGATCCGGCGTCATGGGCATGAAGTGGCGACGGTGGATGGCGGTGCGGTCGAGCCGCCACCGGATGTCGATACTGAAGAAGCATACAGATCTTTGCTCGCGTCCTGGCGCTCCTGAGCGAATCGGAGACGAAAACGACGTGGCCGACGTGGCGCTTTGGTTGCATGATCCCTGACGCTACCCGAACAACCCCTCGTTCCTCATTCGGTTGCCGACTGTGCGGGTGGCTTCGACCGTCTTCTTGATGTCCTCCAGGGTGTGCGCGGTGGAAAAGAAACCACCAGAGTGGAAGAGATGGACGCCTTCCACCAGCATGCCGATCTCGAAGGTCTGGGCAAGAGCGTTCCCGCCGCTTCCCTTGAGGTATTCCGCCTCCAGACCTTCGGGCGTGTGAAGATCGCCCGCGATGCGGTTGGCGGCTTTCTTTCCGACCGCGATGTGGAAAATCGAGCTTTCGCCCCAAGCGACCGCCGGGACATCGAGCTCGACGAAGACCTCGTTGAGACCAGTGCGGAGTTGAGTCGCGAGATCGTCGCAGTACTGCTGGACTGCCGGATCTTCACATTTTCGGAGACAGGTGAGTCCGGCGGCCGCCGCGAGCGGGTTCGCATTGTAGGTGCCTGCCTGTGGAACCCGGCGATTGGCGTTCCATCCAGCCTCATCCTTGAACGCGATCATTTCCATCAGGTCTGCCGAGCCTGCTATCGCGCCGCCGGGCATGCCTCCGGCGACGATCTTGGCCATCGTCGTCAAGTCCGGGGTGATGTCGAATCGCTGTTGTGCTCCACCCGGCGCCCACCGGAATCCGGTGATCACTTCGTCGAAGATCAGCACCGCGTTGTACTTTTGCGTCAGTAAACGAACCCGTCCCAGGAAATCCTCCTTGAGCGGGATCGTCGCCCAGGATGCGCCGCTCGGTTCGAGGATCACGCCTGCGACATCGCCCTGGACCAGCCGCTCCTCGAGCATCGCGAGATCGTTGCTCGGAACAACCGCGACCGTACTCAGCGTTTCCCTGGGAATGCCTGGGACGCTGGTCTTTTCGAAGGGTGGTTTTTCACCCTTGAGCGCATAGTCCTGCCAGCCGTGAAAATGACCCTCGAACTTGAGGATCGTCGTCTTCTCGGTGTAACCGCGAGCGACACGCATTGCCAGCAGGGTCGACTCCGTGCCCGATGCGGTGAATCGCACCTGCTCCGCGGACGGGACGAGCTTCACGATTTGTTCGGCCCAGGCAATCTCACCGAGGTGACCGGCGCCGAAGTGCGTGCCTTCACTGACCTGACCCTTGAGCGCGGCCGAGATCTCCGGGTCGTCATGACCGAAGATCAGGGAGCCATGACCCACCGCGTAGTCGATGAGTTGATGGCCATCGACATCCCACTTGTGGGCGCCCTTGGCTTTGGCAATGTACGGGGGGAAGGGCCGGAGGAAACGGCCATCATGGGTGATGCCGCCAGAGATTACCTGGCGCGCCCGCTCATGGAGCCCGTGCGATCCGGCAAACTCTCGCTGATAGTCGTCGAGGATGGTTTGTGTAATCGTGCCGGAAGCCATGGGTGACGTCTCTCCTCGTTGAACCGGGCTCGGTTGCCGGGCACTGGATTCGCGGTTTCGTTCGTCTCGGCCCCTGCACCGGGCGGGGCGAACGAAGGTGCTTCCCGCACTATATGGCTGCAACGCTTCATGCGCAAAGAACCGGCGGGCAGCCGTGCGTCATGTTCGTCGACTCCTCTCCACGTATCCTGCACAACTGCACAGGAAGGAGGAGTCAGTATGATTTGTCGGCTATCCTTAGCTCGACGAGCGGCACCGTCGTGTGGGTTCCGCGTTTTTCCACGGTTGCCCTTGAACGCCAGCGAAACGTACGTCTGCTACATGAATCGGATCAGCCCTTGTCGGCACCTAAGATCGTCGTCGTCGGTTCCAACCACGAGTACGCGCCGATCGCCGTGCGTGAACAGCTCGCGTTCAACGGCGATTCGCTGACGCGCGGGCTTCGTGCCCTCCGCGAAACCGTCGGCGAGGGATTGATCCTCTCCACCTGCAACCGCACCGAAATCTACGCGGTCGGAGAGGATCCGGATCGGGCGACATCCCAGATATTCGATTTCCTGTCTGGTTACCACAGCGTTCCAACCCGCCTGCTCGAGCAGGCGTCATACGTGCATAGCGCCGCCGCCGCCGTGGAGCACCTGTTCCGGGTCGCAAGCGGTCTCGATTCGATGGTCCTCGGTGAGCCGCAAATCCTCTCACAAATCCGCGATGCATTGAACTTCGCACGGGACGCGGAATCGGTTGGCCCGATGCTTCAGCGCCTCGCCACTGACGCCCTGAAGACCGGAAAGCGCGCTCGCACGGAAACGGACATTTCGCGAAATCGCGTATCGATCGCCCACGCAGCCGTTGACCTGGCGCGCGATGAACTCGGGATCTTGAACGGCAAGTCCGCACTCGTCCTCGGCGCGGGCAAGATGGCGACCCTCGCCGCCAAACTGCTTCGGGCCCACGGCATTGGCAAGCTCACGTTCATCAATCGCACCTTTCCGCGGGCGCAGCGTCTCGCCCACGAGACCGGCGGGCTCGCGTTTTCAATCGACAGGCTCGACGAGGCTATCGCCGAAGCGGATGTCGTGATCGGCGCGGTACTGGTGGAGGAGCCGATCGTGACCGCGAGTCACATTCGACCGCGTGCTACTCCGTTGCTGATCGTCGACCTTGGTGTTCCAAGGAATGTCCATCCGGATTGCGGTCTGGTGCCACAGGTCACGGTGCGCGACGTCGATGCTCTGGAACCGGTGGCCCAGGAAACGCGGCGCCAGTACGAGGGCGAGGTGGCCAAGGTCGAAACACTGGTGCAGACGGCGGTAGCCGCGTTCGACGCCTGGGCGCGAAGTCGCTCCGGCGCGAGCGCCATCGGTACGGTCCGCCAGCGGGCCGAAACGATGCAGCAGGCAGAGGTCGAGCGCGCTTTGAGCCGGCTCTCTCATCTCTCCGATCGGGACCAGCAGATCGTTCGCTCACTGGCAGCCGGTCTCGTCAACAAGATGTTGCACGATCCCATGCTCGCACTCCGCAGTTCCGGATCTGAAGAAGAGATCGACCGCATCCTGACGGTTCTCGGCGCCAACTCCAGATAATCGCCGATGCGCTCGGCCGGCAACACACACGGATGTCGATTGATCGGATACGCTCCCTGATTGGCGCGTACGGCTGCGCGCTGTTAGCACGACCGACCAAGAAGGAGTTCACCGCGTGTCCCAGTTGATTGAGGCGCCCTCTCGTTACAAGCGCTCTTCGGAAGCCTTCACCCGGGCGCAACGATCGATCCCGGGCGGCGTCAACAGCCCGGTCCGCGCCTTCCGATCGGTCGGTGGCGCGCCCATCTTCGTCGAGCGGGGAGCAGGCTCGCGATTCTGGGACATGGATGGCAACGCCTACATCGACTACGTGTTGTCATGGGGACCGCTGATCCTCGGGCACGCGCATCCGGAAGTCGTCGAGGCCACGATCAAGGCGCTTCGCAAAGGAACGAGCTTTGGTGCGCCAACGCTGGCGGAAACCGAGTTGGCGGAACTGATTCAGTCCAGCGTTCCGGGTATTGACCTCGTTCGACTGGTGTCGTCGGGAACGGAAGCGACGATGAGTGCGCTGCGCCTTGCTCGCGCCGCGACTGGCCGCGACAAGATCGTCAAGTTCGCGGGCTGTTATCACGGGCACGCCGACATGCTCCTCGTGCAGGCCGGAAGCGGTGTGGCCACGTTGGGATTGCCGGACAGCCCTGGTGTGCCACGAGGCGCGACAGTCGACACGCTCGTTGCTCCCTTCAATGATCTGGATGCCGTCACAGCGCTCTTCGCCGAACACGCGGATCAGATCGCGGCGATCATCGTCGAACCGGTTGCCGGAAACATGGGATTGGTCGAGCCGGTAGACGGTTTTCTGGAGGAGTTGCGGACCCTTGCGTCGCGCCATGGCGCGATCCTCATCTTCGACGAGGTGATGACCGGATTTCGCGTGGCGCGGGGCGGGGCGGTCGAGCGATTCGGGGTGCGGCCAGACCTGGTCACGTTCGGCAAAGTCGTCGGTGGTGGATTTCCACTCGCGGCGTACGCCGGAAAGCGCGAGATCATGGAACACGTCGCACCCGCGGGCACCATGTACCAGGCGGGGACACTGTCCGGGAATCCGGTTGCGACGGCAGCTGGAATCGCCACGTTGACCGCGCTGCTGCGACCGGGAGTGTGGGACGGGATCGCCACGACCACCAGGATGCTGATCGATGGACTCGTCCGCCTCGCTGGTGAGGCGTTGATCCCCGTCCAGGCGACCGCGGTTGGCGCGATGGCAGGGGTGTTCTTCAACGACAAGCCGGTGCGCAACTACGACGACGCCAGGACGAGTGATACCGCCAGGTACGCGGCGTTCTTTCACGGGATGCTGGATCGCGGTGTCTATTTCGCACCGTCCCAGTTCGAGGCGTGTTTCCTCTCCGCGGCTCATACCGGTGAGGAGATCGAGACGACGCTCACCGCCGCCGCAGAGGTCTTCGCTGCTCTTCCCAGGCGCTGACCCTACGGTTGGTCAGTCACGGCGTACAGAAATCCATCCCGGCTGCCGAAGAAGACATGACCATCGAGAACAACCGGAGAGGTCTCGATGATGTCGGCGGCCAGGAAGTACCACAGAAGCTTGCCAGTGGCTGGATCGATCGCCAGGAGGGTATTTCCGGCGCCGGTGATGATGGTCTCGCCACTGATCGTTGGCGCTGAAATCGATCGCTTACCGGATGGATGGATCCAGCGCTGGGCGCCGGTGGCAAGATCGAGCCCATAGATACCTCCATCACTGGCGGACAGGACGACGAGCCCGTTGGCTATAGCGGGAGTCTCCGCACCGCCTTGGGCGGCGGTCCAAAGCTGCTTGCCTGTCTCGAGATCGATCGCCATCAGCGTACCGGCCTGGGTCGGGACCAGGACCGATGCTCCCATGATCGCGGGACTCGCGAAAATCGCGCCTGCAAGAGGCGTCCGCCAGTGCAACTTTCCGGTGAGGAGGTCGAGGTTGTACAGGATGCCCGCGTCGGTCCCGAAGACGACCTGGCTTCCCGCGACCGCGGGGGTTCCGAAGGTGACGCCATCGGTCGGGGATCGCCACTTCACTTCTCCTGTTTCCGCATCGATCCCGAAGACATATCCCTCCTGGCTACTCACCACTACCATGCCATCGGCGACGGTCGGAGTGGCCTGTCCTGAATACTGCACGGGCACACGCCATCGTTCCTGCCCGGTCTTCGCATCGATCGCGAGGAAGGCAAAGCCGCCTCCGATATAGACGGTCCCGTCAACGACCGCCGGCGATGATCGGGTCACGTAATCGCTGACCGCGACTCGCCAACGCTCGGTGCCGCTCCCGGCATCGATTGCATGGAGCAATCCACTCTTGCTGGCGACGTAGACGATCCCGTCCGCGATGGCAGGCGAGGAATAGACTTCGCCACCGGTGTCGAATCTCCAGACGATGTGTGGATTGGAGGATGGCGGAGGGCCCGGAAGCTGACCGTTATGCAACGGACCACCCCGATACATGGCGACCTCGCCTTCGATCGCACGGCCCTGTGATTCAGCGAGCTGGCCCTCATCGGGCGTGGCGACCTGGGAACTCATCATTGGTGGATGTGTGGCGGCGTCGATATTCTCGTTCGGATCGGGCGCGGAGAGCGCGCGATACCCGATCAGGACCAGGCTAGAGGTTGCGATCAGGGTGAGGATCATGCCCCACGCCCGAAGCGCAGAGCCGTCGCGGCGAATCTGCCATAGTCCGCTGAGCACAAGGGCGATGCCACCGAACCAGCTCAGGAACTGGAAGAACGGATCCGCCTGAATATAGATCGATACGAGGACGAGGATTCCACCGACGACGATCCAGCCACCACCACCATGACTCGTTTCGAGCCGGGTTCGTGCTCGGGACAGGTGTTCCCTCGCAAGCCGACGATTGAGGAGGTCAAGCCCTGCGCGAGGCGCGTCGGAGGCGGCAACCGGGATATCCCGGATGTCTCGGGCGCAGTTGATACAGAAGAGGTCGTTCTCCTGGTTCTCCCATGCACAGTCGGGGCAGATGCGGACATATGCGACATAACCGGACCATTGTCTCCGGATCGCATCCCGTTTCGTAGGCAAGTGGAGGCGGCCGCCGAGCGGATTGGTGATCGGCGGCTTGGGTCGGGTTGGTTCGGGCGGTCGATCGTCGTTCAATGAATGCCCTCGCTCGATGCAGGCATTCTACCTGAACGCGCACGATCGCCCTGAGAGACAGATCTGAACCGGGCGGAGCTTGCTACCAGTGCCGGGCGGTCTGGCTGTTTGGACACTACCTGGATCGCGGTCGTCCGACACAAATCGTCCAAGGGAACGACCCCGTCAATTGCTCGACGTCCATTTCCTGTTCTACGAAGGTTCCGAACGCGCCGCGGGACCAGAAGTTCCGATGGTCCGGATCCGATCCACGGGGCCTGACGTCGAGATTCTTGCCACGTGAGGCGTTGGCCAGGCAAAAGAACGGCTCATGCGGCACGGATAACATGACGGCATGCGTTGCAACCCGCGTAAGCTCCTTGAGCGCACGCTCGGGGTCCTCGAGATGCTCGAGCACCTCGAAGCTATAGACAACGTCAAAACTCTTGTCCGGATGATCGATGTGATAGATGTCGCCGACGGAGAACGACGCTCGTGGGTTGCGGAGCTGGGCGAGCTTGACCGACTCCTCGAGCAGATCGAATCCGGTGATACGTGCCTCAGGCATGGCTTTGAGGAAGGTATCGGCGACGAATCCCTCTCCGCACCCCGCATCGAGAAGCGTGTCCGGCTCGAGATCCTGGACGATGCCGGCGATCTTGCGGTGAAATCGATCGATCAAGGTGCGCTGAACTGGATTGTCGCTCATGTGCTTTCGGTAGTTGCTCGTGTCGACTTCAACCGTGCCGTCATAGCGGAATGTCTCGCTGATGCTCATTGAACTCACCTTTCACTCGTTTAAATCGATGGTCAATAGGCTGCATCTGATGGGGAATGGAACTCCCGGATTCTACCAGCCGCTTCGGTCAGGACGTGCCTCATCCACTGTCGGAGCCTGGGTCCGGGAGCGTGAACGGCTCGTCCCGGCGCGCGATCCACCATCGCGCGAACACGTAGAGGATCGGGATCGCGGCAAACAATGCGAAGCGATAAATCACCGCGGCGGCAATGACCGGATCGCCCTCCACATCGGCAAGTCGAGCGACAGCGTACATCAGGGCCTCCCGCACAACGGCGCCCCCGGGTATCGGACTCAGCATCCCGACAAGGATCGGTACGGATGTCAGGCCGAGCACGAACTCGAACGAATGAACGACGCTCAGTGAACGGAGGAGGAGGGCGAGGACGACTCCCTGAATGAGCCAGTAGGCAGTCGTCGTAGCCAACGCAAGCATGGCGACGCCGGGCCGTGCCCGCGGAGCGAGAAACATCCCTCGCACGGCGGGAATGACGCGATGGCGACGGGCCGGCGACTTCAGAAGCCACATCAGACCGAGTATCCCTACGGCCACCAGCACGGCCGCGGCGATCGCATAGAGCTGGATCGATTCGGCGAGCTCCGCGCGGACAGCTCCAAGGGAGCCTTCAGCGAGAACGATCCAGAGGACCGATCCAGTGCCGAGGACGAGTACATCCATCCCGATCTCCCAGATCGCGATGGTTCCGGTCGCCTCGGCATCGAGCCCGAGCGCTCGTTTGGTCAGCGCTGCCCGGGAAGGCACGGCGAGCCCGATCGGTGCGGCGTAATTGATCACCACGGACGTCAGGAAAGCCTCCGATGCCCTGGGAAGATCGGACTTGCCCTGGGCCATGATCACCAGTGCGTGCCAGCGGTAACAGAGCAGCCCAAGACTGCCGACATAGACAGGAGCGGCAACCATGAGGAGGCCGACATCGGCATCAGCGATGGCGAGAATCGCGTCCCGAAGCGATCCCTGAATCCAGAGGACCACGATCGCGATCGCAATACTGCCCACGAAGATGACCGGTGTCGGAATCCGGAGGAGATATCGGAATCGCGACCACCATCGATCGCGCCCGACCGGCCCGCGTGCACGTTCTTCGAGTTTGGTGGGTACCTGTGTCACTCGCCAGCCACGGGACTCTCCAGGACGGGCTCATTCGTGTCAAGCGTCGGCCGCGAGCGGAGTCCGACCGTTTCCTTGAGCGGTGGTTTCTGAACCGATCGAGGGGAATTGGAGCCGTGCGCCTGATATTCCCCGATCAACCCAAGCCCGAAGAACTGGGTTCCGATCACGACGAGGAGGACCGACAGCAACAGGGCGGGGCGCGTGCCGATCGAGTCATCGAGGACGAACTTCACGAAGGTCAGCCACACGCCAAGCATGACGCCGAGCGCGAGGGAGACCAGACCAGGGAGACCGAACAGGTGCATCGGGCGTTGCCGGTACTGCGTCAGGAAGATCACCGTGAAGAGATCGAGAAAGCCCTTCGTCAGCCGCGACCAGCCGTATTTCGAGGAACCCCACGTACGGGCGTGATGCTTCACCGGCAACTCGGCGATCCGGAATCCTTCGGCATTGGCAAGCACCGGAGTGAATCGGTGAAGCTCGCCGTAAAGGCGGATCGAAGATGTCACCTCTCGCCGGTACGCCTTGAATCCGCAATTGAAATCGTGGAGCTGAACTCCGGAGCTGCGGCGGACGGTCCAGTTGAAGAGCTTGCTGGGAGCGGTCTTTCCCAGGGGATCCTGCCGGCGCTGTTTCCAGCCCGACACGAGATCGTACCCGTCGTCCAGCTTGGCAAGGAAGCGGGAGAGTTCATCCGGGTCGTCCTGCAAATCGCCATCCATGGTCACGATCACGTCACCCTGAGCGATCGCGAATCCATTGGAGAGTGCCTGGGCCTTGCCGAAGTTTCGCCGATGTCGAAGCCCTAGGACTCGCTTGTCGCTGTGGCTCAGCTCTGAAACGAGCACCCACGTGCAATCATGTGAGCCGTCGTCGACGAAAATGATCTCGTACGGAAGACCGATGTGCGCCAGCGCGGAGGAAAGTCGATCGTACAGCTCCCGAAGATTGCCTTCCTCGTTCATGACGGGAATCAGGATCGAGAGCGAAGCAATCGGCCGATCCGTGATGTCCGGGGTGATGCTCGCCGGCTTGACATTTGCCGGTCCCGGATCGGGGCGCCGGAGAGCCCCGGAGTCTCGGACCGCTGTGCGAACCGAACCAGGGCTCGAGGGCGTATCTGATGGAGAAATTGCTGCGTCCACTCTGGATTCGCTCCCACTGACTCCTGGTCGAGATTGCACGAGGGACGAGAGCTCCCATCTCGCGCTCGCGTTGGGCTGGTCACCGTACTCGTAGCCGAGTGCTTCCACGCCTTCGCCGAGCCCGGGCGCGTCCCGATCACGCACCAGGAGCAGGTTGACTATAGTGCCAGCCTGTTTGGAGGCGCAAACGGAGACTGGATGACACCAGCCCATTGTCCAGGACTGACCCGGGTCAACTGGAAGCGGTGCGGCGCTCTGGATCGGGAGGTTTCTAGGTGTCCGGCGTGGCGGACGGCTCGATGATGTCTTGTGTGAGATTCGTCATGTAGGTCGCCTCGCCATCCGTTTGGGCGATGTAGACCTCGGTGTAATCAGCCATGTTGTCGTCAGGGAACGCAAAGGCTTGCATTGCGCCTCCCTCCGCATCGACATCGAGCGTGGAGACCATTTTCCTGTCCCCCTTCTTGTTGACGCACCATACTTCATGCTTCTGTTCGGGATTGAGGTCCCAGGCAACGACAACCCCCACGCTGTCGGCAACATCGACACCTAGTCGACCGCGACCGCCGCAATCGGTGCACTGCGGCTCCATCGAGTAAAGCCGGACGTCTCCACCATTGGCGACGATCTGATTGAGCACTTCCTGGTTTGCGATCGTTTCGACCTGCTCCTGGTCTTCGAGCTCGAGTCGCATGCTGTTCGCCCACGCCCCGACTACGATCAGCGCGATCGCCAGAGGCGCAATGACCGCGGGAGGCACGAACCGCTGCCAAGACCTGGCATCCGAGCCGATGGTTCCGTCGGCATTATCTGTCCGCGAAGCACGCCGCTGTGCGCTGGGGCTCCGCGCTGGTTCGGGCTCGTCGCGCTGATGCAAACCTGTCCAGTGATACGGTTCTGACCGGCTCTCGCTCGCGACCCGTTCAAGAAGCCGGGCTTTCACATCCGGCGGCGGGGAATCCACGTACGGCACAGCCAATGGCAAGAGATCCACAACGCGCCGAACAGCCTCGACTTCGTCGCGACATTGTGGGCACCATCGAATGTGCTGCTCGACGATCCCGGCGGCGACGCGATCCAGCGCGCCGAGAGCGTAGGCTTCAACTTGTTCGAGGATGGCGTCGTGTTGAGCCTGGTTCGACTGGCCGTCGTCCGGCGTCAGGCTTGTTCGTGGGCCGCTCACGCCAACTCCACCTCGTGTGTCTTCAGGTAATCACGCATTTTGCGGACGCCCAATCGCATCCTGGTCTTGATCGTGCCCAACGGTTCGACGAGTTCAGTGGCGATCTCGCGCTGTGTCAATCCTCGAAAGTAGGCAAGCTCGATCACTGCCTGCTGGGCAGGCGGCAGCGTCCTGATTGCGGAGATGATCTGCTCCCGTGTTTCGCTGTTGGTCGCATGTTCCTCCACCGATGCTTGCTCATCCGTCACGTTGGTGAGCATCAACACGGGGTCAGCGGAGTCGGCACGTTGCGGCCGCCGCTTCTGTTTGCGAATCTCATCGATCGCCATGTTGTGCGTAATGCTGAGCAACCAGGTCACGAACGTTCCGCGCACGTCAGAGAACTGGTGCGCCTGTTTCCACGTCCGGAAGAACACTTCCTGGAGGAGCTCCTCGGCCGCGGCCCGGTCCCCAAGGATTCGCAGGGCAAACGAAAAGACAACACGAGAATACCGGTCATACAGGACCTCGAGCGCGGCGCCATTGCCCTCAGCTACCATGGGCATCAGGGCCGGGTCTTCGAGAGCGAGAAGGCTCTGCAAGTCGGCACGCTGCTCTACCGACACTTCAGCCGTCTCCACCACGCGCGGGACACGACAGAGCCGCATCCGGTCTGCACATTATTACGATGTAAAGAAGATGCTGGATTCATGGAAGATGCCATTGCAAGTCTTTTCGCGCCGCCATGGTCGACATTGGTTCTGGTTGGGACGGTCGGACGCACCGACATGACGAAGTCGCACGCGACTCCAGTCTTTTCCATCAGGACGAGATGCCATTCGCGTCTCTGCCTGAAGGATAACGCACGTCCGGATCCGGTACGCCTTCACCGACCGGGAACGAGCGATATGCGAGGCTCACGCGCTACCGCGTATGCTCGATCGCCGCTGGTGCATGGAGTGGCAGGAACGACCGCAGGAATGCGCCCCGATCGAGCCGTACGACCTGATGGCGACCGTCGAGGGCGTGCTGAAGATTCGGGAAA
>Ga0183260_10004172_pt1 | contig 11527 bp, 10 predicted proteins | sample AntDrymUQ4972206_2_FD_129768 | JGI IMG/M metagenome (GOLD analysis project Ga0183260, IMG submission 129768) | Polar desert sand microbial communities from Dry Valleys, Antarctica - metaG UQ497 (22.06) (version 2) (version 2) | ecosystem: Environmental > Terrestrial > Soil > Desert | place...
GCCACCTCGGCCAGCACGCGCAGATGCTGCGCGTCATTGTCGAAGTAGCCGAAGCTCGTGAACAGGTTCACCACGAGGTCGAAGGCGTGATCCACGAAAGGCAATGCCCGCATGTCGCCGCGGACGTAGAATCCATCGGGATCGGCCTCGCGAGCCTTGGTCAGGAGGGGCATCGAGAGATCGAACCCGGCAGTCCACCACCGGTCGCGCAGAAGCCGCGAATGCCGCCCCGCCCCGCACGCAAGGTCCAATGCGCGCGCCACCTTGATTCCGCCGAGGTTGGCCTCGACGAGGCCTAACGCGGCCGCGGCTTCGCGCTCGTCCCGGTGCGGATAGAGAGCGAGATATTCTTCGCCGAACCAGCGCTCGAACCATTCGGTCATGGTTGCGGATTGTGGATTGTGGTTTTTGGCTCGCGCGAAAGATGGCTCACTTGTGGTAGGGCTCGCCACGGACGATCGTGCCGGCGCGATACAGCTGCTCGGCGAGGACGAGGCGCGCGAGCTCATGCGGCAAGGTCCAGGGGGCGAGCGAGAGCCGCATGCGGGCAGTGTCGCGGATCTCGTCAGACAAACCGTGCGCGCCGCCGATCACGAAAGCGAAGTCGCGACCTGACTCGCGCTCGGCCTGCAGCCACGACGAGAATTGCGCGGAATCGAAAGTCCGCCCACCCGGATCGCACACGACGGCTCGCGCTGGCTCGCCAATCCTCTCGCGAAGCCGCTGCCCTTCGCGCTTCTTCACTACTGCGGGCGACACGCCTTTGCCGGATTCCTCGCGTACCTCGCTTATCTCCAGAGGCCAATACCTCGCAGCCCGCGTCTCGTACTCAGCGATCGCGCCGGCCAGGGAAGAATCCTTCGGCTTCCCCACCACCGCGACTATGACTCGCATCGGCGAGCGTCAGGCGTAGATGCCGCGCAGCTTGTGCACGGTCGAGACCCGCTCGACCGACAACATGTACGCGGCAGTGCGCATGTTGACCTTGTGCTTCTTCGAGATGTCGAGGACGTTCGAGAAGCTCCGGCACATGATGTCGCGCAACCGGTCGTTGACCAGATCTTCCGTCCAGAAATAACCGCCGCGGTTCTGAACCCACTCGAAGTACGAGACCGTGACGCCGCCTGCATTCGCGAGAATGTCCGGAATCACGAACACACCCTTCTCGTCCAGAATCGCGTCGGCCGGCGCGGTCGTCGGGCCGTTCGCGCCCTCGCAGATGATCTTTGCGCGGATCCGAGCGGCGTTCTTTGTCGTAATGACGTTCTCCAGCGCCGCCGGCAGCAACACGTCGACATCGAGCGTGAGCAGTTCTTCCGGCTTGATCTTGTCCCCGCCGTCAAACGTCTGGAGCGAGCCGTTCTTCCGAACGTGCTCTATCGCCGCCTGCACGTCGATGCCTTCAGCGTTGTGCAGCGATGCGCGCCGATCACCGATGGCGACGATCCTGCACCCCTCCTGCGACAGAAGATCCGCCGCCACCGAGCCGACGTTGCCGAAACCCTGCACCGCGACAGTCGCGTTACGGACGGCCAGCCCGAGATGATTCAGCGCCTCCCTGGTCACGATCATGCAGCCCCGGCCCGTCGCCTCGCGCCGGCCAAGTGAGCCGCCCATCACGACAGGCTTGCCCGTAACTACCGCAGTCACCGTGTGCCCGACGTGCATCGAGTACGTGTCCATCAGCCACGCCATGACGCGCTCGTTGGTGTTCACGTCCGGCGCGGGCACGTCGGAGTCGGGGCCGAGCGTATTGATGATTCCTGCGGTGTAGCGACGGGTCATGCGCTCGAGCTCGCCGAGGCTCATCTTCTCCGGGTCGCAGTTGACACCGCCCTTGGCTCCGCCGAAGGGGATGTCGACGACCGCGCACTTCCACGTCATCCATGCCGCGAGGGCCTTCACCTCTTCGAGCGTGACGGCAGTGTCGAAGCGAATGCCGCCCTTGGCCGGTCCCCGCGATGTGTTGTACAGCACGCGATAGCCTGTGTACACGTCCACGCTGCCGTCGTCCTTCAGGACCGGTACGGCGACGATGATCTGCTTCTCCGGCTGGCGCAGCACCTTTACCAGTCCGGCATCCAGATCGAGCAACTCCGCCGCTCTGTCGAAGCGCGACATCATGGCCTCGAATGGATTCTCCTCGGCGAGAAAGCGGTCTTTGTCCCGGCCGAGTATTCCCTGCGCGGGTGTGAGGCGGCGGTCTTCGAAGGTTGCCATTTTCAGGAAGAGTTCCGCGCTGCGCGCGGGCTTCGGTTGATCCTTGTCAGTGAGTATCAACGGGCGGCGCGGCGAGCCAGCAGCGCATCCAGGAGCCGATCGAAAAGCTCGGCGCCCCACTCCACCCGAACGGGCTGTGAAACATACCATAAGGCAGCTGCGTCGGCAGGCCACAACGGCGCCAGCTTGACTGCGTCCTTGAGGGTGCATACGGCCATCCCGCCGGCCGGTGCGAGCAATGCCAGCCGGTTGACTTCTTCGAGCGTGAAGCGGTGGTGATCGGGAAAGCTCTGTGCAGACACGATCGCGCCCGCGCGCCGCAGCTGCGCGAAAAACGCGTCGGGATTTCCGACGGCCGCTACCGCCAGCACACTTGCTCCCGACAACCCGCCGGGCGGGAGCCGGGCGCCCGGATCGCCGAACCTGAACAGCTCGCCCAGATCGAGCGAGATGCCCGCAACCGGTGTGTCGGGAGCCGCGCGTGTGACAGCCATCCGGACAGCGTCCACGTCCGTGCTCGTAGCGGCCTTGCTCGTGACCACGACCAGGTCCGCCCGGCGCAGCGCTTCCAGCGGCTCCCGCCATGGCCCCGAGGGCAACATGCGGCGCGGAATAGTCCAACCGTCTGCGGCGACGAGCACGATGTCCGCGGCGCGGGCGACTCTGCGGTGCTGGAAGGCGTCGTCGAGCACCGCCACGTCCGCCCCGCGCGCGGCCGCGTCGGCAACGCCCTTCGCCCTGTCCGCCGAAACCACTACAGGGATGGAAGGGTTGAGAACTGCGTGGACCAGCGGCTCGTCATCCCCGTACCCGCGCAGCACGACCGCCGGCGCGAACCCGCGTGCGGCCAGCTGCTGCGCGATCCACGCGGACACGGGCGTCTTCCCTGTCCCGCCGACTGTAAGGTTACCGACGCTGATCGCCGGGATCGCCGTCGCGCGCACAGTAAACGCACCACGGTCGTACAGCGCGTTCCGGGTTGCAACGGCGCCCGCCATCGCTCTCTCCGCCGGCCGCAGGAGCGCTCTTGCCGCGCGGGCAGTGACACTACGGGAGCGCCACAGATCCTCGATGGCCATCAGCTCGATGCGGCGCCCACCGCGGCGCCCACCGCGGCGTTCATCGCAGACTCCAATCGCGCCGTCTCGGCCGCGGCTGCGCGCGGGTCACCCGGCAGGCCCACCGGCTCGCCATAAGCGATGGTCACCCGGGCGAACGGCTTCGGGATCATGAAGCGATCCCAGCTCCCCAGCCTCCACGCACGATCGGCGTGCGCAGCCATGGGCAAGATGAGAGCGCCGGCTTTGCTCGCGGCGACCGCGGCCCCGGGCGCGTAGCTGCATGCCGGCCCGCGCGGACCATCGGGCGTGATCCCGACCTCCTTCCCCTCCGCGAGGGCGCGCACGAGCCCGAGCAGCGCGCCGGCCGCCCCGCGCGTGGACGATCCGCGAATGATACCGTAGCCGATCGATTCTGCGAACCGGGCTATCAGCTCGCCGTCCTTGTGCTCGCTCACCAGTATCGAGACTCCCTGATCCCGATGATGCCAGATCAGAGGCAGCAGCTGGCCGTGCCAGATCGAGAAAATGAAAGGCGCGTCACCCGCGCGCAGCTTCTGCAGTCGTTCGGCGTCGCGCACGCGGTATTTCCAGGTCGACGCCAGCAGTCGGATCAGCCTGCCGCCCAATACCACCGCGAGCCGATCGGTGAGCGGGAGCTTTCTGCGAGTGGAATCGTCGTCGCTCACGCGACGAGCTCGCTGGCCATCCGCGCGACCCGGGCCGATGCCCCCGGAGTTCCGAGCTTCGCGCGCACTTCGGCGAGATCTTCGATCGTGCGCCGGCGCAGCCCCGTATCCGTGAGCAATGCGTCGAGCGCCCGGGCCACTGACTCCGGGTCGAGCGCGTCCTGCACGAACTCCCGCGCGACCTCGCGCCCGGCGACGATGTTCACCAGCCCGATGCGGGGGATCTTCACCATTCGGCGCGCGATCGCGTACGACAGCTTTCCAACGCGGTACGCCACCACCATCGGGCAGCCCGCGATCGCAGCTTCGAGCGTGGTAGTTCCGCTCTTGCAAAGAGCGACGTCCGCGGCGCTGAACATGGTGAGCGCCGGAGCGGCCACGACGGGGTACGGCATGTTGGAATAGCCATGTTCCGTCGAAGGTGCCGCGCTGATGATCACCTGCAGGTCAGGATGCATCTTCTGCAAGGCACGGGCAGTCCGCACGAACGGCTCGATGTGCCGCGTTATCTCCTGTACCCTGCTCCCCGGGTACAGCACAAGCACCTTCGCGTCCGCGGCGATCCCCAGCGTGGCCCGCGCGCCTGCGCGAGTCGGGAGCCGGTGCCACCCGTCGAGCAGTGGGTGCCCGACGAAATGCGCGTCGATGCCGTAGCCGCGGAGCAGCTGCTCCTCGAACGGCAGAATCACCGCCGCCCGCGTGACGGTGCGCGCCAGCTTGGGAAGACGCTTCGCCCCCCAGGCCCACACCTGTGGAGTGACGTAATACAGAACGGGCACCCCCGCCTTCCTGGCGCTCTCGGCGAGGCGCATGTTGAAGCCGGGGTAGTCGATCAGGATCAGGAGCCGTATCTCACCGCTGCGCAAACGCTCACGCACCCGCTGGAGCAGAGCGTAGTGCCGCGGGATGTGCCGAATGACTTCCGTCAGCCCCATCACGGCGAGCTGGTCGTACGACTCCATCAGCTCGACCCCCTCGGCGGCGAGCTTGGGGCCGCCTATGCCCGCAAGCTTGAGCTCGGGGCGAAGCTTTCGAATCTCCGCGGCAACGCCTGACGCGTGGAGATCGCCGGACGCTTCGCCGGCTACGAAAAAGATCTCAGCCAACTGCCGTCGGCTCCGCGCGCGAGCGACCGAGACCGCTATCCACGGATCCCGAGAGCTGCGGCAGCGTCCGCTCGATCTCCTTCACGATGCCGAGCGCGACTTCCAGCGCGCGGCGGCCGTCCTCGCCGGTGACGACCGGCGGCGCTTCGCCCGTCAACGCGCGCGCGAAGCTCTCAAACTCGAGCTTGAGCGGCTCGCCCTCGGGCGCCGTTAGCTCCACTCGCTCGACGAACTGCGAAAAATCGAGCGGCGCGGCAGCGAGGCTCGCGGGCGAGAGGCTCTTGTTGAGCCGGAAGAACTCGCCGGTGCCGGCGGCGAGATCCAGCGAGAGATATCCGGTCTTCTGGAAAATGCGGATTTTCCGAACGCGCTCGCGCGATATCCGGCTCGCGGTGATGTTGGCGACCGCGCCGGACGCGAACGTGATGCGGGCGTTGGCGATGTCAACCGTCGGCGTGAGCACCGGAACGCCGACGGCGGCGATGGACTGCGCGTCGCCGACGGCGAGACACAGGATAAGGTCGATGTCGTGAATCATCAGATCGAGCACGACGGCGACGTCCGACCCGCGCGGGTTGAACGGCGCCAGCCGCTCGCTCTGGATGAATCGCGGCTCGTCGATGTGCGGCAGCGCGGCGCGCACCGCGGCGTTGAATCTCTCCACGTGCCCGATCTGAACTACCACTCCGTTCGCCCGCGCCAGCGATAGCAGCTCGTCCGCCTCCGCGACGGTCGTGGTGATGGGCTTCTCGATCAGCACGTGCTTGCCCTGCGCGATCGCCCTGCTCGCGACCTCGAAGTGCGCGGGAGTCGGAACGGCGATGGTCACGGCATCTATGCCGGCCAGCAGCGCGTCCAGCGAATCGTGCGCCGTTATTCCGAGCTCCGCGGCGACCGCGGTCGCGCGCTCCGCGCGGGAATCGTAGAAGCCGCCGAACTGCATCTCGCGCATGTCGCGAAGGATGCGGGCGTGGTGGAAGCCGAGCCCCCCTACGCCGATGACGCCGATCCGCTTGCCGCTCAGATCACTACTCCGCGACCGCTCGCCTCCAGAAACCGCATGAGCTCCTCCACCTCGGGCCGCTGATCGAGATCCTTCTCGGCGCGCTCCAGCGCCTGCGTGATGTTCAGATCGGAGTTGAAGAACAGCCTGTAAGCGCGCTTGAGCTCGCGCAGCGTGTCCTCGTCGAATCCGGCTCGCTGAAGCCCGACGGTGTTCAGGCCGTACAGCTTGACCGGATTTCCCACCGCCTTGAGAAATGGCGGTATGTCCTTGGACACACGCGAGCACCCTCCGACGAACGCGTGCCGGCCGATGCGAACGAACTGGTGAACGGCGCTCAACCCCGACAAAATGGCGCGGTCGTCGATGCGCACGTGCCCGGCCAGCTGCACGCCGTTGGCAAGGATCACCCCGTCGCCCAGGTGGCAGTCGTGCGCGAGATGCACGTACGACATGATGAAGCAGCTCTTGCCGACCGTCGTCTTGAACGACTCCGAGGTCCCGCGGTTGATCGTGCTGTACTCGCGGATTACGGTGCCCTCGCCGATCTCGACGGTCGTCTCTTCTCCCTGAAACTTGAGATCCTGCGGATCGCCGCCGAGCACAGCGCCGATCCCGACGCGCACGTTGCGCGCGAGCTTGACGTTGCGCTCGAGCGTGGCGCGCGGCGCCAGCACGCAGCCGTCGGCGATTTCGCATCCCGGCCCGACGATCGCGAAGGCTCCCACCTCCACCCCCTTGGCGAGCCTGGCGTCATCGGAGACAATCGCGGTCGGGTGGACCTTGGTCACTTGTCGCGCACCATTGCTGCCATGTCGGCCTCGACCACCACCTCGCCGTCCACGCGACCGACCCCGCGCATCTTGCACACCGAGCCCCGGATGTGCGCAATCTCCACCTCGAACACGATCTGATCGCCGGGGCGGACGGGCTTCCTGAACTTCACGTTGTCGAGCGACATGAAGTACACGACCTTCGACTCCGGAACGTCCACCGGGCCCATCAGCAGCATCCCGCCCACCTGCGCCATGGCCTCGACTATCAGCACGCCGGGCATGATCGGATGTCCCGGGAAATGTCCCTGGAAGAACGGCTCGTTCATCGTGACGTTCTTGAGCCCGACGATGCGCTTCTCGTCGACCTCGGTGATGCGGTCGACCAGCAGGAAGGGATACCTGTGCGGCAGCACCTTCATGATCTCTTCGATCGTGTACCCGCGCTTCTCTTTTGTCGCCACCTTGGTCGCCCCCTTCGCCGCCGTTTTGGTCGCCACCTTCACGATCTCACGAACCAGTGTCACCGTCCCGCGGTGGCTCGGCCGCACCGCCACGATCCGAGCCCGCACGCGTCCCCCGGCCAGGGCCAGGTCGCCCAAGATATCGAGAGCCTTGTGCCTTACGAACTCGTCCTTCCACCGGAGCGCCGCGTCCACCAGCCCCGTATCGTCGAGCACCAACGCGTTGGCGGTGGACGCTCCCTTTATCAGGCCTTTGGCGCGAAGCGAATCTACCTCGCGAACGAACCCAAAGGTGCGGGCGGGAGCCAGCTCGCGCTCGAACGCCGCGGCGTCCATGTCGTAAACACCGCTCTGGCGCCCTATCAGCGGATGGTCGAACTCTATCGTCACGTCCAGCGTCAGCTTGTCGGCGGGAAACGCTTCGTAGACCGAATCGCCATCGATGATGCGCACCGGCTCGGTGAGGGTGAGCACATCGGCTTCGACGCCGTTCGACCTTGTCCCTGCTTCCTTGAGCGCCCGAAGGAACGGCTCCGAGCTTCCGTCAAGGATCGGCGGCTCCGGCCCGTCGATGTCGATGGTGAGGTCGTCTATCCCGAGAGCGACTACCGCCGCGAGCACATGCTCCACAGTGTGCACAGCCCGGTCGCCCTTTGCATCGCCGAGATGAGTGCGCCTGTCCGTGGACGCGACCTCGCTCAGGGCGGCGCGAATCGAGGGCTTCCCCGGCAGGTCTACGCGCCTGAACGATATCCCCTGGCCTGATTCAGCCGGAACGAACGTCAGGGTGCATTGCTCGCCGAGGTGAAGGCCGATCCCGGCAACGGAGACGGCGCGCTCCGTCGTGCGCCGCATCATCGCTCGTTCTGCCCGTCTGCCATGCGCTCCAGCTTTCGAATGATGCCGGCCAGCTTGAACAGTGCGCTCGTGGCCCGCAGCGATTCACGATGCGGTCTCGCCGGGTAGCCCGACCAGGTCTCGCCGGCCGGCACGTCGCTGATGACGGCGCCCCGTGCCGCGATGCGAGCCCCCGCGCCGATCGTGACGTGGCCCGCGGAACCCGACTGCCCCGCCATTATCACGCCGTCCTCGATGTGCACCGAGCCGGCTATTCCTACGTGCGCCATGATCAGGCACAGCTTGCCGATGCGCACGTTGTGGCCGATCTGGACCAGGTTGTCGATCTTCGTGCCAGCGCCGATCACGGTGTCGTCAACGCTGCCGCGATCGATCGTGGAGTTGGCGCCCACGTCCACGTCGTCGCCAAGGACGCACCGGCCGACATGAAGAATTGGCTGGTGTGCTCCGTCCTTGAACACGTAGCCGAACCCGTCGCTGCCGATCCGCGCTCCAGACTGGATCTTCACCCGCTCGCCCAGCTCGCTGCCCGAGTAGATGGTCGAGTGCGCATACAGCGCCGAATCGCGCCCAACCATCGCTCCCTCACCGACGACCACGTGCGGCCCGATCCAGACACCGTCGGCAATCACCGCCCCGGCACCGATCACCGCGTACTCCTCGATGCTGACACCGGTACCTATCCGGGTGCCGCGGCCAAGGCGCGCCGTGGGGTGCACCCCCGGCATCCGCTGCGGTCCCGCATAGAGACGCGGAAGCAGCATCAGCACGGCGTCGTGCGGCTTGTCGACCACGATTGTGGCGCGTGCAGGGGTAATCGTGTCCGCAAGCTCGGGACTGACGAGGAGAACGCCCGCTCCTGTTTTCTCCGCTACGCGCACGTAGCGAGGCGCGGCGAGGAAGCTGAGCTCCTCGCCCGTGGCCCTCTCCAACGGGGCGATGCGCGAAATCGTGACGGCCCCGTCTCCGCGCAGGTCTCCGCCGACCAGATCCGAAACGGCTTCAGCGGTGATGGTGCGAGCACCATCACCGCTGAGCGACGAATCGTTATCGGTACGGGTCGGCGCTGCGCGCGCCATTACTGTCTCGGTCGGGTCACTCCGGCCGGCTGCGGTGTGGTCGCGGGCGCAGAAGACAGCGGCGCGGCTGGGGGTGGCGGGCCGAGCGCGGCGAGTCTTGCCACGACGCGGTCCGTCAAATTGAGCGTCGTGTCGGCCGCCACGATGGTCTGGCCGCTGGACGAGACGTCGAAGATGAAGGCGTACCCGTCGGCGCGACGGATCTCGTCGAGCACCCGGTTCAGCTGATCCATGATCGGACGGACGAGCTGCGCCTGTCGCTGCTGCATCTGCTGGTTGAGCTGCGCGGCGCGCTGCTGGTAGGCCTCTTCCGTCGCCTGCAGGGCCTGCGTGCGCGTCTGGCGCGCCGCGGCGGTCATGCCGGCCTGCTCGCGCTGGAACGCCTCGCCTAGGGCGCGGAGAGAATCATCCATGGCCTGGATCTGCGCGCGGAAGGAGCCGACCTCGCTCTCGAACTGTCGCTCCGCGGCTTCGCGGCCGGGCGCCGTCCCCAGGATCTGCTGCGCGTTGATGTAGCCCAGCTTGACTGGCGCTTGTGCGTATGCCGGCGTCGCGCTCGCTGCGATCAGCAGCACTGCGACCGCGGCCACGCGGGAGATGATCATCATTCAGACTCCAAAAAAAGAATTTTTAGAAAAGTTGACCGAGCTTGAAATGCAGCTTCCACCCCGGCGCGCGCCGGCCGAGCAAATCCGTCTTGTCCAGTCCGTACCCCAAGTCGATGCCTAGGGGTCCGAGCGGACTCAACGTGGCGGCGCCGAATCCCACGCTCCTGAACAACCTCGTGGGGTTGAATTCGCTCGGCTTGTCCCAGACGTTACCGCCTTCAGCGAACGCGTGCACGTACAGCGCCGACGACAGTCTCAGCCCGAGCTCGGCCGTCGCGGTAAAGTACGCATTTCCGAACGATTCGCGACGGGCCGAGCTCGTTTCGGCAGTCGGGTCGTAGCCGCCGGGCGTAATGGAGAACTCGTCATACCCCCTCAGCTGCTCGCCGTACTGCGTGCCGCCCAGCGCGAACGACTGTGAGTAGAAGAAGGGACCGGGGTTGCCGAACAGCACACCGCCTTTGGCGCTCAACGCCGTGACCAGCTGCATCGGCTGACCGCCGAAGATCTGGTTCCCGAACGCGGCCAGCGGAGCGTACGACCGCAGCTCCGCGGTGTAGCGCTGGAAGTTCGAGGTGCCGCCCAGCGGGCCACCGTTGAACTGGGCCGCGATGGTCTGCAACCCGCCGTCCACCGGGAACGGCAGTCCTATCCGTGTGTCATGCGTGCCAGTCAGGCCGAGCGTCGAGCGGAAGCAGCTCTTGCAATCGCGCGCGATCTGTCCGAGCAGCGTCGAGTTCTCCTCCGAGTACCGCACCGATTCTCCGCCGTACGACAGGAACAGCCGCGTGTAATACGACCACGGCACCGGGAAGCCGAATTGCAGCTGGCCGCCCGTGCGCGTGCTCTGGCCGAGATCGGCGATGCGGAAGCGCGAGCGCGTGTGGTAGGCCGTCGCGCTCCCCGAGATCCGCGACTGGCGGATGTTCGGATCGGTGTACGTGCCGTTGAAATCGTTGATGTACCGCCCGAACTGCCACTGCACCTCGACCTGCTTGCACTTGCCGAACAGGTTCGGCTGCTTCATGCCTACGAAACCGCCGAGTCCGGTGCCCTGCCCCATCGAAGCGCCGAAATTCAGGTTGCCCGTGCGCTTTTCCTTGACGTTGAAAACGATGTCCACGTCGCCGGCATCGCCCGACGGCCGCGTCTCGGGCGCCGGCATGGGCGCCTCGAAGAAATTCATGTTGGAGATGTTCTGATAGCTGCGGATCAGCGCCTGCCGGTTGAACACCTGGCCCGGGATCAGCACTAGCTGCTCCCGGATGCAGGTCTCCCACGTGTAGTCGTTGCCGCCGATATCGATGCGGTTGACAATCGCGGGCGAGCGCTCGTCGATCTCCCAGCGAAGATTTACGGTGCGCACCGAATCGTTGCCGGGCACGCGCTCCACGACCGGATTGATCCGCGCGTAGATGTACCCCTCGTTGCTGTACGCTTCCGACAGCTTCTGTTCCGCTTCGGTCCACTTGGCGGCGTCGAACGTGTTGGCCGGATTCCGGTGCCCGCGGCGGATGAGACTGGTTGCCCTCCCCGCCAGCGTCGTTTGCTGCTCGCCGAACGGGTAGTACTCCCTGACGGCATCCGTCGGGAACCGGCGGTTACCCAGGACCTCGAACGATCCGATCTGGTAGCGTGGGCCTTCGCGGACCGTGATGTCGATCATCGC
>Ga0183260_10004174_pt1 | contig 11525 bp, 13 predicted proteins | sample AntDrymUQ4972206_2_FD_129768 | JGI IMG/M metagenome (GOLD analysis project Ga0183260, IMG submission 129768) | Polar desert sand microbial communities from Dry Valleys, Antarctica - metaG UQ497 (22.06) (version 2) (version 2) | ecosystem: Environmental > Terrestrial > Soil > Desert | place...
AAAGATTGTCATCATAAAGCAGGAGAACATGGTGTTTTTGTGGATTCCGATGCTAATGAACCACACCCATGTATGAGATCAGATTGCAACTGCAAACAGTATATACCATCAGAATAGTTTTCGATCCATAGAGTAAATTTTCTATTTTAGTCAAATGTCATCCAATCGAGTAATTGAACCTAAAACCGATATATTTATAAATAGGAAAGATATATATACTTGTGAGAATGCCTTATAAGGTTTTTGGTGATTTAAATTGGTAAAAGATATTTCAATGTTCGGGGACAAGTGTCCTAGATGTGGCAAAGGACCAATGGTTACAGACAACTCCACCGGAGAAATGTTTTGTGGTAACTGCGGTTTTGTCGTAACAGAAAGAATAGAGGAGACAGGTCCTGAATGGAGAGCATTTTCAAAAGAAGAACACGAAGACAGAAGCAGAGCCGGTGTTCCCACATCATTAGCTATGCATGATATGGGATTGGCTACTATAATAGGCCCTGTAGACAAAGACGCTTCTGGCAAACCTCTTTCAGCATCCATGAAAAGTACAATAGAGAGGCTAAGAACATGGGACAGTAGAAGCCAGGTTCATGAGCCAGTTGACAGAAATTTCAGGCAGGCCTTCAGTGAGTTAGACAGATTAAAAGACAAGCTAGCTGTGGGTGACGCAGTAATAGAAAAAGCAGCCTATGTCTATAGAAAAGCGCTGGAAAAAGGATTGGTGAGGGGAAGGTCTATATCAGCATTGGTAGCCGCAGCTCTCTATGCAGCATGTAGAGACACAGAAACTCCAAGAACTCTAAAGGATGTAGCAAATGCAAGTAACATAAAGAAAAAAGATGTTGCGAGATGCTACAGGCTTCTGATAAGAGAGCTTGACTTAAAGATGCCAGTAGTTGACCCTGTGAAATGTGTTGCAAGGATTGCAAGCAAAGCGGGACTAACAGAGAAAACTAAAAGAAAAGCACTTGAAATACTAAAAAAAGCTGAGGAAGGAAAAATATCAGCTGGAAAAGATCCCATGGGATTAGCCGCAGCTGCGTTATATGTTGCATGCGTAATGAATGGGGAAAACAAAACTCAAAAGGATGTTGCTGAAGCAGCAGGTGTAACAGAAGTAACAATAAGAAACAGATACAAAGGTCTCAAAACACACCTAAAGTTATAATTTATTTAAACCCATCTTCTATTTTTTAATATATTTCAAGATTCTTTCAGCACCTTTATGCATAGACATTATACCCACAACAATAAAAGCAACAGATATAATCATTAGCAAAAAATTACTTGATTCATTCGATAAAGATGTATTGAAAAAGTAATAACCAACTAAACCATACGCAAAAAGAACATAATTAGAAATCCAATGAAATATAATTGAGGTTACAATGCCATACCTGTAATAAAGCCACCCTAAAAACAATCCACCCATAGTAGCCTGAGTTATTTTCCCAATTTCATAGTTTCCGCCAAAAACTACATGAGATAAACCAAAAAAAAATGAGTTTAAAAATATTATCAAGCAAATAAGAATTTTGGCACCATTAGATTCAACAGATACATTCTTGCCAGGGTGAACTAATGTCGACGTAAGCGAGGTTTTATATCTGACAAGTATCAATGACAATGGCACCCCTAGAAAAATAATTCGAAACAATATCTCCTCGTTTAAAGGTGCAGCAGTTATGTAAAAAAAAGAAACAAGGGGGTTTTCCAATGAAGGGTTCCCGATAGATATTTGAAATAGTTGCTGAATCCAGTCTATAACAATAGACAGAACAAAATATGCAGAGAACCACTGTATTGCAACATAAAGATAATTGGAGTTGCATATCCCAAAGAATTTAAATTCACGGTTAAAGAATTTTTTATGTGTAAAACTTTTGAATAAGGAAATGGGCCTAAAGATGACCAATAAATACAAAACTGCATAAAAAAACCAAAAGAAAAGAAAAGTTATTCCAAGGTTTGAATAGAGATTGGATATATTAAAAACACCAAGTAATAAAAAATTTAGAGGCATATTATCACGCCAGCTAATATCTTTCCCAATATCAGTAAAGAATACCAGATAAAAACCAAAAAAAATTGATAATGTTATAAAGATAAATAAACAAAATGTAATAGCCTTGTTTAGGCTATCAAAATAATCTTTTAAATCAAACTGCTTGAACAAATAGATTTCTTTACATTACTTCAATAGAAGATGAATTAAATCCCTTGACAACTAAATAATCTTTTACATGTTCTCGATGATCCCCTTGCAATAAGATAAACCCGTCTTTGGCTGTTCCTCCGCATGCTAACCTACTTTTCAATTCTTTTACAATTGTATGAATATCATTGATTTTAGGATCTATGCCTTCAATCATAGTTGAAGTTTTTGAAAATCGACGTGTTTCCAACCTAACAACAATACGAGTATCTTCTTTATCTAATTCGCCACAGGCACATAAATCATCCGGAAGGCCACATTTTTTGCATATTACAGCCATCTATATTTACCTTAGTATTCTAAATCCTATTATTAAGGATTCCCTTTATCATTCAATCAGGGAATATAATTTTCATTTTTTTTGAGAAGAGGCTTTTGCTTGCAATATAACCTTCGATATCAAATGCATAATAAATACACAGATGGGACAAATTGATAATTTTACCCTTCAAGTCCCCTCCCCCATAAAATTTTTTGTTTTTGGTATCAAGTAAACAGAGAACAGTTTTTATAAAAAAGACCATAAAATACACTATTAGATTTTTGATGTCCCCGGCAATTCTAAATTTGAAATTTCCATTTAGTTTGACAAATGACCAAGAAAATGCAATTAACGCATGGATAAACAACAGGTATAAGGGATCAATCATTTATTCCACCGGGACCGGAAAAACTGAAATAGCATTTGAATGCGCTAAAAGAGCTGCATTCAACAAGTGCCTTCTTTACCAAAAAGAAAACAAAAATCTAAATAATTTTAAAATATTGTTTTTGGTTCCCAGAATCATTTTAATTGAACAGAATATGGAAAGACTAGCCAGATACAACATTGACAAAGAGTCAATTGGCGCATTTTTTGGAGAAAAAAAGGATGAAAAAGAAATAACCATATCTACTTATCAAAGCGTTATCAATAATCATTATCTAATAAAAAATTCAGACATGGTTATTCTTGATGAGGTTCATTTTGTTAGCAACACAGCATTTTCATACACCAATCTTTTTAGAATAATAAAAGAAGACCCTAAAAAAATGATTTTGGGGCTAACGGCAACAATTAATGAACTTGACCCTAAATACCAAGAGATAATAAAAACTATTCCACCCGTTAGGAGGTACCTAATTAAGGAAGCGGTAGATGACGGAAGGCTAGCAAAACCCGAAATAATTTCAATTGAAGCAACCCTTACAAATGAAGAAAGAGACACCTATGACAAAACAAGCGAATTGATTAGGAATATATCATACAAGCTAAATGCATACGAACCTAGCATAATCACCAAAATTCTTTACCAAGGCGGAGCAAGGTCAAAATACGCTAAAGAATGGTTCTCACAGGTTAGAATCAGAAAAGATTTGTTGAATTCCTCACAGAATAAGTTAGAGAGAGCTGTTCAGATAATTAGGAAACACCACAAAGAGAAATCAATGATTTTTAGTGAAACAATTGATTCCATAAGTAAATTAAAAACCATTCTTGAGAAAAAAAACATCCCTTCCGAAATCATTCACTCAAAGATAAAGATTAAAGAAAGGAAATCAATATTGGAAAGGTGGGGTAAAGACTTTTTTCCCCTACTGTCAGTTCACACGTTAGAAATTGGGTATGATATACCACAAGTAGGAATAGCAATTATCTTATCAAATACATCAAACGTCAATCAAATAGCCCAAAGAATTGGAAGAGTTATAAGAAAAACAGAGGCCAAAGATAAAGCATTAATTTACATAATCTATGTAAAAGAAACAAGGGACAATAAAATAGTAAGAATGGTTGATAAAGCAGTCGGTAAGAAAAGCGACAGAATATTCAAAAAAACTTCGACACAAACCAAGATCACGGACAAATTCAACTGAAAATATTAATCAATCTTAAAAATGGATTAAAATAAGATTATATTTTCTTTAAAAATAGGATAGAATATGACGCTAAAAAATATAACAGTGTTAGGATCTGGCATCATGGGGCATGGAATTGCTCAAATTTCTGCCATGTCTGGGTACAAGGTAAAATTGAGGGATATTGAAAAACAGTTTTTGGATAAAGCAATGGATAAGGTTAAATGGTCTTTGCAAAAACTGGCAGAGAAAAACAAAATTACAAATGACCAGGTTGATGAGTTCTATAACAATATAACCCCCATAGTAGATCTCAGTGAAGCGGTAAAGGAAACGGACTTGATAATAGAAGCTGTTCCGGAAGATTATAATCTAAAAAGGAGCGTATATAAAGAATTGGACAAACTGACAGACAGCAGAACAATATATGCGTCCAATACAAGTACCCTACCAATAACAGAATTAAGCAAACTTATTGATAATCCAAAACGGTTTATAGGGGTTCATTTCTTCAACCCCCCCCAATTAATGAGATTAGTTGAGATAATACCAGGGATTGAAACGGATCCTTTAGTTATAGAGCATATTAACAGTTTTGTTAAAAAGATTAAAAAAACACCAATCCTTTGTAAAAAAGATGTTGCGGGGTTCATAGTAAACAGAATTTTTATCCCATTGGTTCACGAGGCAGCATACTGTTTAGACAGAGACAATGTCTCGATGGAAATAATAGATTCCGCTGTGAAATACAGATTAGATTTTCCCATGGGAATATTCGAATTAGCAGATTATACAGGCCTAGATGTAATTTATAAAGCTACATACGAAATGAACTTGCGAGATAAAAAAGTATTATTGCCGCATCCAAAGATAAAAGAACTTTACGAAGCAAAGCATTTTGGTCAAAAGTCAGGCAAAGGATTTTATGAATATAAAGGAGACAAATATGAAAGAATAGATCTTTCGGAACAAAAGGCATCCAAATATGACCCCATTTCAATTTTAGCAGTTGCTTCCAACAATGCGTCATGGCTGATATCAAATGAAGTCTGCAGCAAAGAAGATTTGGAAAGTGCTTTGAAATTGGGAATGGGATTAAAAACGGAAATATTCAAATTGGCTGAAAAAATTGGAATCCAGAAAGTATTGCATGAGCTAAATAGGCTTAAGGAAAAACATGGTGAATTTTATATCCCTGATGAGTATCTGTTGTCTTTAAAATAATTATTTGTTTATTGGAATATACCATTTCATATTTCTTTAACTGTTTTTAGAAAACCAACAACAGGTCAATAAAATAGTAAAGTCTAAACTTGAAAAAACCACATAGAAAATATGGTCTTTGTATTAATTGACATCCGTTGTTATCATTACTGCCATTTTTTTAATTCAATTAAAATTTCATTGGCTAGCAAGATTAACACTTAAAAAACTCTAGGCATTAATTAACAATGAAGTAGATCCTAAGTTCCAGTGGAATTGTATAACTTTTGGATTATCAAATCAACAGCAAAACTGGGAGATTTGGATTTTTCTATTCTTATGCGTTTTCTCTCATCCAAAAAATTTCCCCCATAGATATCTGAAACACCTCCGCTATCCTCAATAGAGACCATTATCTTTTTAGCCATGTATCCAACACACAATTCAATTAGTGTACCAACCCCACCACCTACAGATATTATTCCATCTGATGAATAAGATACTATAAAGTCCCTAGACTTTCCAATTCCCGAACAAATAACAACATCACAAAATTTGTTAGCTTTGGAATAATCCTCTTGGGGAATAATTCCCACAGTTAATCCACCGTTATCTTTTGCGCCTCTGCATGCATACTCCATCACCCCGCCAAGTCCACCACAAATTAGTGTGGCATGTTTTTTGGCGATCTCTTTACCTACATTATAGGCAATATCCAACGTTTTTGAAGGTAAAGAGTCATCATAATTATAACCTATGACGCCAATCTGAATTTTTTTCAATTTATAATTATTATGCTGGTTATAATTAAATTATAGGATTAGCACGTCATTATTTTTTTTATGCATAATGAATTTAATTCGCAATTAATATAGAAATGTATTTATTTCCATCATTGAGTTTTTTAGTTATGAGCAAGAAGGCAAAGAAAAATGCACCTTTACCGGCCTCTAGTGCAGGATTGTTAAGGTTTTTTGAAGATGAAACAAAAGGAATAAAGGTAAAGCCAGAAATCATTTTAGTGATATCAGGAGTACTGATTGCAATTTCAATAGCAATAAAGGTTCTAATTCCGGTATAATTTTTCTTTTTTGACTTTTAATGAGCAATTTCGATTCAGACAGCATTTCTAGCCTTCATAAAAGATGGCTGTTTACAAACATTAACCCATCTTCCGAGAAATTTTCATATCTAATTTCAGTTGTAAGTTTACTAACTAACATAATATTAATTAATTTTATAATAAACCAAAACGACATTACTGAATTTGTTTTAGCATCTCCGGTTATTGTAGGTGTTTTTACTGTGACATTATTGTCAGACTTTCTATCCCTAAAAGGAACTCCTCTCAATAGGATGTCAAAAGTTTTACATGTTGCTGCTTTTGCCAACTTGCTATGGACATTAACGGTGATATTTAGCTACGTATCTGAATTTATAATATATACAAATCATCCGGCAATAAATTCAATTATGCAAGGAATGTTCATGGCAATTGGATTACGAATAGGAATTTTCACTTCTGTTTTTGGTGCATCATTGAAAAGAGCAATACCAATATCGTTTATACAACCATTAATCATATTTATCTTAATTTCTTTTTTCTATTTTAATCATATTTTCTTTACGAATCTATCAGTTTATTTATTTGGAGCAGTAATTTTAACAATAGGAATTATTTGGGCAATAGTTATCGACAGGATAGGAAGACCTAATTTTTCAAGTGCTTTTAAGATCCTGCAGGCATTTCTAAAAGCCTGGACTGAAAATAAATCTGATGAAATGGAAAGAATAGCTGAAGAAAAAGCAAATTCTAAATCGGTTAAAACCTTTTTAATAAAACTAAAATCCAAAAAAAACGTCATGATAGTTCTTCCAGAGCTGCATCCAGGTCCCTTCAATCCTATAGGGGGAAGCAACCTTCCTTATGATATCTTTAATTTTTACAACAAATCCGCCATGGTCATGCACAGTATTTCAGATCATTCACTTAACATTCCTTCCCAAAATGAAGTAAAAAAATATTTGAATTCATTAAACCATTTAGAATATTTGGAATCTGGAGACAAATGCACAATACCAGTTTCATATTCAATAGGCGATTGCAATTGTAATGGATTTGCGTTAGGTAAAAATGCCATCATTTTATTATCAAAATCTCCATCAGGAATGGAGGATATTCCACCCGACGTTAAATCACTCCTTGAACAGTATTCAAAAGAATTGGGTTTTGAACAAACTCTAATAATCGATTCCCATAACTCCATGGGAGAAAAAATTGAAAAACGGGATATTAACAATTTTATCAGCATGGGAAAAAAATGTCTAGAAAAAATAACAGAGTCAGAACAATTCCCATTTAAAATAGGATATTCAAACAGTTTTCAAATAGAAAATCAAATGATAAAGTCACCCGATTTAGGGGATGGCCAATTTGGAACCCTAACCATTTCAATTAAAAATAAAGAATACGTATTATGTTGGTGCGATTCTAACAATATGAAAAATGGGATAAGGGAAAAAATAATTGCAAAGCTAAAAACAGAGGGATACAATGTTATAGAAGTTTGCACATCAGATACCCATTCAACATCAGGCAAAAGAAATACAAAGGGGTATTATACTTTAGGTGACATCACCAATGAAACGAAAATAATAAATATTTTTCTGCAATTAGTTAAACTATCCAGAGAATCAGTCAGTGACTCTACTTTCGAAATCCATAAATCAGAAAGTGAGGTAATGGTTATGGGAAATGATCAGTTTGATGATTATTCCTACGCTTTAGAAAAATCGTTTAAAGTTACTAAAATTTTCCTTTCAGTGACCTTTATTGTTTATATTGCAATGCTACTTGTTACCTGAAAACCAGCATATTATTTTATCAAACAAGGTTATAGTGGATGGAGAGAGATTTGAACTCTCGATCACCTGTGTGTGAGACAGGTATCTTAACCACTAGACTACCCATCCAGATTTGCAGATTTTTTAAGCCTTTGTTGTTTTATATTAATTTTCATATTATAAACTTTCATATCATATCAATTAACGATTGGACCAAACCTAATTAAAAAAAAAGGAAAGTTTAGGTTCCTTCACCATATTCATGTAGGTATCTATTTTGATATTGGGTCAAGCTATCTATATTTATGTCCATAGATTCCAGTTTTAATTGAGCAATATTAAGATCTTGTTCTCTAGAAATATCATATATCTTATTTTCAAAAGAATCCCTGTTTGCTGCTAGTCGTAAAACTGAAAGAAATTGATTGGCAAAACTCATGTCCATTACTTCAGAAGGATGGCCTTCTGCGGCAACCAAATTAACTAGTCTTCCCTCTCCGATCAAATTGATTTTGTTTCCATTGTTCATGATAAATTGTTCCACATTTTCATTCATATTATGAACCGAAGTGGATAATTTTTTTAGATCATCAATTGACATTTCAACATTAAAATGACCCGCATTTGATAGAATGGCACCATCCTTCATTTTCTCCATATGAATACCTGTAATGACATCCTTGCATCCAGTAGATGTAATGAATATGTCTCCCAACGCAGATGCTTCCAACATCGGTTTTACCATAAATCCATCCATTTTTGCTTTCAATGCGTTAATTGGATCTACCTCTGTTATTACAACAGATGCACCATGACCTTTGGCCCTGCTTGCAATCCCTTTTCCGACATGCCCATACCCAGCGACAACTACTGTTTTTCCAGCAATGAGAATATTTGTTGCACGCAAAATTCCATCTATAGCAGACTGTCCAGTTCCATATACATTATCAAAATCGTGTTTAGTTTCTGCGTCATTTACTGCAATTATAGGATATTGTAGCTTATTGGTGTTTTCAAGTGCCCTCAAACGCATAACACCCGTTGTTGTTTCCTCGGTGCCTCCAATAATATTAGACCCATAATCATTCAGTGTTTTATGAAATTCGATTGTCAAGTCCGCACCATCGTCGATTGTTATATGGGGTTTAAACTTCAACACAGAGTAAATGTCATCATAGTACTCTTTACTAGTAACTCCTCTACTTGCAAAAATAGAAAATCCCTCATCCACTACGAGAGAGGCGGCAATGTCATCACTTGTACTCAATGGGTTACATCCTGACCAAGCTATTTCTGCACCGGCTGCATGCAGTGTTTTAATTAAAACAGCTGTTTCCTTTGTCACATGTAAACACCCACCAATAATAAGATTTTTTAGTGGCTTGGAATCCTGGTATTTTTTTTGTAATGAAAGCAATACAGGCATGTGGGATTCAGCCCATTCGATTTTTTTCTTACCATAAGAAGACAATGATCTGTCTTTGATTCGATACTCCATAAGTAAAAAAAATATAGAGTCCATATATTACTCTAACATATCTGAAGCTCAAAAAAGAATTTTTTGCAAGAGATACTCACACAGTAGCTTATGAACTTGTTGGAAAAAGACTGGTTAGGTATACAGATTTTCTTGGAAAATACTATAAATTAAGCGGAATAATAGTGGAAACGGAAGCTTATGGTTATTCTGATGATCCAGCAAGTCATGCCTTTAAAAATATAACTAACCGTAACAAAGCAATGTTTGGTGACATAGGTAAAATATATGTTTATTTTATCTATGGGAACCATTATTGTTTTAACATTGTATCTAAAAATAATGAAAGTAAAGCTGGAGCTGTTTTAATAAGATCTATTCAGCCATTGGAAGGTATCAATTTAATGAGAATATTTAGAAAAACTGACAATATCACAGATTTAACTTCAGGTCCAGGAAAGCTAACTCAGGCTTTCAATATAAAGAAGAAGCACAATGAATTAGATATTACAGACGATAAAAACGATTTTTTGTATTTGGAGGATAATCAAGATGAAAGGAGACTCAACAGATTTAAAGTAATTGGGACAAAAAGGATAGGCATTTCCAGTGCATTAGAAAAGAAATGGAGATTCATCATGCTCAATGCAATGAAAAGTAAAATAAACGAAATGGAGGAGGATAATTATTATCCCAATCCATTTCTATCCAAAAGAAGCTAATTTTAAATCACAAAATAGATAAAAACCTTAAACAAGTTTAGATAAGTATTACAAATAAATTGCATTAATAAATGCCACTCAGAGATTACCTTGTACCCGAAGAGCAAATTAAATTTATTTGTAAAAGAGATATCGAATATGCCAACAAAAAATATTTCTTAGCTATTACAAATAAAAGGATATTGCTGTATAAGGAAAGAGGGATATTAAACAAATCTGAGGACATTGTATGTGAAAAGTTAGAACGTCTAGGAGGATTGGAATACAAAGAAAAGAGAGGATTACTATTCAGTCTAGCTAAAATTTCTATTACTGGTGGGATAAAAATAGACATCAAAGGACCATCAGAAGAAGTAAAAAGCATGTTTCAAGTTCTAGAGGGACTTATTAATTTAAAATAAATAATAATATTTGGAATGCATTAAACATTAAGTATACTTTATTGGATGTGCGTAGAAAAATAATACTTCTAAAACCATAATTGGAATAAATAGATGTTTAACTTTCGTCTAAAAAAATTAAAAATAAAATAGTAAGATATAAAACCCATAAACTGCGACAATATGAGAATAGATTACTTAATAGATCAAGCCAAACTTTTAACAATTAGTAGAAATAATTTATATATTAATACAGAAGACTACAGATTTCGGCGAAAGGTTTTCGCAAAATATAATAACGATTCACTAATCTTTTCATGTTTCGTTTTTTCTTTTCCTTTTATACCATAAAGGAAATTCAATATTTTTATATTAGGATGATATCCATTTCTATTTTTTTTTCTGTCTGCTTCTAAGATGATTTTTTAAATGATCTTTTATCTCTTTTTGAAAGAATAATTTTTTTTACAAAGAGGACAATGAATCCAGTTTTTGCCTCTCAAATTAACTGAAGTTACATCACGATATGTGCCTTTTGAAGGAAAGTCCTAATCATTAAAATCATTTTCCTGATTATCCCTTCCAGACATTTATAAGTTATATATATTAACATTCAATATATTGGCTCTGTTCACTTAACGGCTTCTAACTCCCTATTATAATGATCTACAAATAGTTGTAGCCAATTCCTTGCATGCTTTAGTTTACAATTCTTTTTTCTACAAGGAAAGTAGTCGTCAAAACTTTCGGTTCTATCCTTGAAATACTGTAGTGTTCTCTCAACAATACTTTTCTCAAAAGGAGAATGAAGATGATGTTTTAGTTTCAGAAATCTGCAAGTC
>Ga0183260_10004175_pt1 | contig 11520 bp, 14 predicted proteins | sample AntDrymUQ4972206_2_FD_129768 | JGI IMG/M metagenome (GOLD analysis project Ga0183260, IMG submission 129768) | Polar desert sand microbial communities from Dry Valleys, Antarctica - metaG UQ497 (22.06) (version 2) (version 2) | ecosystem: Environmental > Terrestrial > Soil > Desert | place...
CAGATACGCATTTCCCCGCCGGCCTCGCGGATGGCGTCCTGCTCGTCGGTGTCGTCGGGGTCTGAGAGGAACAGCACCCGCGCGGTGGGCGCGGTGTCCTCAATCGAGGCAAGCAGGGGCGCTACGCGGTGCGGGCGCCCCAACACCGGAACCAAGACGACGAGACCATCAGACCGCGTCTTCGTCAACGTCTCGACCCTCGGCCAAGTCCATAAGGCGATCCACGATGTTGTCGGGGTAACTTGTGCCGCTGGTCGTCCCGAAAACCGCGTTTACAGCCTGCCGCTCCTCTACGGGACTCAGCCACAGCCCCGAGTCGTCACGGAAGGACTTGGTTTGCTCATAGGCGCCCAGCGACTCACTAGATGAGCGCAGGCCGTTGGGGTTTGAGCCGATCGCCAGTGCCTTTTCGATGCAAAGTGCGCGCAGGGTCGTTGGAACGGGCGACAGCGCAGCGGCCCAAGCGGCGTCCTTGTCCACGACCTCGGCAATGAGCCCGGTGACCTCCTCGATGACGAGGTTTACCATCGCCGCCTCGGCGGCCGTCAGGGCACGCCCGAGGCGGATAGCTACGTCGTTAGCAGTTGCGAAAGCCATGCATCTCCATCGAGGTCGAGGTCAGATTCCAAGTCGTCGGCGTCGAACGCTTCACCGTCAAGGGCCAGGCCGTCGAAGGCCGGCGAATCGAATCCGTCCACCTCAAAGGGCGCGACGAACTCGGGACCGCCGGTCTGGGTAGCTCGCTCAAGCGCATCCAGTACCGCCGTGGTCGTGACCACGCCCGACTCAGCGAGGGCAGCGAGCGAAGCCAACGCTCCCGAGTCCGCGATCCGCTCGGCCGCAGCGAGCGCAGCGGCGCTGGCCGTGGTAAGCGACGACTCGCGCAGAGCCTCGGATGCCGTCGGTGAAGTGATGGTCGAGAGGTTGCCCACCTCGGTCCAGGTGACGCTGACCTCGCCACGCGCGGAGACGCCGCGTGCGCCCGTCGAGGTGGCACCACCACCGCCGCCTCCGGGGATGCCTCCCGCCGTTCCCGCGCCGGTCGCGGCCCCCGTGCCGCCCGCGCTTCCGCCGCCCGCGCCTGCGGTCCCGCCCGTGCCGCCCGAGGCGTTGCCGCCAGCGCCGGTCGAGCCTGCGCCGCCTCCGCCACCACCACCGGTGGTCGCGCCGGTGCCAGCCACTCCGTTGCCGCCAGAGAACTTGGTCGTGCCGGTCGAGCCTGCCGCCGTTCCTCCGGCTCCTCCCGCGCCCACAGCAGTTGCCGCGCCGTCCGTTCCGGCGACACCGCCCTTCGCCACGATGACCGTGGTGTTCCACTTCGAGTCGGGTGCCGCTCCCGTGCCGACCACAACGGGGATGCTCGCGCCGGGGGTGACCACAATGTTCGGGATCGCGGCGTAGGCACCGCCGCCACCGCCGCCTCCGGCGTTGACGACCGCCAGGCCGCCCGCCGAGCCAGCGCCCTTGCACTCGACCAGCGACAGGAGCTGGACGCCCGCCGGGACGACGAAGTCGCCGTTAGCGGTGAATGTCTGGGTGGGCATCTAGCCGACGCCCCTACCTAAAGCTAGGACTGACTCCATCTAAGGATGATCTTGAGGCTTTGGCTCACAGCGACCGTTGTCGTTGCCGAGAGCGCCAAGGTGAGCAAGAGCAACCCTGCGGTCGAGGTAAGGGTGGTCGTAAGCGCCTGATGGGTGACCGTGGCGGCGGCAGTCGTGAAAGGACCAAAGCTTTTCTCCGCCGCCGAGAACCGGTAGTCGCCCGCCTGTAGGCCGTCGTCGGTCCAATCTGCAGCGAGCACCGCTTGGCGGTCATAGCCGCCCGAGGCCGGGGCCTTTGACTCGACCACCGCCGCCATCGTGCCGTCAGTCTCGGCAATGGTGGCGTCGTTTAGCAGCGCCAGATACTTCGTCGGGTTGGCCTGCTCCTTGAGGTAGACCTGGAGCATCGACTGCTCGCCGGCGTCGTGCAGCGCGTTGGGCATCCAATCGCTGTCCTGCCACAGGATCGTTTCCCCATCCTCCGCGACGAGCGCTGAAATCCCCATCGTGGGCGACCAGCGCTTGCCGTAGGGCTTGGGGCGCCTCTCGGGCTCGGGCGGAAGAATGATGCCGCTGGGAAGTACGGTGCCCTTCATTGGTTCTCCAATCTGTTGCGAAGTTGAGGACGGTTGCCCCGGAGCCAAAGCTCCGGGGCTCACCGTCAGCGGTGAATCGGCTACGAGCCCTGACCGAAGTCGAGCTGGACAGCCGCAGCGGCGCGGATCGTCGAGACACCGATCAGGGTGTCAATCGAGATCACGTCCTGCTTCTTGTTCACGTCGTACTCCTTTACCACGCGGAGCCCGAGCCCCTTGTAGTTCTCGACCGCGACCTGGCTGGCCGCGACGCCCATCGGGCGCTCGAGCGTCCGGGTGACCGCTGCCACCGCGGAACGGTGGAACGCCACGCCGTCGGCCTGGCCCTTGTCGTTGGCGCCCTGGCCAAACACCTGCGACTCGTAGGTGTCGAACCCGCCGAGCCGACCGATGCTGCCTTCGCGCAGCGCCTCGGTGGACGCCGACGTGTTGGCCTGCAGGACGAGCTGGTCGCTCGTCACCGCCTCGACGCCTTCCGGCGACAGAACCGCGACGCGCCCCAGGAACGGGAGCTTGTTGCGGCTCAGGATGCGGCGCGCCGTGCGAAACGCCTTGTGGCGCTCGCCCAGCGACGTTCCGGTGCCCGTGGCGGTGCCCCCGCCCCCGGCGCCCTCTGCGGCGTCGACGAGCTTCTCTGCGAGCCGTCCATCGACATCCTGGGAGATCGCTTCGACTGCCGGGTTTAGCAGTCGCTCCTCGAAGCGGTCAAGCCTGAGGGTCAGCTCCTCCGTGGTGATCGGGAACGACACGTCGAGCAGCTTGTCCAGGGTGACCGTGAACGAACCTTCGACCGGGTCCTGGAGCACGATGCCGGCTGCCCGCGAGAACTCGTTCACCGTGAACGAGGCCGGCGTGCGGACGGTGATCGTGTCGCCCTGCTTGCCCTGGAACTCCGAGTCGTAGTCTCGGTTTACCAGCGGCAAGAGGACCGTGGTGTTGTAAAGCGTGGCCAGCGCCGAAGACGCGACCACACTCGGGGTGATGAGTGTTGCCATGGCGGCTTACTCCTCCTTGTTGGTTTGGGTTTCGGCCGCCATTCGGCAGCTACTTTGCGCCGTGCTTGCGCTTAGCGTGGTCCTCTGGCGTCATCGCCTCGAGGTCCTTTTGGGCCGGATCGCCCTTGCGGGTGTCCGGGTCTCCCTTTGGCTTCGGGCGTTCGCCCTCGGCCAGGTGCGGCTTGCGCTCGAGCAACTGCGTGAGCGCAGCGGTGAGGGCGTCGGCGTTCACCTTGCCCTCTGAGTCGTAAATGTCGTCGATGTCGCCGGCGGCGACGGCCCGCTCGATGTGAAGCAGGGCGTCCTCGGAGTCAGCGAACTTGACCGTCTTGGCGTCGTCGCCCTCTCCGACCTCGATGCCCTTGGAGGCAAGCCTGGTGACCTGGACTTCCAGGCGGTCGGAGCGGCGCTCCTTTTCCGCCTCGCCCAAGGCCTCGTTGCGGGCCTCCTCGCGGGCCTTCTCGATCGCCTTCTCGGTCTCGGACTTGTCCTTGTCTCGAAGCTCGTTGAGCTCGCCCTCGACGCGCTCGCGTTCCTTGCGCTCACGCTTTGCAGCCGCCTCGTTCTTGCGCGACTTCGCCTTCCAGTCATCCTCGGGCTTGACGGGCTCTGGATCGGGCTCCGGGTCGGCCTTCGGGGGGTCCGGCTTCGGATCGTCCGGTTCCGGGTCGTCCCCACCGGCAATCGGCTTCATCGTCAGCCCCGCCCACAATGCGCGCAGGCGGTAGCGGATGCGTTTACTCTGGGCCATTCGGCCTCCTTGTTTTGGGCGCCGTTCGGCGCGTTTAGGACAGCGCTAGGGCGGCTGTCGTGAAGTCGTGTTCAGCGGAGCCGAGGACCGGCCCAAGCTCGCCGTGCTGGTGGACGGCGACGTTTTGGGAGACCGGCGTTACGGGGCGCGCCTCCGTTAGCGGCTCGATGCCGCACCCGCAGTTGTTGTGCAGCGGCATGGCGTCGTCGGAGTTGAGGATCGCGCCGTCGACCTCCTGACAAAACGCACACGCGCCGGCGTCGGCCACCCTCTGGAAGCGCTGGATTAGCGGGTCGGCCGTTCCAACAGCTCGAGCGGTCTGCGCCATCGCCATCTGCACGTCCATCGCCGCGGTGCTTGTGGCCCGCGCAAGGGCGGCTGAGGAGGCGTCAGCGAACATCAGCCCCTCGCCAAGCTTGCCCCATAGCGTCACGAACGGGCGCTGGTAGACCTCATCGGGAGAAGCGTCATTCCGCGGGTAGTCTGGGACCGTCCCAAAGGGCTGGCGATCCATCGCGCGGGCCAGGTATGCCTCGGTGAGGTTCCCGGCGGTGCGCTGGGCGGTCAGGACGACGGGGAGAACGCGCGAGAGCCACTCGTCGACGTTCTCGCGGTCATAGCCCGGAAGTTCGTTCCAAATCCGCGTGAGCGTCCGAACCGTCAGGCCGCGAAGCCGTGCTTGGGCCGCAATGTGAGCCTCAGCCAGCGGGGACGCCATTTGCCGCCGTTACGAGCTGGGCGAGTGGGTCGGCTGCCGACATCTGCTGCCAGCGCGCGATCTGCTCTTGGGTGGCGTTGAGGGCGATCTCGGCAACGGCCAGGCCGGGGACCACGTCCTTGAGCTTGGAGGCGGCGTCCGCGCGCTCCGCAAGCGACCGGGACTGGTGATCCATCCAGACCGTTTCCGCACGCTGGGAAAGCTCCACCCCGAGCACCTGGCCGGAAAGGCGGTTTACCTCCTCCCAGCCCTCACCGAGCGTGGACTTGTGGCCCGTGACGCCGGCGTGCATCGCACCCTCCGACGCCATGATCGCCTCGGCCGAGAGGTTCGACATCCCCTGCTCGAGTGGGAAGTAGTGCCGGGGGGTCTTGGTGATGACCGCAAGCTGGTCGAGCTCGGCAAAGACCGACATGTTGCCGCGATCCGCGGCCTTGAACTCGAAGGTCCGCGCCTCGGGGTTCTCGAACTGGGCCACCGAGCCGGGGATGTTCTGAAACGGTGCGACGGCCTCGGTCTTCTCCTTGCCCGTGACATCGTCGATAAGCGTATTTCCATCGTCGTCCTTGAGGACGCGCCGGCGAATCTTGTCCCCCGTGACACCCCGGATCGGAAAGCCGAGGTCGATCGCCACGACAAGGCCCAAGAAGGTCAGAAGGTTGATGCGGTCGATGAGGCCGATGCAGTGGGCGAACTCGCCGCGGGTGTAGGGGAACGCCCCTGGCTTGAGGCGCCGATTAACCGCTATCTCAACGACGGGGACGGCGTTGAAGGGGTTTGCGAGCGGCCAGCTCTCATCCTTGACGCTTCGCTTCTCCCAAGTATCGGTGACCGTGCTGGCCGAGTCGTCCGGCCCCTTGAACTTGTAGACGCCGTCCGGGCGATAGAGGGTGGCGTAGGTCGTCCTGCCTTCGTTCCACCTGCGAAGCGCGGCGGTGCGCTTCCTGCGCGACCCCTCAGCAAACTCGACGACCATCTGCGTCATGTCGTCGAGGGCGATGTCGGGCGCTGCTCCGTCGAACGTGGCAACGGGCTCGCCGTTTGAGTGGGGCCAAACGGTCGCATAACAGCGGCCGTCGAGAAGGGCCGCACCGTGCCCCAGCTTGGCCTCGGAGTCCATGCCGTTCGTCTGCCACGCCTCTGCCCAGACCCTGTCGGCCGCGGCCTGATCCACATCCCGAATCCCCGACACCTCGAGGCGGTCGAGCTTGGAGTCCACGACCAACGAGCCCCATGGCGCTTCGGCCACGGGCATCAGGTGGCGATAGAGCTTGGTCAGCCGCGCCTGGGAGACCGCAGGCGGAAAGGGGCAGTTCCCCTCCAGATAGGGCTCAAGTGTGGCGTGTTTTGCAACGCGCTTGTCGAGCTCTTGGGAGAGCCGCTTTACCTGCGCGATCAAGTCGTCGAGTTGGTGCATAGCTCCTTACCATTGGGCGCTTGCGTATTCGGGTTCGTCGAGGGCGCCCTTGCCTATCGCGTCCCCCCTGGCCCTCCACGCCAGCATTGCCGCCATGGCGAGGTCGATCTTGCGCGGGCTCCCGCGCGAGTCCTTGCGAATCACCCAAAGCGGCTCATCGTCCTCGCGCATCTTCGTTTCTTGGCGGACCGAGTTGCGGATGTGCTCCGCGAGCTTTTCGTCGCCGTCGTGGGACATCCGCCCGACGACCATGTCGTTGCGAAAGGCGCGCAGCGCGATCGCGGTGGCCTTGATGCGGTTCGTCCACCAACGAGTCACCCTTTGCTCGCCGTAATGACCGGCCCAGCGGTCAAGCGCCGACTCCCAAAAAGGGGGATCGCCATGAAACTTCACAACTTTCCAGGCGTGGAAGGCATGGTCGACCACTTGGTCAACCTCGCCCTCGGGAACCTCCCACTCATCGTCGGCATCGGCGGGCTTTTGCCAGTAGCCGAGGACGAACAGGTGGCCGGTCTCGAGATCGCAACCAACCAGCCCCGTTCCGTCGCGGCGGCGGGCGCCGTCGAAGCCGAGGGTGATCTTTCGGTCCGCCTCGGGCTGGCCGGGTTCAGCCAGTACCTCCCAAACGTCTTTGTCGAAGGCCGGCTCCCCGCCGAGTCCCCAAACCCCGCAGGCAAAGCGCGCCCACTGCGCCGGGGTCATCGAGGGGGAGTCGTGGCGCTCCCGAAGCAGCGTCGGTGTCATCCACGGCGCCGGGTTGGTCGTCTTGACCAGCTTGAGGTCGTCGCGGTCATCGGTGGGCTCGAGCGCCCACTCATGCATCGAAAACGCCCCATTTGTGACGTAGCGGTAGGCACCCTTGCGCGCGAGGCCATCTAGGGCGTAGGCGCGCGCACGCAGCCTGCCGAGCGGTGAATCCTCGGTGTCGCCGGCGGTCGAAATGGTGATGAGCTGTCCCGCTCGTGGCCCGAGGCCATCGAGGAGCACCCCGTAGAGGGCGCCGTCCTTTTGGCGGTGAAGCTCGTCGACCAGGGCCAACGTTCCACCCCAGCCGTCCGCGGTGTCCGCATCGGCGGCGAGAACCTTGATCGTCCCGGTAAACAGCTTCGGGTTGTCGGGGTCCTCGGGATTCTTGCGCCGAATCTCTCGATAACCACGCAGCACCCGCAACCGCTTGCCGAGGTCATCCGAGCGCTGGACAAAGCCACGGGCCTCGTCGAACAGCTTCATGGCCTGGAGCGCCGAGTTCGCGCAGACGACACAGTCGGCGTCGTCTGTCGTGGTCAGGTGATAGAGCGCGAGGGCCGCGAGCAGCGTGGTCTTCCCGTTCTTCTTTGGGATGCAGATCACGAGCTCCCGCACGCCGGCGAAGTAGTCCCGCAGCATCTTGCGCTGGAACGCCTCAAGCTTCATCGGCTTGCCGTTCGTCAGCGTCAAGGTGGAGCAGAACTGCGCGAACCGTGCCATTTCGGACTTCCGGGCCATTCGGCCTCCCTTCTAGGCGCTATTCAGCGCCCTTTCACTATTTCTTGCATTTGCCGCCTTCACCGGTTCCCAAGAAATCCGTCACCGGGGTACCCCCCTGGGGGGTTACTTGGCTGCTGCTACCAGTGCGTTTGCCGAGACGCCGTCGTGATCGGGCAGCGGTGCCTCGTCCTTGCCGTCCTCGCCCGGAGCCTTGCCGCCCGGAGGGGTGAGGGCTTCGTCGCGGTAGTCCTGGTCGTTGGCCATCTTGTAGTCATGGCGGGAGAGGACTCCGAGGTCGTCGGGGTCGACGTCGACGCTGATGGTGTGGTGGTCTGACATGGGGGTTTCCTTTCGGTTAGCCGTTGAGTTCTTCGATGACGGGCCGGTCTATGCCCAAGAGGGTGAAGCCGTGAGCCATGCGCTCTATCTCCTCGCGGTCTGAGCAGTGCACCACTAGGGGTTCGTTGAGCTCGACCGAGGCGAGCGCCTTGTCGTATAGGGACAGGTCTACGTTGGCTGGTTGAAGGGAGCGCAGTTGCTCGCTCAGCTTGCGGAGTGGGTCGACGTCACGACGGGTGAAGCGGAGGCCGAGGGTCAGGGTGTCAGGCACGGGCGCTCCTTGCTTCGGCTTGCGTCTTGGCGTCGTGGTCGGGGATGCAGCACGCGGCCATGTTGGTCACGTCGTCTGCCCCCCCTTCACTCAATGGGATGACGTGGTCGTTGATGAGCTGGGCCTCGAGGAACTGACAACCGCAGACGTGGCAGGTCAGCTCGTCACGGGCCAAGACAAAGCGCCGTAGCTTCTGCTGCCTGCTGCCGCTGCGCTTGCGTAGCCGCTCGGTGCGCCTGCTTCCCTGCCAGGGCTTGCGCTTGTGGTCGGGGCAGGGCTGGGGGTTGGGGCAGTTGGGATCGCTGCAATCCTTCGACGCTCGGGTCACGAGTCGCAGGCGTGAGGCACCAGGCCCGTCCCCTCACAGTGGGGACATTGGCACTGGCAACCATGCAGCTCACCGCATCCCTCGCCCTTGCAGTCGGGGCATTCTTGAAGGACGGTGTCAGGCATCCTGCCTCGCTTCGGCCAGGGCACGCTCGGCTTCGGCCAAGGACTCGAGCCCGGATGCCAACTGCTCTACCCCTTCGGCTATCTGCTGGGCTTCGGTGAGGCGGTTCTGATCTAGCAGCGCCTCTATCTTGAGAGAGGATGCAGCGATGGCACTCAGCGTCGCCCCTCTTGCCTCACGGCATAGCCCTACCTGGATGTCTGCGTCTGTCACCTAGAACCTCCGATGACTGGCCTGCCAACGCACTAATGCGCCCCAGCCCTTGAGGACGTGGACGGCTGTTACCGCGGTACCGAGGAAGGCGAGGCTCACATTGACGAGTCGTTGATGGTTGGTCAAGCTGTGCCTCACTTGTCTCGGGTAAGGGGGCTTCGGGCGTGGACGGCAGCTCCTAGGAATGGCTGTTATCCGCCCACGCCCCCGACACCTAACGCGCCCCGGTTAGCAGCCGGGGGGTTCAGCCTCCCGTTACCGCGCGCCGTGTGCCGAAATCAAGGTCCCTCGCCCCGACACTCAGCGTCCTGGCCGAGCGAGGGAAGGGGGCGAGGCCAGCGGTGCCGTAGTCAGACGGCTGCCGCTCGCTATGTGCCGGGGAGCCGGGTCAGGGCTGGGCCGGCGAGAAGGTCGTTAGCTCGCTATCGGCACGTCTGGCCATATAGCAAGGTTAAGGTGCAGATTAGACGCGCACCCCGACAGAACTTTCTACCCGAACCGCGGCGTGCATCCTGCGCTGCCGCTTGGGGGTTCGTTCCCGCCCGTGGTAGGCCGTCACGCAGTAGCAGCAGGTGGGGATGGTGTCGTCGGTGCGGGGTATCCAGTATCCACACGAACAGCGCCAGATGTTTATGCCGCCACCTTGACCCGTTCCAGATACCGCAGCACCGTGCGCTTGGATGTGCCGAGCCTTGAGGCCATCGCCTGCGTTCCCATGCGGCGGGTCTTTAGCAGGGTGACCTCGGCTAGACGGCGCTTGTCGTCCCACGCTTCCCAGCCTTCCAGCCGCTCTCCGTTTCGTTCCCTGCGGCGGTGGGTTCTGCGGGCCTTGCCTATCGCCCCGGTCGAGCTGTCCTCAAGGATTGCGACTTCGAGGATGTCCACGCCCTCGTACCACTCCACGATGCGCTTTGACCACGTAGCCTCGTCCTCGGCCTCGCCGCGGGTGTTGTCGTCTACCCCGCGCCGGCGGTCGGGCTGGCGACGGTGAAAGTTCTCGTAGTCACGCTCGGCTAGGTAGCAGAGCAGGCGCCGGCGGTAGTCGTCCTTTGCGGCGGCGAACTGCCATTCGTACCACGCCCAAAGGGACCGATCCTTTGGCGGGGGCTTTGACGAGGGACGGTCGGGCTTCGTTCCCGGTGGCCCCACCCGCTCAGAGTCGGCATCGTGGGAACTCCGGCCGATCGAGCCCGCCTTTGCCTCGCTGAGCATTTGCAGCTTGGCGAGGATCGTCCTTATGCGGGCGTCGGGCTCAGCCATCACCCTCTGTGTTGGTTGAGAGAGCGGAGCGAGCGATCTGTCGTACTTGGCTCGCAAGCCAGTTGTGCTGACCTTGAGTTGCTGCGTCTATCGCCCGCAGCGCCCCCTCAGCCTTGTCCAGTCGGGCCTGGAGGCGAAGCTGTTCGGTTTCGGCTGCGCCTGCCTCTCGCCATGCTTTGTCCTCCTCTTGCTCTAAATAGTTTGCACGACTGCGGTATTGGAAGGCTGCGTGTTTCTCGTCCTCTAACTCTTTCAGGGCGGCGTCGCGTTCGGCTTCGGCAGCTTCGGCTCGGGCAAAGTTCTCGTCACTCTCAGCTTGAAGGGACGTGGAAATCTCACGTAGCTCGTCCCGTTCTCTCAGGGCTTCGTCGCGGGCTTGCTCGGCCTCATCCAGGCTCTTTATCAGGTGGGTCAGGGATGAGGACGAGCGTGTTGCTAGGTGGAGTTTGTGTTCGGCCCTCTCTGCTCGCTCGCGCTCAGCCCTCAAAGCCTTCGCAGCCTCGACTATCTTGGCGCTGGCGGCCTGCTTTTCGCGGGTCAGAGTCCCTTCCGCTCCGAGTGCCAAATCGCGTTGAAACTGCTCGCGTTGCTCTGCCCGCTCGCGCTCGGCGTCGAGTAGGGAGGCGAAAACGATTTGCCGCAGCCGCCGTCGCTCGTCAGGTGTAGCAGCGTCAGACTCAGGTGCGACGCACGGCCCATCGGTGCGATGACGGCCGGGTAGAGAGGGATCGCCGCAGATGCATCCTGGCTCCGGTACAGCAGCGTCAGGCATGGCGTCGTATCTCCTTTGCGGTGTCGCGGAGGGCAGAGGCAAGGCGCTCGGGGTCGTAATGGTCAAGGTCCACCCCATCAGCGAAGCCCTCTAGCTGGCCTGCTATCCAGGCGAGGGGCTTGGGCGGGGAGGACTCAGTGGGGGCAGTAGGCGCTACCTGCTCGTGACGAAACTTGGCCGCACCGCAAACGCAGACCCCATCAGCTGCATCGCCCTGTCGGTAGTCGTCGCACGGTGTTGGAGCCTCATAAGCCCCTGGCTCCGGTACAGCAGCGTCAGCGTGGACCGGGCAGTTGCGACTCGAGGTTTCGTGGCAGACGCATTCTGGCTCAGCGGCGGGAGGGTCGCCAGGCTCGATGAAGCCGACACACGCACACCACTCACTTCCGCCTGTAGAAAGGGGGATGTTTATGCGGCCGACAGAGCAGGCCGTGTGGTGCCACTTGCGAAGGTGGTTGCAGCGTCCGCATAGGTCGGCGGGTGCCTGGTCGGAAGTCTCGTAACGGCAGATGCCCTTGTGTCCTGCCTTGCGGGTGCATTGCCGGTCGATGATGGTCGGGCACCGTGGGGTCTCGGGGTTAGGCATCCTCGGGATCACACATCCGGTCGATGAGATCGAAGAAGCTGGGTAGGAGGGCGTCGCGGGTCGGGCCTAGCTTCTCCTCGTAGATCGGCTTGACCGCTTTCCTTACGGCGCTGTAGGTCGCGCTCCAAGGGGCGGCAGCG
>Ga0183260_10004176_pt1 | contig 11519 bp, 12 predicted proteins | sample AntDrymUQ4972206_2_FD_129768 | JGI IMG/M metagenome (GOLD analysis project Ga0183260, IMG submission 129768) | Polar desert sand microbial communities from Dry Valleys, Antarctica - metaG UQ497 (22.06) (version 2) (version 2) | ecosystem: Environmental > Terrestrial > Soil > Desert | place...
ACCGAGAGCACCTCGGTACGCACCCGCCTGCAGGTACAGGCCGGCAAGCGCCCCGAACGGCGCGTAGGGGGCGAAGAACTCCCTCACCTCGTCCTCGGTGGCCCGGCGGCCAAGGCCCTCGAGGGCTCCCACGAGCTTCAGGTAGGCGAGGTCTCCGGCCGGTAGCTGATCGTCGCGGCCCTGCCCGTGGAGCGCCAGGCACTCGAGCGTCCAGGAGCCGATGCCGCGGATGGTGCGAAGGCGCCTCCACGCCGGCTCGTGCTGGCTCAGGTCGACGCGGCCGGCGGCCACCTCGCGCGCGGCGCGCACGAGCGCGATCGAGCGACCGGCGGAGAGGTCACAGCCCTCGAGCTCAGCCGGCGCCCGCCCGGCCAGGCGCGCGGGCCCCGGCACGTCGCGGAAGGTGACGCACTGGCTCGCGCGGCCGTAGCGCCACACCAGGCGGCGCTGGATGGCCTGAGCGCGCTGCGTCTCGATGAGCTGCTCGGTGATGGCCCAGGCCAGCGCCTCGAAGGGCTCGGGCCGGCGCCGGGGCCGGATCCACGGGAATCGGCCCACGATGGGCCCCAGCAGGCGATCGCGGCTGAAGCGGGCGTGGAAGGGACGAAGGTCGTGGTCGAGGGCGAGGGCGAACCTCATGCGCTCGAGCCCGTGGAGCGCGGCCTCGTGAGAGGGCGCCGAGCTGCGCAGGCGCACGGCCCCCGCGGAGGGCCAGGCGTGCACGAGCACGGGTACTTCGCCGCAGTGCAGAAGGCGGGCCAGCGCCCCCCCGCGGCGGCGAAGGACGCCATCGCGCCCCGCGGGCGGAAGGCGGTAGGGGCCGGGCGGTCGCACATCGCGCTCGAGGACGACCTGGCGGGCCCCGGAGGGGGCCGAGGCCCGGGCGGCTATCGCTTGAGGAGGTGGACGTCGACGAGGAAGGAGCGGCTGCCGGTGACCTCCAGCGCACGCTGACCGCGCGACCGGCGAACCGCTAGAGCCCGCCGGCGCGGCCGCAGAGCCCGAGCGAGGACCCAGGTGGCCAAGCCGAGAAGGAAGCCTCCGGCGGCGGCCATGACGGGCACGGGAAGCGCGGGCGCCCGTTCGGCGGCGAGGCTCCGCGGGCCCGCGGGCTCGAGGATCCGGGGCCCGGCCGGCTCGACCACGGCGGGAAGCCGGCGCAGTTCGCCAGGGCCGCGCTCGAGGGCGCTCTCTTCCGGTTGAGGCTCGGCCACGAGGGCGCGAGTCTACCCCCAGCGTCGGTTAACAGAGCAGCCTCACCCGCGGTTCGAGGGAAAAGGCCGCTCGTAGCGGCTGGCCACCGATCTCGCGGTTGACCTGTGCCCCGGCCACGACCTAGGGTCGCTCCGTCGCTCAGTGGCCCCGGCGCTCGCGTCGCCGAGACGACCGTGAGGGGATCACCCCCACGCGGCGAGCCGGAGGCGGGGTTCCTGGCGACGCATGAACACACAACGACTCTGCGGGGAGATCGATTTGATGATGGGCCACAACGCGGCAGCCGCCCCTGTTCAACAACCGATGAGAGCACTGGAACGCGCGAATCGCGTCCGCCTCGCGCGGGCCGAGCTGAAGCGTGAGGTGGCTGCGGGTGGCCGGGAGGTCGCCGACGTGATCCTCTCCTGCCCCTGGCAGGCAGAGGGTATGGCCATCAGCGAGCTGCTCATGAGCCAGCGCCGCTGGGGCCGCGCGCGCTGTCGGCGGGCGCTCCTCTCCGTAGGGCTCGTGGAGAACAAGCCGATCGGCTCGCTCACCGAACGCCAGCGCACGATTCTCGCGCGGGTGCTTTCCACATCGACCTCCGAGCCTGCGGCGCCGGCGGCCACAAAGCGAAGCCGAGCGGCGGTTGGGGCCCCGGCCTGAGCGCCGGTCCCCCGCCGCGAGCGAGGCCGAGACCCGCGCTCAGCTGATGGGGAACGGGCTGGCGCCCGAGAGCAGGTAGAACCAGGCCAGGAACAACACGAAGGCGACGCTCGCGCTGACCACGAGCACGCCCTCGAGCGGGGCCGGCCCGAGCGAGGGGAGGCCCCGTGCCTCGCGCAGGTCACCGAGCTTGAGGCTCAGCCACAGGAGAAGCCGGACCACCAGGGCCACGGTGAGTACGAAGCCGATCATGGCCGCCGCTAGCGCGGCACCGACCGAGCCGGTGAGAAACTGGACCTGGGAGCCCACGTAGAGCCAGCCGACCGGCACGGCGATCCACAGTCCGAGCGAGGCCATGAGTACCATCGCCGTGAATAGCACCCCGCTCGACCCGAGTCGCACCCATTGGCGCACGGTCGGTCACGCTATCGGAACGAAAGCCCTCCCGAGCGCGTTCGAAACGTCCGTCGGAGGAGGACGAAGCAGGGCACGAAGACCAGGGCTCCGACGGGCACCACGAGGTACGGGGCGAGCGTGCCGAAGCCGGTCGAGTACACCAGGGCGGCCATCACGAGCACGGCGGCGACGCCGGCGAGCAGCGTGCTGTGAGACCGGTAGCCCGCGAAGTGCTCCCGCGCCGAGAGTTCGAGGCCCACGATCGAGCCGAGCACGAGCGCGGCGAGGATCATGACGAACCCGCGTGGACCCTGCAAGAAGAACCCCACGACGAGCAGGATCAGCGACAGAAGGCCCACCACCTCGGCGAGCGGGAAGGCACCCCACGGGGCCGGCGGCCGATCGGCCTCACGGGCTGATCGCGCCTTGGGGGTGGAGTCCGGCTTATCCCCCCGCGCCAAGGCCTGCGCCCGCCGCTCGCGCGCGGCGTCGCGCTCGGTGCGCGAGGTTCGGCCCTCGGTCGCGCCCTCAGGGGGGCCGTCGCCGTCGCCGGCAAGTCTCTTTCGGCTTCTCTTGCCCACTCGGTACGAGCCTAGGGACCGGCGGCGGGGAAGGTCAGGTGGAAGGGGTCACGGCCCGGGGGCCGCGCCCCCCGGCTAACGGGCAGCCGGAGGAGATCTTTACTCGCCACCAACTCATGAGCATGCCAAGCGCACCCCAACGCGGGCGCACGTGCCAGTTCTTGCACCCCGGCTCACCGATGTCCTCGTTGGTCACTATCTCCCAGCGGTGGGCACCCGGGTCGCGCAGCATCTCCTCGATGCGGCGGCGGTTGCGCTCCTCGACAAAGGCGCGGTCGCTGAGGACTCGGCGGCGCTCGGCCAGCGATGTGACGAGCGAATCGCGCACACGCTCGAGCTCGGCCAGGGACAGGACTCGCGGACCGCTCGCCAGCGCCCGCGGAGCCGTGGCGTACTGGCCGGGCGAGCTGGAGCAGAAGAGCGATCCGAGCTCGGACTCGAGCCGGGCGATCTGGCCGCGCAACGACTGGCGCGCCGGACGTTCGTCGACGCGCGGCGCGGCGACGAAACGGCTGGCGTCGTGGAGCTCCAAGAGTTCCGGCATATTTCCTTCCAGGACCTCGGGCACTTCTCTCTCCTACGGTCGGTCGCGGAGCGCCGGAGGGTAGCAGCGACCGAGGCGGGTCTACGCCGGTACGGCGAGCACCGCGGCGGCGCTCCAGAGCGCCTCCTCGACCGCCACCATGGGCACTCCGGCCACCCGCACGGCGACGAGCAGCACCCTCTCGGTCCTGCGGTCGACCTCCGCGCCCGGTGCCGGCTCGCCGAAGAGCGCTCCCACGGGCTGCGAGTCGTCCACCAGCACGATCTCCCCGGCCGAGAGCGTGCGACCCTGAGGCCCGAGGCGCTCGCCGGGCCGCGAGGGCCGGAGGCCGGGACGGCCCACGACGCGATCGGCGTCGAAGGCCGATACCGCCACACTGGTCTCCGCGGTCGCGATGGTCAGCGCGTCGGCCACGCGCCCGCGGCTTCGGTAGCCCCCCTCCTTCATGCGAAGAAGGGCCAGATCCTCGGCCGGAGTGCGCCGTTCCTCGGGGTCGATGCCCACCTGGCGGAAGAAGGCTCGGTAGGCGGCGGGCACGGGCTCGAGGCGCAGGCGCACGGCCTTGGCCCCGGTGAACCGATCGCTCAGCCGGCGCAGGTGCTCGCGGACCGCTTCGGGACTTCTCCCGGTCGCGCCCGGAGCGGCGAGGTGATGCGGCTCGAGTCCGGGAAACTCCTCTCCGAGCTCGGCCTCGACCCAGCCGCGAGCGGGCTCGATCACCGCGCGCGGCCCACGAGCGCCCTCGCGGCGGCTCGAAGCTCGCGCTCGGAGAGCAGGCCGATCTTCGTCTCCCGGACGCGGCCCCCCGGCCGCACGAAGGACGTGGTCGGGCACACCGTGATGCGGTTCAAGTTCACCACCGCCCCGTCCTGGTCCACGGCCACCGGGAAGCGCCAACCCCGTCGGCGCTGGGCCTCCTCCACCGCTGCGCGGCCCTCGCCGCTCACCACGGCGACGAACTGGACGCTCGGCATCGCCCGCCGCACCCGCTCGACCACGTCGAGCTGCGGCTCGCACTCGGTCTGGCGACGGACAACGAAGGTGAGCACGAGCGGCCGCCGTCGCAGCGCGCAGAGGTTGACCACGTCGGGCCCCCGCACCTCGCACGCGGGCCGCACTCCTTCCGCGCGTCCGGGCCCCGGGTTGATGTTCGCGTCGCCCTCGAGCGTCCCGGTGGCGAGGGGAGCGGCGAAGGGAAGGAGTAGAGCACCACGGGCGGGGCCCCGGATGCTCGACCCCTCGCGACCCCCCGCGGAGTTGACGACCGCGACCACCACCAGAACCAGCAGAGCCAGGCCGACGAAGATCACGTACGGGTTGACCCGCCGGGGCGGCTCCTCGGGCTCCTCCTGACGCGCGTCGATCTCGTCCTGCAGGGCGGCGCGCCTCGCCGCCGCCGACGCACCCTCCCCGGCAGCGCGGTCATCGTCGTTCCCCTCGCTCGAGGGTCCGCGTCCGAGATCCCTGAAACGATCCTCAGGCACGCGTGGGAGGGCGCTCGGCCGCCCCGTGCCGGCCGTCGGCCGCCGACGCGGGCCCGGAGTACGCGGTGGCCTCCACGCCCACCCTCCGGCGGCCGAGCACCCGGCGGGGGTCGAGGCTCCGCCACGTGAACGCCCCGCGGCTCTCGCCCCACACGAGCGCGGCCGGGAGGGCCAGTCCGACTCCGAGCAGCGAGACCGTGAGATCGACCACTGTGACGATCCCGAAGTCCCGCAGCATCCGGATGTCCGAGAAGATGAGCGCCGCGAAGCCGGCGATGGCGGTGGCTCCGGAGGCCAGCACGGCCGCTCCGGTGGACTCGTAGGTGCGCCGCAGGGCCTCGGGCGCCTCGAAGCCGGCGTCTCGCTCCTCCCGGTAGCGCGCGGAGAGCAGCACGCTGAACTCCGTCGAGATGGCGATCACCAGCGCCCCGAGCGCCGCCGAGAGAGGGTTGAGAGGAATCCGCAGCGCGAAGAGGATGAGCGAGGACCACCCGGTGGCCAGCGCGATGGGAATGAGCGGGAGCAGCGCCTCGTCGTGGCGCCGCCGCACGGCGAAGAGCACGAGGAACACCGCGGCGAGCCCGGCCAGCAGCGTGAGGAAGCGTCGCCACGGCGAGGCCAGCGCCTCGTTGCCCTCGGCCACCAACACGGGGGCACCACCCACGGCGGCGCTCACCCCCGGCGGAGGGCGAAGGCGCTCGCGCATGTCGTCGATCACCTCCTGCTGGCGGTCGAGGGGCATGAGCCGGATGCCGAACGCGAGGTTGGCCGTGCGGCGGTCTCCGGACACCACCGCCTGCGAGAAGTAGCGGGGAACGGCCTCGAGGAGGGCTCGGGTGGCGCCGGGGTCCGCGGCGGCGTTGCCGCGCAGGAGGTCGGTGAGCGCGAGCCCCGGGCAGAGCTCGGGCCCGCCCCGGGGCTGGGCGCAGCTCGCACCCGGCCGGTAGCCGTGGGCGGCCAGGACATCGCGCTGGTAGCCGACCATCCAGCGCACCACCTCGGGGCGGGTCAGGTCGTCGGCGCGCACGGTCACGTCCACCTCGCCGGCCACGCCGGTGGCCTCCTGCAGCTCGTTCACGTCGCGGAGCGCCCGCATGTCCGCGGGCACCAGCTGGCGGACGTCCGAGATCACCGTGGTCTGGGTGTCGGCCACCCATCCGACCACGGCGAGCCCGAGGCCCACCGCGAGCACCCGGCCGGGACGCGAGATAGCGAGAGAGAGGCCACGAGAGGCACCCGCGCGCAGCGAGTCGCCCCCGCGCCGAGCGCGCCCGCGCGGGGCGAGGCGCGCCCGGGCGAGCAGCGCGCGCGTGCGCGGCATCAGCGGCGGCACGTCGGGCGCCCGCTCGCGGCGAGCGCCCAGCCGCACGAGCGCAGCGAAGCCGGCAGTCAGCGCGCAGGCCAGCGCTATGGCCACCCCGAGCACGACGATGAGCCCGAACCCGCGCACCATGGGCACCGGGGAGAGCACCAGCACGAGGAAGCCAAGGGCGGAGGCAAGTGCCGCCGTGGCGATGATGGGCCCCCCGAGGGACGCCGCGCGAACGGCCACCCGCTCACCCTCCTCGACCGTCACCCCACCTGCGCCTTCGTGCCCGGGAGCCACCACCTCTCTCGACTCGTCGTAGCGGGCCTGGAACTGGATGGCGTAGTCCACCGCCAGCCCGATGAGCACCGGGAGCGCCGCGATCGAGGCCATGGTCAGCGAGCCCCCGGCCAGCGCGAGCGCCCCGAACGCGAGCGCCGCCGCCCCGAGAGCCAGCAGCAGCGGAAGGAGCCGGAAGCTCGAACGGAAGACGAGCGCCAGGGTGAGGGTCATGATCAGCACGCCGGCGAGCAGGAGGACGAGCACCGCGCGACGGATCTCGTCACCGAGGTCCTCGACGATCACGGGCACCCCCGTGACCACGTACCGCCCGCCCTGCTCCAGGGCGAAGCGCGGTTGCTCGGTGGCCTCGCGTATCAGGGCGATCGCCTCGCTGCGAGCCTCCGGTGACAGCTCGGGTCGCAGCCTCACCTGTACGACGGCGGCCTCACGGGAGGGAAAGAGGTAGGCGAAGCGCGACTTCGGGGTCCCCCCGCCGCGGGCGGTGTCGAACACGAGCGCGGAGACGAAGCTCGGATTGTCGATGGAGGGCAGCGACGTGATGCCGTAGCGCGCCGCGAACTGAACGACCTCGTTCTGGAAGCGCTCCTGAACGGCCTGGGCGGCGCGCTCGCCTGCGGCTCGCTGGGAGGCTGCGGGAAGCCCGCGCTGATCGGCCACCCGTCGTGCCGCCGCGGCGGCCCCCTCGGCGTCCGTTGCCGTCTGGGTGCGCCGGCCGTCGAAGCCCTCCCGGATCTGCCCCACGGCCGTGTTCACGAAGGTGGCCGGCCCGTATACGGCCTTCGTCGGGCGCGCGCGGGCCAGGGCGGTGCACTGGGGAGGCAGGTTGCGAAGGCCCTCGGGGGGCACGTTGCCCGAGAGGCAGCCTTCGAGGGCGAGCAACCGGCCGAGGTCGGACGTCAGGACCGTCCGCTGGAGGTTCCCGCGCACGAGCACGACCACGGCCTCGTCCCCGAACTCGCGCTTGAAGCCCTCGGTGGCCTCGAAGGAGTCGGACCCCCGATCCACCAGCGTGTCCGGGGACGCACTCGCCCGAAGGGTCAGCGAGCCGGCCACTCCGGCCGCGGTCAGAATGCCGAACACCGCGAGCACCAGCCCCGAGCGCCGCACCGCAGCGCGGGCCACCCGCGCGAACCTCTCCCCCGTCAACACGAAGAGAGCTTAGATAGACGCGTCTCCAGCGCGCTCACCCGAGCGCGGAGACCGAAAGGCCTGGACCCTGAATGGCCCGCCACCACCGCGGAGTAGGCCCCGCCGAGACGCGGAGAGCAAGCTGGGCGCCGAACCCTGCTGGGGGACCGCGCTCCGCACGGCCCCCACCAGGGGGTGGCGAACCAGCGCAGCTATCCGCGGTCCGGCGGGCCTACTCCATGCCGAGGGGGCCCTGAGCCTCCCCGGCCAGGAACTGCCGCACGAACTGGTTGGCCGAGTTGAAGAGCTCGTCTGCGGGGCCCGACTCCACGATCTTGCCCTTCCAGAGGATGGCGATGTACTCGGCCACCCGGCGGGCGGACATGATGTCGTGGGTGATGACCACGTAGGCCCCGCCATTCTCCTCGTGGATCTCCATGATGAGCTCGCAGAGCAGGGCGGTCCGGACCGGATCGAGCCCGGAGTCCGGCTCGTCGAAGAGCACGATGTCGGGATCGAGCACCAGCGCTCGGGCAAATCCCGCGCGCTTGCGCATGCCGCCCGAGAGCTCGTTGGGCATGCGCGTGCCGGCCGCGGCGAGGCCGACCTCCTTGAGGCGCTTGTTGACGATGTCACCGACCTCGTCCTCGCCCTTGTCGGTGTGCTGGCGCAGCGGGAAGGCCACGTTGTCGAACACGTTCATCGAGCCGAACAGCGCGCCGTCCTGGAACAGCACCCCGAACTTCTTGCGCATGGCGAAGAGCTCGTCGTCGGCCATCTGGGGCACCGACTCCCCGTGGACGAGCACGTCGCCCTCGTCCGGGTAGAGGAGGCCGACCATGTGGTTGATGCACACCGACTTGCCCGTGCCCGAGGGTCCGAGGATCATCGAGATCTGGTTCTCGGGAATGCCGAGGCTCAGCCCGTTGAGGATGGTGTTCGCGCCGAAGGACTTCTTGACGTCGATGAACTCGATGGCGTCGCCGTCGTCCCCACCGTGATCGCGGGTCTCGCCGTGGTGCTCGTACTCGCCCGTGTCGCCGTCCGAGTCCTGCTCGTGGCCTTCGGTCGAGCCGCGCTCCTCCTCCTGCTCTCGCTCCTCGGTCTCTCTCTCGCTCACGTCAGACGTCTCCTCCGGTGGTGTGCGGCTGGGTCAGCCGCCGATTGGCGCTCTCGGTGCCGATCCCCAGAAGATCTGGGTGCCGAGCATGCCGATCAGGTGCACCAAGATCAGGTTGAGGACCATCGACTTCGCCGTCGCGGTGCCCACGCCCACGGGTCCGCCCCCGGCCGTGTACCCGTAGTAGAGGCCGACGAGCACGATGACCACCGCCATGGAAAACGCCTTGGTGAGGCTGAAGATGAGATCGGTCGGATTCTGGAACATCCAGAATATGAGGAAGAACCCCCCGGATGAGACCTCTCCGATCTGCTGGACCACAGCGATGTACGACGCGAAGAAGGCCATTCCGACGGAGCCCACGTACATGAACGGGAAGACGAAGAGCGCGGCCAGCAGGCGCGTGCCGCACAGGAAGGTCATCGAGGAGATGCCCATCACCTCGAGGGCGTCCACCTCGTCGGTGATGCGCATGGCGCCGATCTCGGCCACGAGCCCGGTGCCCACCTTGGCCGACAGCATGTAGCCGAAGGAGTAGGGCGTGATCTCGCGCAGGTCGCACCAGGCCGAGAACACGCCGGCGTAGGCCGGGGCACCGACGGAGCGATTGAAGTAGGCGCCCTCGATGCCGCACGTGAGCCCGAGGATGAAGGCCAGGTTCCAGATCACCAGCGTGGAGCCGAGGATGAGCACGCCCGACTGCCGGAGCGCCTCGCCGAAGAACCTGAAGACGCGGCCGCTGAACAGCTCGCCGAAGACGCGGCCGAAGAACTTGACGATGTCGCCGGCGGCCTCGACCCACCCCTTCGGCTTCTGGAAGGCGTTGCGCACGTCTACTTGATGACCGAGATCTCGGGGTGGGTGGCCAGCAGTGTCTGGGTGAAGACGTAGTTGAACGCGAACAGCGCGGTGAAGGCGATGACCACCGCGGAGTTCACGGCCCGGCCCACCCCCTCGGCACCGCCCGAGGCGGTCATGCCCTTGTAACAGCAGACGATGGCGATGATGGCCCCGAACATCGTGGTCTTCACGACCGAGCCCCACAGGTCGACCGTCGAGGCGTTGGTGAGGAGCGTCGAGAAGAAGCCGCCGAGCGGAGCTTTGAAGGTGAGCGACGCCGCCATGCCGCCGACGATGCCGAGGATCAACGCGTAGATGTTGAACAGTCCCGTGGCGATCATGAGCGCGAGGAAGCGAGGCACCACGAGGTTCTTGACGGGATCGACACCGAGCACCTGGAGCGCGTCGAGCTCGTCGCGGATCTTGCGGGCGCCGAGGTCGGCGGTGATGGCGGTGCCGGCCACGCCCGCGAGCACGATGGCGGCCACGAAGGGGGAGAACTCGCGGATCGAGGCGAGGACGAAGAAGCCGCCCAGGCGGTCGAGCGCGCCGAAGAGGATGAGGAAGTTTCCGGCCTGCAGACCGGGCGCCGCGTAGCCGAAGGCGACGGTGGACACGAGCAGCGGAAACCAGCAGAGCCGAAGGGTGAAGAGGAACTGCTGGACGAACTCGCCGCCGTAGGGGTAGGGCGGACGCAACGCGGACATGATGGTCTTACCGCTGAGGATCATCATGTCCCCAACCTCCTCGAGGAGGTTCTTTACCGGCAGAAATGTGCGATCGGCTGCTGCGCGAAACACCTGGCGCTCCTCCCTCGGACCGACGCGGACGGGCACCCCGCCGCGAACTGCGGGCAAGAGTAGTGGTAGCCCCTCCCCTTGCCAAGTGACAACCGTTCGTGCGGCGTGCGGCCCGCGAAGCCCGTGGTATGTTCGCCCCGCTTTGGAGGGGTATCACGCCCGGAACAACACTCGAGGGCGGCGAGGCGCCGCGCTCGCCACCCTGCTCGTCCTCGGGGCCTCGGGGTGCGGCGACGTTCCTACCGGCGGCCCCCAGGACGTCGACGAGCCGGCCGGCCGCTACCCCGTGGAGATCCAGGGTGCGAGCTTCCCCGCCGACCAGAAGCTCGGCCGGCGCTCGACGCTCGAGATCATCGTGCGAAACACGGGCCGGCGGGTCATCCCCAACGCCGCCGTCACGCTCGGGGCCAACCCCAACGAGGGCAAGAACGACCCCGAGGGCCGCGTCGGCACCTTCGACCGGCGCCGACGCGACCGCGACCTCTCAGATCCCCGGCGCCCGCAGTTCGTGCTCAACAAGGCCCCGATCGACTACGTGCGTGAGCGAACCACGGCCGAGGGCTCCATCATCGAGGGTGAGGTTCGCTCCGACTCAGGGGACGATCCCACCTACGTCGACACCTACGACCTCGGCCGGCTCGGTCCGGGCCGCGCCGCCAAGTTCCGATTCAACGTGACCGCGGTCGAGGCCGGTCCCTACCAGATCATCTGGCGCGTGGTGGCGGGGCTCGACGGCCGAGCCAAGGCGGTGCTCGCGAACGGCGACGTACCGCGCGGCCGCTTCACGGGCGCAATCAAGCGGGACCCCCCGAGGTCGCGCGTGGACTTCGAGGACGGCATGACCATCGACAAGGCGCCGGGCGGGGGCGGCTGAACCGGACTCGCCCGTCCTTCGGCCTCTGCGACGCCTGCGCCCACCAGCGCCTGGTCGGCAACACAAGAGGCTCGCAGTTCTCCCTCTGCCAACGCTCCGTCGAGGAGCCTGACAACTTCCCGAAGTACCCCCGCGTGCCGGTGACCCGGTGCCAGGGCTACGAGGAGCCCTCCTCACCCCCCGCGGTACGCCCGGGGCGGCCGTAGAGCAAGCTGGGCGCCGAACGCACCCGAAGCCGGTACCGGTGGTACCGGCGAGGGCGCGGGTGGCGATCCAGCGAAGC
>Ga0183260_10004177_pt1 | contig 11516 bp, 11 predicted proteins | sample AntDrymUQ4972206_2_FD_129768 | JGI IMG/M metagenome (GOLD analysis project Ga0183260, IMG submission 129768) | Polar desert sand microbial communities from Dry Valleys, Antarctica - metaG UQ497 (22.06) (version 2) (version 2) | ecosystem: Environmental > Terrestrial > Soil > Desert | place...
CGGAATATCATAAAATGAGAAACAAGGTTTCAATAGAAAAGAATATTCCAATTTCAAAAATGTCTGGGGGGCTGGTATCGCTATTGCTTAAAGGAATTCTCACTCAAGATAAGAAATATTATTCAATTCATTACAAATTAATCCCTTATATGAGAAAAAAAGTCCACCTAGATTACGAAACAGTTCTAAGGGAAATAAGATCAAAAAAATAAATGAATTATCTAAAAAGTAGCGATATTGATCATTCAACTTCAATTGTATATTTTATATTATTTCTGCTCATATTCGCTTGTTATAGTTTCCCTATTGGGCGCTATTTCGACACTGAGAAAGCAAAGGATGTCTTTTTAGATTTATAATATTTTACCAAGTTCATCTATTGTTCATTTGGGTAAATGAAACAAGTCAAATTTGTTTCACATACCACCGAACCAGATATCTTTGTTAGTAACAACTTTAATATACAAAAAAAAGTGATTATTGATTAGCTCTGCTAGATAAACTTCGGATGTCCCAACAAACGTTGTTAATTCCTCCGGTGGAATCGAATTTGGTTATTTACGAGCTATTTCATTGTTATGAAGTCTCGAAATTCAGGACCAATCCATGCTTCTAGTTCTGATGTCTTCCAATAATCGCCTATTGTTTATTCTTTAAATGCTGTTCTTATAGTTCGAAGTCAACCATTCCACTCGTTTTCCCTCAATATCCCCTTTGATACATATGAAATGGACATGCGCATCCGTTTAGAGCATACATTGCACACTCTTCTTTGGGCGACTGAGAGCCTGCATCCCTATTAAATATCTCTACTAGATGTGGTCTAGCAATGGCTAACTCTGACAAGTTATGCATTTTATCATCTAAATCATTTAGTATCTTTGATTCAATATCGATTGATATCTCTTGAATACTCTTTATATGATCAAATCTAATTACTTTGTCTCTTCTTTAGTTGTATTGATTGCCTCTTTTATTAAATCCTCATAAATGGATATTGCTGCCAACGCACCACTTGCAGAAGCTAATATGGCATAATGTCTGTCTGTGTCCAGGTCGCCTGCAGCATAAACATTAGAGACCGTAGTCTGTTGCTTTTTATCTACCTTTACGTATCCCTCATCCAATTCGCATCCAAGTTGACTTGCAATCTCGTTTTGAATAATCTGTCCAAGATGATAAAATAATACATCAGCTTCATAAAACTTGTTTCTTTTTGATAGAATGCCTTTCATTTTATTTGTCTTTGAATCAGAAACAATTTCGGATATATCGTCATTTTCAATTACGTTGATACCCAAAGCCATTGCTTCGCTTTTTTGTTCACCTGTCAATTGGCATCCACCGCCTGCTGCTACGGTGTTCCCATCATTCACTTCTTCGGACCGTTGGAAGAATAATGTAATGTCTTTTGTCCAGCCTAGAAATATTTTGGCATATTTTAAAGCCTGGTTATTTTCGTTATCTGATGCAATTATGACTAGTTTTTTATTGGTAGTTTCAAATCCATCGCAATGAGGACAGTGCCAAATACCATTTCCAAGATATTCTTCAAAATTCTTTATGTTCGGCTGTACATGTATCACCCCTGTTGCAATAATAAGATATTTTGCTTTGGCTTTTCTTTTAATGGTATTATCTTTGCCATGATTATCATCTTTTTTGTTTTTTGCTGTGGTCGTTATTAAAAAAATGTTGTTATCTCAGTCCTTTTCAACCTTTTCAACCCGCTCTTCTACTCTTTTTACAGAACGGTATTGGAGCACATCCTTCCATGATTTTTGGATCACTTCTTTTATTTGGGATTTTTCAAATCCCAAATAACCATGTAAACTAGATTTCCTATGCTTTACAACATCAAAAATAATAGTGGGCCGCAGATACCTTCCCAGTAGCAATGCCGCAGACAAGCCTGCGTACCCTCCACCTATTATTGCAACATCAAAAATATGGTCATAAATACTTGTACTACCGTCTTTCTCTCTTTTCTCGTCTATAAGGTTATTAGTTCCTTCTTTAGTTGAGGGCGTCTTAATAGTTTCCATAGTATGGAATATGAAAATAACAATAAATAATAGATATAGAAATATACTTTGTTTCATTAATAAAATGATTTTACACCTATTAGCATCATAGAATGATTGTCGTTTAGTTGAAGTACTATTTTGAATATCTTTTTTCGAATTTCAATAGTAATGGATGTATCTAGCAATAATGATGAGGATAGCGTTTCTGCATCAAGTACTTTAGCAGACAATGAAGAAGAAACCGAAACCGCTAGTGGTGATAGTGACAGTGATGATAGTGACAGTACAGGTGATGATGCAGGCTTTATCTCAGGAGAGCAAGATGAATAAACAGAAACCGATGATACATTAAACGAAAATTGATTATTGGTCCAAATCTCGCAAGTGCGAATTTCCACCGAACCCGCTACCTATTTTAGTAGCGATTGAGTGTAAGTTAATTACTATTGATAAGAAACCTTCAATTTTTAAAAATACTGTAAATTTTTACTCATAGGTAAAACCTCATCTGTGCTTAATGAATGGAGACTACACGGTAGACATTCCGTAACTAGAAAAGGTCATTGGCTGGAACATCAAAGTAGGGTATTGTCGGCACTCATCACGCCCTCTATTCCTTAAGCGTTAAGCCTCATAAATTCGCCGTTAGTTAGCCCAGAACCTGGAGTGATAAGACTCATTAACTTTCCGTAAATTTCTTGGGATTCCTTGTCGTTTGATATTTTTGCCACAATCTCATCACGGTGTTGCCGGACCTTATATGATACCATGTTTATCCATATTTCCTCATCGCCAGGGTTTGCTGACATGGTTTTGGTTATGTTGGTAAATCCGGAAAGGTCTTCAGAGCCTATCAGGCCAAAACAATCGAATCGTACTCCCTCTTTCGCAACTATATCTATAATTCTTCTTACGGTTTGCAGCATTGGTTCATGGTTCTTTTTTGGAATCCTGTATAAAACAAATTCCACATAGTTTCCCTCTTCTTTTCTGTTGTTTTCTGCCGTATCCATGATTATCATCATACCCCTCGTCAACTCCATAAAAAGGATTGCTCCTCATAGAAGCCCTCGAGAACAAAAGATTAGTAAGGAAAAAAGTAAAAACCCTTGATGAATTAGATGGCTTGATTATCTTGCTTTAGTGCCTTCAATAACGCCAATCATGTTAGATTTGGGGTAATGAGTTTGAATATGTCTCCATCCAGATTGGCTTAAAATTGATTTATACTCTTCAATCGTTCTCTCTCTTCCAGTGGTAGCACACATCATATGTATATCAAATAATTTGGAAAAATGAGGTGTCGTTGGGTCTGGTACTAAATGTTCAACAATGAATACCTTGGATTTGTCAGATGCAGATTTATGAATATTTGAAAGTATTTTTATGCACTCATCATCGTTCCAATCATGAAGAATCATTTTCATTATATATAGATCTGCAGAGGGGACTTGTTCAAACATATCTCCTTTAGTATATTTACAGCGATCCTGTAAACCCATTTTATTAGGCCATGAAGAATCTTGATTGTTGACTACGGGCTCCAATTCTAAAATCGTTCCATTGAGGTGATTATATTTTGATTGCAAATGACTTAAAAGATGTCCTTGACCACCACCAATTTCGCAAATATGAGAGACATTAGAAAAGTCATATCCATTTAATGCTTCTAATACCATGGTAGTATGCATTGCTGAATAACTACTCATTGCATCATTGAAAACTTTAGAATATTCTGAATTTTTGCCTGCATATTCAAAAATATTATTTCCATATTCTGAAATAAACGCATTTTGTTGTCCATCTTTAATCATTCTTGACAAATGCTTCCATATTTGATAATGTTCTGGCCCTTCCTCTAGAAGCAAAACTCCTTGAAGAGTTTGAGGATGATCTTTTCTTAGCAGTTCTCCTAAAGTGGTGATTGAGAATCTGCGGCCGTCCTCCTCTTCTTTTAAAAAACCTAAAGATGCTATTGATCTAAGAATACGATACGCCATTGTCTCATTCAGATTCAAATCCTGTGCAATTTGACCTATTTCTTTAGGACTTGTTGTTAGGTAATCAAATATGCCTATCTTGGCACCAGTATACAGTATTTGACTTTTCCATCTGCCAAATATAATATCCATAATTTTATCAAATTCAGACATATGCTTATTCTATCAAACTTTTTATTATATGTTGATCAAGAATGATGAATTTCGTCTAAATGTGTTGTTGCTACCCTACATCATTTTTTTATTTGTCAAACTGCTGTGTTAATATGATTATTGAATGACGAATTTGGGTCAAATTTGTTTCACATACCACCGAACCCGCATCAGATCTGTAACGAATATTTATGTAATCTACCGATAATGACAGCAACCATAGAATGTCTGATTGGAACACATGTCCAAGTGAACAAAATTTTTATACGAAGTATTCCAGTTAAAGATCAAATCAAAAACCATGTCACGGCCATTGAAGCATATGATACTGTGATTTTTCAGACGTGATCTTCGCTAGCAAGGATTAATTGACCGATGTGATTGAGTCCATAAAAGGTATTACAAAGTGAGATGCGAGAACCCTGTCATGAATCAGATCCTTGATGCTTATAAACCAATGTGGTCGCTAAAACATGCCATTTCTCTAATGGGTTGGGACTTTGAGACTTATATGCCTAGAAAAGGAACAGAAGAAAGAGGAGTTGCCGATTCTCAGCTTCACATGCTGCACAAGGATCTTCTGCTAAATAAAGATTTTATTGGTCTTATTGAGTCAGCGAAGAAACTGGGTAGCCTTGGTGACTTAGAGAAGGGCATGATACGAATACTCGACAGGGAGATAACTAAGCAGATCAAGATACCCAAAGAATTGACTGAAGCAGAATCTCTGGTAAGAATTAGGGGAAACATGGCATGGAGGGAAGCGAGGGCAAAATCTGATTTTAAGATGTATGAACCCCACTTGAAGGATATGATAGAAATAAAGAAGCAAATCGCTGCGAAGAGAGGTTATGAAAAGCATCCGTATGATGCGCTTTTGGATACATTCGAAGAACAGCTTACCGTAGATGACTTGGATAAAATATTCGGTGCATTGACTCCGCGTATTCAGAAAATTCTGAAAAAACTCGTAGATTCAAATAGCCCGTTCTGCAAAGAGAACAAACTTGGAAAATCAAAGTATGATATCAATAAAGTGGATGAGCTCAATCATGATATTTTGACTCTTCTGCAATACGACATGAAACGTTTCAGAATGGATATATCCACTCATCCTTTCACCGAGACTATGGGTCTCAACGATATCAGAATAACCACTCGGTATGAAGGGATTGATTTCAAAAAGTCGATATTCAGTACCATTCATGAAGCTGGTCATGCTTTGTATAACCTACAATGCGATCAATCATTGTCTTTTACTCCCATTGAAGGCGGATCTTCACTTGGACTCCATGAATCTCAGTCAAGGTTTTGGGAGAACATTGTGTGCAGAAGTTTACCTTTTGTTCAATTGATAGCTCCCTTGATTAGAAAACAAGTACATTTCGCAAACCAAACTACAGATGACGAATTGTACCTTTATTTCAATAATGTCAAGGCTGATTATATACGAGTTGACGCCGATGAGGTTACTTACAATTTACATATAGCTATAAGATATGAGATGGAAAAGAAAATATTTGGAGATGAGCTCAGTGTATCTGAGATTCCTGAATTCTGGAACGATAGGATGGAGCAGATGCTTGGGGTGAGACCAACTAAGGATTCACAGGGAGTGCTTCAAGATACACATTGGAGCAGTGGCCTCTTTGGCTATTTCCCAACTTACACTCTGGGAAATTTGGTTTCAGCAATCATTGCTTCAAAGATGCGCAAAGATCTGGAAAGCTACGAGGAAGACATCAAGAGGAGTAATTTTAATCCTATCAGAGAATGGTTAAGATTAAAAATACACCAATATGGATCTGCTTTTGCCCCCAAAGTGCTTCTTGATAAAAGCCTGAATGAAGGCTATAACCCGGATTACTTTGTTACCTATCTTGAGACTAAATACCTTGGCTCCTGAACCCTTCTCTTTTTGATTAGAACTGTATCCTAATTCTAATAATATTTTTTGTGATTTCTCATCCATGACATCATGAATTGAGGTACAATTGAATTTTCAACCAAAACCTACCGAACCCTTATACCCTACGGGACTTAATCCCACCGAACCTATCCTTAAATAAGATTTCATAAATAATTTATAAAAAATACTCAAAAGTTATAAAATCAATTTATAATGATTATATAGTAAAAAATTATAGAATCTTGTTGTTTTCACGAAAATTTTTAATATGTTTCTAATACTAACTGGATAAGTTGTAATATTTATGAATCTTTAAATAGATCCGGAAGATTATTTCTTGACATTGAAAAGAAAGAATTCTCAAAAGAAATTTTTTCTAATATTTATTGCTGCTTTCTACGCAACTCTATTGGTAACGTCTTCGATGACAGGACAATTAACCTATGCCACTGTCGCTCAGGAGAATCCTGGAACTTACATGAACGGCCAGCGCATTGCCACTTATGAGGAGATGGGGATAGATTCTCTACTGAAAAAATATGAAAACAATACACTAGATCCCACTGCCCTTATCAATGATATTTACGACCGTATAGATCTTAATGATGCAACCGATAAGAACCCGATTTTGATTTCTACCGTTTCTAGAAATGATACACTTGAGAGGGTAAATGAGCTTAAAGGGTTGCGGGCTAGTTTACCTGATGGAGTAAATCTTACCGAGAGATACCCACTTTGGGGTATACCATTTGTCGTGAAAGATATCGTGGATGTAAAAGGCATGGAAACGACTGTAGGAAGTGCGAATTGGACCAAGTTCCCTAATTGTGTTTATCCTCCAGTCGAGGGTTTGCCGGGTGCTCCAACACCAGACACCTTGGAATTTAAGGACCCTTCATTACTAAGATTTGACATAGCCCCGGATCCGGAAACGGAATGTCATCAAGCACCCATAGCCAATGCACCCGTAGTGATGCCAGTAGCGAATTCCACTGCACTGATTGTTCAACTTGCTTTAGATAACGGAGCGGTATTGATAGGGAAAGCGAATTTGGATCAGTTTGCCACAGGATTAGTTGGAACTCGCTCTTCATATGGACCGGTACATAATATTTTTAACGAAAACTATATTTCTGGTGGATCAAGTTCAGGATCTGCTGCAGCTGTTGGAATAGGATGGGCGTCTTTTTCCTATGGAACAGATACAGCTGGTTCTGGTCGTGTACCTGCAGGATTTAATGACATAGTTGGCTACAAACCCACACCTGGACTAATAAGTAGTAACCTCACTTTTCCAGCAGTTAGATCAGTTGATACTAACACGATTTTTACCCTGAACGCTGCTGATTCAAAGTATGTTGCAGACATCATTACAATGTACGATGAAAGCGATCCTTACTCTAAACCGATAGCCGACAACATGACATGTACGGGAATAGAAGCTCCTCTAGAGTTCAAATTCGGAGTTCCCAGAGAAATCGTCAATCCCAATTTGAATCTATACATGGACAAGAGACTGAATGACTTGTGGGCAAATGACACCGGAGCTAAAGAGCAGTATTTAGCTGCAATTGAACGTATGAAAATGATAGGCGGAGAAATGGTTTTGTTTGATTACAAACCATGGGAAGATGTTGCAAAACTTCTATATGGTGGTGCTTCAGTTTCACAACGCTTCCTAACTTATGGTAATTATGCTCTTGATAATAGACCTACAGGTGCACCTATCACAATGAATCCGGATACAGATCAATTGGTTGATCCAACAACATATCTAATACTGAAGAATGCTTTCTATAACAAAGCAACTAGGGCTTATGCAGATGAATGGGCTATCAACTTGATCAAACAGCAGGTAATTAACAAGGATTGGGAGCGTTTCAACTTTATGCTTCTACCTACTACTCCGACTATTTATAGACTAGATGAAGTAAGAAAAGGCTATGAAGTTGATCTTGGATCTAATTCCACTGATGAACAACTCGCTACAAAAGCCGCTGCAAACACAAAGCTAAACTCTAACTTAGGAACCTACACCAATTTTGCTAATCTGTTGGAAACTACAGCAGTTGCTCTTCCTGCTGGTTTCCGTACTATGAATAATGCGACAGACGTTTTGCCGTTTGGTGTAACTTTGTTTTCAGATACGTTGAATGATTGTCAACTGTTAGATCTTGCTGAGCGATATGAAGTGGAGTTGACCAGAGAGCAATCTGCAGCTAGAGAGGTGTAAGAAGATAGTAGTTCTAAACTTCTTTAATTTGTAAATGCTGTAGAATACAAGTTAAAGAAGCAGATAACCATCTGGATTAATTTAATCATCTAAGATAATCTTACATTTATTTTAAATTAAAAAAATCTATCGATGAGTTGTATTGAATGACAAATATAGGTCAAATTTGTTTCACATACCACCGAACCCGCTACCTATATTAGTAACGACCGTTATTTTGGATGGTGAATAAAACCCTTAACATTCGAGTTCACTTTGTTAGCTTAAATATTACTCCTGTATTATTCCTTTAACAATGCCTGATTCTTCACCAACATCTTTTTCATCCTCTTCTGACGGTATCGAGAGAACCGAGGTGATAAAGAATCCGGATGAAATGGTTCGTGTAACAACCGAGGGCTTCTCAAAAATAAAAAACAGAATTGATATATGTTGTGATTTTGAGGGTGTTAGGGTAACTTTTGATGTAAAGCCTATTTGGAATGCTTATTGTGCACTAAAGGGTAAGGGTATTCGTCTAAGGTGGATCACTGAAGTTACTAAAGAAAATATTCATTATTGCAAGGAGCTGGCAGAGATTGCTGAACTTAGACATCTAGATGGTATAAAGAGTGCATTTGGAATTCATGATGGCTTGGAATATCGTGCATCAGCTAGGGTAAATAGTCTAGGACAATTACCTCGAGAACTCATCAAAACTAATGTTAAAGAAATAGTAGAGCAGCAACAATACGTATATGATATATTGTGGGCTCGAGCCATTCCTTTCAGACAGAGAATAAGGGAAATTGAAGAGGGAGCCAAAAGAGACTTTATTGATACTATCCAAGATTTCGATGAAATCCAGAACGTTTTGAATACCGCATTAAATTCAGTCACTGATGAAGTAATGATTATCTTTCCATCTGTGAACATATTTTATAAATATGTACATGAAGGCTTATTAGGAAAAATATCAGAATTGATATCGTCAAGACAAATTACTGTACGAATTCTCTTACCTGATACTGAAGGAACAATAGAAATTAATCGAATGGTAACTAATCATGGCATTCAAAAGGAAATTGGTGTTTTATATTACTCTAAGAGCATTAATAATAGACTAACAATCTTCATTTTAGACAATGAGTTCTCTTTAACAATTGAAGTAAGGGATGAGAGCAAGAATAGTCTATTTGAGTCTACGGGGTTGGCAACCTTTTCCAATAGCGAATCAACTGTTCTTTCTTATATTTCTATATTTGAGAATCTTTGGATAGATAACAACAAACCATGATAAGTTAATATCAATTATTATCCTCTGTTGTCTTTACGGGTTATTGACATTCTTGTGATAATCCTATAATACTATAAGATAAGATAATCAAACCCATGTGGATATCCTCATGATTTCCACCGAACCAGATACTAATTATAGTAACACGTTAAACTAAATCGCTATTAAAATCCTAATTTATGTCTTAATTAAAATAACTCAAAGAATAGTTTAGATTTGCAAAGATTAGTGTAATTGGAAAGATAATTACTCAAAATAGAACATAGTTTGATAAAACGTCTTGTTCAAACATGATAATAACCATTCTAACTTCACAGCAAAACATGTCTTGATCGTCTAGATTACAAAGAAAATAGTTATTAATTGAAATAATAGAATGAAGTGGTACCAATAGCGCCAAGACTTACCCCTTTAGGAGTTTTGAATCGACCTCTGTCTGTGCATGATACCTATAATATTGAAATATCTTTTGTAAAAAACTATAACTTAGTATAATAAAAAAAGTGAAGGTTATTTGGATGTGGCTAGAGATGAAGGAAATTTACCTTGGAATTGAGGTTGAGGTTGAGATTGATTTGCTGGTTCATTTTCTAATACCATATCGCCATCATTTAGTGAACCTAGGTTTGGGCCATTTTTGCCTTCTCGTTCATTAGGCACTTCTTTACAATTGGATTTCTGGCCCGTTTCAAGATTTACGTCACACTCTATGCATTTAATGTTGTCACTTGGGCCATCTCAACATGTCTCTTTATTTGTGCCATTATCATACGAGCAATCGAAAAAACCGTATCCGCTATTATCTACTGCCAGTACTCCGTTTAAGGCTGAAGTATTTGTCAGAAATAGGGCCAGAACAGCCATAATGCCTATCGCCAGAAATGTTTTTTTTGGATTTATTTTGTTGAATTTGTCCATAGTTCTACGTTCTATAAAAAATATTAAAGCATTACTAATTTTTTGTAATATTCTTAGATTCTTAATCTCTTAGAATATTATAATTAATTGTAAGACGGATAGAAAATCCATTAAGTATGACATCCATTACATCTAGCCCTTACAACAAAATATGGCTGTCTAATCATGTAGAGATTGTAAACCTGGGCAATGTATAATTGGTAGAGCCACATTCGAGCCGGGATGGAGTTGGGGAAAGTGTGTAAAATCACTAGTGAAAACAGATAGTTGTCAAGCACCACATACTTCAGTTGTAATCTCTGGAAGGATGAAAGTTAGAATGGACGATGGTACGGAATTTAAAGGAGGACCAGGAGATACAGCGGTAATACCACCAGGACATGATGCGTGGGTAGTCGGAGATGAACCATGTGTTTCATTGGATTTTACTGGAATGGGAGGCTACGCAAAAGAAACCAGAGTAAATGGATAACTTCATTCTCTGATTACTAAAGCCAAGCAGAAGATAAAATAAAACAAGGTATTCAACAAGCAGCACAAACAGTAAAACAAAAATTAGAATCAAGTTAAAATACTAACTTTACATTTTTTGTATCTAGAGAAAGAGTGGTTATATTGAGCTGTTCTCTTGTGATTGCAATCTCAAATATTAATAAGAATAAATAACATCTTTCTTAGATGTGAATAATCCTAAGCAGTATAGTAAATATGCCTTCGATGTAATACTTAGTACAAAAGGTAACGCAATCTTTTCAGTCAAATATATATGAGCTATTGATCATTTTCAATGCCAATAGTGCACTTTCCTCTTTGTCCTTTATCTCTAACATTATATCTAGATCTATTTGGGTTTTTTTAATTGTATTTCTAAATTCATTGTACATGTAAATAAAGTGATTTTTATCCAGGGTTTTTGCATGTTTCCCTTTTCTGTCTCCTATACTTTGACTACTGTAGTCTATAACCGGATTCCCATCTGTAGGATTATTCCAAGATTTTA
>Ga0183260_10004178_pt1 | contig 11515 bp, 12 predicted proteins | sample AntDrymUQ4972206_2_FD_129768 | JGI IMG/M metagenome (GOLD analysis project Ga0183260, IMG submission 129768) | Polar desert sand microbial communities from Dry Valleys, Antarctica - metaG UQ497 (22.06) (version 2) (version 2) | ecosystem: Environmental > Terrestrial > Soil > Desert | place...
CTCGTCTTCGTCGTCGCGGGTGTGATCTTCGCCGCCACTGCGGCCACCTACGCCGAGTGCAGCTCTTCCTTCCGCACTACCTCGGTGCGGCCCTCGGCGTCGACGGCCTGCGCGAGCCGCCGTGGGACTCTGTTGTTGCCGTCTCGGTCATCTGCCTGATTGCAGGGTTCCGCCTCGCGCGTCGGTCGCATTTGCACACGGGCGCGATCGCGATTGCCGGGCTCGATCTCGCGACGCAACTCCTGCTCGTGATCCTCGGCCTCGCGCTCCTCTTCTCGCCCGATCTGCTCACGCAGGGAACATCGCTCGGCGGTTCGCCCTCATGGTCAGATCTCGCCTTCGCCCTCCCGCTCGCGATGCTCTCCTACACCGGGATCGAAACCGCCGCCAACCTCGCCGCGGAGGCCCGCGAGCCGGGGCGAACGCTGCCGCGGACCCTTTTCTCTGCAATCGGGCTCGTGGTGATCCTCACTACGCTGATCGCCGTCGTCGGCATCTCGGCGTTTCCGGTCGAGAGCGGTGAGACCGCGCTTGGGGGTGAGTGGCTCGAGGCGCCCCTCGTCGGGATCGTCGAGGTGCTCGAAGCCTCGCTTCCCGGTTGGCTCGGAGACCCGCTGCGCCTTTACGTCGGCCTGACGGGCGCGCTCGTGCTCCTGGCGGCCGCGACGACGTCGATCTCGGGGTTTACGCGGCTCGCGCACTCGCTCGGCGAGCACAAGCAGCTGCCGCGGAGCTTCGGCCGGCTGTATCGCCGAACGCTTGTCTCGCCGCAAGCGATCCTTGCAGCAGCCGCAATCTCGATCACACTCGTGCTTGCGACAGAAGCCGTGGACGACCAGGCTATTTTCCTCGCGAGCCTCTACTCGTTCGGCGTCCTGCTCGCCTTCGCTGCCGCGCAGCTGGCCGTTCGACTTCGCGTCACCGAGCCCAACCTGCTGCGGCCGTTCCGTGCCCCGCTGGCGGCGCCGCTAATCGGCGCGCCGCTCGCGATCGCGATCTGGGTACTCGCTCTCGTGACCCACCCCGGGGCACGGTACGCCGGCCCCGCGTGGCTCGCCGTCGGGATCGTGGTCTACCTCCTCGTGCGGCGGAAGGAGCGCTCCGGTCTACTGCACGAGGACGTCGTGGCCGGAGTTCCGGCGGGCGTGAGCTACAAGCGCGTGCTGGTTCCGATGAAGCTCGGCGCCATCGGCGAGGAGATGGTCGCCACCGCGGTTGCCCTTGCGAAGGAGCATGCGGCGAGCGTGGACGCGGTCTTCGTGATCCAAGTCCCACTGGACCACAAGCTCGACGCGCACCTGCTCGACCTCGAGAAGCAGGCCGCCCGGTCGCTGGCCGAGGCCGCGCTGCTCGGGGACGAAAACGGTGTGCGCCTCGAGCCGGTGAGCGTGCGCGCGCGGTCGATCGGCCGCGCGATCGTTGACCAGGCCTCGGAGCGGGAAGCCGATCTCATCATGCTAGGTTCGTCGCCGCGGTGGCGCCGCCAGTCGGCGTTCTTTTCGCCGACCGTGGACTACGTCCTGCGGCACGCGCCCTGCGAGGTTCTCGTCGTCGCGTTCCCGCCGGGTGTGCTCGAGGACGTACTCTGAGATCGTGAAGCTCGTAGTGATCGGATGTGGCAGGGTCGGAGCCGCCGTCGCGCGCGATCTCGCCGCCGAGGGTTGGGAGGTGACCGCGGTCGACGAGAAGGAGGAGGCGCTCTCGCGGCTCGGCGCCCACTGGTCGGGCGGCTTCGTCGTCGGCCACGGGATGGACGCCGAGATCCTGCGTAAGGCGGGCGTCCCGGACGCCGACGCCGTGGTCGTTTCGACGAGCGGCGACAACACGAACCTCGTCGTCGGGCAGGTCGTGGAAAAGCGCTACGCCGTCCCGTGCGTCGTTGTGCGCGTGCTCGATCCCGCGCGGGCGAAGTTCTACGCCACGCGCGGCATGCGCACGATCTGTCCCACGCAGACGGCGATCTCGGCGCTTACAGCCGCTGTTCGTAAGGAGACGAAGCAGGCCGTACAGGCCGAGCGCTGATGTCGTATGCGATCGTTGCCGGCGGCGGCAAGGTGGGCGCGAACGTCGCTCGCTCCTTGCTCGAGATGGGACACGAGGTGACGCTGATCGAGCAGCGGCCCTATCGATACGAGCAGCTCGAGGACGAGTTCGAGCACCAGGTCCTGCTCGGCGACGCGACCGAGCTGCACGTGCTCGAGCGGGCAGGGATCGAGCGTCCGCCGGACCTCGTGCTCGGCGTCACCGGCGACGACGAGGACAACTTGATCATCTGCCAGATCGCATGCGAGGGCTACCGCGTCCAGAAGGTGATCGCACGGGTGAACGACCCGCGCAACCAGGAGCACTTCGACCTGCTCGGGATCAAGCAGACCGTGTGCGCCACCACGAACGTACTCGGCCTCGTCGAGCACGAGATTCCCGAGCACGGGATCGTGCACCTACTCGAGTTGCGCAAGGAAAACCTCGAGATCGTCGAGCTCCAGATCGGCAGAGACTCGCCCGTCGCGGGGAAGCGAATCGGCGGCCTGCGCCTGCCCGATGGGTCCCGCCTGATCTCGGTGATGCGGAACGGGCGCTCCGAGCTCGCCGAGGACTCGACCGTGATCCGGCCCGGCGACCAGGTGCTGGCCGTGCTCGAGCCCGGCAAGGAAGATGAGCTGCGCAAGATGCTGCTGAAGCGCTAGCTCCGCCAGTAGTGGCGTGAGAGCAGGACGACGATGGGGATCACCTCGAGGCGGCCGAGCCACATCAGGCCGGTCATCAGGATCGTCGAGAAGTCGCTGAACGGCTCGAACGAGCCGAGCGGGCCGCCGATCCCCAAGGCGGGGCCGACGTTCGAGAGCATGCTGGCCGAGACGGAGACGGCGTCGAAGGGCGAGAGCTCGAGGCCTGTGCGCGCCGCGTCGATCGCGAGCGCGGCGGCGCCGAGGACGAAGATCCCGATGTAGAGCAGGATGAACGACGAAACCGCGCGGAGCGTCCGCTCCTCGACGACTGTGCGGTTCAGCCGCACCGGCAGCACGACCTCGGGGTGCAGTGTCTGGTCGATCTCGCGCCGCAGGACCTTCCCCAGCAGCAGGTGGCGAACGACCTTCACCGAGCCGGTCGTCGACCCGGCCGAGCCGCCGACGAACATCAGCCCGATGATCGTCATCAGCGCGAGCGCCGGCCAGGCGTTGTAGTCCTCGACCGAGAAGCCCGACGTCGTCATGGTCGAGACGGCCGTGAAGACTCCCGCTCGGACCGCGTGCCAGCCCGAGAGCACGTCCTCCGTCCAGATCTCCGTCACGACCACGACCGAGCCGAGCACCAGGAGGGCCAGGTAGAGCCGCAGCTCCTGGTCGCGGAGCGCCGCGCGCGGCTGCCTGCGGACGATCGTCCGGTACATGAGCGCGAAGTTGATCCCACCAAGGACCATGAACAGGATCGCCACCCACTGGGTGGTCGGAGCGAACGCCTCGAAGGAGTTCCCCTTGGTCGAGAAGCCGGCGGTCGGGATCGTCGTGAACGCGTGCGCTGCGGCGTGGAACGGCGTCATCTTCTCGTCGACACCGGTCGCCCAGAGGGCGATGAAGATCCCGAAGAGGACGATCGTCAGCGCGATGTAGAGGATCCAGACCCGCCGGGCGGTGTCGCGAATCCTGGTGCTCAGCGTCTCGATCTCCGGGCCGGGCATCTCGTGCTCGAGCAGCTGCCGACCACCGACGCGCAGTCGAGGCAGCACCGCGAGCGCCAGGACGATGATCCCGATGCCGCCGAGCCACTGCGAGAACTGGCGCCAGATCAGGAGGCTGCGCGGCAAGTCTTCGACGTTCACGACGATGCTGCCGCCCGTCGTGCTGAAGCCGGACATGCCCTCGAAGTAGGCGTCGATCGGCCGGTCGAGCTGCGGATCCCCCGACAGGATGTAGGGCAGTGCGCCCAGCGCGGCGGCGACGAGCCAGGTCAGCGAGACGACGAGGAATCCTTCGCGGACATTCAGCCGATAGTCGCCTCGGGTCGCGAGCGCCACGCCGGCGCCGGTCCCGCCGGCGATCCCACCCGCCGCGAGGAACGGCCACACCGACTCGCCATAGCCGAGCGCGACCCCGGCAGGAACGAGCGTGGCGAGGCTGAGGTACGCAATCAGGGTGCCGACGATGTGCAGCGCGCCGACAACGTCGACGGCGAGGAACGCCTCCCGGCGGCTCACAGCGCCTTCTCGACCTCGGCGACGCGCCGCGACTCGGTGAAGATAATCGCCCGGTCGCCGGGCCGAAGCACGTCGTCGCCGCGTGGGAACACAGCCTGGCCGTCGCGGACGAGCGCGCCGATCAGCGCGCCGCGGATCGGCATCTCCTTAAAGGTCAGGCCGACGTACTCGCTGTCGCGGCGGGTCGTGATGTCGAGCACCTCGAAGCGATCCCCCTCGAGCATCACGACCTGCTGCGTGCGCGGGTCGTGCGCGAATCGGACGATCTCCTCGGCGGTGATCTGCCGCGGGTTGACCGTGACGTCGATGCCCGCGTGCTCGAAGACTTCCTGCGAAGGCGCGTCGTGGACGATCGCGACCGTGAAGCGTGCGCCGTGCACCTTCGCCAGCACGGCTGCGAAATGGTTCTTCATGTCGTCGCGCATGGCGAAGATCGCGACCTCCGCATCGGCGATCCGCTCGCGCTCCAGAAAATCCGGGTCGAAGCCGGTGGCGTGGTAGACGCGGGCAGCCGGTAGCTCCGAGGCGACGTAACGGGCTCGGTCGCGTGACGCCTCGATCAGACGCACTCCGATGCCCTGCTCGATCAGAAGGCGCGCCACTGCAATGCCTGCGCGGCCGGCGCCGAAGACCACGACATCGCGCACCGTGCCGGTGCCGGGCGCGATCAACTCGCCCCAGGCCTGCGCCGCCTGCGGTGAACCGATCACGACTATCCGGTCGCCCTGCCGGATCTCCTCGTCTCCGCGCGGGATCACGACGCCGTCGCCGCGGATGATCGCCGCGATGCGCGAGTCCGGTGGGATGCGCGCGTCGCGGAGTGACGCTCCGAGGATGGACGGGTCGGCCTTTGCCGTCACGTCGAACTCGACCATCTGCACCTGGCCCTCGGCGAAGACGTCGGTCTGCCGTGCCGCCGGGACGCCGATCGTGCGCGAGATCGCGTACGCCGTCTCGACCTCCGACGAAACGATGAAGTCCACGTCCAGCTGCCCCTCGCGCCAGACCTCGAGGTACTCGGGGTTCGTCGTGCGGACGACTGTTGTCGTCCGGGGCGAGCAGGCCTTGGAGATCATCGCCGCGACGATGTTCGACTCGTCTCTCGACGTACACGCGATCAGGAGGTCGGCGCCCTTGATCCCCGCCTGAGCAAGGACGCGGCGGCTCGCACCGTTGCCCTCGACCGTGGAGACATCGTAGCGCTGAGAGAGCGCGGCCAGCCGCTCGCCGTCGAGGTCGAAGACGGTCAGATCATGCTCGCTGTGGAGCGCCTGGACGACCGTCGCGCCGACCTGCCCCGCACCGATGACGAAGATCTTCACGCGCGGAGGTTACTCGTCGCTATCGTCCGCGCGATGAGGTCGCTGCTTACCGCTGCCCTCGCGTCGCTCAGCCTCGGCTGCGCCGCCGCGGCGACGCCGCAGGCCGAGCAGCAGGGCGAACTGGCGCAGTTCCAGCCTCGCGTCGTGGCAAGCGGCTTCTCGCAGCCGATCTACGTCACCGGCGCGAAGGGCGAGGCCGGGCGCCTCTACGTCGTCGAGCAGGGCGGTGCGATCCACGTGCTCGACAAGGGCAAACGGCGTGCGGCCCCTTTCCTCGACATCCGCAGCCTCGTGACGGCGGGCGGCGAGCAGGGGATGCTCGGGTTCGCGTTCCACCCTTCGTACCCCAAGGTGCGCAAGTTCTACGTCCAGTACACGGCGCGCGACGACTCGACCCGCGTCGTCGAGTACCGCGCCAACGCAACGCGGGCCTTGACCGGCTCGGCGCGGTTGCTGTTCTCGAGCCGCGATCCATACGGGAACCACAATGGCGGCATGCTCGCGTTCGCGCCGAACGGCCGGCTGCACTTCACGATGGGCGACGGCGGCTCCGGCGGTGACCCCGAGAACCGCTCGCAGAACATGCGCTCGCTCTTCGGCAAGCTGCTTTCGCTCAACGTCGCCACGAAAGGCCTACGCATCGAGGCGCTCGGCCTGCGCAACGCCTGGCGGTTCTCGTTCGATCGAGCGAACGGCGACCTCTACATCGGCGACGTCGGCCAGGGTGCGGTTGAGGAGATCTCCTACACCCCTGCATCGAGCTCCGGCCTTGAGAACTACGGCTGGGATGTCTACGAGGGGCGGGCGAAGTTCGAGGACAAGCCGCTCGGTCCCGGCAAGCTCGTCCAACCCGTCGCGCAGTACGGACGCTCCGAGGGCTACTCGATCACCGGCGGCTACGTCTATCGCGGCTCCCGCGCGGCGTTGCGCGGGCGTTACATCTACGGCGACTACGGCAGCGGGAACGTCTGGAGTTTCAAAATCTCGGGCGGAAAGGCGACCGTTCTCCGGCGCGAGGCCTTCAGGATCGCCAGCCTGAGCTCGTTCGGAGAGGATGCGGCCGGCGAGCTCTACGCCGTCTCCCACCGCGGCGTCATCTACCGCCTGACGCCGTAGTTGCATTTCAGCTGCCGCACGTGCGCGACGCAGTTCGCCGAGTCGAGCGAGCCGCCGGGGCGCTGCCCGATCTGCGAGGACGAGCGGCAGTACGTCGGGCTCGACGGCCAGCAGTGGACGACGATGGAGGGACTTGCCGAGGATCACCGGTGCGACGTGCGCGAAGACGCCGGCTACCTCGGCGTCGGCGTTGAGCCCGCCGTCGCGATCGGCCAACGGCTGCTGCTCGTGGAGACGTCTGAGGGCAACGTGCTCTGGGACATGATCCCGCTCGTCGACGACGCAGCGGTCGAGGCGGTGCGGACGCGGGGGCATGTTCGCGCGATCGCGATCTCGCACCCGCACTACTACTCCGGGATGGTCGAGTGGAGCGACGCGCTGGGCGGCGTCCCGATTCTGCTCCACGAGGCCGACCGCGAGTGGATCATGCGGCCCGATCCGGCGATCGAGCTCTGGTCGGGCGACGTGAAAGAGCTCTGGAGCGGCCTGACGTTGCTCCGGCTGGGCGGCCATTACGCGGGTGGGACGGTCCTGCACGACAGAGAGCGGAGCACGCTCCTGGCCGGGGACATCGTCCAGGTGATCCCGGACCGGGGTTACGTCAGTTTCATGTGGAGCTATCCGAACCTGATCCCGCTCCCGGCGGCGGAGGTGCAGCGGATCGCGGCTGCGCTCGAGCCGTGGCGGTTCGACCGGATCGTCGGCGCGTGGTGGGATCGCGTCGTGCGGCGGGACGGCAACGAGGTGGTGCGCCGCTCGGCGGAGCGCTACGCCGCCGCGCTGGCCAAGTAACAGTCTGTTACTTGGCGCGGCGGACGCGCGGGCTCTGGCCGAGCGCCGCGTAGGCGAGCGCGTTGAGCGACTCGTTCAGGCTCCGCAGCTCGCGCGCCATTAGCTGGAACCCCTCGCCGAGCTCGGCCTGGCGGTTCATCCGGGCGAGCTCGTCCGCGATCCGGTCGAGCCGCTCGAGCACGGCGTCGAACTGGCGGTCCGGCATCTCCTTCGCGTCCATGCGCAAAATCTAGCGTGCGCCTCGACTGGGAGCTTGCCCGCCGCGGCTACCGCCGCTACGCCGCCTACCCAGGCGCGACGTACGCGGGACTCTTCACGAACGTCTTTTTCGGGTTTCTTCTGGCGTACATCCTGCTCGCGGTCTACGAGCGGGCCGACGTGATCGGCGGGTACGACGTTCGCGACGCGATCGCCTACGTCTGGCTCGCGCAGGGGCTGCTCTCGGTCGTCGCGAGCTTCGGCCCCAGCTGGATCGAGCTGGCCGAGCGGGTGAGGACGGGCGACGTCGCCACCGATCTCCAGCGCCCCGTCGACCTGCAACGAGCCCTTTTCGCCCAGGATGTGGGCCGTGCCGGCTACCAGCTGCTTTATCGCGCAGCGCCGCAGTTCCTCCTCGGCGCGCTCCTGTTCGAGGTGACGATCCCGGCCGAGCCAGTGCGCTGGCTCGCGTTCGCTGCCAGCGTCTCCCTCGCAATCGTGGTCAGCTTCGCGCTCCGCTTCATCGTCAACCTGACCTCGTTTTGGCTGCTCGACTACCGGGGCACCTACCTGATGGCGCTCGTCGCCAGCCACGTCCTCTCCGGCTTGATCGTCCCGCTCTCGTTCTTCCCCGGCACGATCGGTGACGTCGTGCGTGCGCTGCCGTTCGCGGCGATGCTGCAGGCGCCGATTGACATCTATGTCGGTGCGCCGCTCGGCGGCAGCACGGCCCTCGTGCTGCTGCTCCAGGGAACGTGGGCGGTGCTCCTGCTGGCTGCGGGGCGGGCATTGCTCGCAGCAGGCACGAGGAAGCTGGTGCTGCAAGGTGGCTGAGCTTGCCGGGATGTACGTGCGACTCGTCGGCTCCCGAGTCCGCAGCCAGCTCCAGTACCGCGCTTCGGCGGCGCTCCAGATCTTCGGGACGACGCTGATCGCGCTCCTCGACCTCGTGACGATCGTGGTCATCTTCGACAACGTGCCGGAGCTCGACGGCTGGACGCTCCAGGAGGTTGGGCTCCTGTACGGGATCGCGTCGATCTCATTCGCACTCACCGATCTCGTGATCGGCCACCTCGACCGGCTGCCGCAGATGATCCGGGACGGGAGCTTCGACCAGGTGCTCGTGCGCCCGCTTCCCTCCCTTCTGCAGGTGGTTGCGTCCGATTTCGCGCTGCGCCGGCTCGGCAAGGCGGTGCAGGGGCTCGGGGTGCTCGTGTGGGCGCTCACCGCCGTCGAGGTGGACTGGACGGCCGGGCGGGCCGCGATGATCCCCCTCGCGATCGTCAGCGGTGCGGTGATTTACGCCGGCGTCTGGGTTGCGCTCGCAACCGTCGCCTTCTGGATCGTCGACGCGATCGAGTTCGTGAACGCCTTCACCTACGGCGGGAACTTCCTCTCCCAGTATCCGGTCTCGATCTTCGGCCGCTGGCTGCGCGGACTCGTCGTCTTCGTGATCCCGATCGCCTTCGTGGCCTATTTCCCGGCGCTCTACGTCCTCGACAAGTCGGACGGCCTCGGGCTGCCGGAGTGGTTCCGCTTCGCCTCTCCTCTCGTTGCGGCGGTTGTCGCGCTCGGTGCGAGACTCGTTTGGGGGAACGCTGTCCGCCGCTACAGGAGCGCCGGTGGCTGACCACGTGATCGAGGTGGTCGGCGTCGAAAAGAGCTTCGTCGTCCGGGCGAAGACGGGCCGGCTGCGCCGCGAGCGCCGCGAGGTCACAGCCGTGGATGGAATCTCTTTCTCGATCGAACGCGGCACGATCGTCGGCTACCTCGGCCCGAACGGCGCCGGCAAGTCGACGACTGTGAAGATGCTGACCGGGATCCTCGTCCCGAGCGGCGGGCAGATTCGCGTCGCCGGACTCGATCCCTCGCGGCAGCGGATCGAGCTCGCTCGGCGGATCGGCGTCGTCTTCGGCCAGCGCTCGCAGCTCTGGTGGGACCTGCCGCTTCGCGACTCTTTCGACCTGCTTCGCCATATCTACCGTGTCCCCGCCGAGCGCCACCGCGCAAATCTGGAGCGGTTCACGGAGATCCTCGCGCTCGACGCCTTCCTCGGCACGCCCGTGCGGCAACTCTCACTGGGGCAGAGGATGCGCGGCGAATTGACCGCTGCGCTGCTGCACGACCCGGAGGTCGTCTTCCTCGACGAGCCGACGATCGGGCTCGACGTCGTCGCGAAGGCGGCGGTGCGCGAATTCCTCGCCGAGGTGAACCGGGCGCGGGGCGTGACCGTGCTACTGACCACACACGACCTTGCCGATATCGAGCGGCTCTGCTCCCGGCTCCTGATCATCGACCACGGCCGGCTGATCTGGGACGGTGGCCTCGACGAGCTGAAGCGACGCTACGGGCAGGAGCGGACGCTCGTGATCGACCTCGAGGAGCCGGCGCCGCCGCTCGAGGTGCCCGGCGCGCGCGTGACCAAGGTGGACGGCCCGCGGCAGTGGCTCGCCTTCCGGCGTGACGAGACGAGCGCCGCCGAGCTGACCGCGGCGGTCGCGGCCCGTGCCCGCCTCGTCGACCTCGCGATCGAGGAGACTCAGATCGAGGAGATCGTCAGACGGATCTACGCAACCGGAGCAGCTCCTCCCGCGTCGTGACGACGACGTCCGCGTCGATCGCGGCGGTTTCCGCTTCGACGCGGACGATTCGACGGGTGGCTCCGAGCTGGGCGAGGGCGACGCGGGCGAGCTCGGCGGGCGCATCGGTATAAACGACGATGCTCGTTCCCTCCTGCTGGAATGCGCGCAGCGCCGCGCTGACCTCCGCTGCCGGTCGCAGGTACACGGGCGCGCGATCCTCCGCGAAGCGTTCCAGCAGTGTCCGCCAGTTGCCGGCGCCACGCGCGTCCAGCTCCGCGGCCGCCGCGGCCCGGTCCTCGGGCAGCCCTTCCACGTCGAGGACGCGGGCGGCGTCGGCGAGCCAGTCGCGCCAGAGCGGGCGCGTGTCGCCGAGCACGTCGAGCTCGATCGCGAGCCTCATCGGCCGAGCCTGCGCCACAGCGCGACGCCGAACGCCACCCCGACGGAGTCGATCAGGATGTCGAGGACGGAGCCACGGCGACCGGGCACAAAGACCTGGTGCAGCTCGTCGGAAGCCGCGTAGGCGATCCCGAGCGCGAGCGCCGGCCGCTCCGCTGCGAACGCCCGGACAAGCAGCGCGCCGAGCACCGCAAACTCGCCCGCGTGAGCCAGCTTCCTGAGGACGAGATCCCACGTGCCGAGGCCGGTGCCGAGGTCAGGCACGGAGGAGATGGCGAAGATGACGGCCGCCCAGAGAACGACCGGCGCCCACAGGCGCAGCCCAGCGGAGGTCGGCACGAAGGCATGGTAGGCTCCCGCACCACATACGGAGCACGGTGAGGGAACCCGGTGCAAGTCCGGGACGGTCCCGCCGCTGTGAGGGGAGACGCCCGACGCGGAAACGCCACTGGCCGCAAGGCCGGGAAGGCCGCGAAGGGGGAGCCCCGAGTCAGAAGACCTGCCGCGCTCCCAGACCTCGAACCCCTCGCGGAAGGAGGATTCGTGCTTCGCAGACTCGTTGCTCTCTCGGTGCTTCTCTTGGTGGCCCTGACGCCTGCCGCGCTGACCTCTGCAGCCCTCGCAGCGAACGTCAAGATCCGGGTCGAAGGCAAGACGACCACCATCTTCGGCGCCGCCCAGCCGACGGTCGCCGCCGACAACGCGCTCCAGGCGCTCGACGCGGCCAGCTTCGCCGGTGAGTTCCACTACGCACTGACGTCGTCGAGCTTCGGCGACTACGTCAGCCAGGTGGGCAAGTACGCGGCCGCCGGTTCGGCCGGCTGGGTATTCAAGGTCAACGGCGTCTCGCCGCCCGTCGGGGCAGACAAGGTGATGCTGAACGACGGTGACGTAGTCCTCTGGTACTACGC
>Ga0183260_10004179_pt1 | contig 11514 bp, 10 predicted proteins | sample AntDrymUQ4972206_2_FD_129768 | JGI IMG/M metagenome (GOLD analysis project Ga0183260, IMG submission 129768) | Polar desert sand microbial communities from Dry Valleys, Antarctica - metaG UQ497 (22.06) (version 2) (version 2) | ecosystem: Environmental > Terrestrial > Soil > Desert | place...
CTGGCTATGGAACTCAAAGCGCGGGGCAACGGAGCGGGGACCAACATTATCGTCCTTGACAAGACCGGTCCCGGCGCGGGCGCCTCGGGAATCGCATGTGGGAGCGTCCGCAACCTGTACATGACCGAACCATCCACGCCATTCTGCGGCACTCGGTCGATGTCTGGACGGTCGCCTTCGGCTTTCAACAGGTTGGCTACGTGTCAGCCGGCGAGGCAAACCAGGGGCCGGACTACGAAAAACTGCAAGCCAGCCAGGCGCGCGTCGGATATCCATCGGATCTCTATCAAGGAACGGACGCCCGGAACTTCTTGAAGAAGATTTGGGCCGACTTCAAGACCGATGGCATCGACGCCGTGCTGCACGAGAAAGTCAGCGGCTACGCGGGCACGCGCCAGGCGATCGCGGGTCTCACCCAGAAGTGTCGCGACCACGGCGTTCGCATCTTCTCCGGAGTCGAAGTGCTGGGTTACGACACGACCGGGGACCGGGTTTCGCGGCTGCGCACAAATCACGGCGACATCGACTGCGACGCGGTGGTACTGGGCTTGGGTGCTCCCTTCTTACTACGGTTCAACGCACCTTCCGCGCCGAGGCCACGTCCGAGAGAGTTGCGCCGCGAGTTCGGGCTAAGGCCTCCGCGTCCAGAATCAGGCGCTTCAACCGATGACGTCGGTCGCGGTTAGTGCTTCGCGCCAAAACATCCGGATGACGTCCTCACTTGTCAGCTACAGTTCGGCGGCCATCGCGTCGGATTGTTGCGGGTCTCGGCCCCGAAATGACCTCGCGCCAACATTTGAATCCTCGTCAGCACCTGAGACAAGGGGTTACCTATGTGACCGGAATAGACCTTGCATTGTTGGTGCCGGTGAGAGGAGTCGAACCCCCGACCTTCGCATTACGAATGCGCTGCTCTACCAACTGAGCTACACCGGCGGGATCTCTGTTGAACTTACGCTGCGCTAATGGGGTCGGCGTGTGCCAGAAGTAGTGCTTCCGCCACTTCTGTTGAGCGCTGCGCAGTATAGCGGAGCACGCCTGCCGTTGCCATCTCTAGCGGCAGCATAAAGCGGCAATGCACGCGGTTCGCGGACCCGGACTCCGCGCTACACTGAATTGCTGAAGCACGGCAATTGCGGCGGCAGCCGCCCGAAGATCGCATTGCACCGGACCATCCATCCACACATGCCCGCTACCCGCACCCTGTTCGGATTCCATGCCGTCACTGCGCGGATCCGCCAGCGGCCCGCCGCGGTGCGGGCGCTTTATGTCCTCGCGGGCCGCCGGGATGCGCGCGCACGCGAACTATTGGCGCGAGCGGCAGCACTGCGCATCAGCGTCCATGCGGTCGAGGGTGCGCGTCTCGACTCACTTGCCGGACATGGCCGGCATCAAGGCATCGTCGCCGTCGTCGACGACGCGCTCCCATTCGTCACGCTGGACGACGTGCTCGAACACGCGAGCGAACCGCCACTGTTGCTCGTGCTCGACGGAGTCACCGATCCGCATAACCTCGGCGCGTGTCTGCGCAGCGCCGACGCGTTCGGTGCGCAAGCGGTACTCGTGCCGAAAGATCGCGCAGTCGGAGTAAACGCGACGGTCGCCAAGGCCGCGTCAGGCGCAGCCGATACCGTCCCGGTGGTCGTAGTCACCAATCTTGCGCGGAGTCTGCGTGAGTTAAAGGAGCTCGGAATATGGGTGTTGGGCGCCGATGCCGGAGGCGAAAATTTGATCGACGCGGACCTGAGCGGCCCGATCGCCTGGGTGTTGGGCGCCGAAGGCACGGGACTGCGGCGTTTGACGCGCGAATCGTGCGACCGCATCGTGGGGATTCCGCTTGCAGGCAGCGTGGAAACCCTGAACGTATCGGTAGCCGCGGGTATCTGCCTTTTCGCAACCCGCGCGGCGCGGGCGCGCAAAGACTGACCCGGTTAAAACGTCTGACGCGACGGGCTGACTGGATGGTGGATGACGGCGCAAAACATGGGCATTTTTGACCCCCCAGTGCGTTCACGACGTCCAGTAGCCCGCGTTGTGATTTAGCCCGGTTTCCGGCATCATCCCCGCGGTCAAACACTTTTTACCCGGCTATCCGGGGAGGACTGCCATGCGAAGCAAACTCTTTACGGCCGCGCTGACCGCCGTCGCATTGACCGCCATTGTCGCTGTCCCGGCGCCCGCGAAAACGTTGCGCTGGACAAGCCAAGGCGACATCTTGACGTTCGATCCGATGGCGCAGAACGAAAGCCTGAACAACACTTTTTCGGACTACGTCTACGAAGGCCTCGTCCGGTACAACAAAAAGTTTGAGCCGGAGCCGGCGTTGGCCACGTCGTGGACGCGGCCTGAGATTTCGCGCTGGCGCTTCATTCTGCGCAAAAACGTGAAGTTCCATGACGGAACGCCAATGACCGCGGACGATGTCGTGTTTTCGTTCGAGCGGATCTTGGCGCCCGCATCCAACATGAAGGTGTACGCACAAGGGGTCAAGGAGGTGAAGAAAATCGACGATCTCACCGTCGATATCATCACCGACGGGCCGAACCCAGTGTTGCTGCGCGGATTGGTCGACGCAAAAATCATGAGCCGCGCCTGGGCAACTAAGAACAACTCGGTGAGCCCGCAGAATTACGCGCAAAAGGAAGAGAATTTCGCGGCGCGCAATACCAATGGCACTGGGCAATACATGTTGAAGTCGCGTGAAGCGGACGTGAGGACCGTGCTCGTAGTCAATCCGAACTGGTGGGATAAGACTGACAGCAACGTAACCGAGATCGTGTACACGCCGATCAAGGCCGACGCAACGCGCGTCGCGGCGCTGGTTTCGGGCGAGGTCGACTTCGTGCTCGATCCGCCGCCGCAGGATATCCCGCGGCTGCGCCAGGCGGGCAATCTGAAAATCGCTGACGGGACCGAGACGCGCATCATTTTCTTCGGCATGGACCAGTGGCGCGACGAGACGCCGTACGCGAGCGTCAAAGGCAAAAATCCGTTTAAGGACAAGCGCGTCCGCCAGGCGCTTTATCAGGCGATCGACATCAATGCGATCCAGCGCTCGCTGATGCGCGACCTCGCCGTTCCCACCGGTTCGATGATCGCACCCCAGGTCAATGGGTACACCGATGACACATCGAAACGGATGCCTTATGACGTCGAGAAAGCCAAAGCGCTGCTGCGCGATGCCGGGTATCCCAACGGGTTCGACGTGACGCTCGATTGCCCGAACAACCGCTACATCAACGACGAAAAAATTTGTCAAGCTGTCGTCGCGATGTGGGAGAAAGTCGGCGTCCGGGCGAAGCTGAACGCGATGCCGCGCGCAACGTATTTTCAGAAAATCCAGAAATTCGATACGAGCCTCTATCTCCTCGGTTGGGCAACCGCCACGTTCGATGGTCTCTACACATTGCAAAGCCTGATCCGCTCGGTCCGCGAAAACAGTGCGGACGGCAATTTCAATCTGGGCAAGTACAGCAATGCGAAGGCCGACGCACTGATCGACCAGATCAAAACGGAAGTCGATGACAAGAAGCGCAACGCATTGATGCGCGAAGTGCTGCAGATTCACGCGGAAGATATAGGTCACCTGCCGCTGCATCAGCAGATCATTCCCTGGGCGATGCGCTCGAACGTATCGGTCACCCACCGCGCGGACAATCGTCTCGACGCCCGCTGGATCAAGATCGACTGACCTTGCCCGCGCGCGGCGCCCTCGGCTTGGCGGACGACCGGCACGCCGGGACGGGGGAGCCTGCCCCGAGGCGCGGGTAGGCGAGCATCATGCTGGCGTTTATCCTGCGCCGCTTATTGCAGTCGGCGGCTGTCATGGCCGTCGTCGCGTTTATCGCCTTCGGTCTCTTCAACTTCACCGGCGATCCGGTGGCGTTCATGCTGGGCCAGGACGCCACGATTCAGGAGCGGCAGCGGCTGCGCGCCGATCTTGGTCTCGACCAACCGTTCTACGTGCAGTTCGCGCGTTTCGTCGGCAATGCCGTTCGTGGCGATTTCGGTCTGTCCTTGCGCCAAGGACGGCAGGTTTCGACCCTGCTCAGAGAGCGATTGCCGGCAACGCTCGAGCTTTCGATCCTGGCGGCGCTTATTGCGCTTTTTGTCGGGATTCCGCTTGGCGTCTATACGGCGCTGAAACGAGATACCTGGATTGCGCATGTTCTGCTGACCGCATCGCTGATCGGCGTGTCGTTGCCGACGTTTCTTATCGGCATCCTGCTGATCCTTGTATTTGCGGTGCAACTCGGCTGGTTGCCATCGTTCGGACGCGGAGATACGGTCGCGCTTGGCTGGTGGACCACCGGGCTGCTGACGAAAAGCGGGCTCAAAGCGTTGATCCTGCCGTCAGTCACCTTGGCGCTGTTCCAGATGACTCTGATCATGCGCCTCGTTCGCTCGGAAATGCTCGAAGTGTTGCGTACCGATTACATCAAGTTCGCCCGCGCCCGCGGCCTGCGCGACCGCGCCATCCATTTCGGGCACGCGCTCAAGAACACGCTTGTCCCGGTCATCACGATCATCGGATTGCAATTGGGCGCGATCATCGCTTTCGCGATCGTCACTGAAACGGTATTTCAATGGCCGGGTATGGGGCTCTTGTTCATCCAGGCGGTTAATTTCGCCGACATTCCCGTGATGGCCGCGTATCTTTGCTTCATCGCGCTCGTCTTCGTCCTGATCAACCTGATAGTCGACCTGCTCTACTATGCGGTGGACCCCCGCTTGCGCATCGAGCGCACCGCCACGGCGCATTAACCAATCTCGCGCAACGCAAGAAGGATTCCATGCCCAAACCACCCGAGCACATCGCGCGCTGGCAGGACCAATTGGTCGCCATCCGCCGCGATCTGCATGCGCATCCGGAGCTCGGCTTCGAAGAGCATCGAACCGCACGGATCGTCGGCGAATGCCTCGCGGCGCTGCGCATCGAGCATCACACGGGCATCGGGCAGACGGGCATCGTCGCCGTCGTGCCTGGCCGCAGCACCGGCAGCGGTCGTGCGGTCGGCTTGCGCGCCGACATGGACGCACTGCCCATGCAGGAAGAAAACGGATTTGCGCACAAGTCGCGCTACGACGGCCGCATGCACGGTTGCGGCCATGACGGCCATACGACGATGCTGCTCGCCGCCGCCCGCTATCTGCACGAAACCAAAAACTTCGACGGCACTGCGTATCTGATTTTCCAGCCGGGCGAAGAAGGCTACGCCGGCGGGCGCGCGATGATCGAGGACGGGTTGTTCACCCGCTTTCCAGCTGATGAGATCTACGCGTTGCACAATTGGCCGGGCCTGCCGGCGGGCAAAATCGCCGTGCGCCCGGGACCGATGATGGCCGCCGCCGACCGTATCGAGATCCGCATCGCCGGCGTGGGCGGACACGGCGCGCATCCCCATCAGACGATCGACCCGGTGCTGATCGCCGGCCATATCATCACCGCGGTACAGTCGGTCGTCGCGCGCAACGTGTCGCCGATCGACACCGCTGTCGTCAGCATCTGCGCGATGCAGGCAGGCCACCCGGGCGCGATGAGCGTCATTCCCCGTGAAGCGCATCTGGTCGGGACCGTGCGCACGTTCCGGCCCGCCACACAAGACATGATCGAGAAACGCTTATCCGAGCTCGTGCCGTCGATCGCCGCCGCGTTCGGTGCGACGGCCACACTCAAGTACGAACGCGTCTATCCCGCAACGGTCAACTCGATGTTGGAGGCGGAATTTGCGGCGACGGTTGCCGATGCACTGGTGGGCCGTGACAACGTAATTCGCGATCTCGAACCGTCGATGGGCTCGGAGGATTTCTCGTTCATGCTGCAGCAACGCCCTGGGGCGTATGCGCGATTGGGCCAGGGCGGCAACGGCGATGGCAACGGGTGCTTCCTGCACAACTCTCGTTACGATTTCAACGACGGGGTAATTCCCTTGGGCGCCGGATATCTCTCCGCACTGACGGAAGCGGCGTTGCCGCTCACGCCACGACCTTGAACATCACCGACTACTTTTCCCAAACTTACGCCGGAGGTCGCGAGAAATTTCTAGCGGCAGCGCGTGCGCGCAACCTGGCGTTAACCAGGCTTGTGCACCCGGTGGCACGCGGTGCGCAGGGCGAAGACTTGTCGATCGATGTCGGAATCTTGGGCGACGCGCGCGCAACCGGCATGTTCCTCACGACGTCCGCCACGCATGGCGTGGAAGGCTTTTGCGGTTCGGGATGCCAGGTGGGGTTACTCGCCGACGATGAATTCATTCGGATGGCGTGCGACGCCAACGTGGCGGTCGTCTTTTTGCATGCGTTGAACCCGTTTGGCTTCTCGCACTTGCGGCGTACCAACGAAGACAACGTCGACCTGAACCGCAATTTCCGCGATTTTGCCGAGCCTCCGGCGCCGCATCGCGCGTACGCGGATGTCCACGACTTCATCGTGCCCGCGGCGTGGCCGCCTGCCAGCGACAACGAGGCCAAGATCGGAGCATACATCGCGCAGCATGGCCAAGCAGCGTTGCAGTCGGCGATCACCAGCGGCCAATGCGAATTCCCGGATGGGTTGTTCTACGGCGGCGTGCGACCGGCCTGGAGCAACGGTGTTTTGCGTTCGGTGCTGCGAGAACACGGGGCTGCGCGCCGAGCGCTAGGTTGGATCGACTTCCACACCGGACTCGGGCCACGCGGCCATGGCGAGAAGATCTACTCCGGCCGCGACAGCGCCGCCGACATCGCGCGCGCGAAAGCGTGGTGGGGCGACGACGTGACGTCTTTCCACGACGGGTCGTCGACGTCTGCGCCGCTGACCGGCGTCACGTACAACGCGGCGTACGAGGAATGTCCGGATGCCGAATACACCGGAATGGCGCTCGAGTTCGGAACGCTGTCGTTCGCTCAAGTGCTGCTGGCGTTGCGCGCCGATCAATGGCTTGCCAACCATTCCGAAGCGCCTGAAGCCATGCGCACCGCCATCAAGCGGCAGATTCGCGATGCGTTCTATTGCGACGCCGACGATTGGAAAGCGATGGTCTACGCGCAGGCCCGCGAGGCGTCGGTGCAAGCGATCGCAAGGTTAGCGCGGTAACCGTTTTCGCCTAAATGAACGACGCTGCCGCTCCGATCATCGCTGCCCCGTCGCTAGCGGCCCGGCTCGGTGCCGCCTGGGACAGCGACATCGCGTGGAGCTTTCGTCATTCGCCGGTGGCGATCGGCGCGTTCGTCGTGCTGCTCATTTGCTTTTCCGCTGCATTGTTCGCGCCGTGGGTCGCGCCGCACAATCCGTTCGACTTGAAAACGCTCAATCTACTCGACGCGCTGTCGCCGCCGGGGTGGATCATAGGCAGTAAGGACACTTACTGGTTGGGCACCGATGACCAAGGGCGCGATGTATTTTCGGCGATCATGTTCGGCGCGCGAGTGACCCTGCTGGTCGGTTTTGCTTCGGTGGCTCTTGCCGTCGCACTGGGGGTGTCGGCCGGACTCCTCGCCGGCTATGTCGGCGGTCGCCTGGACGCGTTCATCATGCGCGTGGCGGACGTTCAACTCTCGTTTCCGGCCATCTTGATCGCTCTTTTGATCGATGGTGTGTTTCGCGCCGCCCTGCCGCGCGAAGCGCATTCCGAGGTCGCATTGTATGTGCTGGTGCTCGCCATCGGGCTGTCGAACTGGGTGCAGTACGCGCGCACCGTGCGCGGCTCGACGATGGTCGAGAAGAGCAAGGAATACGTGCAGGCGGCGCGGGTCATCGGTATTACTCCGCTCGGGATTATGCGGCGCCACCTGCTGCCCAATGTTCTGGGACCGATTCTTGTGCTTGGTACCCTCAATATCGGGACGGCGATCCTCACGGAAGCGACACTGTCGTTCCTCGGAGTGGGTGTCCCGCCAACGCAGCCTTCGCTCGGCACGCTCATCCGCGTCGGCAACGATTTTCTCTTTTCGGGCGAATGGTGGATCACGATCTTCCCCGGTGCCGCGCTGGTCATCATCGTGCTGGCGATCAATCTGCTGGGTGACTGGATGCGCGATGCACTGAACCCGAAATTGCTATGACGAAAGCAGGAGGCGTCGTTGTCGCGGCTGTCCGAGGTTGTTGTTCGGTCCTCGCTCAGGGTTTGTCCGACAATAGATCGTGCGCTACGTTTTGCCACAACGTGACGGGAAGCGCGAAGGGCGTCCCGAGTGCTTGAAACGGCCCATGCCGCCGCAGCGGCCACGAGTGTCGCGCCGCTCCTGTCCGTTTCAGGGCTTCGCGTGGAGTTTCCGACTCGGCGCGGGACGCTCGTTGCCGTGCACGATGTGTCGTTCACGATTGCGCCTGGCGAAGTGCTCGGCGTCGTCGGCGAGTCCGGCGCGGGGAAATCGCTCACCGGCGCCGCGATCATCGGTCTCATCGATGCACCCGGGCGCATCGCGGCGGGTGAGATCTGGCTCGCCGGACGGCGTATCGACAATCTGCCGTACTCGGCGATGCGCGCCGTACGCGGTCGCGAGATCGGCGCGGTGTTCCAGGACCCCCTGACCTCGCTCAACTCGCTATATACAGTCGGTCGGCAGTTGGTCGAAACCATTCGCACACATTTGAGCATGCCCGAGGCGGCCGCGCGCGAACGCGCGATTGCACTGCTCGACGAGGTCGGAATTCCCGCGGCCGCGCGACGAATCGATCATTACCCGCACCAATTCTCCGGCGGCATGCGCCAACGGGTGGTTATCGCGCTCGCACTCGCCGCCCGCCCGAAATTGATCGTCGCCGATGAGCCGACGACCGCGCTCGACGTATCCATCCAGGCGCAAATCATCGAGCTCTTGAAAAGCCTGTGTCGCGACCATGGCACCGCGGTGATGCTGGTCACCCACGATATGGGCGTCATCGCCGAGACGGCCGATCGGGTGGCAGTCATGTACGCGGGCCGGATTGTCGAGATCGGCCCGGTCGCGGCGGTTATTCATCAGCCGCAGCATCCGTACACCGTTGGTTTGATGGGGTCGATCCCCTCGATCGTCGACGAACGCGAGCGGCTGATGCAGATCGACGGCTCCATGCCACGCCTGACCGCCGTTCCGCCGGGTTGCCCGTTTCACCCGCGCTGCCCGCACACGTTCGACCGCTGCGTGCGGGAGCGGCCCGAGCTTCTCCCTGCGGGCGCGACGCACGCGGCATGCTGGTTGGTCGCATGAGCGGCGTCGGACCGCCCCATGGACGTCCACACGAGCGGGGCGAAGCCAAGGCTCGAACAGCCCGTTTGCGAGTGTGGATCGCAGCCGACATGGCGTCGCTGCGGATGGCAGTCCCGAGCAATGAGGCCGCGGCGAATTGCGCTCCCCTCGGGGGGCAGCGAAGGGGCGGGAGCGGCAAGCTCGGGGGTCCACCATGAGCGAAGCGCTCCTCACACTGAGCGAGGTTACGCGCCACTTCGACGTGTCGCCGCCCTGGCTCAATCGCGTACTCGAACGCAAGGGCCGCGTGATCTTGAAGGCGGTCGATGGCGTCAATCTCAAGATTCGGCGCGGCGAAACGTTGGGTCTCGTCGGGGAATCGGGTTGCGGCAAATCCACGGTGGCGCGACTTATCGTGGGACTGTACCAGCCGACTCGCGGCACGATCGTCTACGACGGCGTCACGCTCGCAGGAGAAGGCGCGGCGACGATCGACGGCGCAGTGCAGCGCCGTGCCCGGCGCGGCATGCAGATGATCTTCCAGGATCCGTACGCGAGCTTGAATCCGCGCTGGCGCGTCGCCGACATCGTCGCCGAACCCATTCGCGCGCAAATACCGAACACTTCGCAGGTCGAACTCGAGCAGCGCGTTGTCGCAATGCTCGAACGAGTTGGTTTGGCGGCGGCCGATGGCGTCAAGTATCCACACCAATTTTCCGGCGGCCAGCGGCAACGCATCTCGATTGCCCGTGCGCTCTCGACCAATCCGTCGTTTCTGGTCTGCGACGAACCCACATCGGCTCTCGACGTATCGGTGCAGGCGCAAGTCTTGAACCTAATGCGCGATCTGCAGCGGCAGCTCGGACTGACCTACCTCTTTATTTCGCACAATCTCGCCGTCGTGCACCATATCGCCGATCGGGTCGGTGTCATGTACCTGGGCCGGATCGTGGAACTCGCGCCGACGCGCCAATTGTTCGCGAATCCGCAGCACCCATACACGCGCATGCTCCTCGATGCCGTGCCGGATCTGGAAATGACCGGTGCGTCACGGATCGCGGTCGGCGGCGAGGTTCCCAATCCGCTCGACCCGCCGCCGGGATGCACGTTCCACCCGCGTTGTCCGCATGCCAACGAGCGCTGCCGGCGCGAAATTCCGGCGTTGCTGCCAATGGGCGGCGATCTCGCCGGCGATGTCGCCTGTCACGCCGTCGCGGAGGGACGCCTGCCACCGCGCGCGGTGGCGGTGCGCGTGGCGAAAACTTTGCGGACCGCGTAGCGTTGTCTACGGTCGCGCGAGGCCGCTCTTCGAAGCGGGGCAAAAGACATACGCCGTGTGACCCTGTAGCGGCGCCCGGTTCCAAAGGCCGCTTGCCGTGAAAAATGATGAAGCGTTTAACCATTAGAACGCATGTCAAAGCCATCGCGAAAGAGAGTCCTCAAAGGGCAGGCGCCCAGCAACTTATCCAGCGAGCGCGAGGGACGATTGAGGAAAGGGTCCAGGCGGCGGTCGCTTGGCTGAAACGTCATGGCACCAAAGCCCACCGCGAGGGAATGGCGCGGTACGCCATTCCTCGGAAAAGGCGTTCGGTGTGCCGATGACCAACATTCAGTCGCTGGCCAAGCGCCTCCGGCGGAGTCACGACCTCGCCGCCGCTCTGTGGGATACCGGCTGGTACGAGCAGGAAGGAAATTTATTCTTGAAGATATCAAGGAGGAGACATGACTGACAGCTTTGCCGTGCACCTGGGCGGAGGCGCCTATCTTGACGCGTCCGGCAAGATTGTTTTCGGAGCATCCACACGCGCTCAGATCTACCAGGTGCCTGGCGGTTTTCGACTCGATACGAAAAAGCTCCAGGACACCTTCAAGGACCTCTCCGCCATCCTACCGCGCAACGACGCCGACAAGAAAAAGTGGATGGAGTGGGGCGTCCCCACGGATATCGTGAATTTCTGCAGCAAGATAGCGGGAGTCGCGGGCATCGTCGCCGCCGCGGTGGCTACGTATGTGTAGGCCATTGGCGTCCTCACGACGATCATGAATCTCATGACCGCCGACGACGGCGTGAGTCCCGAGCTCGGCAAAGCGCTCGTCGGCTTCAAGAACCAGCAGCAGGGTGAGGCGCAGATTCAGCGCGCCGTCAACATGATCGCGATGCACTCGGAGTTCGACGGCCGGATCCAACTCGTGCGCGGATGGCTGACTCTCCTTGTCGTCGCGGAGCCCATCGGTGCCGCGCGAGCCCAGATCTTCGCCGACATGCGGGCCAAAGTCGATGAGCTTGCGGTGCCCTTGTCGCGTCTCAGGGACCAGGAATGGGCAACGACTTACGACGCGGACGCCCACAAAGGGCGGTCGTTC
>Ga0183260_10004180_pt1 | contig 11514 bp, 12 predicted proteins | sample AntDrymUQ4972206_2_FD_129768 | JGI IMG/M metagenome (GOLD analysis project Ga0183260, IMG submission 129768) | Polar desert sand microbial communities from Dry Valleys, Antarctica - metaG UQ497 (22.06) (version 2) (version 2) | ecosystem: Environmental > Terrestrial > Soil > Desert | place...
CCATCGGTGCTGCAACTGGTCCGCTGCGTCGCGCCGACTGGGGACAGATGGATGCGGCCGCGCGAACCGATTGGCTCGGGGGGCTCCGGGCGCCCGCCCCGGACGCCGACGTGGCCCAGATCGTGGCCCGCGTGCGGCGCGGGGGCGACCCGGCACTACGCGCGCTGAGCCGGGAGCTGGACGGCGTCGAGATCGACGACCTGTTCGTCCCGGCCGCGGAGCTTGCGGCGGCGGCCGAGCAGGTCAAGCCCGCGCTACGGCAGGCGCTGGAGGCGAGCGCCAGTGCGGTCCGACGCTTCCATGCCGACCAGCGCGGCCCGCTCCGCGCCGAGCGCCGCGTCCGAACCGCGCCCGGCGTCACCTGTTGGCGGCGCTGGGTCCCAGTCGAGCGGGCCGGCGGCTACGTGCCTGGTGGGAGGGCACGTTATCCGAGTTCGGTGATCATGCTCGGCGTGCCCGCCGCGCTGGCAGGCGTTGGCGAGTTGATCATCGCCTCGCCCCCGCGGCCCGATGGAAGCGTGGATCCGGCGGTGCTGTACGCCGCTGTGCTGGTGGGCGTGCGCCGCGTCCTGCGCGTGGGGGGCGCGCAGGCCATCGCTGCCCTGGCCTATGGGACCGAGAGCGTGCCCCGCGTCGACCGCATCTTCGGCGCCGGCAACGCGTGGGTGACCGCCGCCAAACGGCTGGTTGCCGCCGATACCGCCATCGACCTGCCGGCGGGACCCTCCGAGTGCGTCGTGGTGGCGGATCTGGCCGCCGACGCGGGGTTTGTAGCTGCCGACCTGCTAGCGCAGGCCGAGCACGGACCCGACTCGGTGGCAGTCCTGGTGACCGACTCCGGGGGCCTCGCCGACGCGGTCGAAGGCGAGTTGATCGCGCAGGCGGCCAAGCTGGCCACCGGCGAGCGTGCGCTCGCCACGCTGCGCGACTGGGGTCGCTGCGTGATGGTGGCTGACCTGCAAGACGCGATCGACGTGGTCGACGACATCGCGCCCGAACACGTCTCGCTACAGTGCCGCAACGCGGAGTCCGTGGCTCGTCAACTGCGCAATGCGGGCGCGGTATTCATCGGTCCGTGGGCAGCGATCGCCGCAGGCGACTACGCCACCGGCACCAACCATGTGCTGCCCACCGGCGGCGCGGCGCGCGCCTACGGCGGGGTCGGCGTGGAAACCTTCGGCCGCTGGGTCGAGGTCCAGCGGCTGAGCGCGGCCGGTGTCCGCCGCCTGGCGCCAGTGGTCGAAGAAATCGCCACGGCCGAAGGGCTGCCGGCCCACGCGGCCTCGGTCCGGTTGCGCGCGCGGCTCGCGGAGGGTGAGCTGGCCGAGCGCGAGCAGGGCGACGATCCCCTCGATCTGCTGCGGCACCCCGGTCCGGTTCTCGCCTACCCGATCGAGCCATCAGACGGGGACCTCGCCGCCTCGATTGGCCTGCCGGTGGAGCAGATAGTCCGATACGACCTCAACACCCTGGGCGGCGGGCCACTGGCAGGCGCGGTAGAGGGACTGCTCGGCTACGACTCCACCCGCGCGGTGGAGTACGGCGACATGGCCTACCGCCAGCTGCGTGGCCTCCTCGGTGGCAGGCTGGGAGTAGCCGGCCGCCGGATCGTGCCCGGCGCCGGTGCCGACGAGCTCATCCGGTTGGTGGCCACCGCCGCGCTGGCGGAGGGGGACGCGGCCCTCTTGCCGACCCCAACATTCGGCATGTTCGAGGTCGAGACGCGGCTGGCCGGCGCACGCGTCGTGGAGCTGCCGCGCAGTGATTTGGCGGAGCGACAGAGCGTCGAGCAAATACGCCAGGCCGCCCAACGTGAGGCGGTGCGCCTCGTCTGGCTGTGCACCCCGAACAACCCGACCGGCGACCGCTTCCCACTCGACGAGGTGCGTGCTCTGGCGAGCGGCCTACCCGCGCTGGTGCTGGTCGATGAGGCCTACCTCGAGTTCGCCGAGGCGGACAGCGGCGAACCGCCGAACTCGGCCTCCGCCATCCGCCTGCAAGACGAGCTGCCAAACGTGCTCGTCCTTCGTTCGCTGTCGAAGTCGTACGGTATCGCCGGGGCCCGCGTCGGCTACCTCGTCGTTCCCGCTGCACTGGCCGACCACTTCGACGCCATCCGTCTTCCGCTGTCGCTTTCCGGACCCGCACAGGCGATGGCCCTCGGCGCGTTGGCCGACGAGCCGGAGGCGGTGGGCCGGTGCCGGAAGATGGTCGCCGAGCGTCGCCGGCTGGCGGCCGCGCTGGAGGCGCTCGGCTGTCGCACACTGATGTCGGTCACCAACTTCGTCTGCTTCCGGCCGCCCGACGCGGTCTTCCTGGCCAAGAGCCTGGCCGCAAGGGGAATGATTGTGCGCGAATATGACGCTGGGCCGATGGCCGGCTGGCTGCGCGCCAGCGCCCGAGACACGGACCAGACTGACGCGCTCATCGACGCCCTCCGGGATCTGCTGGCGTGACCCGGATGGGCAGCGCCGAGCGCACCACAGCCGAGACATCGGTCCGCATCAGCCTGGATGTTGACGGCAGCGGCAAGGCCACGCTAAAGACGGGGCTGGGCTTCCTGGACCACCTGCTGGCCATCCTCGCCCGCCACGCGCTGCTCGACTTGGAGGTCAGCGCCCAGGGTGACCTGCAGGTCGACGAGCACCACACCGTCGAGGACGTGGCCCTGGTGCTGGGTCGGGCAGTCGACGCCGCACTTGGTGAGAGGGTCGGCATCCGCCGCTACGGCGACGTGCGGCTGCCGATGGATGAGGCGCTGGCAAGTTGCGCCATCGACCTCGGCGGTCGTGGCTATGCGGACGTGAGGCCGCGGCCCGACCCGATTGTCGGTGGCAGCGTCTGGTTGGAGCTGGTGCCGCACTTCATCGAGACGATGAGCCGCGAGGCGCGCTTCGCCGTTCACCTGGAGGTGCGCCGGGCGCGCAGCACGCATCACCTGGTCGAGGGCGCGATCAAGGCCCTGGCCCGGGCGCTGCGCCAGGCGGCCGAGCTCGACCCGCGCCTGGCAGGCGTCAGCCCGAGCATTAAGGAGACGCTACGGTGATCGCGGTCGTCGACTTCGGAGCCGGCAACACGCGCTCAGTGCTCCGCGCGTTGCGCGCGGCCGGTGCCGAGGCGCGCCTGGTGCGCTCGCCTTCCGAGTTGACCGAGGTGCAGCGACTCGTCCTGCCCGGCGTCGGCGCTGCTGGCTCGGCGATGGCCAGCCTACGCAGTCAGGAAATGATCGAGCCGATCCGTGCCTGGGTGGCGGCGGGACGCCCGTTCCTTGGCATCTGTCTCGGGGCGCAGTTGATGCTCGACGCATCGGAGGAAGACGACGCGCCAGGCCTGGGCCTGCTACCCGGCGTCTGCCGACGCTTCCCGCCGGCCGGCGAGGGCGGACCCGAGCGTGTGCCACATATCGGTTGGAACCGAGTGGAGCTGCGCGGCGGGGAAGGTTTCGTTGCCTATTTCGTGCATGGCTACTGGCTGGATCCCGCCGATGCCGGTGCCATCATCGGTCGGACGGAAGTCGATGGCTTCAGCTTCCCCTCGCTGATCCGCGCCGGCTCGATGCTCGGCACGCAGTTCCACCCCGAGAAGAGCGCTGGCGCAGGGCGGGCGCTGCTGGCGGCATGGACGCACGGCCTGCTGGACGGGGCGGTTGTGCCTCAGGAGGCCGCGGCATGGAGCTGATCGGTGCCATCGACCTGCTGGAGGGGCGCAGCGTCCGGCTGCGGCAGGGCGACTACGACCAGCAAGTTGAGAGCGGCGTACGGCCGCCTGAGCTTGCCGCGCGCTGGGCGGCGGCCGGCGTGCCGCGGCTGCACGTCGTCGACCTCGAGGGCGCCCGTACGGGTGAGCCGCGCCAGTTGTCCCTGCTGGGCGAGGTGATCCGGGTGGCGCGTGAAGTCACACCGGCGATCCGATTCCAGGCCGGCGGCGGGTTGCGAACGGTGGCAGCGGTCGGGGCCGCGCTTGATGCCGGTGCCGACGCGGCCGTGCTGGGCACCGCCGCCATCGAGCGGCCCGGTTTCCTGGCCGGGTGCGCCGCCCGCTGGCCGGGGCGAATACTCGCCGCGCTAGACCTGTGCGACGGCGGGACGGCAGTGGATGGCTGGCTGCGTGCCGGTGACCCCGATCCGTTGGAGACGGCCGCGCGCCTGCTCGACGAAGGGGCGGCGGGCCTGCTGGTTACCGATACGCGCCGCGATGGGGCACTGACGGGGCCGAACCTTGAGATGATGGCCACTTTCCGTACCACCTTCCGAGAGGCGTGGCTTGTGGCCGCCGGCGGGGTCCGTTCGACCGGCGACCTGCTCGATCTGCAGAGGATGGGCCTGGACGGGGCGATCGTCGGCATGGCGCTGGTGACCGGCGCCATGCAGTTGTCCGACGCGCTGGCCGCCCTGTCCGCACCGGTGATGCCGGCTTGAGCCTGTACAAGCGTCTCATCGCCTGCCTCGACGTTACCGGTGGGCGAGTGGTCAAGGGCACCCGCTTCGTCGACCTGGTGGACGCCGGCGACCCGGTCGAGCTCGCCGCCCACTATGCCGCCGATGGGGCGGACGAGATCGTCATCCTGGACATCGGGGCGACACATGATCGCCGGCCGGCGCTGCTCGGGCTCATCTCGCGCGCCGCAGCCGCGCTTGACGTTCCGCTCGCTGTAGGTGGTGGGGTGACGTCGCTGGACGACGCGGCCGCCTTCCTCGACGCCGGCGCCGACAAGGTGTCGGTCAACTCCGGCGCGCTGCGCGACCCCGGTCTGCTCGACTGCATTTCCGCCCGCCTCGGTTCGCAGTCGCTGGTCATCTCGATCGACGCCGCCCGGTCGGCAGATGGTCGTGGATGGACGGTGCGCGCCGTTTCCGGCACAAGCATCACGGGCCGCGAGCCGGTGGCCTGGGCGCGCGAGGCGGTCCAGCGCGGCGCCGGCGAGGTGCTGCTGACGAGCATCGACCGCGACGGGACACGCGCCGGCTACGACGTGACGTTGACCCGCGCGGTCAGCGACGCGGTGCCGGTGCCGGTGATCTGTTCGGGCGGGGCGGGTGGCGCCGATGACATCGTCGCCGCGCTGACGGACGGCGGGGCCTCCGCCGCGTTGCTCGCCTCGTTGCTCCACCGCGGCATCGTCACGATCGCAGATCTGAAGACGGCGCTGGCCGTTCGCGGCGTGGCGGTTCGACCGATAGCGGCCAGCCCATCGCCCGAGGAATTGACCGCGTGGCTTGGCTGAGCAGTCGCCGTCCGGACACCGCCGGCGGCCTGTTGCCAGTGGTCGTCCAGGACTTCGACGACGGCGACGTACTGATGCTGGCGTGGGCCAACAGTGAGGCGCTGGCCGCGACCGAGCGCACCGGCCAGGCGCACTTCTGGTCACGGTCGCGCGATGAGCTGTGGCGCAAGGGTGCGAGCAGCGGCAATGTCATGGAGGTGGTCGAGATTGCCACCGACTGCGACCGCGACGCTGTGCTCTATCGCGTGCGCCCGGCTGGTCCCACCTGCCACACCCGCGCCGGCTCGTGCTTCGACACCGAGCCTGCTCGCCTCGTCCCGTTCACTGTCCGCCGGTTGGCGCGCTTGATCGACGGGCGGCGCGGCGCCGACCCGGCGACCTCTTACACTGCGCGGCTGCTATCCGATGGCCCGCGGCGCGCCGGCGAGAAGGTCATCGAGGAGGCGGGCGAGGTGCTGGCCGCCGGCCTGGTGGGCTCGGACGACGAGGTCCGCAACGAGGCGGCGGACCTGGTCTACCACCTGCTCGTCTTGCTGACCACCCGAGGGATATCGCTCGAGCAGGTGGAACAGACCCTCGACGATCGACGGAAGTGAGGGAACCCCCCGACCGGGATCTCCGCCGCCGGCTGCGCTTCGCGCACGATCTGCTGGACGAGACGGACGAGATCGCGCTGGGCGCCTGGGGCGCCGAACTGCAGGTCAGCACGAAGCCAGACCGCACGCTGGTCAGCCAGGCCGACACCGACATAGAGCTGCGGATGCGCGAGCGCATCGCCACTGCGTATCCGGCTGAGGCGTTTCTCGGCGAGGAGCTGGGCGGCGCCGTTTCGCCCGCCGCTGAAGCGCGCTGGATCGTCGACCCGATCGATGCGACTCACAACTTCGTGCGCGGGATCGGCGTGTTCGCCACACTCCTGGCTTTCGAGCGCGGCGGCAACGTGGAACTCGGCCTCGCCTCGGCCCCGGCGCTGGGACAGCGCTGGTTCGCGGCGCGCGGGGCCGGAGCATTCGTCCGTGGTATGCGCGGTGAGCACCCGATTCGCGTCTCAGCAATCAGCCGCCTGGAGGAGGCGCACGTGCTCTACGGGTCGCTCGGCGGCCTCGATGAAGACCGCGACGCGCGGTTGGGGGCGATCGCGCGCAGTGCGTGGCGCAACCGGGGCTTCGGCGATTTCTGGGGCCACGTCCTGGTTGCCCAAGGGTCGGCCGAAGTCATGGTCGAGTCGGACCTGAAGCCGTGGGATCTGGCGGCGCCGGGGATCATCCTCGCCGAGGCCGGCGGACGGCTGACTGACTTCACCGGACGATCAACGTGGTGGGGGCCCGAGGCGGTTTCGACCAACGGCCTGCTGCATGACCTCATCCTCGCTCGCCTGGCGGGCTGAGCTGGCGCTTGGCCCGCCAGTGCCGGTTCGTCAGCTCAGGCCATTCGCGGCGAGGGCCGCCTGCCGCGTCGTCCGGCGCCGCGCGCCTCATGGGGCACCTGGTCACGGGCGTGATACGAGGAGCGCACCAACGGAGGGCCTGAGTAGCTGGTGGGGTTGATGTCCTCAACGCGGACTGTTCCGGCTACTGTCCCGTTGCTCTTCCAGAGCTCTTCATCGAAGCCGTTGGTGCCGTCGTCAGCCGAAAACAACAGATTGCTGCCCACCTCGGTCAAGTAGCTCGGCGCCGAACCGGAATCGGGACTGATGTTCTTCACGCGTTCTGTTCCGACATTGTTCCCTTTGCTCTTTCAAAGCTCGCGGTCGCGGTAGACAGGTCCTAGGCGGTTCGGATCGTACGTCGATCGCGCACGTCCAGCTTGCGAGCCAGGTCGCGGACCCAGCGCGGCGGGGCATCAGTTTCCTTGTCGGGAAGGTAGGCGTTGCCGGTTTAGAACTGCTCGTACATCGGGATCAGCCTGTTCTATTGAGGATCGAGCGCGTCTTCTCGATGACATCCTGAATCTCAGCAGCGGGGAGCTCCGGAAAGGCACGGCTGATGATCCGGCTGGCGCCACTTGGGAGCTTCTCGTCGACCACGTCGCCTCGCACGATCTGCGAGTTCAGCGGGTCGCCTTCCCGATGGGGCGCCAGATGGACATGGAGGTGCGGAATGCCGCCACCGAACACGTAGAGCCACACGATCTCGGCGCCGGAAGCTTGCTTGAGAGCCGCCGACACGCGGGCCAGGACGATGCCGAACGTCTGTGCCTCCTCGCCGTCCAAGTCCGTGACGTGGGGAATGTGCCGTTTAGGCTCCAGGTAGGCGAACCCTGTCGTATAACCCGACGTGCTCATCGAGACACGCCACAGCCGGTCTTCCCAGACGTGAACCCGTTCCAGTTCTGGATCTGTCGCCGGTCCGAGACAGATCGCGCAGCCCGGCTCCTGTAGACGGGCCTCGTCAGGCATGTCCCGGCGGCCAGCTACCCATGACCTGCCGCAGCGACGCGAACTCCCCGACGTGGTAGCTGTTGTGGTTGCCGACAACGACCAGCTCGCGGAACACCGTGTGGCCCGGCGTGCCCTCGAGCACCGCGAAGAGGTCGATTGACGTGTCCGCCGCGATTGCTTCGAGCGCGCGCAGGTCGTCGCGGAATTGATCGACCGTATGTCGAAATCCCGCCTCGTCGGTCTCCTCGTCGGGGGCCGGCCAGTAGCCAACTGGCCAATGGGGCGAGACGTGCCCGGTCGGATCCTCGACGTAGCGCAGGATGTCCCACTGGGTGATCCGGATGTGCTCGATGATGTGCCACGGCGTGTAGGTGACGTTAGGCCCGCGCTGGTTCATCGCCCAGACGGGGAAGTCGGCGACTGCCTCGTCGAAGCCCATGTGGGCCTCAGCCCCGCGCAGCTGCTGGATCAGCAGTCGGCGCTGTACGTCCATGCCGGAGTGCCCTAGCTCAGGCCATTGGCGGCGAGGGCGGCCTGCTGGCTGTTGCGGCGGAGGCGCGCCTCTTCGGGCACCTGGTCGCGGGCGTGATACGAGGAGCGCACCAGCGGACCCGATTCGACGTGCTTGAAGCCGATCGCCAGCGCCTTTTCCTTCATCTCCACGAACTCCGCTGGGTGGTAGTAGCGCTCGAGGGGCAGGTGCTGCTCGGATGGACGCAGGTATTGGCCGATGGTCAGAATGTCGCAGTCGACCGAGCGGAGGTCGGTGAACGCCTGGCTCAGCTCGTCGCGCGTCTCGCCCAGGCCGACCATCAGGCTCGACTTGGTGTGCACGGTGCCGTCGCGACCGGAAATCTCGTGGCCGAGCTCCTTCGAGCGCTTCAGCACCTCCAGCGAACGCCCGTACCGGGCACGCTTGCGGACGGGCTTTTGGAGCCGCTCCACGGTCTCGAGGTTGTGGTTGAGGATGTCTGGGGCGGCCTCCATGACTGTCCGCAGGGGCTCATCGCTCCCGTTGAAGTCAGGGATCAGAACCTCAACGCCCATCCCTGGGCACTCGCGTCGGAGCGCGCGGATGGTCTCGGCAAAGATGTGCGCTCCACCGTCAGGCAGGTCGTCGCGCGCGACGCTGGTGACCACGACATGCTCGAGGCGCATTTCCCGAATCGCCTCGGCCACGCGGCGCGGTTCGTCCTCGTCGTTCCAGGTCGGCCGGCCGGTCTTCACGGCGCAGAAGCCGCAGGCGCGTGTGCAGACGTCGCCCAGAATCATGATCGTGGCGGTGCGCTGCTCCCAGCACTCGCCGATGTTCGGGCAGTGGGCTTCTTCGCAGACCGTATTGAGGGAGAGGCCGCGCAGAATGCCCTTCAGGTCGTGGTAGTTGTCGCCGCTCGGCAGGCGCGCCTTGATCCACTCGGGGTGACGGCGCAGCGCCGTCGAACCATCAGCAGCGGGTGCGTCGAATGAGCCACCACCCATGGCGATCGTGGACGGGACGTGCGGGCCGTGTGCGTCGGTGCCTGCCGGCTCGAACATCGGCAGTTGTCTACCCATGGCCCGAGTGTAGGCCGGGGACCGTGGATCTGCGTCAGCCACCGCCTGTCCCCCACGTTTCGTAGATGCCCTGCTCGAGCGAGCGCGGCCGAAAACCCAGCTCGGCGATCGCCTTGTCGTGCTTCGCCAAGTAGGTCACACCTTCTCCTGCGCTGATCAATTCGCCCAGGTTCTCCGGTTGCGGCAAGTGCGCGAGGCGGTTAATCGGCGCGAGTGCCCGCAGGAGCAGGGTGGAGATGCCCCAACGGGGCGGCTCGTGACCGCCGACGCGGGCGGCGATTGCGATGGCTTCTCGCATACGCACTCGCCGCCGAGCGAGTACGTTGGCGCCTGTCGGGCCTTCTCTACGGCTCTAACTATGGCATCGGCGAGATCGTCAACGTGGACCCAAGACAAGCCGCTTGACGGGAAGGCCACCGCCCCACCCAGATGGGTATGAAGCTCGGTTCGCTCCGGTACAGCTTGTTGTCCTCGAGCGTGAAATACAGCCAATCGCCAACCACGAGCGCTACTGATCCCGGGCTCGATTTAGCTTGTCGGCGGACTCGGGCTCAGGGCACGTAGCGCCACAGCTCTGTGCCGGCACCGTCCGCATTGGCAGCGAAGAAGATGCTGTCCCCCACGGCGACCACGCTGTGCATGTTCGCGTCGGGCGGGCCCACGCTATAGGTGCCGGCGGCGGTTCCGTCACTTCTCCACAACGTCAGCGTGGGCGCCGGAGTAAAGGAGGGAAAAGCCTGCTGCCCCGCTGGTCGGGCACCGAAATCATCGTCTGTGGCATAGCCTCCGAAGTAGATCGTCGAACCCACGATGGCGAATTCAGTGTCCGCCTGGACCTGCTTACCAATCTGGTGTGTGCCGGCGGGCGTCCCGTCGCTCAGCCAAGGCTCGCCGAAGGCGAAGAAGAAGAGCTCACCGTTGAACTCGTGCGAAGCCCCAACACCAGAGTTCGTGAAGTTGGCCACGAAATTCGTAGTCGCCGCTGTCCCGTCGCTCTTCCAGAGCTCCTCGCCTGAGTGGAAAAACACGCGGCTGCCCACGTCGACGAGCTCCCACGCGTTCATCTGGGCGATCCGCTTGGTGGTCGCCTGCGTCCCGTTGCTCCGCCATAGCTCGGTCTCGTTCACGATGAAAAACAGCCTCGACTCGGCGACAGTCAGCCAGTTGACTCCCTGCCCGGTAATCTTGTGGCCGGCGCCGTCGCGGAATGGCTTCGTGCCTGTCGCTGTTCCGTCCGTCCTGTAGAGCGTGTCGACCGGATTCACCGACCCAGCGGTAATCGTGAAAAGGAGCTTGTCACCGAACGGCGTGAGGGCACCCGGGTTTGAGCTTGTTGCGCCCGGCACGATGTCCTTGACTCTGGCGGTGCCGCCAGTCGTGCCATCGGTTCGCCACAGCTCGCGGCCCGTAGTGCCGTCGCTGGCCGAGAAGTACACGGAGCCGTTGAACGCGGTGAAATGGAATGGAGTGGAGTCGCCACCCGGGTTGATGTCCTTTACGAGTCGTGTGCCGATCCCGGTGCCGTCGCTGACCCACAACTCACGGCCGTTGACCCCGTCGTCAGCGCTGAAATAGAGCAAGCCGCCGATGGCGGCCAGGTTCCACGGCGATCCACCCCCCGTGCCTGGCCGGATGTCCTTGACTCGCCTTGTGCCGTCGAACGTGCCGTCACTGCGCCACAGCTCGCGGCCCTTCGCCCCGCCCTTTGCGTTGAAGTACAGCACGTCGTCCATGGCCGTCAGCTCGATCGGTGAGGAAGAGCCATTCGTGTCGATATCCCGGACGAGGTACGGCCCTGTCGCCGCCGCGGCGGTGCCTGGAATTAGGAGCGCCAGCACCAAAGCGGCGACGACCGGCGTCAGCTTGATCATTTCGAAACTCTCCCTACGTTTGCATTGAGGCAAGTACACGCCACCGCGCGCGGAAAGGAACCCGTGCTGGCACCCAGCTGGGTACTGGTCTCTCCGTACGTAATCCGCTCGAGCCGCGGAACGCGTTCTTCGTTGGCGATCGCAGCATTTGCACACAACTCTTGCTAGTCGCCTGGCCGGGCGCTTCAATCGGACGTTAAATCAAGCGACCGGGTAGGTGTGCCTAGGCAATAGTCTAGGCCCGGGCCGGCCCCGGGACCGCGGTCCAGATCAGGGCATGGGACCACATACATCCACAGCTCCCGGTCCTGACCCCGTCTCGCCACTCGACGCGAAGAGCAGCATGTCGCCGACATACAAGAGACCGCTCGGGTCGCTGTCACCGTCGTCGTTCGCGCCGACGATCCGTCCGTCAGCTCGAGCCCCGACCAGCCGGCGCCGCCAGTTATGACGACGCGCATCGACTACCAGATCGCGGTGTTCGA
>Ga0183260_10004181_pt1 | contig 11513 bp, 9 predicted proteins | sample AntDrymUQ4972206_2_FD_129768 | JGI IMG/M metagenome (GOLD analysis project Ga0183260, IMG submission 129768) | Polar desert sand microbial communities from Dry Valleys, Antarctica - metaG UQ497 (22.06) (version 2) (version 2) | ecosystem: Environmental > Terrestrial > Soil > Desert | place...
AGCCAAGTCGACATCACTTCGCCAGTCAATTGGACGTGTACTACAGCGGCGGGTTCGGAGAGATGGGTGCCATCCGAGTGCCGTCCGTAATTTCGGCGTACTGATTTTAGGAATCGACCCCGGCTCCGGCCGGGGTTTTTTGTGGATGGAAAAGCGCGCTTTGGTTGGCAACCTTGCAATGTGACGCGGTGCTCCCTTGCGGTGAATGTCCGGCGAGCTTCCCCGGCCAAGGCGTTGATTGCGCTGTTGGAGGCTGACGAATTGCGGTAGATTCGGACGGTGAAGGTCCACCGGATCCGGGCATGAATACCGCGGTCGCACCCAACGTCGTTGGATTGCCGGGCATCGCCCGCAGGCTGGTGCTGGAAGGAGCCCTGACGGAGGCCGGCGCTCGCAATGCGATCGAGTCGTCGACCAAACTCAAGCAGCCGCTTATCTCCACCCTGGCGCAGCAGGAAGGCCTGACTCCCACCCTGGTCGCGGGCGCCGCGTCGATCGAATTTGGCATGCCGTTGCTGGACGTGCGTGCCATCGACATCCGGCAGGCGCCGCTCAAGCTGGTCAACGAAGCCCTGATCCACCAGCACCGTGCGGTGCCGCTCTTCAAGCGCGGCAACCGTCTGTTCGTCGGGATCGCGGATCCCACCAACCTGCGCGCGCTGGACGAAATCAAGTTCCAGACCAACCTGACGGTCGAGCCGACCCTGGTAGCGGAAGATGCGCTGCGCAAGTTCATCGAGCAGGCGCTTGCCGGCGTCGATCAGCTGGACACCGGTGGCAGCGACGAGGAGGGGCTCGAGGCCCTCGACCTCAAGGTCGACGACGACGACACCATGGAGACGACGGCATCCGGCGTCGACGCCAGCGGCGACGACACACCGGTCGTCAAGTTCGTCAACAAGGTGCTGCTCGACGCAATTCGCCGCGGGGCCTCGGACATCCATTTCGAACCCTATGAAACAGTGTTCCGCGTACGCATGCGCCTCGACGGGATGCTGCGCCAGGCAACCACGGCGCCGGTCAAACTGACCCCGCGCATCTCCTCGCGCCTCAAGGTGATGTCGGGCCTCGATATCGCGGAGCGGCGCGTGCCACAGGACGGCCGCATCAAGCTCAACCTGTCCAAGACCAAGTCGATCGACTTCCGTGTCAGCACCTGCCCCACCTTGTTCGGGGAAAAGGTCGTGCTGCGCATCCTGGACGCCTCGGCGGCGAAGCTCGGCATCGACAAGCTCGGCTACGAGGAAGATCAGAAAAAACTGTTCCTCGACGCGATCGCCAAACCCTACGGCATGGTGTTGGTGACGGGTCCGACCGGCTCGGGCAAGACGGTCTCCCTGTACACCGGGCTCAACATCCTCAACACCGACGAGCGCAACATTTCGACCGTCGAAGATCCGGTGGAAATCCGCGTGGCGGGCATCAACCAGGTGCAGCAGAACGCCAAGCGCGGCATGACGTTTGCAGCGGCGCTGCGCGCCTTCCTGCGCCAGGACCCCGACGTCATCATGGTCGGCGAGATCCGCGACCTCGAAACCGCGGAGATCGCGATCAAGGCTGCGCAGACCGGCCACATGGTGCTGTCGACGCTGCACACCAACGACGCTCCGCAGACGATCGCGCGCCTGATGAACATGGGCATCGCCCCGTACAACATCACGTCATCGGTGACCCTGGTCATCGCACAGCGACTTGCGCGGCGTCTGCATGATTGCAAGAAGGCACTGCACCTGCCGCGCGAGGCGCTGCTGGCCGAGGGCTACACCGAACTGGAAGTCGACAACATCAAGCTGTTCGAAGCAGTCGGCTGCTCCAGCTGCAACGACGGCTACAAGGGGCGCGTCGGCATCTATCAGGTCATGCCGATGACCGACGAGATCGCCAAGATCATCCTGTCCGGCGGGGGCGCCATCGCGATCGCCGAAGCCTCGCTGCGGATGGGGATCCCGGACCTGCGCCGCTCCGCGCTCAAAAAGGCGAAGGATGGGATGACCAGCCTCGCTGAAATCAATCGCGTCACCAAGGACTAAGCCATGGCCACCGCTACCGCCTCCGCCACCGCAGCCCGTGCGGCCGCCGCCGCCAAGGGTCGGGCCGCCACGGGGGCCACGCGCGCCCAGGTCAGCCAGCTGCAGACCTTTACCTGGGTCGGCAAGGACAAGCGCGGCGTCACCATCAAGGGCGAGTCCGCCGGCAAGAACGTGAATCTCATCCGCGCCGAACTGCGCAAGATGGGAATCGTGCCTTCGAAGGTGGATCTCAAGAAGGAAGGCGGACTTTTCAAGAAGGCCGGCACGCGCATCACCGCGCGCGAAATCGCCATGTTCAGCCGCCAGCTCGCGACCATGATGCAGTCGGGCGTGCCGATGGTGCAGTCGTTCGACATCATCGCCGGCGGTCAGAAAAACGTGCGCATGCGCAAATTGTTGATCAACATAAAGACCGACATCGAGGGCGGCTCGAGCCTCTTCGAGGCGATCAGCAAACATCCGGTGCAGTTCGACGAGTTGTACCGCAACCTGGTGCAGGCCGGCGAAACGGCCGGTGTGCTCGACACCGTGCTCGACACGATCGCCACCTACAAGGAAAACATCGAGACCATCAAGGGCAAGATCAAGAAGGCGCTGTTCTATCCGGCGGCCGTGGTCGCCGTTGCCATCCTGGTCAGCGCGGTGCTGCTGATTTTCGTGGTGCCGCAGTTCGAGAACGTTTTCAAAAGCTTCGGCGCGGAGCTGCCGGCCTTCACGCAGCTCATCGTCAACGCTTCGCGCTTCGCGGTGAGTTACTGGTGGGCGATCCTGTTGATCACGGGGGGCAGCATCTTCGGCTTCATAACCTTGCTCAAGCGTTCGGACAAGTTCGCGCACGCCATGGAGCGCCTCCTGCTCAAGATGCCGGTGATCGGCCAGATCATGCACAACTCTGCCATAGCGCGCTTTGCCAGAACCCTTGCCGTCACTTTCCGCGCAGGCGTGCCGCTGGTCGAGGCGCTGGAGTCCGTGGCCGGCGCGACCGGCAGTGTGGTGTACGCCGCAGCCGTGCGTCGGATCCGCGACGACGTTTCGGTCGGCTACCAGCTCAACATGGCCATGAAGCAGGTGGATCTGTTCCCGAGCATGGTGGTGCAGATGGTCGCGATCGGCGAGGAATCCGGCGCACTCGACGCGATGCTCATCAAGGTGGCGCAGTTCTACGAGCAGGAGGTCAACAACGCCGTCGACGCGCTGTCGAGTCTGCTCGAGCCTTTCATCATGGTGATCCTGGGTGTGCTGGTGGGCGGCATGGTCATCGGCATGTACCTGCCGATCTTCAAGATCGCCGCGACGATCTGAGTCACGAGCGTGATGGAACTCGGGGCGTGGCTGGCATCCAGCCCCGCAGCGCTGATCGTCGTCTGCGCTTTGCTGGGCCTGCTGATCGGCAGTTTTCTCAACGTCGTGATCCTGCGCCTGCCCGCACGGCTTCAGCACGAATGGGAAGCGCAGAGCCGCGAGATCCTCGCGCTGGTTGCGCTCGGCGAAGGGACGGCGCATGCGCAGGTTCCACCGACTGAATCGGGCACCGAATCCCCGGACTCGAGCCGGGCGGCGCAGAATCGAGCCGCTGTCGCGGAAGCGCTCGAGCCGGTGGTTCCTCAAGCGCCGCCCGACATCGTTTTGGCAAGATCGCGCTGCCCACGATGCGGGCACAATCTCTCGCCCTGGGAGAACATCCCCCTCCTCAGCTTTTTGCTGCTGCGCGGCCGCTGTCGCGCCTGCCGCAACCCAATTTCGTGGCAATACCCGCTGGTCGAAGCGCTCACGGGCCTCGCGTTCGCGGTGTGCGCGTGGCGCTACGGGCTTACGCCGCAGCTTGCAATTGCGCTTGTTGCCAGCTCTGCACTTATCGCCTTGTCGGGCATCGACATGCGCACGCAGCTGCTGCCCGACCAAATCACGCTGCCCCTGCTCTGGTTTGCGCTGCTGGCGGCGGCGCTCGGCTGGACCATCGGACCGGTGCAGGCGATTTTTGGCGCGGCGCTCGGATACCTGAGTCTCTGGAGCGTGTACTGGGTTTTCAAGCTCCTGACCGGCAAGGAGGGTATGGGCTATGGGGACTTCAAGCTGCTCGCTGCGCTCGGTGCGCTGGTGGGAGTCAGGGGCATCCTGCCGATCGTGCTCATCGCCTCGTTCCTCGGCGCGATCATGGGCAGCATCCAGCTGGCGGTACAGGGCCGCGACCGCGCTACCCCGATACCGTTCGGACCGTACCTCGCAGCCGCCGGATTCATCCAGCTGGTGATGGGCAGCACCATCCTCGCCGCGTGGAACGCCTGGTTCGGGCTCGGGTGAGCGCAAGCGTCTTGCGGGTCGGACTCACGGGAGGCGTCGCTTCGGGCAAGAGCGCCGTCGCGACGAGGCTCGCCGCTCGCGGCGTTCCGGTACTCGATGCGGATGCAATCGCGCGCGAGCTGACCGAGCCTGGATCGCCGGTCCTGCCCGAAATCTTCGAAACCCTGGGCTCCCGGTTCCGCGCATCGGACGGCGCGCTCGATCGGCGCGCATTGCGCCAGTTCGTGTTCGACGTCCCCGAGGCTCGGCAGCGGCTCGAATCGATCCTGCATCCGCGTATTCGGATGCTGCTCGAAGCACGGGCGGCGGTGGCGCAGGGGCCTTATGTCGTGGTGGCGGTACCGTTGCTCACCGAAGTCGGTCGCTACACCTGGTTGGACATCGTGGTCGTTGTGGATGTGCCGCGAGAAATCCAGCTGGCGCGGCTGTTGGCGCGTGACGGCGTCGACGTGCAGCTGGCGGAACGAATGCTCAAGGCGCAGGCTACGCGGGAGCAGCGACTTGCCATCGCCGATTTCGTCGTCGTCAACGACGGCTCACTCGCAGACCTCGACATCGAAGTGGATGCGCTGCACGCCCGGTTGCTTTCGCAAGCTGCGCGGAAAGCTCAGACGCCGCGGATGCCGGCGACGCCAAACGCGCCGAGCGCCTGAACATGCTCGAGATCGCTCGTGCCGACGCCGCCGAGCGCAAACACCGGTAACGGGCAATCGCGCACCAGCGTCGCGAATTTCGCGTCACCAAGTGCCTCGGCATCCGGATGGGTCGGTGTCGCGCGCAGCGGGGACAAGACGGCGTAGTCGAGGCCAACCTGCGCCGCGTGCGCAAGTTCCTCGGCATCGTGGCAGGAAGCTCCCGCGAGCAGGTCGGGGTGGTCCGGTCTTGCTCCACATTGGCGCAGGGCTCGCGCCGACAGATGCACGCCATGCGCACCGAGCGCGACCGCGTCCTCCACGCAGCCGTTCAACACCCAGCGCGCGCCGCGCGTACGACAGCCGGCTGCAAGCAAGCCAGCCGCACGGTAAAGGAGCTCGCGATCGACGTTCGGCAGCCGAAGTTGCACGAGGCGCACGCCCGCGCGCAAGCGTGCCTCGACAGCCGCGAGCCATCCGACCCAACCGCCATGCGGGTCGAGCTCCGGCGTGATCCACATCACTTCATCGAGTTGCAGAGCCGAGCAGAGCGGCCCATCGGCGGGTGGCATTCGCAGCGCGCGCAAGCCGTCGAGGGCAACCCAGCGCAGCGCCTGGCCCAGAAGCCCTTGCGGCGTGCCATTGCGAACGGCAACGCGCCAACCATCGAGCAGGAGCAATCGATTCGGCTCGCGCCAGTGCACGCAGTGCACGCGCCGCGAGGGAGCGGCGTCGATGCCGAGTTCTTCGCGCAATTCGCGGCGCAAGGCCACGCGGGCATGCTCACCGCTTTCCACTTTGCCCCCGGGAAACTCCCAGAGACCCGGATGCTCTCCATCCTCCGCACGCTGGCTCAGCAATACGCGCCCGCGATCATCTTCGATGATGCCCGCGACGACGTGAAGTCCAGGCACGTTGGACGAGCCCGCCACGAGGCGAGTCACGCTCCCGCTCCCTCTCCCGGAGGGAGAAGGAATGGCATCACGCAATCTGGCCGTGGCAGTTCTTGAATTTCTTGCCGGAGCCGCAGGGGCAAGGCTCGTTGCGGCCGACCTTGGGACCGCCGCGCACGACCGGCACGCCGCCAGCGGCCCGGGCCTCCCCGGCGCGCACGTCGAGCGACTCGTCGAGCACGCCGTAGTCGCCGGGTGACTCGTGCTGGAACTGCATGTTGCGCTGCTGCTGCGCGAGCGCGCGTTGCTGCTCTTCTTCCAGGACGCGGACTTCGTCCTCGGTCTGGAAATGCACTCGCGCCAGCATCTTGATGAACTCGGCCTTGAAGCGCTCGATCATCGAGGCGAACATCTCGAACGATTCGCGCTTGTATTCCTGTTCGGGCTTCTTCTGCGCGTAGCCACGCAGGTGAATGCCCTGCCGCAGGTAATCCATGCTCGCCAGGTGGTCCTTCCATTGCTGGTCCAGGACCCGAAGCATCAACACGCGCTCGGCCGCACGCATGAGTTCGGCGCCGTAGCGCGCTTCCTTTTCGGCAAAGTGCTTGTCCAGCGCGGCGGTGGAACCTTCGCGCAGTGCGCGCCAATCGGGCTCGGCGCTCTCCGAAAGATATCGATCCGGTTCGACCGCGACACCGAAGTCGGACTCGAACGCGCGCTTGAGTCCCTCGATGTCCCACTGTTCGTCCACGCTTTCGGCAGGCACGTAGGCAGTGATCAAACCTTCCGCCGCATCGCGCCGGATGTCGGCGACGGTCTCGGCCACGTCCTGGGCTTCGAGCAATTCGTCGCGTTGCTGGTAGATCACCTTGCGCTGGTCGTTGGCAACGTTGTCGAACTCGAGGAGATGTTTGCGGATATCGAAGTTGTGCGCCTCGACCTTGCGCTGCGCGTTTTCGATCTGCTTGCTGATCGAACGGTGCTCGAGCGCGTCGTCCTCCTGCATGCCGAAGATCTTCATCCACTTGCCGACCCAGTCGCCGGCGAAGATGCGCATGAGATTGTCTTCGAGCGAGATAAAGAAACGGCTCGAACCCGCGTCGCCCTGGCGGCCCGAGCGGCCGCGCAGCTGGTTGTCGATGCGTCGCGACTCGTGGCGCTCGGTACCGACGATGTGCAGGCCGCCTGCCTTGAGCACCTCTTCGTGGCGAAGTTTCCACGCGGACCGAACCGCGGCGATCTCGCTCGCCGCGGGCGACTCGCCCAGCGTCGCGATCTCCACCTCGGGATTGCCGCCCAGCACGATGTCGGTGCCGCGACCCGCCATGTTGGTGGCGATCGTGACCGCTCCGGGCCGGCCCGCTTGCGCGACGATGTGCGCTTCGCGCTCGTGCTGCTTGGCGTTGAGCACTTCGTGTGGAACCTGCTCCTTGGTCAGGAGCTCGGCGATGTACTCGGACACCTCGATCGAGGTCGTGCCGACCAGCACCGGCTGCTTGCGCTCGTAGCAGTCCTTGATGTCGTCGAGGATGGCCTTGTACTTGGAATCCTTCTTGAGGAACACGAGGTCCGGATGATCCTTGCGCACCATCGGCCGGTTGGTGGGGATCACCGCCACCTCGAGTCCATAGATCGTCTGGAACTCGTAGGCTTCGGTGTCCGCGGTGCCGGTCATGCCCGCGAGCTTCTTGTACAGCCGGAAATAGTTCTGGAAAGTGATCGACGCGAGCGTCTGGTTCTCGCGTTGGATCGGCACGCTTTCCTTGGCTTCGACGGCCTGGTGCAGGCCATCGGACCAGCGTCGACCCTGCAGGGTGCGACCGGTGAACTCGTCGACGATGATCACTTCGCCGTCGCGCACGATGTAATCGACGTCGCGCTGGTAGAGGTGATGCGCGCGCAGCGCGGCGTTGAGGTGATGCACGGCCGCGAGATTGTCGGAATCGTAGAGGCTGGCTTCCGCGCCGACGATCCCCGCCGCGCGCAGCAGCGACTCGGCGTGCTCCATGCCGGCCTCCGAAAGATGCACCTGCTTCTGTTTCTCGTCGACCCAGAAGTCGCCCTCGCCTTCCTCGCTGGTCTGTTTGGCCAGGTCGGGCACGATGCGATTGACGCGCACATAGAGCTGCGGAGACTCGTCGCTCGGGCCGGAGATGATGAGCGGCGTGCGCGCCTCGTCGATCAGGATCGAGTCGACTTCGTCGACGATCGCGTAGTTCTGGCCGCGCTGGAACCGTTCCTCGATCGCCATCGCCATGTTGTCGCGCAGGTAATCGAACCCGAACTCGTTGTTGGTGCCGTAGGTGATGTCCGCAGCGTAGGCAGCGCGCTTGTCGTCTGGGCGCATGCCCGGCACGACGACACCGACGCTCATGCCGAGGAAGCTGTAGAGCTTGCCCATCCACGCGGCGTCGCGGCGCGCGAGGTAATCGTTGACCGTGACGAGGTGCACGCCCTTTTCGGTCAGCGCATTGAGATAGATCGGCAGGGTCGCGACCAGCGTCTTGCCTTCACCCGTGCGCATCTCGGCAATCTTGCCGTCGTGCAGGACCATGCCGCCGATGAGCTGCACGTCGTAGTGCCGCATCCCGAGCGAGCGACGCGAGGCTTCGCGCACGACGGCGAAGGCCTCTGGCAGCAGCGAGTCGAGGGTCTGGCCGTCCGCGAGGCGCTGCCTGAATTCGGCGGTCTTGGCCTTGAGGCCCGCGTCGTCAAGCGCGGCCAGCCCGGGTTCGAATGCGTTGATCTGCGCGACGCTGCGCTGATACTGCTTGAGCAGTCGCTCATTGCGGCTGCCGAAAAGGCTGGTCAGGAATTTGTCGAGCATGGATTCACTTGGATCGAAGCAGGGGCCTGCGCAGAGGCAAGGCGGTCGTTCGGCGGGCCCGCCGAACGCACGAAACAAAAAGCGTGGGGCCGCAGCCGCCACGCTTCAAGTCCGGAAGTTTACCTCGGCTGGGTCCGATCGGCTTGCCGGGGCGTTCTCGTAGGTCAGGTCGCGTTTGCGACCTGACGATCGTTGGCCCATGGCGTCAGGTCGGCGAGCCGACCTGACCTACGGTGTCCGCAAGAACCGGGGTGTTCCTGTAGGTCAGGTCGCGTCTGCGACCTGACGATCGGGCTCGCATCCTGCTTCAGCGCATCGCCTGCAGGAACTGGCGCGGATTGAGCGTGCGCCCGTCGCGCCACACTTCGAGATGCAGATGGGTGCCGGTGGACCGCCCGGTCGAGCCCATTTCTGCAATGACTTCACCGGCCCGCACGGCCTCGCCCACGGCTACGCGAAGACGCCGATTGTGGCCATACCGCGTCTCGTACCCGTTGCCATGATCGATCTCGACAACGATGCCGTATCCCGGACGCGTGCCGGCATACGTCACCAGCCCACCGGCGACGGCGAGGATCTCGTCGCCCGAGTCGCCGCTGAAGTCAATGCCGGGATGGAAATCATGGCCACCGGTGAAAGGATCAATACGCGACCCGTAGGAGGAAGAAACGTAACCCGAACGGACAGGGCTGCCCGAAGGCATCAGGCTCGAATCGAGCTGCCGATCGAGCAACATCGATTCAAGGAGGTCAAGCTGACTCGCCTGACTGGCAAGCAAGTCGTCGAGGCGATTCACGGCGAGCTTGATGTCGGGAGCTGGAGTGGGAGGCGCGATCGCCGCGACGCTCGGGCCGCCGACGCCGGGCTTGCGATCGAAGTTGAACTCGCCGTCGTCGAGCTTGCCGAGCTTGGCGATGCGCTCGCCGAGGGCATTGAGCCGAGCGGCTTCCGCCTGGAGTTCACCGACGCGCAGCGCCAGCGCATCCGTGTTGCGATGCATGTCCTGCTGCATGCGGCCCACTTCGGCGCGCTGCGCCGACAAGTCATTCCGCGCCGCGGTCAGCTGCGCCTTTACCAGGCTCGGACCGCCAAACACGGTGCCCGCCACGAGGCCGCCACCGAACAGGGTCAGCAGGAGAGCGCACACGATACCGCCAGCCCGGAGCATCGACCGACGGTCGTCGAGCCGCACGACTCTCGGCGATGAAAAGGGTTTGGCCACGATTATGATGTTCATGCGTCAGAAGTTCGCCCATAAAGAGATTGACAATGCCTCGCCCGCCCCGTCACCGCGCTGTGGTCACCGCCAGCATTGCCGCACAAGCTGGTCTGGCGCCGTTGCGCGGCGATGTTCTGGCTCGCCTTGCGGACAACCGCAGACTCGCCGAGGCGTTGCAGGATGCGCTGCCTGTTGCGCTCGCCGGACAGATCCGGTTCGCGACGACCAAACACCGCACGCTCGTATTCCTTGCCGACACGCCGGCTGCTGCTTCGCGCCTGCGTCTGCTGCAGGCCGAAGTGCTGGCCCGAGCCCGGCAGATTGCCGCGCTCGATGCCACCGCCATTTCGGTGAAAGTGGTGCCGCGTGAGGCGATCGAGGCGATCGCGCACCCCCACGTGAAGCCGCTTTCGGATGAAGCCCGCCGCCACCTCGCGAACGCGGCGGCAACAATGCAGGACCCGGATCTCCGGATGCTGCTGGAACGACTGGCCGGCCTGGCCCCAAACCCTGTTCCCTCGGCGGAATCTCCGCCGTAGCCGCCTTCCAAAGCGGCCGTGTCAATCAAGAATCAAGAATTCTCTGGACTACACCGCGTGCGCTGGATGCGCGTAGGAGATCGGCGCGCGCTCGGCGTCGGGGAACGTCACCTCTTCCCACGCGGTGCGATCGGCGATCAGCGTCCTGAGCAACTGGTTGTTGAGCTGGTGGCCCGACTTGTAACCATAAAACGCGCCGATGAGGCTGTGCCCGAGCAGGTACAGGTCGCCGATCGCGTCGAGAATCTTGTGTTTGACGAACTCGTCTTCGTAACGCAGCCCGTCTTCATTGAGTACCCGGTAGTCGTCGAGCACGATCGCGTTATCCATGCTGCCGCCCATCACGAGGTTGCGTTCGCGCAGGGCCTCGATGTCGCGCATGAATCCGAACGTGCGCGCGCGGCTCACTTCCTTGACGAACGAAGTGGTGGAGAAGTCGATTTCCGCCACGGAAGTCTTGCGGGTGAATACCGGATGGTCGAAGTCGATGGAGAACCCGACCTTGAAACCGTCGAAGGGCTCGAACTGAGCCCACCGGCCATCGTCCTCGACGCGGATCTTCTTGCGGATGCGAATGAATTTCTTGGCCGCGTCCTGTTCGACGATCCCGGCCGACTGCAGCAGGAAGACGAAGGGTCCCGCCGAACCGTCCATGATGGGGACTTCGCCCGCAGACAAGTCGACGTACGCGTTGTCGATCCCGAGGCCGGCCATCGCCGAGAGAAGGTGCTCCACGGTGGCGACGCGCACCGTGCCGTTCACCAAGGCGGTGGACATGCTGGTGTCGCCGACGTTTTCAGCGCGGGCCCGTAGCTCCACAGGCTGCGGCAGATCCACGCGACGGAAAATGATGCCGGCGTCGATCGCGGCGGGGCGCAAGGTCATGTAGACCTTGTCGCCGGTATGGATGCCGACCCCTGTTGCCCGAATCGTGTTCTTGAGCGTTCGCTGCCTGATCATGCTGGGTTAAGTGTGCGCTCGGCGCCCTTCGATGCCGAACGGTAACATACCCTTGACGTCACGCAAACATTTGAACACGGAAATCGCCACAATTTGTTGCTTTCCCGCAACA
>Ga0183260_10004183_pt1 | contig 11512 bp, 10 predicted proteins | sample AntDrymUQ4972206_2_FD_129768 | JGI IMG/M metagenome (GOLD analysis project Ga0183260, IMG submission 129768) | Polar desert sand microbial communities from Dry Valleys, Antarctica - metaG UQ497 (22.06) (version 2) (version 2) | ecosystem: Environmental > Terrestrial > Soil > Desert | place...
CACCCAGCCTTCCAGTTCCTCACGATCACCAGCACGCAACACCAACGCCGGGGCAGGTCGATTCGCCATGCCTCATCATTTCAGATTCCAAAGCGTTCAACTATTTACGACACGCGCCACTAGTCACTTCGGGCTACCCGGCGTCTAGCCGACGGAAGGGCCGGTCGGGTTGATGCTCGACAACAGCCCGATCCGCATCGCCGTGACCAGCGCCTGCGCCCGGTTCGCGGCGCCCAACTTCTGGTAGATCCGGGCGACGTGCGACTTCACCGTCGACTCCGACAAGTGGAGCCGCGGCGCGATCTCTGCGGCGCTCAGACCGTCGGCCAACAGCAGCAGCACGTCATGCTCGCGCTCCGAGAGCCGCGCAGTGGGTCCCGACGTACGTCGCACCATCGCCTGAGTCAGCCCGGCACAGAGGAAGGAGCGTGGCGAAACCGCTGCGTGACGGGCGGCCTTGACGACCTCCGTCGACGGGGCGTCCTTGCCGACGAACGCCGAGGCGCCGGCCTCCATGGCCGCGAAGATCTGATCGTCGCCGGCGTGCATGGTCAACACCACCAGACCGACCTTGTCGGATTCGCGACGGACCCGACGCACGATGTCGAGACCGGTGCCATCGGGGAGCTGCAGGTCTGTGACGATCACATCGGGAAGCTGCTCGCCGAGCATCGCGAAGGCCTCGGTCACGCTCTCGGCGGCGCCGAGCACCTCCATGTCGTGCTGGGCTGAAAAGATGCCGGTGAGGCCGTCGCGGATCAGTTCGTGGTCGTCCACGAGCAGCACGGTGGTCACGCGGATACCTTGGCAGAGCCCGCCTCGCCGGTGCTGGAGGTGGTCGCGGGTCTTGACGGCACCCGGACCGTCACCACGGTGCCATGCGGCTCGGCCGGTCCGACCGTGAGATCGGCGTCGATCAGCCCGGCACGCTCACGCATGATGGCAAGGCCGTAGGAGTCCGCACGTCCGGTGCCCATCCCGTCACCGTCATCACGCACCGATATCTCGGCAGCCGGCGCGCTCACCCGGCACGTCACGTCGATCGCGCTGGCTCCGGAGTGCCTGACCGCGTTGGTCATCGCCTCTTGCGTCATCCGCAGCAGCTCCGCCTCGATCTCCGGGCGCAGCCGGGCCGTTCGTTCGTTGACGGTCACCCGGATCGGGATTCCGGAGCTCTCGCTCAGGTGCCGGGCCAGACCGCTGACGGCGGCACCGAGGCTCTCGCTGGCCTGAACATCGGTCCGGAGCGTCTGCACCGACAGCCGAACCTGGGCGACCACGGCGGTGATCCTCTCGCGCAGGCGGCGTAGTGACTCCGCCTGCTCCGGGGAGGCTGGGGCCACGGCGAGCGCGTCCACGAGGTAGCCGAGCGAGGCGATGTCCTGGGCCACTCCGTCGTGCATCTCCCGGGCGAGCCTTCGGCGCTCGTCGGCCGTGGCGGCGTCGCGGAGGCGCGTGAACAACATCGCGGTGTCGAGGTGGACCGCAAGTGTGGACAGCGCTGGTCCCAGGCCGTCGAGTCGCTGCCGCAGCGCCCCGCCGACGGCCGTTCCCACCGGCAGCACACCGGAGACCACGGCGACGGGACCGGCGTTGGTACGAAGCGGCAGCGCGAACGCCTGGGGGTCGAACTCGAGCCGCTGGGAACCCCACGCTCGCGCCGCGAGGGGCTCGAGCGGCGACTGGTCGACGCTCGCGGAGTTCGACCCGGCCACCAGCGGAGTGAGGTGGTCGTCGCGCTGGACGTGGACGGCGACCGCGACCACGGGCAGCTCATTGCGGACCGCGACCGCGATCCGGGTGCCGAGCGAGATCGGGTCGAGGCCCGACCCGAGGTTGCCGGAGATGGCCAGCAGCTCTCGGATCAACTTCTGGGCGTCGAGGTAGGGGGTGAGGGGGTCGGCGGTGAGTCGCAGCTCCTCCGAGCGAAGGTAGCTGGCGATCAGTCCCAGCCCGACGCCGGTGAGCACCCACATGATGGCGTCGGTGGCCTCGCTCGAGGTCAGGTTGCCGACGATCACCCAGTGCACAGCCAGCAGGGTTGACAGCTCGGCCGAGATGGCCAGCGCCACCCCTCGAACGCCACCACGCAGGCCCGCGGTGAAGGCCGGAACGGCGAGGGCGCCCAGGACGGTGGGGCTGTCGGCGACACCACGGGCGGCGACGGCGCCCACCAGAAACGCCTCGAGGACCGGGAACAACAACCACGGGGGCAAGAGCCGGTCGGCCAGCGTCGAGAGGCACCAGATCGCGGCCAAAGCCAGCACGCCGACGGCCAGCCCCGCCTCGGCGAGGAGTATGACCGGGACCGCCAGGATCACCAGGGCCAGGACACGTGCCCCGAGGGCCAGCCGGGGGTGGTGAAGGCCGCGACCGGCCACCGGCATCAGCTGAAGCTGTCCATGATGCTGATCACCGCTGGACCCATCACTGCGATGAAGAGGCAGGGCAGGATGGTGAAGATCAGCGGGACCGTGATCTTGACGGGGACCTGCTGTGCCTTCTCCTCGGCGCGTTGGCGCCGCTTGACCCGGATCTCGCTCGACTGCACGCGCAATACCGACGCGATCGGGATGCCGAACGCATCGGCCTGGACCATGGCGCTGACGAAGGTTCTGAGCTCCGGCACGGTCGTCCGGTCAGCCATCCCCCGCAGCGCGTCGGACCTGCTCCGGCCGATCTGCATCTCGCGCAACGCCCGGGCGAACTCGTCGGACAGCGGGCCCTCGGTGTTGTGGGCCACCTGCTGGATGGCGGCATCGAACCCCAGGCCGCTCTCGACGCTGATCGTCATCAGGTCGATCGCGTCCGGTAGCTCACGCTGCATCTTCGCCGCCCGGTCGTACGCCGTCTGGTAGAGGTAGAGATTGGGGGAGAAGAAGCCGACGACAGCGCCCGCGCCGATGCCGAGGATCCGGATCGAGGAGCCAGCCCCCAGCAACTGTGTGATCAGGACCGCGGCGATCGTCCCGACGACGGCGCCCAAGACCTTGAAAGCGATGACCCGGTCGACGGTCCACTTGGGAGGATTGCCCGCCAAATCCAGCTTCGTGCGGATCCGCGTGGTGGCGTCGACGCCGGTGAACCGCTTGCCGACGGCCAGGGCCCGTCCCTGCAGCGGCCCCAGGACGCGATCCGCGAAGGGTCGGTTGAACTCCTGGGTCAGTTCCGAGGGCGCGGTTGACATCGCTTCCAGCACGGCCAGTGAGCGGTGCATGCCCTGCGGCTCCGGCGTGCCAACCGCCATCGCGACCATCCCGATCGCGCCGAGCACGGGCATGATCCCCATGATGAAGAGCAGGAGCATCTCAGACCTCCACCTTGACCAGCCGGGACATCCAGAAGATGCCGACGCTCAGCAGCGTGGCAGCGCCGGCCAGCATCAGCCAGCCGAGGGGTTCGGTGAACATCGGCATCACGTACTCGCGCTTGGTGAGCAGCAGGTAAACCACGAACAACGGTGGCAGGCCACCAAGTACCCACGCCGAGAGCTTGCCCTCAGCGGCGAGCGCGGCCACCTGGCGGCGCATGTATTCGCGCTCACGCATGGTCGCCGCGACCGTGTCCAGCAGCTCAGCGAGGTTGCCGCCGACCTGGCGCTGGATCCGGATCGCCATGACCACCCACGCGAAGTCCTTGCTGTCGAACCGGGCGGACACGCCCTCCAGGGCGTCGTCGAGGCTGATGCCCAGCCGGGTCTCGGTGATGACCCGCCGGAACTCACTGGCGATCGGCTCCTGGCCCTCGCGGACGATGGTGTCGATCGACTGGGCCAGCGACAGACCGGCGGACAGCGATCCGGAGATCAGCTGAAGTGTCTCAGGCAGTGAACGCTCGAAAGCCTTGCGACGGCGTGAGCGTTTGAACCCGAGATACTTCCAGGGACCAGCGGCGCCGACTAACAGGAAGATGATCCCGACCACGAGGCTGCCGCCGCCGAGCAACAGCCCCACCAGTCCAGTGAGCACGAAGACCGCGGCGTGCACCAGCAGCCACTCGGCCGGCTTGAACGGGTTGCCCGCACCATCCAGCCGCTCCGAGATCCTGGTCTCCAGCGACGTGTTCGCGCTCAGCACGCGCTCTGCCGCGTCGGTTGCCTGGACGAGGGCCGGGTCGGATGCGGAGTCATGGGCAGAAGTGACCCCGGTGACGCGCTCGGTGTAGGCCGTGGCGAGCTCGGCACCCGTGAGTGGCTTGGTTTTGCGCGGGGTCAGCATCAGCAGCACGACCAGGACTCCGAAGCCGAGGGTGCCCAGGCCGGCGTAGAACCAGGTGGAGTCGAGCACCATCGGGTCGGTCGAGGGGAGGACCGCAGGTGCCTCCTCAGGAGGAGCGGTGCCGAGCGGGGTGAACGCCTCGGCCGACAGGTCCCCGAGGTCCGAGCCCAGTGTGACGGAGACGGTGGCCTCCTCGGCGGTGACGGAGGTGGGCACCTGGGCGGTGACCAGCACCTGCCGGGCCAAAATGTCGGCCTCGGCATTGAAGGCGCGGCTCAGAGCTCCGGAGTCGGCGCTGATGACCCGGCCACTTCCTGCGTCAGCCAGCTCTTCGAGCGCTGCGAGGGCACGGGGTTGATCCTGTTCGAGGGACACCACGTTCACCAGCACATCGCTGTCGGCGACCGTTGCCGTCACATCCTCGAGCGCGGTGTCGCCGGTGTCGACACCGTCGGAGAGCACCAGCAGTTGGCGCTGCCCCTCGGTGGCGGCCAGGTCGATGCCAGCCCGGACACCGTCGTAGAGGCGTGTCTGCTGGTCCAGGTCGAGATCGGTGACCTCTGCGCGGGCCTCCTTGCGGTCCAGGGTCGGGAGGAGGGCGGCGCTGACGGCGCCGTCGAAGGTCACCACCCCGACGTAGACGTCCTCGGGGACGGTGTCGAGGAAGGTCTTGGCCGCGGTCTGGGCCGCGGCGATGCGAGAGCCGCGCATCGAATTGCTGGTGTCGATCACGAGAACCGCCGTGCGACGCACGGCCGTGGTGTCGTCGGCAGGCACAGCGGTGGCAGTGGTGGCGGCGCCATCGATGGTCACGACGACCTCATCGGTGTCGACCGTGGCATCGGGGGGCACAGAGACGAGGATCTGCAGCCCGTCGTCGGTGCGCTCGACGTAGGAGATCCTGGTGCCCTCGAGGGCGGCGTGGGCGGGGGTGCCGAAGGCGAGCACGGTCGCGCCGAGCAGGATCGCGGCGAGCCCGCACCTCATCAGGCCCTCGCCGGTGCGAAGGTGAGCGGGTCGATGTGGACGTTCGCCTGCGCCATCTTTTCCAGGAACTTCGGCCGCAGCCCGGTGCTCTGCAGCCTGCCGCGCGACTTGCCGTCGGCGTCGAAGCCGGCGTTGTGGTCGAAGGCGAAGATGTCCTGCAGGGTGATGATGTCGCCCTCCATCCGCTCCACCTCGGTGAGGTGGGTGATGCGACGGGTGCCGTCCTTGAGCCGGGTCTGGTGGACGATCAGGTCGACCGCGGAGGCGACCTGCTCGCGGATCGCGCGTATCGGCAGGTCCATGCCTGCCATCAGCACCATCGTCTCCATGCGGGCCAGCGTGTCACGGGGACCGTTGGAGTGCAGGGTGCAGATGGAGCCGTCGTGACCGGTGTTCATGGCCTGCAGCATGTCGAGGGCCGAGGCGTCGCGGACCTCACCGACGATGATCCGATCGGGGCGCATGCGAAGACTGTTCTTCACCAGGTCACGGATGGTGACCTCGCCCTTGCCCTCGATGTTCGAGGGGCGGGACTCCAGGCGGACGACGTGCTCCTGCTTGAGCTGGAGCTCGGCTGCGTCCTCGATCGTGACGATCCGTTCGTCGTCGGGGATGAAGGACGACAGCACGTTGAGCGTGGTGGTCTTGCCGGCGCCGGTACCGCCGGAGACGATGACGTTGAGTCGGCCCTTGACGCAGGCATCGAGGAAGTCGGCGGTGGCGTCGCTGAGCGAGCCGAACCGGATCAGGTCCTGCACGGTCAGCGGATCGGTGGAGAACTTACGGATGGTCAGCGATGAGCCGTCCACCGCGAGTGGCGGGATGACGGCGTTGACACGGCTGCCGTCGGGGAGTCGGGCGTCCACCATGGGGCTCGACTCGTCCACGCGTCGGCCGATGCGCGATACGATCTTGTCGATGGTGCGACGCAGGTGCGCCTCGTTGGTGAAGTGGGCATGGACTGGGGTCAACCGCCCCGAACGCTCCACATAGATCGAGTCGGGCCCGTTGACCATGACCTCCGAGACGTCGGAGTCCCGCAGGAACGGCTCGATCGGGCCGTAGCCCAGGATGTCGTCGCTGATCTCCTGGGTGACCTGGATCCGGTCGCTGTTGCTGAGTGGTCGGTCCTGGCGTGACAGCACGTCGGACAGCACGACCCGGACCTGTCGGTCCAGCTCATCGACGTCCATCTCGCCGCCGTAGAGCTTCGGTCCCAGCTGTTTGAGCAGCTCGGCGTGCACCGTCTGCTTGAGCTCGTCCATCCGCTCCTGCTGCGTGGAGGCCTTCGCCAGCCGCGGGTCAGCGCGGGCATCGGACAGCGGCGTCGGCGCGCCCGCGTGCTTCGCTGAGTACGCCGGGACCACCGGCTGCACGATCGGTTCGATGTCGGGGTCGGCGAGGGGCTCACCCATGGTGGGGTCGCTGGCCTCGTCGGGACCGAGGGGGGTGTCGTCGTCGGTCGCCCGGCGGGCGGCTGAGAGGCGGTCACCGAGACTGCTCATGGCTCACTTCTTTCTCCGGAACATCCGGCCCGACTTCTCCGGCTCCGAGGGGCGCGGGTTCTTCGGGGTGGGGGCGACCGGCTGGCCCGTGAGTCGGGTGGAGAACTCGCGCAGCGAGGTGCTGAACGGGTGGTCCGGGTTCTGGCTCATGATGGGATGGCCGGCGTTGGTGGCGGCGGCGATGTCCATGGAGGTCTCGGCCATGCTCGCCACGGGCATGCCGAGGATCGACTCCACCCGGTCCGCGCCGAGCCCGACGTTGTCGTCGGCCCGGTTGAGCAGCAGATGACGGTGGTCGCGGGCGATGTCGAGCATCTCCAGTGTCTCGAGTGCGACCTTGACGTTCTTCAGCGTGGGGACGTCGAGCGTGGCCACGATCACGCACTCGTCGGTTTCGTCGAGGGCAGTCAGGGTCTGCTCGTCGAACGCAGGGGCGGTGTCGACCACGATGTAGTCGAACGACTCGCGCAGCGCCTTGAGGATGCGCGAGACCAGCATCGGGGTGACCCGCTCCCGGACGTCGGGGTGGTTGGGCGCGGCGAGCACCATCACCGAGTCGGCGTGACGGGTCAGCAGTGACTCAAGCAAGGGCGCGTCGATGGCGTCCTCGGAGCCGATGGCGTGCTCGATGGTGTGGCTCGGGAAGAGCTGCAGGGTGATCGCCACGTCGCCGAAGGCAAGATCGAGGTCGACCAGGCACACCTTGCGGGCTCCGCGGTCAGCCAACGCGAGGGCCAGGTTGACCGAGCACGTGGTCTTGCCCACGCCCCCCTTGGGCGAGAACACAGTGACGATCCGGCCCTGGTACATCGCACCGCCGGGCCCCCGGAGCGCGACGTAGAGCTGGTAGGCACGGTCGACAGCGGCCCGGATGGTGTCGGAGTCGGAGAGGGGGACCACGTCGCGGACGCCCGTGTGCATCGCCTCGCGCATCGTCTGGGCGTCGACCTCGTCACGTACCAGCACGACGCTGGTCGACGGCCGGGTCAACCGCATGCCCTCAGCCAGACCGAGGGCATCCGTGAGGTCCACGTGGGGACCGAGCACGACGACGTACTCCTCCGGCCGGTTCTCCAGCCAGGCATGCAGCCGATTGAACTGCTCGATGGAGTGGGCGCCGGCCGGCACCGTCTTGAGGAGCGCCTCGACGGTGTCGGTGTCGGGATCGACGACGATCGGCATGTCAGTTCACCGGAAGAGGTCGTCGGCGCCGGTGCCAGGCCCCGGATCGACGTTGCTGTCGTCGTTGAGCACCGCGAATGCCAGCTCTCCTGCCGTCTGGCTGAACAGCACCTTCTCGGCGTCCGGCTGGTCCAGCGCGAGCGTCATCAGTGTGCTGGGCAGTTGCTCGACGGTCTGGGTGCCCTCCGGAGTGGTGGTGGTGGTCTGAGTGGTGGTGGTGGACCCGACCGCGATCACCTGAACCTCGTCGAGGAGCAGCCGGGTGAAGGGCTGCCCGTCCGGGGAGATGCCATTGAGAAAGATCGCTACGTTGCTGCCGGGATTGATGAAGCCGGCCACGCGGGCGGTGTCGGTCAGGCTGACCGAGATAGCGATCATCCCTCGCGGGATGGTCAGCGCTGATGCGACGCTCGTCACCTCGGCACCGAACTTCTCGGACACGATCTACTCCCCGGGCAGTATGGGGACCGTGGCGACACTTCCGCTGAGGCTCTCGACCGAAGTCTGGACGTTGGGAAGCAAGTAGTCACGGGCCACCGGCTGCAGAGCGAGCTTGCCGCTCGTCGCGGCGTCGTCGATGGTCTCACCGGCCTCGATGGGTGCCACGGCGCGCAGCACGTCCACGGTGTCGAAGCGCTCGTTGGCACGGGCATCGCTGCCTCGCACGTACAGGAACACGAGTGCGGTGCCGACCAACGCGACCACCACGGCGGCGATGAGCAGGATCCTTCTGCGGTTCATCGGAACCTCTCGGTCTCAGGGCCGACCCCGGGGGCAAGTCGGCTCGCCCGCAAAACTGTAGTGAGAAACCCCGTGAGTCACACCTGTTTCACAAAACCTGTTGCAACTGATCCCGAATGGCGGCCTCAGGAGAGGTACATGGCAGCGATCTCGTCGCGCTCCTCACGCATCACGACACTGCGCTTGAGCTTGAGGCTGGGGGTGAGCTGGCCACCCTCCTCGGTCCAGTCGTGCGCGAGGACGACGAACTTGCGGATCGACTCGGCTTTAGACACCGCGCCGTTCGCGTCGTCGACCGCGGCCTGGATCTGGGCGTGGAGGTCGGTGTCGTCGACGAGCCTGGCCGGGTCGGCACTCTTGCCGTGCTGCTCTGCCCACGGCGCGAGCGCGTCGGCATCGAGCGTGACCAGCGCGGCGATGAACGGCTGACCGTCGCCGACGACCAGGCACTGGCTCACCAGCGCATGCCCCCGCACCCGGTCCTCGAGCACGGCCGGCGAGACGTTCTTGCCGCCCGCGGTCACCAGGATCTCCTTCTTGCGGCCGGTGATCTTGACGAAGCCCTCGTCGTCGACCTCGCCGACGTCACCGGTGTGGAACCAGCCGTCGCGCTCGAGCGCCTCGCGGGTCGCCGCCTCGTTCGCCCAGTATCCGGCGAACACCTGGCCGCCGGTGAACAACAGCTCGCCGTCCTCAGCCACCCGCACCGTCGTGCCCGGCAACGGTCGCCCGACGGTGCCCACCTTGTGGGCGTCTGGCACGTTGACGGTCAGAGCGGCGGTGGTCTCGGTGAGGCCGTAGCCCTCGAGCACGGTCAGCCCGATGCCGCGGTAGAAGTGGCCGAGCCGGTCGCCCAGGGGGGCGCCGCCGGAGACCGCGTAGCGGCACTGTCCCCCGAGCGCCTGCAGCAGTCGCGGGTAGACGGTGCGCGAGAAGAACGCGTGCTGGGCACGGATGGCGAGCGGGACCCTCCCGCGGTCCTGTGCGCGCGACCACTCCATCGCCGTACGGGCGGCGCGGTCGAACAGCGGGCCGCGACCGTCCGCGGTCGCCCGCTGCGAGGCGGTGTTGAACACCTTCTCGAAGACCCGCGGCACCGCCAGCACGAACGACGGCTGGAACTCGCCGAGCCGGTCCACGAGGTGGAGCACGTCGCTGGTATGGCCGAGCCGCACCCGGCGCTTGACGCTGCCGACCTGGATGATCCGGGCGAAGACGTGGGCCAGCGGCAGGAACAGCAGGGTCGAGGCTCCGTCACCGAAGAGCTCGTCGAGCTCCTCGGTGCCTACGCCGAGCTCGAACATGAAGTTGCCGTGCGTGAGCATGCAGCCCTTGGGGCGGCCGGTGGTCCCCGACGTGTAGATCAGGGTCGCGAGGTCGAGCGGCGTGGCGGTCGTACGCCGGGCCTCGAGGTCGTCGTCGCTGATGTCGGCGCCGATCCGGGTGAGGACATCGACGCCGTTGTCGTCCAGGGACCAGACGTGGCGCAGCTCCTCGAGCTCGCTGCGCACCTCGGCGATCCGGGTGACGTGGGCGGCGCCCTCCGCGACGACCGCACGCGCGCCCGAGTCACGCAGGATCCAGGCGATCTGCTCGGCCGAGGAGGTCTCGTAGACAGGCACCGTGACCGCGCCGGCGAACCAGATCGCGTAGTCGATCAGGGTCCACTCGTAGCGGGTGCGGGAGATCAGCGCGACCCGGTCGCCGGCCTCGATGCCGGAGGCGATGAGGCCCTTGGCGACGGCCCGGACCTCGGCGAGGAACGTGTCGGCGGTGACGTCGGTCCACTCGGTGCCGTCGTGCCGGCTGAACACGACGTCATCAGCGTGTGTCGTGCCGTTGACGACCACGTCGTCGGTGAGGTTCCCCGTCGCCGGGATCTCGGTCGTGAGCGGCGTGGAGTACTCACGCACGGGTGCCTCCTCGAGCGTCGTCCAGGGTCGGGTCCAGCGAGTCTCGCGGCAGGCTACCGCTAGGCTCACTGACCATGGCCGAACAGACCACCTCATCGATCGTCATCGACGCCGAGCCGGCCGCGGTGATGGAGGTGATCGGTGACTTCCCGGCCTACCCGGAGTGGGCCAAGGGCGTGCAGGAGGCCACCGTCGTCAAGGACGGTCCCGAAGGCTGGGCCGAGCAGGTCTTCTTCAGGCTCGACGTCGCCCCCATCAAGGATGAGTACACGCTGGCCTACACGTGGGACGGCTACGACGAGGTCACCTGGACCCTCGTGTCAGGCAAGATGCTGCGCGCCCTCGACGGCTCCTACTCCCTGCGTGACCTCGGTGGCGGCCACACCGAGGTGACCTACCGGTTGGCCCTCGATGTTTCCATCCCGTTGATCGGGATGCTCAAGCGCAAGGGCGAGAAGATCCTCATCGACACCGCGCTCAAGGGTCTGAAGAAGCGCGTCGAATCGCTCTCGTGAGGGTTCTGCTCTTCACCGGCAAGGGGGGCGTCGGTAAGTCCACCGTCGCCGCCGGAACAGCGGCCCTCGCCGCGGCAGCCGGCCACCGCACGCTCGTGCTCTCGACCGACGCCGCCCACTCGTTGTCCGACGCCTTCGACGCCACGGTCGGCTCGGAGCCGACGGAGGTTGCCGACCACCTCTTCGTACAGCAGGTCGACGCCCAGCTCCGGTTCGAGCAGTCGTGGGCGGAGATCCAGGGCTACCTGCTCTCGGTGCTCGACGTCGCCGGTGTCGACCCGGTCGCCGCCGAGGAGCTGACGGTCATCCCGGGCGCGGAGGAGGTGCTGGCACTGCTGGAGCTGCGGCTGCAGGCCAGGTCGGGCCGCTGGGACGTGATCGTCGTCGACTGCGCGCCGACCGCCGAAACGCTGCGCCTGCTGGCCATGCCGGAGGCGTTGGGCTGGTACATG
>Ga0183260_10004184_pt1 | contig 11510 bp, 8 predicted proteins | sample AntDrymUQ4972206_2_FD_129768 | JGI IMG/M metagenome (GOLD analysis project Ga0183260, IMG submission 129768) | Polar desert sand microbial communities from Dry Valleys, Antarctica - metaG UQ497 (22.06) (version 2) (version 2) | ecosystem: Environmental > Terrestrial > Soil > Desert | place...
AGGGCCGCGAGTTGTACGGCCTGTGGCAGGTGCGGCAGACGCATACCAAGATTCCGCGGCTGATCGTGGTCGAGGGCTACATGGACGTGGTCGCGCTGGCGCAGCACGGCATCCTGGAAGCCGTTGCGACGCTTGGCACTGCGACCACGTCGGACCATGCCGAACTGCTGTTCCGCAATGCCCCGGATGTGTATTTCTGTTTCGACGGCGACGCCGCCGGCCGCCGCGCGGCGACGCGCGCGATGGAGTCGGTGTTGCCGCGGATGAAGGACGGGCGCCAGGCGTTCTTCCTGTTCCTGCCCGACGGCGAGGATCCCGACACGATCGTGCGCAAGGATGGCGCGGCCGGTTTCGATGCGCGGTTGCAGCAGGCGACACCGCTCAGCGAATTCTTCTTCGACGAACTCAGTGTGGACGTGAACCTCGGTACGCTCGACGGCAAGGCGCGGCTGGCCGAACGTGCCAAGCCGATGCTCGCGCAGATTCCCGATGGCGCCTTCGGCGATCTGATGCAGCAGCGACTGACCGAACTGACCGGCGTGGGCGCGCGCGGAGGTATGCCGCAGCCGCAGCTTCCGGCAAAGCGTGCATGGCCAAACGAGACCAGGCCTGCGCCAAAACAAAGCCTCGTCCGCAGCGCCATCGCGTTGTTGCTGCAGCAACCCTCCCTGGCCGCGGAGATTCCAATTCCGCTGCGTTTCACCGCGCTGGAACAGCCCGGGGTCGCGCTGCTGATCGACATGCTGCAACTGGTGAACGAACGTCCCGACATCACGACCGGCGGCGTCATCGAGCATTTCGCCGATCGCGAGGAGCATGCCGCGTTGCAGAAGCTCGCATCGCAGACGATTCCAGGCGACGAGGCATCCTGGCGCACGGCCTTGTCCGATGCGGTGGGTCAGCTCGAACAACTGGCCTTGCGCCAGCGCGTCGATGCCTTCGAAGCGCGCATCCGCCAGGCGGGCAGCATGTCGGCGCTCTCGCTGCAGGAACGCGAGGAACTGCGCAGCCTGCAGGCGCAGGTGGGGTTGAGGCGCGCGACGCCGTTGTGACCACGAGTAGTCCCTGGGGGGTGCGTACTCAGGAAGGTCTGAATGAAGGCACCTGTGCGGATAAAGGCTTTTTGCTCTGAAAGCGCGCCGCCTTCACGGGTATGACGGCAGTTATTCAGACCTTCCATGACGTCCGGTCGACGCTTGCGGCATCCGCCGCGCTAAGCTCGGTATTCCAGTCCGGGGGAAACATCGATGTCGAATTCCTTTCGTTCCATTACGCTGACCGCCCTGGCGCTCGCCACCGCCTTGCCGCTGACCACACATGCGCAAGCGGCGCGTCGCAACGTCGTCCGCGAAGAAACCGGCAACCGCGTCAGCGAAAACATTCCCGCGATCCCCGCCGAACTCATCGAACAACTCAACCGCTACCAGAACACCCGGAGCGCCGCTCTGGCGGGGTGGACCAAAGATGGCTGCCTGCTAATCAGCACCCGCTTCGCCGAAACCGCGCAGGCGCATCGCGTCTGCCAGCCGCTGGGCATGCGCGAGCAGCTGACGTTCTATCCGGAGCCGGTCTCCGGCCTCACGCCTGCGCCCACACAAGCCTGGCGCGACGGCTTCGTGTTCGGCAAGGACAAGGGCGGCGACGAGTTCTCGCAGTTGTACTGGTTCGACGCGCAGACCCGCACCACCACGCTGCTGACCGACGGCAAACGCACCCAGAACGGCGGCACGCTCCTCAGCCGCGATGGCGCATTGCTGGCCTACACCAGCACGGCGCGCAACGGCACCGACCGCGACATCTGGGTGCGGGATACCAAAGCCGGCACGTCACGGCCGCTGGTGACCGCGGGCGGCAGCTGGGGCGCGGCCGACTTCTCGCCGGATGGCAAACGCCTGCTGGTGACGAAGTACGTGTCGGCCAATGAAAGTTATCCGGGCGTCGTCGATGTGGCGAGCGGCAAGCTGACGCTGTTCCCCGTCGATGGCGGCAAGGCGGCGTTCGGCGATTTCAAGTTCGCGCCGGACGGCAAGGCCGTGTATTTCGTTTCGGACGAGCCGCTCGACGGCAAGCCCGTCGAGTTCCGGACGTTGCGTTATCACAACCCCGCTACCAACGACCTGAAACCACTGACCGCGCAGATACCGTGGGATGTCGATGCGTTCGAGATCGCCGACGACGGCAGGCATCTGGCCTATGTCACCAACGAGGACGGCATCGACAGGCTGCATGTGCTGGCGCTGCCGGGCCACGCCGAAATCGCGTTGCCGCAGCTTCCGGTCGGCTTGATCGGCGGCCTGGACTTCTCGCCCGACGGCGCGCGCCTGGGATTGAGCCTCAACACGGCGACGTCGCCGAGCGATGTGCACGTGCTCGACCTGGCGACAGGTCGACTGACGCGCTGGACGCAGAGCGAAGTCGGCGGACTCGACACCAACGCCTTTGTCGCGCCAACGCTGATCCGTTTCCCCACGTTCGACCAGGTCGACGGCGGCATATCGAATGGAAGCAGACGTACGATACCGGCGTTCTACTACAAGCCGGCGAAGATGAGATCAGGGGCGAAACTGCCCGTCATCATTAACATCCACGGCGGCCCTGAAGGCCAGGCGCTGCCCAGCTTCAGCCCCAACGCGCAATACCTCGCCAACGAACTCGGCGTCGCCGTGCTGGTGCCGAACGTGCGCGGTTCGTCGGGTTACGGCAAGACCTACCTGACGCTCGACAACGCGGAAAAACGCGAGGACTCGGTCAAGGATATCGGCGCGTTGCTGGACTGGATCGCGACGCAGCCCGACCTCGATGCCTCGCGCGTCGGCGTCACCGGCGGCAGCTACGGCGGTTACATGGTGCTGGCGTCGCTGATGCATTACAGCGACCGGATCAAGGCCGGTGTCGATGTGGTCGGCATCTCGCACTTCGGCACCTTCCTCAACAATACCGAAAGCTACCGCCGCGACCTGCGCCGCGCCGAATACGGCGACGAACGCGATCCGGCGATGAAGGCGGTATTCGACCGGATTTCGCCATTGAACAACGCCCAGAAAATCACCTCGCCCTTGTTCGTCGCGCAAGGCCGCAACGATCCCCGCGTGCCATACACCGAGGCCGAGCAGATCGTGAAGGCGGTCCGCAGCAATGGTCAGCCGGTGTGGTTTTTGATGTTCAACGACGAAGGCCACGGCTTCGCCAAGAAAGCCAACAGCGATTACTTCGGCGCGGCGACGATCCTGTTCTGGCAGCAACACTTGTTGAAGAATTGATTCGTAGGGCGGGTTTTAACCCGCCGGTGGCAGCACATCGAAAGCGGCAAAGCCGCGGGTCAAGACCCGCCTTACGCAAGGCGGGTCTTGGCCGGCTTTCTCGTGTTACTGGGTAATCACCGACACGTCATCCACCAGGAACGATGTCGCTACCTGTGATCCCTCGATCCCCTCGAAATACACGCGCAAGGTTTGTCCCTTGTACGCGACCAGGTTGAAGCTGCGCTGCACGTACACGCTGCCCTTGTTCAAGTTGGAGAACGTGCCCAGCGTCGCCACGACCTGGTTGCTGCTGTTGCGCAGCTGCACCTTGAGCGTGTCGTACGCGATCGTGGTGGTGGTTTCGCTGCTGACCACGCGCAGCCAGAAGCCGAGGGTGGCGGTGGTGGCCGTGGCCGGAATCGCAACCGATTGCCACACGTACTCGGTGTTGGCGCTGCCGAAGCCGTTGAGCCAGGCTTTCCAGATCCCGGTGTGCGCGGCGTAGGTTGTGCTCTTGGTGACCACGCCGTTGCTCGCCGTCCAGCTGGTCTTGCCCGACTCGAAACCGCCGTTGACGATGCGCTCCACCGGCGGCGCGGTATTGCTGACCGTGAACGCCACCGCCGCTGAAGTGGTGGTGTTGCCGGCCGCGTCGAACGCCTTGGCGGTCAGACTGTGGCTGCCGTCGCTGAGCGTCGTCGAATCCAGCGTCATCGAGTACGGCGTCGTGGCGTCACTGCCCTTCAGCACGCCATCGACGTAAAACTCGACGTTGCTGACGCCGACGTTGTCGGCAGCAGTGGCCGCCAGCGTGATCGTGCCGCTGCTGCCCGATTCGCTGGCGCTGACCGTCGGCGGCGTGGTGTCGGCCGGCGTGCCGTTGTTGATCGTGAACGCGACCGCCGCGGACGTGGTGCTGTTGCCTGCGGCATCGAACGCCTTCGCGGTCAGGCTGTGGCTGCCATCGCTGAGCGTGGTCGAATCGAGCGTCATCGAGTACGGCGTCGCGGCGTCACTGCCCTTCAGCACGCCATCGACATAAAACTCGACGTTGCTGACGCCGACGTTGTCGGCTGCGGTCGCCGACAGCGTGATCGTGCCGCTGCTGCCCGATTCGCTGGCGCTGACCGTCGGCGGCGTGGTGTCGGCCGGGCCGGTGCCCTGGCTGACCCACAACGGCGCCGACCACAGGCGCAATCCGTTCGCCTGGGTGACCAGCGCGTAGTAGAAGTGCTCGCCGGTGGCAGGAGTGAAAGTGTGCGTGCCGCTGCCTTCCACCAACTGCGTCACCGTGCCATTACGGCCCGGCACGCCCTCGTAGAACTGCACGCGTTGCACCGTCTGGCCGCTGCTGCTGGCGTGATTGGCGGTCAGCGTCAGCGGTCCGCTGCTGACGAAGGTCTCGCCCATCACGTGGCCATTGCCGGTGAGCACCAGTTGGCCGGTCTTGTCTTCGGTGGCGAACACGCGGCGTGCGCGCAACGCATCGAGGAACGCGGTCGTGCCTAACGCTGCACCTTCGGGCAACAGCACGCCGGTGCGGTTGGTGAAGCTCAGGCCCCAGTTGGCGCAGTGGTTGTCCTGGTTGGTCGCCGGCGCGAGCTTGTAGCCGCGCTCGAGCAGGATGTTCCAGGCGCCGGTGAAGCTGCTGCGGCCGGTTTCGGTCTCAGTGGTGTTGGTGGAAAACGCCGAGCTGTTGAGGATCTCCGACAGCACCATGACGTCCGCGCCGTTGGCGTCGTAGCCGAGCGCGGTGCCATTGACCAGGAACTGGCCGCTGCTGGCCGGATGGTTGAACTGGCCGATCCAGCCCCGCGTTTTCATCGTCGCGTACAGCGCCGGGTAGTCGCTCTTTGGGGTGTTGACCTCGCCGATCAGCTGGCCGGACGCGTTGAGTTCCCACGCCGCCAGACCATCGGGATTGATCAGGTTGAGATGTCCGCCGTTGCTGATCACGCCCCACTCCAGGCCGTACAGCGCCATGAAGCCCGGATTGGCGGTGCGGTAGTCGCTGGCCGCCTGCACGCCGCTGTCGAACAACGCGATCGCGGTGGCAGGGTTGGCCGAGGTGTTGGTGCTGGTCGAGCCGTCGTACATGTGGTTGTGTTCGGAGGCCAGCAGGAAATCGCTGCCGGCCTGCGTGTGCATCATCGCAAAGGCGTCGGTCGGTCCAAACGCGCCGGCCTGGGGCCCCTGGGAACCGGTGCACGTGGCGAGGCTACCGCCGCCATCGCTGTGGTTGGTCTGGCTGTGCATGTTGCCGTAGTAGATGGTGTACGGCAGGCCGCTGGCGGGTACCGCCTGGGCGATCACCGCGGACTGGCCTTCGACTTGCGAACTGGCCATCGAATGGCGGCGTGCGCCAACAGCGAGGCCGTCGAACGCCGGCATCCGCGCGGGCGCGATGGCGCCGGCCATCAGGTCGTAACTCTGTTCGACCATCTCGTCGGCGAAGGCCGCAAACGCGTCGCTGACGCGCTGGCGGACAGGCCGCTTCAAGTCCTCGGCGGTAGTGACCGTCGGCGCTGCGCGCAGGCGCACGGTGTAGTACCCCGGCGCCACGTTGCGACCGGTCGCATCGCGCCCGTTCCACTCCGCGGGGATGCGGACATGCTGGCCGCCGATCGGGGTGATGCCGCTGCGACTGGTGATGACCTGGCCGTCGGGCGCGATGATCTCCAGCGTCCAGGCCGCATCCGTCGCGCCGCCGGCGCCGGGATAATCGAAGTGCAACGTGATCGGCCAGCGTCCGCCTTGCGCGCGGAAGGGCGCATGGATCGAGGCATCGAACTCGTAGTGATCCGGATGGACAAGTTCGGATGCGCCGAGCGACGAACAGGCAAGTGCGATGAAACCGACAAGCGCGCGTCGGCGCCAAGTAGTACGAAGCATTGGTGGTCCCCCGGTGGTTGCGTCCATGCCGGTGGTGTCCTTGTCGGAGTATCGTCGATTACCAATGCGACTGCTGTGTGACATGCATGCGGCGGTGCAGCAATCCGCGGCAAATATCAGTCGATGTTCCAAACGGGATTGGTGCGTTTAGTCCTGCGCTTCCATACGGCAATGGATCGGGCCGCTCTACGAACTCAGACGTTGCTATTGCGGCCGCAATTCAAACGCAGGCGTCGGCTGCAACCACGGCAACAACCAGTGATCTACCAGCAAGAATGCAAACAACGCCATCAGATACACGATCGAATAGTTGAACACCTTCATCGCATACAACTCGTCGGGCGGATCGAGCAACTTCCATGCATACCAGATAAAAACGATGCCCAGCACCAGTGCACCGCCGAGGTAGAACAGGCCGCTCATGCCGGTGGCCCATGGCAACACCGTGACGGCCAGCAGCAGCACCGTGTAGAACAAAATCTGCCAGCGCGTGTATTGCACGCCGTGCGTCACCGGCAACATCGGCACCAGTGCGCGCGCGTAGTCGTCGCGGCGGAAGATCGCCAGTGCCCAGAAATGCGGGGGCGTCCAGACAAAAATGATCAGGCACAGCAGCAGTGCATGTGGATCGAGGGTATTGCTGATCGCCGCCCAGCCCAGCACCGGTGGCGCGGCGCCGGCGATGCCGCCGATGACGATGTTCTGCGGCGTGGCGCGCTTGAGGAACACGGTGTAGATCACCGCATAACCGATCAGCGATGCAAAGGTCAGCAGCGCTGTCAGCACGTTGACCCACAGCGTCAGGATCAACATCGATGCCGCGCCCAACGCCAGCGCGAACAGCAGCGCCTTTGCCGGCGTGATCTGGCCCACCACGATCGGCCGCCACGAGGTACGTGCCATCTTGGCGTCGATGCGCGCGTCGAGCAGTTGGTTGATCGCCGCGGCCGACGACGCCGCCAGCCAGATGCCGATGAACCCCAGCACGGATTCGCGCAAAGGCGGCAGTCCGGGCACGGCCAGGAACATGCCGACGAGCGCGGTGAACACGATCAACGCGACCACGCGCGGCTTGGTCAAATCGAAATACTGGCGAAGGGTCGCGGGCATGCTCAATATCTCGCAGGGCGGGTCTCAACCCGCCAACCAGGCGCTCCGGACGCAGCCGCAGTGATTGGATGATCCTGCGACGGCGGGTCGAGACCCGCCCTACGGAGCATCATGATTCCGGCGTCCGCAAGCGCGCCAGCAACGACACCAGCACGAACAGCAACAACGCGGCGCCGGCGTTATGCAGCACGGCGATGGACAACGGCAATGCGAGTTTGACGTTGGCGATGCCGAGCGCAACTTGGGACAAGGTCAGCATCGCCAGCAGGACTGCCCACGTGCGCATGCCCGGCGTACGCAGCAACCGCACCGCCAATGCGAGCAGATAGACGAATACGACACCGGCCATCATCCGGTGCGCCAGCTGGATCGCGATACGCGATTCGCCGTCGAGTACGCCGCCTTCGTAATCGACGCCGATGCCTCGCCACAGCACGAAACCTTCGCGGAAATCATGCCCGGGCCACCACTGGCCGACGCATTTGGGAAAATCCGTGCCGCACGACAGCGCCGCATAGTTGGCGCTGGTCCAACCGCCAAGCGCGATCTGCACGCTCAGCAATACCAAGCCGACGATGACCCACCGACGCAGCGATGGCGCATCGACCAGCCGGATCGGACGATCGATCGCGCGCCACGCAATCCACGTCAGCAACGCGAACGTCAGCAGGCCGCCAAGCAGATGTGCCACCACCACCACGGGTTTCAGCAGCCACGTCACCGTCCACATGCCCAGCAGCGCCTGCAGCACGATCACCGCCAGCGTGAGCGCGGCCGCGCGCGACAGGTCCTGGTTGTTCCATCGCAGCGCACCCAGTAACAGGATCGCTTCGCCGCCGATCGCCAATGCCAACGCCGCCGCGTGCTGGCCACGCATGTACAGCGGGATCGCAAGCGCGATCAATGCAGAAGCGACGAGGATCTGCGCAATGCCCAGGCGCCGCTTGCGTGCGGCGATCAAGGCCAGCGCCAGCACCAGGACGCCGAGCGCGCCGGCCAGCATGCGATGCAACTGCTCACGCCATGCCTTGTGCGTTTCCAGTGGGCGGATCGCCGTCGCTACATGGTCCACGGTTTCGTTCGCGGCCGGCCACGCCGCGCGGCCGTAACACGTCGGCCAGTCCGGACAGCTCAGTCCGGCATTGGACAGGCGCACGAACGCGCCGAACACGATCACCCCGAACGCAAGCGCGACTGCAAGCCAGGCCAGGCGATGCAGGTGCCTGTAGATGGAAGGCGACAACGCGAAATTCATCAACGCAGTTTCAGCAGGCGCGCCATGTCGGTGCGCAGGTCGGCGGGATCGAAGCCGGGAGCGTAGCGCAGAATCACGAAGCCGTTGGGATCGATGACGTACACCGGCACGCCGTTCGCATCATCCACGCGCGGCAATGCGGCGCGCAGCGCTGGCGATGGCTGCAGCAGGCGCTGCGTTCGCAATCTGATCGCATTCTTTGGCGGCGTGCCGATCCACAGCACATCGACACGGCCGGCTTCACGACCGGACAATTGCCAGACCAGATCGATCTTGCGCGCGAGTTCAACGCATTCGCTGGTGCATTCGGGCGGCGGAGCCAGCGCGATTCGCCAGGTGCGCTGAACAGGATTCCAGAGGTATTCGGAGCCATCCGCCAGGCGCGGTTGGGTATGGCGCAGATCGCCGGGCACCGCCAGCAACTCGCCCTTGTTCTTCATCCCTTCCGGCCGCCACCCCGAAAAGCGCAACGCCCCGGCAATGACGAAACTGCCAAGGAAGATCACGCTGATCGCTAACAGCATGCTGCGATTTCGCGTGCGTTGCGGAGTGGGTGCGTTCATCGACGACTCTTTCGGAATGTCAGTACCAGCGCAGTGACGAACACGGCCAGCGCCAGTCCGAACCACTGCACCGCATAGCCCAGATGGCGCTCGGGCGGGAGGGTGTTGGGCAGTATCTCGAGATCGCGTTCGTATCCAATCGGCAGTGCCGGGTCGAGTCGCAATACGCGCGGGGCGAGCGGCACCGACATCCCCGTGCCCGATGCGATCGCGACAGGATCGACGCGGGTCAGCAACCAGTTCTCGCCTTCGCGAACGAGGCCTGTGCCGAGCGCGAGTCCGGCCGAAGGTGGCGGCGTCACGAGCCCGCTGATTTCGATTCTTCCCTCGGCGCGTGGCACCTGCGGAAAGTTCCGTTCCCCGCCAAGGGGCAACCAGCCCAGATCCACCAGCAATGGCGCACCTTGTTCGGGCACGAAGATGCGATAGATGCGTACCCCGTTGCGGCTGTTGTGTTGCTGGTTGTCGAGCAGCAGCGCACCACGCGCATCGAAACGCCCTGCGCCGGCGGCCCAGTCGTACAGACGCGTCCGCTGCCGGTCAGCTGCGATGGACAACGACTTCGCGGTGCGATCGGTCAGCACGTGTCCTGCGGCATCGAGCGATACCTGCTTGGCGTGCATGCGCCGCCATTGCCAGACGCCGGCACTCGAGAACAGGGCGATTGCGATCGACGCTGTCACCCATCCGATCAGCATGTTGCGCCGGCGGCTCACGCGGGTCCCGAAGATCGCTGCGATAATCCACAGGCCGCGCCGCAACGACGCGGAAGGACGGTTGCCATGAACGACTCGCTGAAGACCCTGTTGATCATCGCCTTCCTGATCATGATCCTGTGGAACCTGGGCGCCGGCCTCTATTACATGCTCAACGACAAGGGCAAAACCGATCGTTCGGTCAGGGCACTGACCAAGCGCATCGCGCTATCGGTCGCATTGATCCTGTTCGTGGTGCTGGCCATCTACATGGGCTGGATCACGCCGCATGGGGTTGGGCGGTAGCGCATTGGAAGTCCCGCCAAGGATGGCCGGGCTTTAGCACAGGGATATGCGACCTGTTACAAGACGTAGACGAACAAAAACAACCCCAGCCACACCACGTCGACGAAGTGCCAGTACCAGGCGACGGCTTCGAACGCGAAATGGTCGTCGCGGCTGAAATGGCCTTTGAGGCAGCGCAGCCAGATGATCGCCAGCATGATCGTGCCCAGCGTCACGTGCGCGCCGTGGAAGCCGGTCAGCATGAAGAAGGTCGAGCCATAGATGCCGGAGCCCAGCGTCAGGTTCAGTTCCTTGTAGGCGTGGATGTATTCCTCACCCTGGAAGAACAGGAACAGGCAGCCCAGTAGCACCGTCAACCCGAGAAAGACCAGCAGTTGTTTGCGATGTCCCGCGCGCAGCGCGTGGTGGGCGATGGTCACGGTAACCCCCGACGTCAGCAGGATCAGCGTGTTGAGCAGCGGCAGGCCCCACGCCGGGATCGTCTGGAACGTGCCGCCGACCTGGCCGGGGCCGTTGCTTGGCCACGCCGAACTGAAGCCGTCCCACAACAGACTGTTGGTCATCACGCCATCGCCTGCACCGCCCAGCCACGGCATGGCGTACTGGCGCGCGTAGAACAGCGCGCCGAAAAATGCGGCGAAGAACATCACTTCGGAAAAAATGAACCACACCATGCCCATGCGGAACGAGGTGTCGACCTGCTTGTTGTAGTAGCCCTTGATCGATTCGCCGATGACTTCGGCAAACCACTTGAACAGGATCGCGGCAAGGAGCGCCAGGCCAAGGAAAAACACCGTCTTGCCCCAGCTCACTTCGTTGAGCCAGCTGGCGAAACCGATCATCGTCGTGAACAGCGCGACCGATGCGATGATCGGCCAGCGGCTGCCGTGCGGAATGTAATAGACATTCGGATCGTGGTTGCCGTGATCGAGGCTGCCGTGATCAAGGCTGGCGTGGTCGTGCATGTCGCTGACGTGGGCTTGAGCCATGGAAAATGTTCCGGTCGATCGAATCAAGGAGCCGCGAGCGGCGAGGCCGACGCCACTTTCGGCGCGTTGAGCTGCGTCGTCGGTGCGTCGTTCTTGAAGGTCAAACGCGCGGTCAGCACGTCGTTTTTATAGAACGTGTACGACAGGGTCAGCGTGCTGACGTCATCCGGCAGTTGCGGATCGACGATGAAACGCACCGGCATGTCGCGCGCTTCGCCCGCGGCCAGCGTCTGCGCGGTGAAACAGAAACATTCGGTCTTGCTGAAATAGCCCGATGCGCGCGCGGGCGCGACCGAAGGCACGGCGCTGCCGACGATCGCGCGCTGGCTGGTGTTCTTTGCGAAGTAGGTCGTCTCGTACTGCTGGCCCGGACGCACCTGCATGCTCGACTGGTTGGGTTTGAACGCCCACGGCAATTTGGAATTGACGCCGCCATCGAACTGCACCGTGATCATGCG
>Ga0183260_10004185_pt1 | contig 11510 bp, 7 predicted proteins | sample AntDrymUQ4972206_2_FD_129768 | JGI IMG/M metagenome (GOLD analysis project Ga0183260, IMG submission 129768) | Polar desert sand microbial communities from Dry Valleys, Antarctica - metaG UQ497 (22.06) (version 2) (version 2) | ecosystem: Environmental > Terrestrial > Soil > Desert | place...
CCACCGACCCAATGCCCGTCGAGGTGGACGCTCACCGCGGTGCCGACGTCGGCGACATCGGTCGGCAGGTACGCATAGGCGATCGACGCCTCGACCGTGTAGCCGTAGCCGCCCGAGGTCACCCGCCCGTGCACCCGGTCGGCCACCCGCACCGGCTCGGCGCCCAACGCCACCGCCCGCGGGTCGTCCAGGACCAGGCAGCGCAGCTGCCTGGACGGCTGCTGTTCCCTGCCGGCTCGCAGCGCCTCGGCGCCGACGAAGCCACCAGCCTTGTCCAGCCGTACCGCGAAGCCGAGGCCGGCCTCATCCGGGGTGGTCTCCGGTGTCAGCTCCCGGCTCCAGACCCGGTAGCCCTTCTCCAACCGCAGGCTGTCGATGGCGTGGTAGCCGCCGGCGACCATCCCGTGCTCGGTTCCGCCTGACCAGAGTGTCCGCCACAACGCGGCGCCGTACTCGGTCGGGGCGTACAGCTCCCAGCCGAGCTCGCCGGTGAAGGTCACCCGCTGGGCTCGCACCGGCACGTCGCCGACACTGATCTCCTGCGCGGTCATGAACCCGAACGCGTCGCTGTCCAGCTTGGTGCCGGTGCATCCGGACAGGACCGTGCGGCTGTGCGGCCCCCACAGGCAGTAGCAGCAGTGCTGCCCGGTCACGTCGGCGATCCGCACGTCGGCGTCACGGTCCTTGGCGTGCCGGCGCAGCCAGGCGAGGTCGTGCGAGCCGTACGCGGTGCCGGTGACGACCCAGAACTCGTCGTCGGCCCACCGGGTTACTGTCACGTCGGCCTCGATGCCGCCCCGGGCGTTGAGCAGCTGGGTGTAGGTGACGGCACCCACGGCCCGGGCGACCCGGTTCGCGCATACCCACTCCAGCAGATCGGCTGCGCCTGGGCCCGACACCTCGATCTTGGCGAACGACGACTGGTCGAACAGACCGGCTGCCGCCCGGGTCGCGCAGTGTTCGAAGCCGACCGCGGGCGACCACACCTGACCGGCCCAGCCCCGCGGGCACAGTGCCTCGTCCCCGGGCCTGGCCTGGGACCGGTAGTAGTTGACGCGCTCCCACCCAGCCTTCTCACCGAAGACAGCGCCGTGGCTGTGGTGCCAGTGGTAAGCCGGGGAGGTGCGCAACGGCCGGCCTGCACTGCGCTCGTGGAGCGGGTGGTCGATGTCGTAGTAGGTCTGGTATGTCTCCAGCGTCCGGGCCAACGTGTACGCCGGTGAGCGGTACTGCGCTCCGAACCGACGGACGTCCATGTGCCACAGGTCGAAGCTCGGCCGGCCCTCGACGACCCATTCCGCGACGACCTTGCCGATCCCACCGGCGCCGGCGATCCCGTGCGCGCAGAAGCCGGCCGCCACGAAGAAGCCGCCCACCTCGGTCTCGCCGAGGACGAACTCGTTGTCGGGGGTGAAGGCCTCCGGGCCGTTGATCAGCGAGCGCAGGCCCACGTCAGCCATGGCCGGCACGCGGACCTGCGCGTTCTCGGTGATCTGCTCCAGCCGGTCCCAGTCGTCGGGTAGCAGCCGTCCGTTGAAGTCGGCAGGGATCGCGTCGTAGGTCTGCTCGTCGGCGGTGAACGGGCGCGCAGCGCGCTCGTACCCGCCCAGTACCAGCCCGTCGACCTCCTGGCGGAAGTAGACCAGCAGGTCGGGGTCGCGCAGCGACGGCAGCGACCGCTCCCGGTGACCCGACGACGGATCGAGGAACGCCTCGGTGACGAGGTACTGGTGCGACATCGGCACCGCCGGGATGCGAACTCCGGCCATCCGCCCGATCTCGGCTGCGAACATGCCGCCGCAGTTCACGACGCTCAGGCAGGCGATGTCGCCCCGGTCGGTGCGGACGCCGGTGACCCGGCCCCGGTCGAGGGTGATGCCGAGCACGCGGGTGTGCGGGTGCACCTGCACCCCGGCGCGGCGTGCGTGGGTGGCGAGCGCCTGGCACAGCTGCGAGGGGTCGAGGTGACCGTCCGAGGCCAGGTAGGCCCCGCCGACCACACCTTCGGGGTCCATCGGCGGGAACAGCTCGGCGGCGTCGTCGGCGGTGATCTCGCGCAGATCGAGGTCGAACGTCGTCGCCCAGGCGATCTGGCGACGGATCTCCGCCATCCGCTCCGGCGACGAGGCAAGCCGGATCCCCCCGCTCTCCACCCAGCCCGGCGGGGTGTCGCTGGCCTGCAACCGCCGGTACAGGTCGACCGAGTACATGTTCATCCGGGTGAGCGTGGGGTCCGCCCGCAGCTGGCCGACCAGACCGGCGGAGTGGAAGGTCGACCCGCTGGTCAGCTCGGATCGCTCCACCAGCACCACGTCGGTCTGGCCGAGTTCGGCCAGGTGGTACGCGACGCTGGCGCCACCGACCCCGCCCCCGATGATGACCACCTCGGCAGAGTCGGGAAGCTCGCTCGGCATGCAGGTCACCGTACGAGAGGTGCCGTCCGAGATGATGGCCGCATGGTTGACGACGAGCGGGTGGCCCGGGTGCTCGACCGGGTGCCCGGCACCAGCGATCCGGCGCGGGAGGTGAGCGAGCTCAGCGGCGGCCTCACCAACACCAACCTCAAGGTCACCACCCCCGAGCGGGCGCTGGTCGTCCGGCTGTTCGGTGAGGCCGACCTGCTGGACATCGACCGCGACGCCGAGCACGAGAACACCCGTCGGGCGGCTGAGTCCGGCGTCGGCCCCGGGGTCGTCGCCTACCTGCCGGACGAGCGTGCACTGGTCATCGACTGGGTCGAGGGTCGCACCTGGGAGGCGCATGACCTGGCCGTCGAGGACAACCTGGTCCGGGTCGCCGCTGGGTGCCGGCAGCTGCACGCGGGCCCGCGTTTTGTCGGCGACTTCGACATGGTGACCGTGCAGCGGCGCTACCAGGCGATCGTGCGCGAGCACGGCTTCCGGGTTCCGGCCCGCTACTTCGACTTCGCCGCTGCCGTCGACCGCGTCACGGCTGCGCTTGCGGCCCGGCCAGCGGCCACGGTGCCGTGCAACAACGACTTGCTGGCCGCCAACTTCATCGACGCTGGCGACCGGCTGTGGATCATCGACTACGAGTACGCCGGTAACAACGACGCCTGCTTCGAGCTCGGCAACATCTGGAGCGAGGCGTCACTGCCCCCGGAGCACCTCGACCTGCTGGTCGGCGCCTACGTCGGTCGGCACGTCCCGTCCCAGGTGGCCCGGGCCCGGCTGCACGGCCTGCTGTCGAAGTACGGCTGGACACTGTGGGCGTCCATCCAGGCAGCGGCCAGCCCGATCGACTTCGACTTCTGGGAGTGGGGGATGGAGAAGTACGACCGAGCGGTGGCCGAGTTCGACGGACCGGACTTTGCCCGCCTGCTCGACGAAGCCGCCGACCCCGACTGACGGATCGGGGTCACTCGTCGAAGGCCTCCACTACCGCCCTGTCGATGGTGGCCCGGGGTCCGCTGAACCAATGCTTGGCCGACGCCTGCCACCAGACCGCCAGAGCGAGCACGGCCCCGACGGTGACCACCGGGGCGTAGTTGACGAACTTCCACTCGAAGGCGTCGCTGAACGGCACTGCTCCGGGTACGAAGGGCATCATGAGGTACAGCGACACGATGACGATCTCGGCGACCGCGACCAGGTTCATCCACTTGTACTTCGCGCCGTTGTTCCAGTCGCCCACCTCGAAGGCGTCGCCGATCCGCCAGCGCAGCCAGATCGGGATGGCGAACGACAGGTACAGCCCGATCACCGCGATGGACGTCACGGCGAAGAAGGCCACCGGGATGATCAGAGGTTCGGCTTCGGTGCCGATGTTGACCTCGATCAGCGCCGGCACGGTGACGATCGCGGCCAGCACGGCGACGCCCAGCACCGCGTTGTCGGGCACCCGGGCGCTGCTCAGCGTCGACCAGATCTTCGATCCGGGGATGGCGCCGTCTCGGCTGAAGGCGAACGCCATCCTGGATGCCGACGTCAGGCACGACGTGGCGCAGAAGAACTGGGCCGAGGCGGAGATGAACAAGACCGTCGTGGCCCAGTTCGTGCCCAGCGAGTTGACGAAGATGTAGGCCACCCCGCCGCCGCCGACGCCGGCGTTGTCGGGTGAGCCGTCGGCGGTGTCGGGCACGGCGAACACCACGCAGAGCAGCAGGACGTAGCCGCCGACCGCGGAGTAGAAGATGGACCGCCAGATTCCCTTGGCTGCCGCCATCGTTGCCGAAGACGTCTCCTCCGACAGGTGGGCGCAGGCGTCGAACCCGGTGATCGTGTACTGCGTGAGCAGGAAGCCGAACGGGATGATCGCGAAGAAGAAGGCGAAGCTGCTGGTGCTGCCGTCAGAGAAACCGGAGTTGTTGAACCGCTCGGTGAACACGTAGCTGAACGACTGGTGCTGGTCGGGGACCAGCACCAGGATCAGCACGATCGCGGACGCCCCGGCCACGTGCCACCACACCGACACGTTGTTCATGATCGCCATCAGGTGGCTGCTGAAGATGTTCAGGACCGACGCGAGCGCGAGCACGACGAGGAAGATCAGGAAGACGCGGGTCAGGGAGTAGTCGGCGGCGAACGACTCCGAGTAGGTGCTGAACGTCAGGTCGATGAACGTCGCGCAGCCATAGGACACGCCGGCCGTGACGGCGATCAGCCCGATCAGGTTCAGCCATCCGGTGAAGAACCCGGCGGCGGGCCCGCCCAGCTTCGATGCCCACCAGTAGATGCCACCCGATGTCGGGTACGCCGACACCAGCTCGGACATGGTGAAGCCGATGATCAGGATGAAGGCGCTGAGGATCGGCCACGACCACGAGATCGAGATCGGCCCTCCGTTGTTCCAGCCGGCCCCGAAGTTGGTGAAGCAGCCAGCCAGGATCGAGATGATCGAGAACGAGATCGCGAAGTTCGAGAAGCCGGACCAGCTCCGGTTCAGGTCCTGCGCGTACCCGAGCTGGGCGAGCTTGCGCTCGTCGGCGGACAGCTGCGTGTGGTCCGCCATGGCGGTCCTCCCGGGATGAGGCGTCCGATCCCCAGCAAGGGTTTCTACACCCCCTTTCCCTGAGAGTGACGAATCTGTCGCGACACGCCGGGTGAACCCAGCAAAAACGTCACCCTCAGCGGAGCAGAACGGCAGTGTCAGGACAGCTCGGACTCCGCGCTGGTGATGGCGTCGAACTCCTCCTCCGGGGCGACACCGACCAGGCGGTGCCGGCTCCAGAACCAGAAGTACGCGAGGAAGGCCGCGAACACCGCCGCCGTGATCCCCGCCGCCTTGACGTCGACGATGAAGGTGGCGACGACCGCGAGGCAGGCGAGTGCGAGCGCCAAGCCGGTCGTCGCCGTCCCACCGGGGGTCCGGTACGGCCGCTCGAGGTCGGGTTCACGGCGACGCAGCACGATGTGGCTCAACAACATCAGCACGTACGAGACGGTGGCGCCGAAGACAGCGATGTTGATCAGCAGCGCGCCGTCCTTGGTGATGGCTGCAAGCAGGAAGCCGATCGTGCCGGGCACGATCAGGGCCACCCATGGGGTCTTGCGGGTGCTGGTGATCGCCAGCGCCCTCGGCAGGTACCCGGCCCGGGAGAGGGCGAACAGCTGTCGGGAGTAGCCGTAGATGATCGAGAAGAAGCTCGCCACCAGACCGGCCAGGCCGACGTAGTTCACGAAGTCGGACATCCATGTGCTACCGCCGTAAGCCTCCTTCAGCGCCAGCGGCAACGGGTTGTCCGAGACGCGGATCGCTTCCGAGCCCGCACCACCTGGCGCGACCAGCAGGATGAGCGCGGCGAAGACCAGAAGGGTCAGCATCGCGGCGATGATGCCGCGGGGCATGTCCTTCTGCGGGTCGCGAGCCTCCTCGGCCGCCAGCGGGACACCCTCGACCGCGAGAAAGAACCAGATGCCGTAGACGAACGCGGCGAGCACGCCTGCGATGCCGAACGGCAGCAACGACGATGAGCCCATCGCTGATGTGTCGACGGCGATGTCGGTCAGGTTGCCCGGGTCGAACTTCGGGATCATGGCGACCACGAAGACCACCAGGGCCAGTACGGCGACCGCGGTGATGGCGAACACCAGCTTGAGTGCCTCGCCCACGCCGTACAGGTGCACACCGACGAAGATCGCGTAGCAGGCCAGGTAGACCGGCCAGCCCGCGGTCAGGCCGAACAGTTGGAGCTGCTCGATGTAGCCGCCGATGAACACGACGATTGCGGCGGGTGCGATGGCGTACTCGATGAGGATGGCGGTGCCGGTCGCGAAGCCGCCCAGCGACCCGAGCGCCCGGCGCGCGAACCCGTAGCCGGCTCCTGCCACCGGGATCGCCGACGCGAGCTCGGCCAGGCCGAGCACCATGCAGGTGTACATGACGGCCATCAGCACCGTCGCGATCAGCAGGCCGCCGAAGCCACCCTCGTCCAACCCGAAGTTCCACCCGGCGAAGTCGCCGGAGATGACGTACGCAACGCCCAGCCCGGCCAGCAACACCCAGCCGACCGAGCCGCCCTGCAGACTGCGGTTGTCGAGGTAGTCGTCCCCGACTTTGCTGTACTCCACGCCGCGCCGTCGCTCGTCGCTCATCGCTCGATTCCTCTCAGTCCAGGAAGGCCCGCAGCAGGGACGCGGTGCCCTCCACGTGCTCGGTCATTGCTCGTCGCGCCTTGGTCGGACGACCCCCCAGAACCGCCGCTACCACGGCCGCGTGCTGGTCGTCGGAGTTGGCGATGTTCTGCCCGAGCAGCGGGATGACGTCGAGCAGGGCATTGATGCGCATCCGGGCGTCCGCGACGGCGGCGGTGACCGACGTCGAGCCGCTCAGCTCGGCGATCGCCAGGTGCAGCCGCGAGTCGGCCCGCCGGTAGTCGGCGTACGAGGCGGTGGCGGCCTGCTCGAGCATCTGCTCGAGGTGTGCCACCTCGGCGGATGTGAGCCGACGGCCGGCGGCCACCTCGGCCGCACCGACCTCGACCACCAAGCGGAACGCCAGAGCGTCCTCGAGGTCACCGCCCAGCGCGCGCGCCACCAGCCGGGGGTCTCGGCGTCGCCGGGTCGCGGGCGCGGCAAGGGCGAAGGTTCCGCCGTAGCGGCCGCGCCTCGACTCCACGAAACCGGCGTCCTGCAGCGCACGCACGGCCTCCCGGACGGCGGATCGCCCCACGCCCAGACGGGCGGCCAGCTCCCGTTCGCTCGGCAGCCGCTCGCCCACGTCCACCACACCGAGCTTGATCATCGACAAGATGCGCTCGACTGCCTGCTCGAACGTGTTCCCCGCGCGCACCGGACGCAACAGCGCCTGGTGCGCAGTCAGGGTCACGGCGGTTTCGGACATTGACAGGGAGACTAGTGCGGTGCTTCAGTCCCGGCAATGGCATACGCGCGGTCCATTGCCGCGGGCGAGGAAGGACGGACATCCCATGGCTGACCGCGAGCCGCTGCTCGGTCTCGACCAGCTGCGTACCCAGATCGAGCGGGGGGAGGTCGATACCGTCGTCATCGCGGTCACCGACATGCAAGGGCGTCTGCAAGGCAAGCGGCTGTATGCGCAGTACTTTCTCGACCACGTCCTGGAGCACGGCACCGAGGGCTGCAACTACCTGCTCGCGGTCGACGTCGACATGAACACCGTCCCCGGGTATGCCATCAGCTCGTGGGAGCGTGGCTACGGGGACATGGAGTTCGTCCTCGACCTGGACACGCTGCGCCCCGTGCCCTGGCTCCCCGCCACGGTCATGGTGCAGGCCGACCTCGCCTGGCTTGACGACGCGAAGACCCCCGTCGTGGAGTCGCCGCGTCAGGTCCTCAAGGACCAGGTGGACAAGGCGGCCACTCTCGGGTGGGCGGTGCCGGCCGCGACCGAGCTCGAGTTCATCGTCTTCGACGACACGTACGAGGCCGCCTGGAACGCCCGCTACCAGGGACTCACGCCGGCGAACCAGTACAACGTCGACTACTCGCTACTGGGCACAACCCGGGTCGAGCCGCTGCTGCGCGACATCCGCAACCACATGGCCGCCAGCGGGCTGGTGGTCGAGTCGGTGAAGGGGGAGTGCAACTTCGGCCAGCACGAGATCGCCTTCCTGTTCGACGACGCCATACGCACCGCGGACAACCACGCGGTCTACAAGAACGGCGCGAAGGAGATCGCCGCGCTGCACGGCAAGGCACTCAGCTTCATGTCCAAGTTCAACGAGCGCGAGGGCAACTCCTGCCACATCCACATGAGCCTGCGCGGGACCGACGGCTCGGTCGTGTTCGCCGACGACGACGGTCCCACCGACCTGTTTCGGCAGTTCGTCGCCGGGGTGCAGACGACGCTTGCGGAGTTCACCCTCCTGTACGCGCCCAACATCAACTCCTACAAGCGCTTCGCCCCCGGGTCGTTCGCGCCCACAGCCGTGGCCTGGGGGTGGGACAACCGCAGCTGCGCGCTGCGAGCCGTCGGCCACGGCGCCGGCCTGCGGATCGAGAACAGGGTGCCCGGCGGGGACGTGAACCCGTACCTGGGGCTGGCCGCGATGCTCGCCGGCGGCCTGTACGGCATCGAGAACACGATCGAGCTGGAGCCGGCCCTGGAAGGCAGCGCCTACGAGTCGGACAAGACGTTGGTGCCGCACACCCTGCGCGACGCGCGCGACGCCTTCGCCGCGTCGGCTGTCGCCCGCACCGCCTTCGGCGCCGACGTGGTGGCGCACTACCTCAATGCCGCCGACGTCGAGCTGCAGGCGTTCGACGCGGTGGTCACCGACTGGGAGCGGGTCCGTGGCTTCGAGCGTCTCTGAGGTCGTCGACCCGGCGACCGGGCAGGCCGTCGCAACCGTGCCGCAGCTCGACGCCCCCGGGGCGGACGCGGCGATCGAGGCCGCGCACGCCGCCTTCGCCGAGTGGCGCCGCTTGTCGCCCGCGGACCGCGGCCGGCTGCTGCGCCGTTTCGCCGAAGCCGTCGACGGTGCGATCGGCGAGCTCGCCGCCCTCGAGGTGCGCAACTCAGGGCACACCATTGCCAACGCTCGGTGGGAAGCCGGGAACGTACGTGACGTCCTGCACTACTACTCGGCCACGCCGGAGCGCGCGTTCGGTCGCCAGATCCCGGTGGAAGGCGGTGTCGACATCACCTTCCAGGAGCCCCTGGGCGTGGTCGGTGTGGTGGTGCCGTGGAACTTCCCGATGCCGATCCTGTCGTGGGGGGTGGCACCGGCCCTGGCGGCCGGCAACACGGTCGTGGTCAAGCCGGCCGAGGTGACCCCGCTGACCGCAGTGCGGATCGGCGAGCTGGCCCTCGAGGCAGGGCTCCCCGACGGTGTGCTCACTGTGCTCACCGGAAAGGGCTCGGTGGTGGGCGACCGGCTGGTCCGGCACCCGCTGGTGCGCAAGATCTGCTTCACCGGTTCGACCGAGGTCGGCACGGGGATCATGGCGCTGGCAGCCGAGCAGGTGAAACGGGTGACACTCGAGCTCGGCGGCAAGAGCGCCAACATCGTCTTCGCCGACGCCGACCTCGAACGCGCCGCCGCCAGCGCGCCGATGGCGGTGTTCGACAACGCCGGCCAGGACTGCTGCGCCCGCAGCCGCATCCTGGTCGAGCGGCCGGCCTACGACCGCTTCCTCGGGCTGCTCGAACCCGCAGTCGCCGCGGTGCGTGTCACCGACCCGTCCGACGAGGACGCCGACATGGGTCCGCTCATAAGTGCCGCACACCGCGACCGGGTTGCAGCGTACGTGGACGACGGTGTGGAGGTGGCGTACCGCGGCGAGGCACCCGAAGGCGACGGATTCTGGTACCCGCCCACCGTGGTGCTGCCCGGCGGTGCCGGCGACCGGGTCTGGCGCGAGGAGGTCTTCGGGCCAGTGGTCTCGGTGCTGGCCTTCGACGGCGAGGAGGAGGCGGCTGCGATGGCCAACGACACCCAATACGGCCTGTCAGGATCGATCTGGACGCGCGACGTGGGCCGGGCGTTGCGCGTGTCGCGCGCCGTCGAGGCCGGCAACCTGTCGGTGAACTCGCACGCGTCGGTGCGCTACTCCACCCCGTTCGGTGGCTACAAGTCGTCCGGGCTCGGGCGCGAGCTGGGACCGGACGCGCTGGACGCGTTCAGCGAGACCAAGAACGTGTTCATCGACACGGAAGGGTAGGCCTCGTTATGGAGCGGGAAGGCAGGCTCGAGGGCCGCACGGCGATCGTCACCGGCGGCTGCAGCGGGATCGGCCTCGCCACGGTGCGCCGCTTGGCGGACGAGGGCGCCAACGTCGTGGTCGCCGATGTCGACGACGACCGCGGCGAGGAGGTGGCCACCGAGGTCCGTGGCCGCTACGTGCACTGTGACGTGACCGACGCCGAGCAGGTGGAGGCCATGGTCGCGGTGGCGGTGGACGCGTACGGCAGCGTGGATGTCTCGGTCCACAATGCCGGCATCTCCCCGGCCGACGACGGCTCGATCCTGGACACCGGGATCGACGCGTGGCGGCGGGTGCAGGAGGTCAACCTCACGAGCGTCTACCTGTGCTGCCGGGCGGTGCTGCCGCAGATGCTGCACCAGGGACGAGGCTCCATCGTCAACACCGCTTCGTTCGTCGCGGTGATGGGGGCGGCCACCTCACAGATCTCGTACAGCGCCAGCAAGGGCGGGGTGCTGACGATGACCCGCGAGCTGGGCGTGCAGTTCGCGCGTGCCGGGGTGCGGGTCAACGCGCTGTGCCCCGGGCCGGTTAACACCCTCTTGCTGCAGGAGCTGTTCGCTGCCGACCCGGAGCGCGCCGAGCGCCGGCTGGTGCACGTGCCGATGGGCCGCTTCGCCGAAGCAGTCGAGATTGCGAATGCAGCGCTGTTCCTCGCCAGCGACGAGTCCAGCTTCATCACCGCGGCCACGTTCCTGGTCGACGGCGGGATCAGCGCGGCCTACGTGACGCCCCAGTGACCGTGCCCCGATGAGCCGGCCGGTCATCGGCATCACCTCGTACGTCGAGCCAGCGTCGTGGGCGGCGTGGCGGGACGTGCCCGCGGTGCTGCTTCCACTGGCCTACGTCCGGCAGGTCCGCGACGCGGGCGGGCTGCCGGTCGTGCTGCCACCGCCCCCGCCGGACCCGCACCCGAGCGACGTGGCAGCGGTGCTCGACCGGCTGGATGGTGTGGTGCTGGCCGGTGGTGCCGACGTCGACCCGGCGCGCTACAACGGACCCGCGCACCCGCACGTCCAGCCGCCGCGTCCCGACCGGGACGGCTCCGAGCTGGCCTTCGCACTGCTCACGCAGCAGCGCGACCTGCCGCTGCTCGGAGTGTGCCGCGGCATGCAGGTGATGGTGGTTGCGGCGGGTGGCAGCCTCGAGCCACACCTGCCCGACGTGGTGGGCACCGACGCACATGCCCCGGCGGCAGGCGTCTACGGGGAGCACACAGTGCGGACGCGGGCCGGTACCGCGCTGGCCGCTGTGCTGGGGGAGCAGGTGAGCGTGCCGACGTACCACCACCAGGGGGTGCGGACCCATCCCGGGCTGGAGCCGGTAGCGTGGGCCGACGACGGGGTGCTGGAAGCGGTGGAGGAC
>Ga0183260_10004186_pt1 | contig 11509 bp, 10 predicted proteins | sample AntDrymUQ4972206_2_FD_129768 | JGI IMG/M metagenome (GOLD analysis project Ga0183260, IMG submission 129768) | Polar desert sand microbial communities from Dry Valleys, Antarctica - metaG UQ497 (22.06) (version 2) (version 2) | ecosystem: Environmental > Terrestrial > Soil > Desert | place...
CTGCCTGTCGGAGAGCCATCGACCTCCAGCGCTCCGTCCTCGGTGCACCTGGAACACTAGGGGGTCGAAAGGCCAGGGTCAAGTCATCCGTGGACGAACTTTCCCGCTCTTTGCGAAACTTTCCTCACACAGCAGTCAGACTTGCGTCCGATCGTGTGTGCTCTACAAAGGAATAGGATCAGAGATTCGCCGAGCCGGGTGCGCTTTCGTCCACTTCCCCGGTTGACCGTTCGCTTCCGCGTCAGGCCCTCCGGGAGAGCTTCGTCCTAGTCGCGTCCCGTGCTCGGCGCAGCGGCAATCTACTCTGTCCCTTCGAATCGGTGCAAGCCGATCGAGGATCGAAACCCCGCAAATTGCGAGGATTGGGGAAAGGGTGGACGGGAGGCACATCGTCGTCACGGGCGCGGGGTCCGGCATCGGCCGCGCGATCGCGTTGCGGCTCGCTGCGGACGGCGTCGCGGTCTCGCTGGTCGGGCGCCGGCGCGAGCCGCTCGCGGCAACCGCCGTCGACATCGGGGGGCGGACGGCAATCGTCCCGTGCGACATCCGCGACCGCGAGGCCGTCGACCAGGCCCTTGGCGCCGCGGCCGAGCAGCTCGGGCCGTTTCACGGGCTCGTCGCCGCGAGCGGCATCGGCGGGCCGAACGGCGCCGACGACGAGGGGGGCGACCGTTTCGAGGATCTTGTCGCGACCAACCTGACCGGCACCTACCACTGCGTGCGCGCGTTCCTGCGTCACGTCGCCGATGGCCCGAACGAGCGGCACGTGGTCGTCATCTCCTCGATCCTCGCGCGGATTGCCGTTCCTGGCTACACGGGATACAGCGCCTCGAAGGCGGGACTTCTCGGCCTCGTGCGCTCGCTCGCGGCGGAGCTCGGCTCCGAGAACGTGATTGTCAACGCGATCTGTCCTGGCTGGGTCGACACGGATATGGCGTGGCAGGGGCTCGACGCCATCGCCGCCGGCGCGGGCGGGACGCGCGAGAGCGCCTACGAGGAGGCGATGCGCGCCGTGCCACTCGGTCGGATGGGGCAGCCCGAGGACGTCGCGGGCACGGTGGCATGGCTTCTCTCCGAGGACGCGCGGGGTGTCACCGGCCAGGCAATCGATCAGAACGGCGGCGCCTGGATGGCGTAGGTTCAGCCGGTGCGGGAGCGAGCTCGGGCGGTCGTGATCGGCGGTGGCGTCGGTGGCTGCTCGATCCTCTACTGGCTCGCACGCCTCGGCTGGGACGACGTCGTGCTCGTCGAGCGCGCCGAGCTGACGAGCGGCTCGACCTTCCATTCCGCGGGGCTCGTCGGGCAGCTGCGCTCGTCGCTCAGCCTGACGAAGATGATGATGGCGAGCGTCGATCTCTACCGCTCGCTCGGGGCCGAGGTCGGGCTCGAGACGGGCTGGAAGGAGGTCGGCTCGCTCCGGCTCGCCTCGTCGGAGGAGCGGAAAGAGGAGATCGCCCGCCAAGCAGGGTGGGCGAAGACGTTCGGTCTGCCGCTCGAGCTCGTGTCGCCGGACGAGGCGCAGGAGCTCTTCCCGCCGATGTCGACCGACGGCGTGCTCGGCGCCGCGTACCTGCCGACCGACGGGTACGTCGACCCGAGCCAGCTCACGCTCGCGCTCGCGGAGGGTGCGCGGCGGCGCGGAGCGGAGGTCGCGACGCACACGCGCGTCACCGGGATCGACGTCGTGCGGGGCAGGGTGACGGGTGTCCAGACCGATCGCGGCCCGATCGAGACCGACGTTGTCGTGAACGCCGGTGGGATGTTCGCGGCCGAGCTCGGTTCGCTCGCCGGCGTGACCGTGCCGATCGTGCCGATGGCGCACGAGTACCTCGTGCTGGAGCCCTCGGGTCTGCCGCTCGAGATGCCGACGATGCGCGATCCCTCGCTCCTCGTCTACTTCCGGCCCGAGTCGGGCGGCCTCGTCATGGGCGGGTACGAGCGCCACTGCGCGCCGTGGGGGCTCGACGGGATCCCGGCGGACTTCAACGGGAAGCTGCTCGACGAGGACTGGCCGCGGTTCGAGGAGCTGATGGAGAACGCCGTCGTCCGCGTGCCGTCGCTCGCGGAGATGGGCGTCGTCAAGCTCGTGAACGGGCCGGAGGCGTTCACGCCCGACGGCGAGTTCGTGCTCGGCCCGACCGGCGTCAGAGGCTTCTGGGTCGCGGCCGGCTTCTGCGCGCACGGTCTCGCGGGCGCGGGAGGGATGGGGCAGCTCGTGGCCGAGTGGATCGTCGAGGGCACTCCGTCGCTCGACGTCTGGCACATGGACTCGCGGCGCTTCGGGGCCGCGTACCGCTCGCGCGACTACACGCTCGCGCGCACGAAGGAGGTGTACGAGACGTACTACGACGTCCGCTATCCGGGACACGAGCGGACTGCTGGACGGCCGCTCAAGGTCTCGCCCGCGTACCCGCGCCTCCAGGAGCAGGGAGCCGTCTTCGGGGAGAAGGCCGGCTGGGAGCGCGCCAACTGGTTCGAGCCGAACGCCGCTCGCGGCGACGAGTCGCTGCGGCCCCGGGGCTGGGCAGGACGGCACTGGTCGCCCGCGATCGGCGCCGAGCACCGAGCGTGCCGCGAGACGGCCGCGCTCTTTGACGAGTCGTCGTTCTCCAAGCTCGAGGTGACGGGTGCGGGTGCACCCGCATTCCTCGAGCGACTGTGCGCGAACCGGGTGGTGCGGGCGATGGGCAGGGTCGTGTACACGCAGCTCCTGAACCCGAGAGGCGGCATCGAGTGCGACCTGACGGTGACGCGTCTCGGGGAGGGGCGCTTCCGGATCGTGACGGGCACGGCGTTCGGGCAGCACGACGCGGCCTGGCTTCTCCAGCACGCTCCGGACGACGGCTCGGTACGGGTGACCGACGTGACGTCCGCCTACGCGTGCCTCGGTCTGTGGGGACCCGTCAGTCGCGAGGTCCTCCAGCCGCTGACGACCGCGTCCCTCGAGAACGACGACTTCCCGTATCTCACCGCGCAGGAGCTGGCCGTCGGGAGCGTCCCGTGCCTCGCGGTGCGCGTCACCTACGTCGGAGAGCTCGGCTGGGAGCTCTACTGCCCGACCGAGTTCGGCCTTCGCCTTTGGGACGAGCTGTGGGCGGCGGGGAGGGAGCACGGGCTCGTCGCGGGCGGCTACAAGGCGATCGACTCGCTGAGGCTGGAGAAGGGCTACCGGGTGTGGGGAGCCGACATCTCGCCCGAGGAGACGCCCCGCGAGGCCGGGCTCGGCTTCGCCGTCGACTTCGACGGAGGCGACTTCATCGGTCGGGAAGCGCTCGTCGCGGCTCCGGAGCCGGCGCGGCTCCTCCGGTGCCTGACGCTCGCCGAGCCACGGGCGGTCGCCCTCGGCTCGGAGCCGGTGCGCGTCGACGGGCGGCTCGTGGGTCGCGTCACGAGCGGCGGCTACGGCTATTCGGTCGAGCGCTCGATCGCGTACGCGTATCTGCCGGTGGAAGTCGGCGTCGGCGCGGAGGTCGAGGTCGAGATCTTCGGCGAGTGGGTGCCGGCTGTCGCCGTCGACGAGCCCCTCTACGACCCGAAGGGGGAGCGGCTCCGTGCGTGAGCCCGACTTGGCTGCTGCGGTCGCGCGCGTTTGGCCGGACGGCGCCTCGACCTGGGAGCCGCTCGGCGGCGGGATCACGAACGCGAACCTCAAGGTCGCACGGCCGGACGGCGTCGTCGTCCTGCGCATCGCGGGTCGCGGGACTGACCTCCTCGGGATCGACCGAGCGGTGGAGCTGGAAGCGACCCGCTCGGCGGCCGCACTCGGCGTCGGCCCAAGGGTCGTCGACTTCGTCGAGCCGGAAGGGTGGCTCGTCACGTCTTTCGTCGAGGGCGAGCCCCCGTCCGTCGAGCGGCTGCGGGAGCACGAGCAGCTCGCTCGCGTCGCCCGGCTCTTGCGGCGGGTACACGACGGGCCTCCGATCCCAGGGCGCTTCGACGCGCTTGCGGTCGTCGAGGCGTACCGCCGCACAGCGGTCGCCCGAGGCGCAACCCTGCCGGCCCCCTTCGACGAGGCTCACGAGCTCGGCCGGCAGATCGCCGACCGCCGTGCGGCGGAGCCGCTCGCCCCCTGTCACAACGACCTCCTGACCGCGAACTTCATCGAGGACGGCGAGCGCCTCTGGCTCGTCGACTGGGAGTACGCAGGGATGGGCGACCGACTCTTCGACCTCGGGAACTTCGCGGTCAACCACGAGCTCGACGCGGAGCAGCAGGCGCTGCTCCTCCACGCCTACGGGCTCGGGGAGGAGGCGCTCGGCGACCTCAAGTTGATGCGTTTCATGTCGGACTTCCGCGAGGCAATGTGGGGCGTCGTCCAGGGCGTCGTCTCGGAGCTCGGGTTCGACTTCGACGGGTACGCGGCGCAGCATTTCGAGCGGCTCGAGCGGACGGCCGCGGAGCCAGGCTTCCACGCAGCACTGGAGGGGTGAGGGTCGAGTCGGTGGCCGGCGGACAACGCTTGTGTTACTTCAACACAAGCGTTGTCCGCGGTGCCACCGGCGTCCTCTCAGGCCGGCTTGGCGTCGGTCGGCGCGCTGTAGCTGCCGCGCTGTTCCATGCGCTCGAGCTCCTCTTCCGTGCCCATGCGCACAGGTCCCGTGAACCACCGGTTGGCAGAGATCAGCCACCACCCGCCGAAGAAGAGGATCGCGCCTCCCACCGTAAGCGGCGCGTAGTTGGCGACGTCCCAGTTGAAGCCGTCTTTCCACGGGATCCCCGTCGGAGTGACGGGGCCGAGGAACAGAATCGAGATGATCGCGACCCACACGATCGCGACGATGTCGATCCACTTGTAGTGGTTCCCGAGGCTCCAAGCCCCGTGCTCGAACGCGTCGCCCTGCCGGTAACGCAGGATGACCGGGAGGATGAACGCGATGTAGAGACCGATCACCGCGATCGAGGTTCCGACGAGGTACCCGGTCGCCGCGTTCCAGTACGTCGGGATCATGAGCGCCCACGCGAGGATGCCGATCGCCCACACGGCGTTGACCGGGACCCGGTTCGCGCTCACCGTGCGCCAGAGCTGATGACCCGGGACCGCCCGGTCGCGCGAGAACGCGAACATCATCCGGGACGCGGACGTGACGGAGGCGGTGAGGCAGAACATCTGCGCGACGACGGCGATGAAGAGCAGAAGCTCGGCCCAGCCCTCACCGAGCGAGGTCGTCCAGATATAGGTCACTGCGCCGCCGACCGCGTCGAGCACGCCCTGCGTATCCGGCACGGCGAAGGTCACCGCGAGCAGGAGGATCCAGCCGAAGACGACGGACGCGACGACGGCCATCACCATCCCGACCGCGGCCGTGCGCGAGGCCTGGTTCGTCTCCTCGGCCATGTGCGCGGACGCGTCGAAGCCCGTGATCGTGTACTGCGACATCAGCAGGCCGAGGCCGAACACGTACCAGAAGACGATGCTGCCGAAGTTCGAGCCGGAGAAGCCCGAGTTGTTGATCGTCTCGCCGAAGACGTAGCCGAACGACTGATGGTCGTCCGGGACGATGATCAGCACGAGCACGATGAACGCGACGCCCGCCATGTGCCAGTAGGCGGAGACCGTGTTGAGTACCGCCGTGACGTTCACCTTCAGCATGTTGAGCAGCACCGCGATGAGCATCACGACCGAGTACGTGAGGAGCGTCCACTCCTTCGTGTTCGGATAGTCGAACCACAGGTTCAGCAGCGAGGTGGCGAAGATCGCGAGCCCGTATCCGATCGCCGCGGTGACGGCGATCTGGCCGATCAGGTTGAACCACCCTGTGAACCAGCCCCACGCGGGGCTGCCGAGCTTGGACGCCCAGTAGTAGAGGCCGCCGGCAGTCGGATACGCGGAGGCGATCTCGGCCATCGCGAGCGCGACGATCGTCGACATCGCGCCGACGAGGAGCCAGCCCCACGAGATCGCGATCGGGCCGCCGTTGTTGAACGCGATGAAGTACGAGGTCAGACACCCCGCGAGGATCGAGATGATCGTGAAGCTGATCGCGAAGTTCTGGAACCCGCCCATCGCGCGGAAGAGCTCCTGCGCATAGCCGAGTCGATGGAGGATCCGCTCGTCCTCCGAGTGGTCGTGCCCGCTTCGTGCGGGATCCGTGCTCATCTCACCGCCTCCTGTCGCTAGCCGAGGGGTGCATTCACCTACGCCGGCGGTCCCGTGTCAAGATCGCGCGAGTGCTGACGCTCGCCGAGCTGAAAAAGGACGTCGAGACGGGCGCGATCGACACCGTCGTCGTCGCGTTCACCGACATGCAGGGCCGGCTCATGGGCAAGCGGCTCCACGGCGAGTTCTTCGTCGAGGAAACGGAGGCCGGGCATCCGGTCGAGGGCTGCAACTACCTGCTCGCGGTCGAGATGGAGATGGATCCCGTTCCCGGCTACGAGATCGCGAGCTGGGAGCAGGGCTACGGCGATTTCGCGCTGACGCCCGACCTCGCGACGCTCCGGCGCGTCCCGTGGCTCGAGGCCACGGCGCTCGTCCTCGCCGATGTGGGCTGGCACGACGGCGAGCCGGTTGCGCCCTCGCCGCGCCAGGTGCTGCGGGCCCAGATCGAGCGGGCGGAGAAGCTCGGGCCGACGCCGATGGCGGGCTCCGAGCTCGAGTTCTATCTCCTCAAGGAGACGTTCGCGGAGGCGCACGCGAAGGGCTACACGGGTCTCACTCCGTCGGTCCCGTACATCCTCGACTACCACGTGCTCGCGACCACGTACGACGAGCCGCTCCTGCGCGCGATACGGAACGGCATGCACGCCGCCGGCATCCGGGTCGAGACCTCGAAGGGCGAGGCGTGGCCGGGCCAGCAGGAGATCAACTTCCGCTACGCGGACGCGCTGACGATGGCCGACAACCACGTGATCTACAAGAACGGCGCAAAGGAGATCGCGTTCCTGCACGGCTGCTCGCTGACGTTCATGGCGAAGCCGTTCGAGGACTGGATCGGGAACTCGTGCCACATCCACTCGTCCCTCCGCCGCGGCGACGAGGCGGCGTTCGCAGAGGACGACGAGCTCTTCGACCGCTGGCTTGCGGGGCAGATCGCGTGCGCGCGCGAGCTCGCGGTCTTCTTCGCCCCGACGATCAACTCGTACAAGCGCTATGCGGCCGGGAGCTGGGCGCCGACGACGCTCGCGTGGGGTCACGACAACCGGACGTGCGGGTTCCGGGTCGTTGGCCGGGGCGCGGCGAAGCGCGTCGAGACGCGGATTCCAGGCGGCGACGTCAACCCGTACCTGGCCTTCGCGGCGATGATCGCTTCCGGGCTGCACGGGCTCGAGCGGGAGCTCGAGGCGCCGCCGCCGCTCGAGGGCAACGCGTACGAGTCGGATGCGGAGCGCTTCCCGTCGACGATGCGCGAGGCGATCGCCGCGCTCGAGTCAGGAGAGATGGCCCGCGCCGCCTTCGGCGACCAGGTCGTCGACCATTACCTCACCTACGCGCGCACCGAGCAATCGCTCTACGACCGCTTCGTGACCGACTGGGAGCGAGCGCGCTACTTCGAGCGCGGCTGAGTGAGCAGGGTGTTTGCGCGAACCTGTTGTCTGTTTGAGCAACCGGTGTCAGACACCGGTTCTTGTCAAGATGGCCGCGGCGGACCTGTCTCTGCCGGGGGGGTAAAAGCGTGATCCACGAGAAGCGGATCGAGGTCAGGTGGGGCGACGTGGACGCTTACCGCCACGTCAACAACGCGGTCTACGCGACCTATCTCGAGGAATGCCGCGACGAGTGGATGGTGCGGGCGCTCGGGCACATCGGCGACGTCTGGGACTACGTGCTCGCGCGAGTCGCGATCGACTTCCGGCACGAGATCGTCCAGGAGGACGACGCCGTGCTCGTCCGCTGCCGCCTCGTTCGCGTCGGGCGGTCGAGCCTCACCCTTGCGGAGCAGATCCTGCGGCTCGACGGCACGGTCGCGGCCGACGCCGAGGCAGTGCTCGTCGCTCGCGAGCGCGCCGACGGCGGCCGCTCGCGGCCGCTGACCGATGCCGAGCGGGCCGCGTTCGAGGCTGTGCTCACCGCGTAGATTCACGGCGTGAGCGCACGTCCGATCATCGGGATCACCTCGTATGCCCAGCCTGCGCGCTGGGGCTCGTGGGAGCTGCCCGCGGCGCTCGTCCCGCTCGACTACGTCCAGTCGATCGAGCGCGCTGGCGGCAGGGCGCTTCTCGTCCCGCCGAGCACCGACGGCGTCGACGAGACGCTCGACGTGCTCCATGGCGTCGTCTTCTCGGGCGGGATCGACATCGACCCCGGGGCCTACGGGGCGGAGCGCCACGCATCCACCGACCCGGCCCAGGAGCATCGCGACCAGGGCGAGCTCGCGCTCCTCACGCGCGCGCTCGAGCGCGACGTCCCGACCCTCGCGATCTGCCGTGGCTTTCAGCTTCTGAACATCGCTCGTGGCGGCGACCTGATCCAGCACCTGCCCGAGACAGTCGGGCACGAGCGCCACCGCGAGACGCTCGGCGCGTTCTCCGAGCACCCGGTCGAGGTGAAGTCGGGCACGCGGCTGGCGGAGATCCTCGGCGAGCGCCACGACAGCGTTCAGTCGAGTCACCACCAGGGTGTCGGGCGCGTCGGTGAGGGTCTCGTCGAGACGGCGTGGGCCGACGACGGCTCGCTCGAGGGCCTCGAGGATCCCGGGAAGCGCTTTGCCGTCGGCGTGCTCTGGCACCCCGAGATGGAGGAGGACAAGCGCCTCTTCGAGGCGCTCGTCGAGGAGTCGCGCCGGTACCGGACGAGCGCGCGTGACTGAGAGCTCGTGACCGAGAGCGTCCAGCCGTTCCAGGCGCACCTGCCGGTGCGCATCTCGTTCGGCGACGGCGTGATCCACCAGCTCCCTGCCGTTCTCGGAGCGCTCGGTGCGAGGAGCGTTCTCGTCGTCGTCGAGGAGCCGGTCGCGGAGCACCTCGACGTCGCCGGAGCATTCGCCACCGCGGAGAAGAACGACATCCGGCTGGAGCGCTTCGTCAAAGGATCGGGCGAGCCGACGTTCGCCCTCGCCGACGAGCTCGCCGCTCGCGTCCGAGACGGATCCCACACGGCGGTCGTCGGGATCGGGGGCGGCTCGGCGCTGGACGCGGCCAAGGCGGCTCGCATTGCGGCGGACCAGGGCCAGGAGCTGCGCTCGTTCGCCGATGGCTCCCGGACGCCGGAGCCGCCGCGCATCGGGCTCGTCCTCTGTCCGACGACCGCAGGGACGGGGAGCGAGGTCTCGGGCGCGAGCGTGCTCACCGACGAGGAGCACGACCGCAAGGTCGGCTTCGGACACCCGAACATGCGCGCCCAGCACGCGCTCGTCGACCCGGTCCTGACGCACGGCCTGCCACCGGGACCGACCGCTCATTCGGGCATCGACGCGCTCGCGCAGGCGATCGGCGGCTGCACCGTGCGGAACTCGTCGCCGCTCTCGGTCGCCTTCGGGCTCGAGGCCTGCCGCCTCGTCGCGGGATCGCTCGCGGACGCGGTGCGCGACGGCGCGGACGCCCGAGCCCGGCGCCAGCTCGCCTGTGCCAGCCTCACGGCGGGCCTCGCGATGAACCTCTCCGACTGCGCCGCGGATCACGCGCTGGGCCAAGCGCTCGGCAGCGTCGCCCACCTGCCCCACGGGCTCACGATCGGCCTCGTCGTCGCCGAGACCCTCGAGGTGTCTCGCGGCGACTGTGCGGAGCGACTCGAGCGCGTCGCCGACGCGCTGGGGGAGCGGCCGGACGGAACGTCCGACGGGTCGCGAGCAGTCCGGGCGGTTCGCCGGCTCCTCGCAGCGGTCGACTTCCCGACGGTGCGCGCAGCTGAGGTCGACGAGGACGCGGTTGCCGAGCTCGTGGAGCGGACCCTCCACGAGCAGCCGTACAACCTCGAGATCGACTGCCACGCGTGGACTGCGAGCGAGGTGGAGCGCTCGTTTCGGGCTGCGCTCGCGCTCGATCGGCGCTAGAGCACCGTTCTTACGTCTGTCGCTCGAGAATGGCAGGCGGCCCGCTTCGGCTAGGCTGTCGGGCCGGGGAAGGGCGCGTGATCATGCCTCGGGGATCCAGGTAGGTCTCGTGAGCGACGACCTGCGGAGCACCGCCGAGAGTCAGGGGCAGTACATGAGCCCGACGCAGCGACCGGTTCCAGCGGATCAGCGGCCAACGGAGATCGGCCCGTATGGCGCACGCCAGCCGGGCACGAGCCGTGCCCGGCAGATCCCCTCACCCTGGCTCGACTGCAGCACGTGTGGGTGGCGCCACTATCCGAGCTCGAGCGGCGGAACCTGGCACATCGCGACGGCGTGTATCTCCTGTGGCGATCCCCTCCAGCGCGCAACCGACCATCTGTAGACACCGAGGAGGAACAATTGGCTTCGAAGCGACAGACAACGATGGCGAAGATCGCCCGTGAGCAGGCGGTCCGAGAGCGCCGGGCACGGAAGCAGGAGAAGCGCGAGCTCAAGCGCGCCGCGAAGCTGAATCCCGAGAGCGTCGTGGTCGACGGCGAGACGCCGTACACCGACGACCGCCCCAATCTGAACTCGCCGAGCCCGATCTGAACTCGGCGATCTGAGCCGCGGCGCCTGTCGTCCGCGCGTCAGACGCCGACGACGTGCACGAGCCAGCGCCGTTCGCGTTCCCGGTCGAGCTCGAGGAAGAGCACGCGCTGCCAGCGGCCGAGGCAGAGGACGCCGTCGCGCACCGGGATCGACTCACCGGCCGGCCCCATGAGCATCGACATGCAGTGCGCGTGGCCGTTCGACGCCTCGTCGTCCTCCGAGACGTTCTCCGTGCGGCGATCCCAGTCGTCGTGCGCGTAGTAGTGCTCGGTCGGCACGAGCCGACGAAGCAGCACCGAGAAGTCCTCGAGAAACCCGCGCTCGTACTCGTTGACGCGCACCGCGCACGTCGTGTGTGGGGAATACACACAGCAGACACCATCCCGCACGCCGCTCTCCTTCACGGCCTCCTGCACCTGCTCGGTGATGTCCGTCACCGAGAGACCGCCGGCGGTTCGGAGTCGCTCCTCGCGATGGAAGGTCTTCATGCCGTCCGCCGGAGCGGGGTGCAGAGGCGTCTCGGTCGTTTCCGGGGCGCTCGCCATGTGACGACATTGTGACAGTCGCGCCCGACCCCCGACGAGTGATCCGAGCCCGACCGGCAGCCAACGGCTCTACGCTGCGTGCTGCGGGCCCGTAGCTCAGCTGGTTAGAGCAGCCGACTCATAATCGGTTGGTCCCTGGTTCGAGTCCAGGCGGGCCCATTCCCGTTTCGCAAAGCAGGATTCCGCAGGAGCGGAATCTGCGGCTCGATGCTCGCCTTGCAGGCGAGGCAGATCCCTGAGGGCGGCCCACCTTCGCGGGCCGCACGGCTCGGTGGCGCTTGGCCCCGACTGGCGGGCGGGAGTTGCGTACGCTTCACGTCGTGCTCCGCTTGGCGGTCGTCGGACTCGCCGTACGAGTCGCCGCAGCTGTCGCGCTGGCGTGTCTCCTCGCAGCCGTTCTCGCGCTCGCCCGCGAGGGACCGTCGTTCGGCGAGGGTTTCA
>Ga0183260_10004187_pt1 | contig 11509 bp, 13 predicted proteins | sample AntDrymUQ4972206_2_FD_129768 | JGI IMG/M metagenome (GOLD analysis project Ga0183260, IMG submission 129768) | Polar desert sand microbial communities from Dry Valleys, Antarctica - metaG UQ497 (22.06) (version 2) (version 2) | ecosystem: Environmental > Terrestrial > Soil > Desert | place...
CAGCGGGTCAAGCTCGCCCAAGCGCTCGTGCACGATCCGCGCCTGGTGCTGCTGGACGAACCCACCAACGGGCTCGATCCCGCCGCCCGGGACGAGATGCTGGCACTGATCCGTCGGATCGGACACGAGTTCGGCATCGCGGTGCTGGTCGCCTCGCACCTGCTCGGTGAGCTGCAACGCGTCTGCGACCACGTCGTCGTCCTCGACGCCGGCCGGCTGCTGCGCTCGTCGTCCACCTCCGACCTGTTGCAGACCACCGGAGTGTTGCTGGTCGAGGTGCTGCCGACGCCGGGTGGCCAGTCCGAGCCGCAGGCCCGCGAGCAGCTGCGACAGGCACTGGTCGAGGCCGGCCTGCGCGCCAGTGTTGCCGGTGCTTCGATCCACGTCGACGCGTCCGACGAGACGACGTACGACATCGTGCGCGACCTCACCTGCGACCTCGGGCTGGGGCTGGTGCGCCTGGAGCAGAGCCGGCACCGGATCGAGGATGTCTTCCAAGGCGCAAGCTCCGGCGAGGTGGTGTCGCATGGCTGAGTCACCGCCGCCGCCACCTGCCGGCGTCATCCATGACATCGGCTACCGCCCCTACGCCGAGCAGCGGCTCGGCGAGGGCGCCGTGGCCTGGGCGCTGTTCACCACCGGACTGCGGCACTGCTTCGGTCTCGGCCGATCAGGCAAGTCCAAGGTGCTGCCGATGATGCTGCTCGCAATCATGCTGCTGCCGCCGGTCATCATCGTCGGGGTCACCGTCGTGCTCGGGCTGAGCAGCCAGCCGGTCGACTACAGCCGCTACCCGCTGATCATGTCGCTGGTGATCTCGACGTTCGTGGCCGCACAGTCACCGGCGCTGATCTCGCGTGACCTGCGCTATCGCATGATCACGCTCTACCTGGCCAGACCGCTGCGCCGCAGCACCTATGTGCTCGCCCGGTTCGCCTCGCTGACTGTCGCGGTGCTGGTCCTCATCGCGTTGCCGTTGCTGGTGCTGTACGTCGGGGGCCTGCTCGCGGATCTGCCGTTCCGGCGGGAGACCGCCGACGTCCTCGCCGCCCTGCTGGGTGCGCTGTTGTTGTCGGCCACGCTGGCCGGGGTCGGCGCCGTGATCGCGGCCGTCACCACCCGGCGCGGGCTGGCGGTCGCGGCCATCGTCACGCTGCTCCTGGTCAGCTACACCGCGGTCTCGGCGGTGCAGGCGATCGCCGTCGAAGTCGGTCAGCGCGGCCTCGCCGAGTGGGCCGGGCTGTTCTCGCCGTACAGCCTGGTCGACGGGGTGCAGGTGTGGGCGCTCGGTGCCGACGGCTCGAGCTCGGCCCCACCGACTGGCCTGGTCGGGGCCGTCTTCGCGGCGGTGACGCTCGGGCTAGTCGCGGCCGCGGTTGGCCTGCTGCTGCTGCGGTACCGGAGGGCGGCGGCGGCGTGAGCGTGGTCGCTGTGGAGCAGGTGTCGCGCTGGTACCGCAACGTGGTCGCGGTCAACGAGGTGACGATGACGATCGGGCCCGGCATCACCGGCCTGCTCGGACCGAACGGGGCGGGCAAGTCGACGCTGATCGCGATGATGTCGGGATTCCTGGCGCCGTCGGTCGGTGCGGTGACCCTGGACGGGCAGCCGATCTGGCGCAACCACCGGCTCTACGCCGCGATCGGCCTGGTGCCGGAGCGCGAGGCCTTGTACGACTACCTCACCGGGCGAGAGTTCGTCGTCGCCAACGCCGAGCTGCACGGGCTTGGCGAACCCGGCGCCGCGACCGATACGGCTCTGGCCACGGTGGAGATGCAAGAGCCGGCAGACCGGGCGATCTCGACCTACTCCAAGGGGATGCGGCAGCGGATCAAGATGGCCTCGGCGCTCGTGCACGACCCGTCGGTCCTGCTGCTCGACGAGCCCTTCAACGGGATGGACCCCCGCCAGCGGCTGCACCTGATGGAGCTGTTGCGGCGGATGGGCGCCGAGGGCCGTACGGTGCTGTTCAGCTCGCACATCCTCGAGGAGGTGGCGCAGGTGGCGCGCCAGATCGAGGTGGTGGTGGCCGGCCGGCACGCCGCCTCGGGCGACTTCGGTGCGATCCGGCGGCTGATGGTGGACCGACCCAACCGCTACGTCGTGCGCTCGAGCAACGACCGGGTATTGGCCGCGGCGCTGATCGCGGACGAGTCGACGAGTGCGGTGTCGTTGCGGCCCGGTGGAGAGGGCCTCGACGTCGAGGCGATGGACTTCGGCCGGTTCAGCTGGGCGCTGCCCCGCGCCGCTCGTGCCGGCGGTGTGCGGTTGCTCGAGGTGGCGCCGAGCGACGACTCGCTGGAGAGCGTCTTCTCCTACCTGGTGCGCTCGTGAGTGCGCTCGTGCACCCCACGGTGGTGCGACTGAGCCGGCGCAGCCTGTTCGGCCGCCGACGCGGGGTGCTGCTCTTCCTGCTGCCGCTGGCACTGATTGGTTTCGCCGGGTTGATCCGGCTGCTCGTCGGTGCCGGCGAGGCGCACAGCGAGGTCGTGCTCTTCGGTCTGGGGCTGGCCGTCGTCGTCCCCCTGGTGGCTCTGGTCGCCGGCACCGGCGTACTCGGCCCCGAGGTCGACGACGGCTCGATCATCTACCTGCTGGCCAAGCCTGTGTCGCGGCACAGCATCGTGGTCAGCAAGGCGTTGGTGGCGATGGGGAGTGTTGCTCTGTTCGCAGGGCTCGGGATGCTCGTCGCGGGCGTCGCGCTGCAGGCTCCGGACCTCGAGGTCGCCATCGGCTACGCCGTCGGAGCGCTCACCGGCGGCGTCGCCTACACCGCGCTGTTCGTGCTGTTGTCGGTGCTGACCCGTCATGCGGTCGTGGTGGGTCTGGTCTACGTGCTGATCTGGGAGGGGCTGCTGGGCGGCCTGCTCGACGGGGTGCGGTGGTTGAGCATCCGGCAGTGGTCGGCGGCGGTCACCGCCGAGGTTTCCGGTGAGGTGTCCGTCCGGCCAGACCTCGGCCTGGTCTATGCGCTGGTCGCGACCGCGGTCGTCACGGTCGCCTCGCTCGTGCTCGCGGGCGAGCGGCTGCGGTCCTTCCGCCTCACCGGAGAGGAGTGACCGGCGGTAAAGGCCCGGCGGTACGACGAGTTCAGCGCTTCGCCCGCTTCTGCCGCGACGTGCCACCGGAGCCGTTCCGGCGGGCGGCTTTGGCGGGTGGCCGCGAGTCCGCCTTGACCGCTCTCCGCTGCCCCAGCGGCTGCTCGGGGCCGACGGTGGTGTCGCGCCCAGTCTGCTCCTCGCTCTCGGCGTTGATCTCGGCACCGAGCAACACGATGAACGCGGTGATCCACAGCCACAGCATCAGCACCGCGGCGCCGGCGACGCTGCCGTAGGTCTCGCCGTAGGAGCCGAACGAGTCAGCGTAGATGGAGAACCCGATGGAGACCCAGCGCATCTGTGGGGCGTCGCGTGACGGGGCCAACCGGTAGACCACCGCGAGCGCGGCGCTGACGACCAGGGCCACCACCACCCAGCGACCCAGCGACAGCAGCCAGTGCAGCCAACCTGGTAGGCCGAGCGCTTCCAGCAGCGGCGGCGCGAGAGCGACCACCACGAGGGCGACCACCACGAAGACGATCGCGCCGAGAGTGAGGAGCAGCACCATCGCCTTGCGCTTCAGAAAGCCCCGCTTCTCCTCCTCGTCTAGGCGATGTTGACCGCGGTCATCAGGTTCCCGACCCCGCCGCTGGCGCTCCACAGCGCCGCTGCCAGCGCGAAGGCCAGACCGACGCCGAGCGCGCTCGACGACGAGGAGGCCAAAGAGGTGGCCTGCTGCTCGAGCAGGCTGCGCGCTGCGCTGGGCAACGTGCCGCTGAGCTGCGCGATGTGGTCGCGCACCTGGGCCGGGTCGGCGAACAGGCCGTAGGTCAGGATGGCCGCGATCAGCGCCGGGAAGAGCGAGAGGAAGCGAAGAATTCCACCCCCGCCGACAGCAACGGCACCTGGTCGTCCTTGGCCTCGGCCCACGCTCGCTTGGCCACCTGCAGCCAGCCCTTGGCCGGGATGTCGGTGGGTTGCTCGGCGGAGCCGCCCGGCAGCTCCGCAGCCGGCTGCCCGCTCTGGACGCCGGCGGGACGAGATTTCTTCGCTGACATGGCAACAGCACTACCCTGCTCGGCGTCGAACATGCCATCAGGCCGCGTCATCGCCGTCGGCGAGGGGACCAGGCGCGTCGCCACGGTCACCGTGGCCGAGGAAGAAGGCGCCCATCGCGGCAGCGAGCCCAGCGAAGACCACCACGCTGTAGAGCGCCAACCCGATCTCTAGCACCCGGGCGACCGGCGCCGGACGCTCCAGCGGCTGGCCGACGATCGTGGCCAGCGCGGCGCCGTGCAGCGCGTTGGCGTAGTCGTCGTACACGCCGAGCAGGTAGAGCAGCTGGCTGGCGGCGAGGACGACGACCGCGGTGACCGTGGCCAGCCAGCCGAGTCGATCGGTCAGCAGCCGGCCGGCGGAGCGGGACCCGCGAACGGCGCTGGCGACGACCCCACCCGCCCGCGCCGCCCGCAACAGCGCCACCGCGCGCACGAATCGCAGGAACGGCAACGCGAGGAAGAGCACCTGCCACCAGTTGTGACGCAGGAATCGGCCGCGGTGCTCCGCGACGTAGAGCCGCAGCCCGAACTCCCCGACGAAGACGGCCCACAGGATCCAGCCCGACACGCTCAGCGCCAGCTGCAGGGCCGGGTCGCCGGCGAGCGTCTGCCCGAGCACCACCAGCATGAACACGATGCCGAGGGCTCCCATCGGCTTGTCCAACCGAGCCGCCAGCACTGCGGCCCGCGTGTCGCTGCGGTGGGCCAGGTCCGGGCGTGGCGGCGAGCTCATCGGGCGGGCGTCGACAACGCACGGTCTCCGGCCGGGTCGGCCAACCGCCGGGTCAGCGGGAAGCCGGCGACGCCCGTGCCGGAGCCGTCGCCGCCGGGCATCAGCGCACCCGGTCCGGTTCGTCGTCACCGGGCACGTAGGTGGTCGACTCCCCGCGGGCCGACCTGATCGTCAGGTAGGTGGTGACGATCACGATGACTCCCATGACCGCCAGGATGGTGCCGGGAAGCGGACCCCACAGCCGGTCGACCAGGTCGTCGGCGACCGGCCATGCCACGTCGTCGACCAGCACCATGGTGGTCCCCACCCCGATCATGCCGATCGCGAAGAACACCGTGCCCGAGGTGCGCCAGGGGCTCGCGACCGCGGCCTGCTGCGCCTGCGCTGCCTGCGCGCGAGCGCGCCGCAGCAGTCGCTGAGCCCAGACGTACTCGCTCGCCAGCACGGCCAGTGCCGCGACGATGAGAAGGATGCCGGGCCCGGGCAGCACCATCAACGCGACGCCCACCCCGAGGAGTCCGACTCCGATGATCGTCACCGCGAAGCGCTTGAACCAGTGCATTCCCTGCCTCCTGGCCGCAACCCTAGCGGCGGGTCACGCGGTAGCGGCCGGTGCAGACCACCCCGGCGATGTCCGTCCTGACCCGGCAGCGTCGTGTGCCACCGGCGTCGGAGGCGGATACAGCGGGCCTACCGGATCCGCTCACGGACCGGCCCGTTGGCGACGGCCCGCGGTCTGACCCGTCATACTGCTGCGGTCCATCCGCGAACGGTCGAGGAGGAGACATGTGGCAGGACCGCGTCCGTGCGGTGGGATCGAGCTTCTGGTTCATCCCGGCGGTGTGCGCCACGGCGGCGGTCGTCCTCGCCGTCGTACTCGTGCGGATCGACGACGCAACCGACGGTGATGCGCTGCCGGTGCTCTTTCCTGGTGGGCCGAGTGGCGCCCGCGCGCTGCTCGGGTCGATCACCGCCTCGATGATCTCCTTTACAGGGCTGGTGTTCTCCATCACCATCGTGGTGCTGCAACTGACCAGCAGCCAGTTCTCCCCGCGCATCCTGCGGAGCTTCCTCCAGGATCGAGCGAGCCAGGCGGCACTGGGCGTCTTCGTGGCGACGTTCGTCTATGCCATGACCGTGCTGAGGTCGGTGCGCGGAGAGAGCACCGACGCGCCCTTCGTCCCGCGCATTGCCACCACGATGTCGTTCGTCCTCGTCATCGCCAGCGTGGCCCTGTTCATCTACTACATCCACCACATCGCGAACATGATTCGCGCCGCCACCATCCTGGCCTCCGTCGGCGGCGAGACCCGCAAGCTGCTCGCCCAGCGGTACCCGAAGGACCGACAGGCCTTGTCAGCGCCGCTGCACCCGGTGCGCCAGACCGTGTGCGCGCCCGGGCCGGGCGTCGTCACCACCCTGTCCGCGCAGCCGCTCACCGAGCTCGCCGCGGAGGCCGACTGCGTCGTCGAGCTCATCCCAGCGGTGGGGACATTCGTGCCGGAGGGTGCTCCGCTGTTCCATGTACGGCGGGACGGCGGGCGCCCAGCGCCGGACCTCGACGAGAAGGCGGTGCTCTCCACCGTCACGTTCGACATCGAACCCAGCATGGAGCAGGACGTCAGCTACGGATTCCGCCAGCTCACCGACGTGGCAGAGCGGGTGCTGTCGCCGTCGCTGAACGACCACACCACCGCCGTCCAGGCGATCGACCAGATCCACGACCTGCTACGGCGACTGGCGAGCTGCCCGATGCCGGAGCGGATCGAGGCTGACGAGGACGGCGTGGCGCGGGTGATCGAGCATGAGGTGGGTATCGACCACTATCTCGACGTGGGTGTCGACCAGATCGCTCGGTGGGCTGACGACTCACCTCGGGTGCTCGGGCGTTTGCGGGCGATGCTGGCCGACGTCGAGACGGTGGCGCGGCCCGAGCACCTCGCCGCGATCCGTCGACACGACGAGCACCTCGCGCGGCTGGAGGCAAGCATCGCACCGGACGACTAGGCTCGCCGTCGTGACTCTGGTCCGGGGGTCGGCTACCGGTCGATGTCCGTCTTCCAGACCACCAGCCCATCCGGGCGCACCCGCGCGCCCTCGGCGACCCGGTGCGGGCTCAGCCGGCCCCCCGGCATGATGTGCTGCACGGACGTCTGCCGCCCCAGTGCCGTCACGTCGGCGATCAACCGCCGGTGACAGCGCCACCACACGCTCTCACCGCACATGACCGCCACCGTGTGCCTGGCGACCTCGTCGAGCACCCGGTCGAGGGCGGCAACGAACTCGGCGGTTCGGGTGTGCGCGGCGTAGGCACGAAACGCCGGCACGGTCCACCAGGTGTCCTGCTCCGGCACGGCGGCCGGGAGACGTCGACGGCCGCCGAGCGGCTCCTCCCACCGGTAGCCGATCCCGGCCTCGGCGAGCCACCGGGCCATCGATCCCTGCGTCACGTCGGGGTTGTTGCGGCTGCCAGGGAAGCGACGAACATCGACCAGGCGCTGGACCCCCGCGTCGGTCAACAGCTCACGGAGTGCACCGCGGTCCAGCGGTCCATGACCGACGGTCAGCAAAGTGGACACGCCTCACGCTGCCCGGCCCACTGCTCCCGCCGGCCGACTCCCGGCGCGTCCGCGGCGAGGGAGGTGCCGAATCAGGTATGCGCGCGATGTGTCAGGCTGCCCCGGTGGGACAACCTCGCGCTGCTCGGTTGGTCGACTCGCTCGCCCGGACGCTGCTCGGGCGGCCCCTTCCCCTGGGTCTGAGGTGCTGGGACGGGTCACAGATCAGCGGGCCAGCCGGTGCGCCCACCCTGGTGGTGCGCAGCCCTCGAGCGTTGCGCCGCTTCCTTTACGCGCCGAACGAGCTGGGTCTTGCCCGCGCCTACGTCAGCGGGGAACTCGACGTGGAGGGTGACCTCTACGCCGCGCTCGGCTTCCCGGATGCCCTGCCGGCACGCCCCGACCTGCGCCTGGACCGCCGAGCTGTCGCGGCCCTGGTCGGCTCGTTGGCCCGCCTCCGGGTGTTGGGGCCGCCGCCCCGGCCGCCGGCGGAGGAGGCCCGCATCGGCGGGGCGCTGCACACATTGCGTCGGGACCGAGAGGCCATCAGCCACCACTACGACGTGAGCAACGCCTTCTATGCCCTGCTGCTCGGCCCGTCGATGGTGTACAGCTGTGCCTACTACGCCGCCCGCTCCGACCGCCTCGAGGCCGCACAGGAAGCGAAGCTGGAACTCATCTGCCGAAAGTTGGGACTGCGCCCCGGCATGCGTCTGCTCGACGTCGGATGCGGATGGGGCTCCTTGGCCCTGCACGCCGCTGCTCGACACGGCGCCCGGGTGGTCGGCGTCACGATCTCTGCGGCACAGGCCGAGCTGGCGCGGACGCGGGGCGCCGACGCAGGGCTGGCAGGCCAGGTGGAGATCCGCCTGCAGGACTACCGCGACGTGGACGACGGTCCGTACGACGCGATCGCCTCCGTGGGTATGGCCGGACACGTGGGGCGCGACCAGCTGCCCCACTACGCCGCCGGGCTGCACGCGCTGCTCGCTCCCGGCGGTCGGCTGCTCAACCACGCCATCGCCCGCGGACCGGCAGCCGGCCCGGAACTCCCCGACCGCCGCTCTTTCCTGACCCGCTTCGTTTTCCCCGATGGTGACCTCCAACCGCTGGCCACCCACGTCGCGGTGCTCGAAGGGGCCGGGTTCGAGGTCCGTGACGTCGAAGCTCTTCGCGAGCACTACGCGCTCACCTGCCGCGCATGGGTCGCCAACCTCGAACGCCACTGGGATGAGGCCGTACGCGCATCCTCACCGGGTCGCGCCCGGGTATGGCGCCTCTACCTGGTCGGCTCCGCCCTGGGATTCGAGGGACGCAGGGTCGGCGTGAACCACGTCCTTGCGGTCCGGACCATGCCCGCGGACGGGCCGGGACCGGCCGCCGCCACGCCTGCACTACCGCTTCGCCGGCCGGACTACAGCGACATGAGCCAGCGCGGCTGAACGGCGGTGCCTGGGCTGCGTCAGGATGAATGGAGCACAACACTCCAACTGCGTGAAGGGGAGCTTCCCATGACCGTGCGGCTGAATCACACGATCGTGCATGCACGCGACAAGCACGAGGCGTCGTCGTTCCTGGTCGATGTCCTTGGTCTCGCCGAGCCGACTCCATTCGGCCCGTTTCTGGTCGTGCAGGTGGACAACGACGTCTCTCTCGACTTCATCGACGACCACGGCCCGATAGATCCGCAGCACTACGCGTTCTTGGTCAGCGAGTCGGAGTTCGACGAGATTATCGGCCGGATCCGCGAACGCGGGCTGTCCTACTGGGCCGACCCGGGACGGGAGCGGCTCCGAGAGCACAACACCAACGACGGTGGTCGAGGCGTCTACTGGGAGGACCCGAACGGCCACTTCCTCGAGATCATCACCCGCCCCTACGGCGCCGGCGGCTGAGGCATCGAGCTGCGCAGCGTCGCGGCTGCGATCAGTGCCCCGGTGAGGGCGATAGCTGCGGAGCCCAGGAGCGCGGCTGAGAATCCGTTGGTGAGCGCCACCGAATCACCGGGCTCGTCGGCGCCGTAGGCGGCCGCGAGAGCGGTCATGGCCGCGAGGCCGATCGCAGAACCAACTTGGTAGCTGGTGTTGACGATGCCGGAGGCCAGGCCGCCTTCGGCTGGGTGGGCGCTGGAAATGGCGGTTCCCAGAGAGGGGATGAAAGCCAGCGACATGCCAAGGGCCGCCACCAGCGACGCCGGCAGCACGTCGACCCAGAAGTTGCCGCCGGGGCGGATGAAGGACAGGTACGCCATGCCGACGCCGAGGATGAACAGGCCGGAAACGGTCATCGCCTTGGGGCCGAACCGGTTGACCATCCGGGGGGCCAACACGATCATGCCGATCATGATCAGCACGGTCATGGGCAGGAGCGCGGAGCCGCTGGGGAATGCGCTGTAGCCGAGCACTTGCTGCAGGTAGAGGTTGAGGAAGAACCACATCGGGATCCACGCGCCGCCGAGCAGCAGCTGTGCGATGTTGGCGGCGGCGAGATTGGGTGTGCCGAAGATGCGGAGCGGCATCAGCGGTTGACGCAGGTTGGCCTGCAGCGCCAGGAAGATGGCGAGCAGCACCACAGCGACAGCCAGGGCGAGCAGTGTCTGCCCAGAGCCCCAGCCGACCTCCGGTGCGCGCACGATTGCGTACACGGCGGTGCCGATGCCGCCGGTGGCGGTGAGCGCACCCAGGATGTCGACCGAGCCGGTGCGGGCGCCGCCGGCGGGCATCAGGGCAGGAGTGGCCAGTATGGCGACGACGGCGATGGGGACGTTCAGGTAGAACACCCACGGCCAGGACAGGTACTCGGTGATCACCCCGCCGAGGAAGACTCCGGCGGTGCCGCCAGCTGGCGCTGCCGCTCCGTAGATGGCGAGGCCCTTGGTCAGTTGCCTGGGCTCGGCACCGAACAGCATCATCAACAACGTGAGGGCCGAGGGTGCGATCAGCGCGGAGCCCGCTCCCTGGACGGCGCGGCCGCTGAGTTCGACCCACGCTGTTCCGGCGGCCCCGGCGATGATCGAGCCGGCCAGGAGGATGAGCCATCCGGTCGCGAACATGCGGCGGGCGCCGAACAGGTCGGACAGACGACCACCGAGCAGCAACAGCCCGCCGAGGGCGATCACGTAGGCGTTGAAGACCCAGGACAAATTCTTCTGAGAGAAGCCGAGGTCGTCCTGGATCTGTGGCAAGGCCACGCCGATGATCGAGGTGTCCATGATCACCATGAACTGTGCCGTGGCGATCAGCAGCAGTGCCAACCAGCGTCGTGTCGCCGTCGAAGACTGAGTCGTGGACATTGATGCTACTCCTAGGCGGTTGGGGTATCACGTTGTACCATAGGGGGGTATAGTTTATAGCGCAAGGAGCCAGCCGCCTGGCCGGCGGCCTCTGACGCACCGCAGCTGACCGCAGGTCCATCAGATGGAGGAGCGCATGGAAGCCCCCACCAAGCTCGTCGGATTCGCCCTCGGGATGGTGGCCGTCTCCCTCGGCGGTGCCGCCCTCGGAACCGCCGTCGGTCCCGTCGCCTCCGATGCCGAGACCGAGCACAGCGGCATGCACACCGACACGGCCGCACGTGCCGAGGTGGCGTCCGAACTCCCGGGAGGGCTGATGGTGTCGCAACGCGGCTACACGCTCGCCCTGGCGCAGCCGACGCTGCTGGCCGGCGACGAAGCACCGATCCGGCTCCGCATCCTCGGCCCGGACGGCACGCCGGTCGCCGACTACACCGAGTCACACGGCAAGGATTTGCACCTGGTTGCGATCCGCCGCGACATGACCGGGTATCAGCACGTGCACCCGCGATTGGACACGCGTGGCACCTGGAGGGTGCCGCTGGACCTGTCCGAGCCCGGCGAGTATCGGGTGTTCGCAGACTTCACCCCTGCCGGACACGACCAGAGCCTGACCCTGGGCGCGGACCTGTCCGTGGCCGGGACCTACAGTCCACGCCCGCTGCCCGCGCCCTCGACCACGGCGCAGGTCGACGGCTACACCGTCGCCCTCGACGGTGCGTTGATTCCGGGTGAGGAGTCGGAGCTGACCCTGTCGGTGCGCAAGGACGGGCGACCCGTCACCGACCTGCAGCCCTACCTGGAGGCCTACGGCCACCTGGTCGCGCTGC
>Ga0183260_10004189_pt1 | contig 11507 bp, 9 predicted proteins | sample AntDrymUQ4972206_2_FD_129768 | JGI IMG/M metagenome (GOLD analysis project Ga0183260, IMG submission 129768) | Polar desert sand microbial communities from Dry Valleys, Antarctica - metaG UQ497 (22.06) (version 2) (version 2) | ecosystem: Environmental > Terrestrial > Soil > Desert | place...
CCGGTTCAAGTGTACGGCAGGTTGAGTGGCGAGGGTGTTGGAAACGGCGATTGGTCGTTTTGGAGCGCAAGAATACAAATATTCAAAACAGCCCGAAACAACGCGGAATCTTTTTTGCGGAATTCTTGCATTCTTGCGGATTGATGGCCTTCGTAGCGTCGTCATCTGCAGATCCGGTAGGCAGTGGCGGGGCGACCGCTGCCAACGCCTTGAACGGTACGGGTTTCGATGACTGTTTTTTCGACAAGTCCTCCCATCAGGTTGTTGAAGTCGGCGGTGTCTGGGCGGCCGAGGGCGACGAGGAGGTTGGAGCGGGTGAGCCAGCCGTCGTCGTCGGTGGTGCGGCCAAGGACGCGAATGATGCGCGCGCCAAGCGAGACGAATGGCGAGCGGAGCGTGTGGCGTTCGCCGATGAGGGGGATGGAGCGGTGGAGGTGAACGCGGAAATACTCGACGAGGTCGATGGCGTGGCGCATGGTTTCGCCCGTGAGCGGCACGGTGGGATCGTGCGGGTTCCAGAGGGCATGGAGGATGAGGGCGATGCGGGCGAGGTGACTGGGCATCTTCCTATAGAAGCCGCCGGGGATGAGCGCCGCGCCCAAGGTTTGATCGATGTTGCCGGCGAACCATTCCGCCCAGATTGCCGCGGCATCCGGCGTGCGGGTGACGGTTCGGCCATACGGGTCCTCCTGGGAAGAGGGGATGGCGCGGAGGGGGCGAAGCAGGGCGAGAACAGCTTCCCGATCGGGCGGGGCGGAGGGCGTTTCTCTCCATCGGGGCATGATCCCGGCGACGAAGGCGAGGAGAAAGCGCTCGAGGAAGCCGTCTTGCTCCTTGCGACGAATTTTGGGAAGGAGCATTGGTTGGAGTCCGCCGACGATGCTGACGACCGGATTGGGCACGTAACTGGCGGCATCGGGGCGGGTAGGAAGGAGCGGTTCCGAAGACCAGAGGGAGAGGAAGTGCTGGCGATCCTCGCCGCCGCGGCGGTCCATGGCGCGGACGAGACCGTAGAGTTCGTCGCGGAGGAGGCAGAGGCCGGTGGAATCGGCGAGGGCGGTAGTGAGACTGGCGAGGGTTGCGCTGGTGGTGAAGAGGCGGTTGAAGCCGGGTCGATCCGCACGCGGCTCGGGGGCGCTGTTCCAGGCGGCGAGTTCGGTTCGCCATTGGGTCCACGCTTCGTGATGAAGTTGATCGAAGGGTTGGCGGGTGACGGCGATGGCGGGGGTCATGCCGATGCCGGTGAGGGTGATGAGGGCGACCCAGAGGGCGGGGCGCTCAAACCAGCCGGGGCCGACCTCGATCCGGAGCTGGGAGCCGATTGCGGCACCGGTGAAGGCGAGAAACGGGAGGGCGGTCATGACCGCGGGGACGCGGGTTTCGGCGGCGATGGCCTCGAGCCAGGCGGCGATGGCGGGCGGGAAGGCGTGAAGGGGAACACCGGGGTCCGGTTCGAGGCGGAAGGAGTCATTGGGCGTGCCGCGGTCAATGTAGCGGGCGATTTCGCTGCGCTGGTCCGGGTCGAGCGGGGATATGGTCATGGCGATTCCGGTGGGCGGCGGCGGGTGGCGCGGTCCGATGTGCTGGGTATAGAATAGAACAGATGTTCTGCTTTGGCAAGGGGAAGGGTGAGGGTTTCGGGGAAGTTCGCGACAAATCCTTGGGAGTCACTTAGAAAGAGGTTCGATTGAGCGAGGAGCGGATCAGCGCGAAACCACCAAGCGGTTGGATGACTTCAGCGCGGCCCGCGACGAAGTGATGCCCTACTGTGTGGACAAGACGCGAGGCGTCGCCATTTAGGAGCATGGTCGATGCGGTGTTGGTAGACAATCCCGACGAAAGTCCCAAAGGCGTTTGACGAGGCGGGAAAGCACCACGATAGTTTCTACTCCGCTTGATTTCCTGCCGAATTGGTCTGGGGAATGGCGGCATGTGGCGTGGGATCACCGCATGGGAGGCTGTTTCCGGCGCATCAAACGGGGCTGGCCGGGAGTGATGAGGCGCATGAACGCAGGCGGCAACAGAGATGGCCGTGTATCAGAACGTGATGCCGCCGCCTCTACTAGACAACGGATCGTGCCCGGGGCATCATCGCGCAGGATCAAGTGGCCCGCGTCGGTCGCTTGGCGATCCTGTAGGATTGTCCATCACACCAACACTCCGGATCGTGCCCCTCCGTTCAACGTCACTGGCGGCACGCCTCCTGACTCCCGCGCATCGGCTGGAGAGAATCCACATTGGAAAGGGAACCCGTTATGCACGCGCTCTTCCTTTGGCGACTGATCGTCGTTCTGCTCCTCGTCACCGGCGCCTTGGCGATGCCCCTTCTCGATCATCAGGCGGCCATGGTCGTCGCCCAGGATGACGATGATGACGACGGCGGTGAAGGCGACGATGACAACGGTGGTGACGATGACGATGGCGGTGGTGAAGGCGACGATGACAACGGCGGTGACGATGGCGATGATGGCGGCGGTGAAGGCGACGATGACAACAATGGTCGCGGCAATGACGACAAGGAGAAGAAGGACCAGGACGAGAAGTCGAAACCGGTTGAGCAGTCGGCCGGCTACCGCGTCGAGGTGGAGTGCACCATTTTGGGCGACGCTGGCGAGAGCGAGTGCCTGTTCACGATCGTCGCCGGCGATGATGAGGAGGAGGCCGATCAGCTCTTCCTGCCGGAGACCACAATCTGCGCCGAGGTCCTCGACGGCGACTTCGAGTACGTTGCCGCGGACGAGGAAGGCGAGGTCAGCGCGTACAGGGCCGAGGGCGACGATGATGAACCGCTGACGCTGATCCTGCAAGGGGTCGTGTTCCCGGGAGGAACGGCGACGTACTGGCTGGAAACCGATGAGGGCGTGTTCCCGGCGACAGGACCGGGGTTGGATTGCGGCGAAACAGCCGGCTCCGCGCCCGAGGCGACGATGGCGGTCACGCCCCCGGTCGCCGGCGACACCGGAACGGTCGTGTTCCAGGCGTTCACGTGTGTGGGCGTCCCGGTCGACCGCACCGCGTACGACTGGTACGGCGCCTGCGATGGCGGCGACGTGGGTCGGGAATACATCCTTGAGCCGCTCGACGCCGGCAAGGATGAGGTCCACACCGCGGAAACCGACGATGCTGGAGTGGCCACCCTCGACGCCGTCGCTCCCGGTACCTGGGATCTCGATGACGAAACCGCGAACTGGTGTCATGCGGAGTCGGACAACGTCACCAGTGTCGGCGATGTCGTGGTCGAGACGGGGCAGGCGACGACGGTCTGGCTCTTCTACTGCGAGGGCGGAGGATCGTAGGCTGGTTGGCCGACATGGTTCGGGCCGGTGGCACTGCTTCGACCGGGATGCACTGGGCGGCCCGCTGCTTGGCTCCTTGGCGCGGATCGACGGCGCGCGTCCTGGCGAAGCTGACATCCATCATCGCTTTGGCTACCTACTTAGACCAGCGGGGGCGTTGATTCTGTGGTAGTCAAAGGGCCTCTAATTGGAAAACGTTTACCAGATTGCTTTGGCTAGATTCTTGCCCCATCGGCAATAGTAAGGAAATGACCCGCCTGAAAGTAGTGCCACTCTTAGTATAGGGAGCAAACAGATTCTCACAATAAACGCGAATTGTGCTACTACCTTTCCCAAGATCGAGAAACTCGACTCCGAATGTAAACGGGGATTGCTCTGAGCAAATGGCGATAAGAGATGTCTCTGACACCGACTTATTCTGAGGAACGAAGTGACCGAAGGAAGGGGTGGCGTAGGAAGACCTGACCCTCAATTTTGGTTGCGGTTTGCCAAATTCTTCAAATCCAGGCAAAAGTTGAAGGTTCTGGCGTTGTCGATTCTCTTTGCGAAGCCCGTCTTCCCAAACGACGAAAGCGCAAGGCCAAACGTCTAATGACGCAAGCTGTCGGGCCGTGGCTTCGAGAGAAGCACCGAACGTTTCTGCCAAGGAGAGGAGAGTCGCAATTGAGGGACCGGCTTGGTGTGCGAGTGGGCGTATCCAGCGGGGGTCGAGGAGAAGAGCCGCGGCACCGAGGTCGCAAAGCATTTCTTCTTCACTGCCAATGGGAAAGGTTCCCGTTTCAATGTCATCAACACAGTGATTGCCGTACGTCGGGATGAGGGTGTGACTCACCTCATGATCAATAGAGAAGTTTTGCTTACCAGTTGAATGGCTCTCATTCACCTCGATGACAAGTGACCCCTTTTCTGGCAGAAGTCGCGCTGCACTGGCCATTGCAACCCGTCTGACTTCAGAAACACCACGAAAGGAGGCGAGAGTTTCAGGATTGAACGAAGGTTTGTCAAAGCCAGCATCATCAATCAGATTAGCCGCAAGCTTCTCAATAGCGAGAATCGGATTTGATTCTCCGGTGACCAGTTTGAGAGCAGCGGCCTCACGGCCTATCCACCGGCGAGCTGCCACCTAGGTATCAGTTGCGATTGACCGCTTGATCGACTCATACAGATAGCGCCAATCATCAACAGTCCGCGGTTGATCACCGCGGAACCTGATTCTTGCCAGCATCTGTACATCCCCCTCAGGCAATTGTTCTAACCTTGCAAATTCACGGAGTCCGGAGTTGACGTCACCAGTCAACGGTTGAATCTCTTTACCGAGCAGATCGGCGATCGATGTACCTAAGGCCGTCGCGATTCGGAAAAGAACTGTGCCAGATGGCCGTGACGCTTGGCCGCTTTCGATTTCGGAAAGATAACCCTTGCTAATCTCTGCCTGACGAGCCAATTCCGCAGCAATGAGTCCCCTCTCTTTCCGCCGCTTCTTGATTCGTTCACCGAGTTCCATTTTAGTACCTTCGCCATTCTCTGCTCAATGAATAAGTTTGCTATACCGAACGTCCGTTTCACTTGACGAACTGTCCTGATTCATTTACAATCCTCGCGATTAGCGAACGAGGGTTTGCTGAAGCATACACCAAGGCGATCGCTAACGGGGACACGGATCTGATTCCTGACGGTAGAGAGGAAGAACAACTATGGTGCATTTCCTGACACCCCATTTCGGCAAACTCATACAGAACATTCAACCATCTAGTGAACGCTTAGAACTAGCCGAGACTTTGCCCCAGCAGGTTAGAGATTACTTGGCGGGAAACGATGAGTTTGTCACCAGAAGCCCTCACTCTCGGCTGGTTGGTTCGTACGCTCAACATCTCACTGTGGGTGACGTCAAGGATGTCGATTTCCTAGTCAGAGTGGACGGCGACCCTGAGGTAAACGAGCCCACAGTTCGAACGGTTCTCTCGGAACTCGCCAGTGCGCTGAGAGACCTGCCAGAGCATCTTGGATATTCAGGTGATACATACTTTGATATCACCCGGAATCGCCGATCGGTCCAAGTTAAGTTCGAGTATGAAGACTTCTACTTGGACGTGGTGCCATGTATCGCGCCCAATAATTTCGGCGATTCCATCTTTGTACCTGACTGGGGATTCAAGAAATGGATTGAGTCGCATCCTCGCGGTGTAGTGAGACTGATCGAGGAACTTGACGACAAATACAATAAAAAGTTCCGGGGTTTGGTCAAACTGTTCAAGCACTTTCGCAACAATCACATGACCTACATGAAGCCCAAGAGCTACTGGCTCGTTGCAATGGCGATCGAGGCTGTTGAAAGCAACGATATTGACATGAGTGAACCGGTAGCGGCGGCTTTCGACCAATTACTTAATCACCTTTATGATAAATATCATCGAACATATCTTCGCACTGATGGAACAGTCCCCCGAATCAAAGATCCGATGCTTGGTCACAACGTCGCTTGGAACTGGGAGCGTTCACATTTTGAGGCGTTCATGCGACGTCTGGAGGACGGTAAGGGATGGTCTGGCCGCGCGTTGGACCACTACGACAAGGCGGAAGCTATCAAGCTTTGGCAGAATGTGTTTGGCGAGGAGTTTCCTACTAACATTGACGACCATGCCAAATCGCATGCTGCAAGTCGGCAACCCGGCTCGGCTTACGCAACTCCCACAGGGCTGATTCTGCCTGGCGCGGCTCCAGCCTTGAAGAGCACCCCAGTCCAACCCACGCGCTATTATGGTGGGAGTCTCAATGGCAAGAAATAGACCTCCATTTCGTGTGGAGCGACCGCTGAGCATGGCAGTTCAGGAATTGCACATGCGGGACAGATGGCCGAGTTTCACTCGCGTCGGAAATGCAGGAGTATCGGTGTGGCGTGGCAATTTGCAACCGTCCGAGGTGTCAGGTGAGTATGGAATCTCTGTCGAATACCGGTTGGGCGTTCCCCCAAATGTCCGTGTGCTGCGTCCCAAATTGCTCAAGACACCGCCACACACGTATCCGGGAGCCAAGCTTTGTCTGTACTCCCCTGACGATTGGCGTTGGGACGAGCATTCGATCTTGGCGTGTTCCATCATTCCATGGACGGCTGCATGGCTGCTGTTCTACGAGCTTTGGCTAGATACTGGCAAATGGCTTGCGCCCGAGGCCCCACACAATGAGAACAAGAGAGTTGCTTGAGTGGTCCAAAACTGTGTGTTCCTGTCGCATCAACACGATAGTTCCCCTGATGTCCTTCGCCTCTCTCATGAACTTCAGTTCCGGGGGGTTGTACCGTGGGTAGACAAATTGCCAGGCGGCTTTCGGGCAGGTGATGACTCTGTTGACGAAGCATGTAGGGTAATCAGGGAAGACTCGTCGGCGTTTGCATTGTACCTAACCGAGAAGGCTCTTTATAGTGACTTCATCCGGGACTTTGAGATACCGGTAGCGGTAGAACGGCGGCGGCAAGACCCTTCGTACCCGATTGTCGTCATCTCTCCAGAATACGAGTTTGGGCAGATTAAGATACTCGTCAAAGATCATTTTGGTATTGATCTGACATTTGCTCATGGTTTCGCAAAGGCTAGTGACGAGGGTATTGAGGACTTCATTCTGACTGTGGCTCGGGAACTTTTGCACAAGTATATGCGGGCACTAACAATTCCCCAAAACACATTTGAACTTTCGGTGAGTTCCTTTGAATCGATTGCTAGTTCCCCAAGCGAACTCCTTCGTGTAGACGCGACTCACGCCTTGGCATGTCGAATAGACACTATGCACATATGGTCTCGATTACTCAATGGCCTGGAGGATGTCAAGCGCGAAATCTCAAACGGTTTCGGCCGTCCGCGACTCGTCATCAACGGTTCCAAACACTTTACAGCAGCATTTATAACTGGCCGAGTCTTTAATCGATTTACGATTGATATAAGCCAGAAGGCAGAATACTGGACAACGGACGGAACGATTGAGAAGCTTAGTGACTTCTCAATCGATTATCGTCCAGGCTCCCATACCAAAAAGGCACTTCTCGTTGAAATTGCTACGGGTGAAAAGAATATCAAGGCAGGTGTTGATGCGTTGGTGTCTACTGGTATCGTTGAGGATGGTGGCAGACTTCAAGTACGACCTATCAAAGGCAGAGTAAATGTAACCGACGTCATTTCTCGCTCACTGGCTCATTGCACTTACAGTGCAATTGATAAGGCTGCCAACAGCAAAGCCACCGCTGAAGTTCATGTCTTTGTTGCCGCACCACAGGCATTCTTCATGACTCTTGGGACATTGTTTCAAGGCATGCCCGAAGTGCACTTGTATGAATGGGTTGATGGTGCCTACATTGAGAGCATGGTTGTACCCTCCTTAGTTAGGTGAAGTCGAACCTCATCCAAGAACCACGCAACCGCCTGCCATTTGTCAACATCTGCATTCTCGAACTAATCAAGATCCTCGGATGCGGATGGGTAGGAACCAAGGTCAAATTAGTTCGCTTAGCTGTACCGATTGACGACGGATTGGGGCTATAGATTCTGCCTGGCAACGTACGAATTCGTTCGTCGCGTCCAAGTCGATTCAAACTCGGCAACCATGTGCCACTCAAGGTAGTTGGCCATCACGCACCGCGTATTGGAGCGTATCCAGCGGGACACAGCAAGCTCCGATCCCTTGAATGATCCGTCGCAGGTTAACTCACATTCGCCTGACATCTCGCCCGCTCGCACGTTCCCTGGGTGTATGGATTGCCGGTCAGGGAGGACAGCGGCGGTGACGGAACAATTGCGGTTGGGTGGCCAGGAACTGGACCAAGTGAGCAAGGATCAGCAGCGCGTGGCCAAGTTGCTGACCAAGCTCGATGCGGCCTGGGCGGCGTTTCACGAGGCGTACGCGGGGCTGTCCGACGATGAGCTGCTGATTCCCGGCGTGACCGGCGACTGGTCGGTGCGGGACCTGATCGCCCACGTAACCTGGTGGGACGCCGAGGCGCTCACGCATCTGCCGCTGATCCTGAATGGCGGGCGGCCGCCACGTTACTCCGTGAAATACGGCGGGATCGATGCCTTCAACGCGCTGATGACGGAGCGCAAGGCGCCCCTCTCGCTCGCCGAGGTTCGGCGTGAAGCCGATGCGACGCACCGCCGCCTTGTCGCCTACCTCGAAAGCCTGCCGCCGGAGCAGATCATCGCCAACGACCGGTTCAAGCGTCGCTTGCGGCTCGACACGCACGGTCACTACCCGATCCACGCCGGGGAGATCAGGGCGTGGCGGGGGCGGCGAGCGAGCAGGTGACGATCAAGCGAAGACGAGGCAGCAAGCGGTGGGGACGTCGACGATCGCGGTGGGATCGGCAAGGAGGCCGGTCTGCGCGTCGCGGCCCATGACGACGACGTTGTCCGAATCCTGGTTGGCGACGAGCAGCCAGGCGCCGCTGGGATCGAGCGTGAAGTTGCGCGGGGTCTCACCCCCTGATGGGACATGGTCAAGGGAGCTGAGTTGGCCGTCCTCCCCGTCCACGGCCCAGATCGCGATGCTGTCGTGACCCCGGTTCGATCCGTAGACGAAGCGGCCGTCTGGCGAAACCACGACGTGCGCACACCAGTTGATCCCGCTGAAGCCATCCGGAACGGTGCTCACGGTTTGGCCCAATTCGAGGCGGCCGGACTCGGCGTCGTAGGCAAAGGCGGTGAGCGTCGAGGTGAGCTCGTTGATCACGTACATCGTCTCGCCGTCCGGGGCGAAGGCGAAATGGCGCGGACCCGACCCCGGCTCGGCGCTCGCCCCCGCATCGGGGACGGGGATCAGTTGGCCGGCGGCGTCGAGCGTGTAGGCGATCACCCGGTCGATGCCAAGGTCGGTTGCGAAGACGAATCGACCGTCCGGCGAGGGGGCGATCATGTGGGCGTGCGGCTCCCGCTGGCGATCCGGATTGATGCTCGACCCCTCGTGCTGGATCATGCCGGTTGCCGGCTGGAGACTGCCATCATCGGCAATCGGCAACGCGGCGATGCTGCCGCCGCCGTAATTGGCGACGAGCACGAACTGACCCGAGGCGTCGATGCTGAGGTGGCACGGTCCCGCCCCACGCGACGCCTGCCGGTTGAGTTCCCGCAACGTCCCGGACTTCGGATCGCGGGTGTAGGCGACGACACTCCCCTCCCCCTCAGTCTCGGCCACGGCGTAGAGGTTGCGTTCGCGCGCTCCGACGGCGAGGTACGATGGGTTGACGATGTCGCCAACTGTCTGGACGTGGTCGAGGTTCCCGGTTTCGGGATCGAAGCGGTAGACGCCGATGCCCGCGGCCCGGCCCTGGGGTGGTTTAGTGTACGCGCCTGTATAGAGGAACATGGGCGGGTTTCCTCCAAATGTCATTCCGGAACGGAGCGCCAGCGAGTGGAGGAATCTCGTCCCGCGGGAGGACACGCAGGTCCTCCCCTACGGCATGCCGGCAAGAGGTGGGAGGACACGCAGGTCCTCCCCTACGGCATGACGGAATGACATCAGACCGGAGGTTGCACAAGCATCCAGCCGCCATCGACGTAGTATGTCGCGCCGGTGCAATAGCTGGCCGCGTCGGATGCGATGAAGAGCGCCATGTGGGCGATGTCCGCTGGAACGCCCGCCCGGCGCAGCGGGATCAGGGCTTCGGCCTCGCGTCGCACGTCGGGGTCGACCATCGCCTCCCGGTTCATCGGGGTCAGGATCATCCCCGGCGCAATATCATTAACCGTAATTCCGTAGGGGGCCAGTTCGGCGGCCTGGCTTCGGGTGAGGTTGCGCACCCCGCCCTTGGAGACGCAATAGGGCGCGGCCCCGGCGGTGCAGACCTCCTCATGGACGGAGCCGATGTTGATGATCCTGCCTCCTTCGCCACGTGCGATCATCCGCCGCGCGGCCAGCCGCGAGCAGAGGAACGGGCCGTAGAGATTGGTCTTCAGCACGCGGTCCCACACCGCGGGATCGAGCTCGTGGACGAGACCGCCGCCGCCCTGACCCGCGTTGTTGACGAGGATGTCGATCTGGCCGAACGCGGCATCGACCTCGCCGAACAGGCGATCGACCTCGGTCGCGTCGCCGACGTCGGCCTGGACGACGATCGCGCGCCGGCCGGCATCGCGAACGGTCGAAGCCGTCTCCTCGGCCCCGGCCCGGTCGCTGTAGTAGTGGACCGCGACATCGGCGCCGCTTTCGGCGTAGAGACGGGCGATTCCCTGTCCGATCCCGCTGTCCGACCCGGTGATCAGGGCGACCTTTCCATCCAAGCGAAGTTCCACGGTTATATCACCTTTGTCTTGCCCCGGCTCGAACCATCGTCTGGTTATCATGCCATAGCGACTCGGGTGTGGGCGCGGATTTGGGCAGCCGAACGAGAGGACACACTGGACCTCCCCCGCGATATGGCGCCTTAGTCGACCACGTTCCAGTTGGCGACGCTCGCCTGGTTGAACCGGCGGCGATTGAGCGCGGTGTTGGATATGGGTGTGCGGGTCATGGGTGGTGGTGTCCTTTCGCGGGATGAGTGGTGGGGCCGTTGTCGGTCGACCCCGGCATGCAGGTCCTGATTGTACCTGACGGGTAGTTGCTTGCCAATGGGAAGTGTTGCTGGGCAACACCCGTGAACCGCCCACAATCCCGTACGTTCGGACCCCGGTTGCAACCGGCACGTTGCGTGACAAGGCATAGGGTCGTCCGCCCGCTCGATATCGACCCGCGCAGGTCGATGGCCCTGACCAGGGATCGCGGTGTGGTCTGCCACCACGGCAGGCGCATGATGTTCGGGAGGGCGGCGTGGATCGCCTTCGCCATGGATGCATCTGTCACCCGGGGAAGAAGGTTTTCCAAAAGCAAACGACCAGTTTGAAAAATGCTGTATCGAGCAGTCCTCAGCTTCCAACACCCTTGTGACATCGACTCGGATCTGAGAGAAGGCAGATAGCAACACTATCAATGTGATGGAGTTACCACGGATGAGTGGTAGAAAGGATTCGCGAGATCTGACGCGCCACTTTTTTGTCGGTTCGAGTGCAAAACGTCTTTACCGCTCGAATGTAGGACCGCACGTCTGCTTGCGTTGCCTCTGTAGACAGGTCACCATGGGCAATCGCGTTTCGCTTGTCTACCAATTCGGTGATTCTAAGGTAGAGGTCAGTTTTGGTGTGCTGCCGTGTGGTGATTGCGGAGAAGATATCATCAATTCCCCAATATCGAAAGTAG
>Ga0183260_10004190_pt1 | contig 11504 bp, 12 predicted proteins | sample AntDrymUQ4972206_2_FD_129768 | JGI IMG/M metagenome (GOLD analysis project Ga0183260, IMG submission 129768) | Polar desert sand microbial communities from Dry Valleys, Antarctica - metaG UQ497 (22.06) (version 2) (version 2) | ecosystem: Environmental > Terrestrial > Soil > Desert | place...
TATCGTATTACAACAACATCACCTTCAACAATCTCACCATTTGAAATTGATTCAAACGCTGATTCCTCAGAATCAAAGACTCTAGCGTTTCCCACAAATTTATCAGACTTTAAACCGGCTATCTTAACTACAGCACCCTCGGGAGCCAAATTACCAAATAATATCTTTAATGTTCCCTCGTCATGAATTGGATTTTCTACAGATTTGAGGATTTTATTGTATTCATTTTCATGGTTTTTGGCATATGTTGTTGATTTTGTAAAGTTAAAAGACTTTAGGTTTTCTTTTAATGTATTTCCGGTGACCGTTAATACATCACCATTAATTATTCCCTTGTTAAGAAGGGCCTTCAATACTACAGGAATGCCCCCAATGTTATCAAGATCTAACATTACGTATTCGCCTCCGGGTCGCATGTTTGCAATATGAGGTGTTTTTTTTCTTATCTTTTCAAAATCTTTAATGTCCAATTTGACTCCTGCCTCCCTAGACAATGCCAAAAGGTGTAAAACAGCATTGGTTGAGCCACCTATAGCATTGGCTATAATAATGGCATTTTCAAATGACTCATATTTCATGATATCGCGTGGTCTTATGTTGCCCTCAATAAGATGATTTATAGATTTACCAGTATCATAACAAATTTTATATCTTGTTTCACTCTCTGCAGTTGGAGTTGCACTGCCGGGCAATGACATACCGATTGCTTCACTGATTGATGCCATAGTATTGGCCGTGTACATACCAGCACATGATCCTGCGGATGGACATGCAACATTCTCAAGGCTAGTTAACTGTTCAAGGCTCATTTTTCCTGCGTTAAAAGTTCCAACCGCTTCATAAACATCTTGGATCGTAACAGGTTTACCATTCCAATTACCAGGTAGTATGGTGCCCCCATATACAAAAATTGATGGAAGATTTAGCCTAGCCATAGCCATTAGTGTTCCGGGTAAACTTTTATCGCATCCAGATATCCCAACGATAGCATCATATTGATGGGCGCGGACCATTATCTCTATAGAATCTGCAATTAGCTCCCTACTTACAAGAGAGGATTTCATACCCTCATGGCCCATAGCAATACCGTCAGAAACTGCAATAGTAGTAAACTCTCTTGGAGTATTTCCTGAATCTTTAACACCCTCCTTTGCTTTTTGGGCTAATTTACCCAAATGAATATTGCAGGGAGTAGCTTCGTTACATGTGCTGGACACCGCTACAAAAGGTTTACTTAAATCCTCATCCTTAAGGCCCATCGCTTTATACATTGCCCTATGGGGAGCTTTTGATGGCCCTTCTACTGTTTTTCTACTTGGTAAAACCATTATATTTATTTGAAATAAAATTATAAAATAAAAACTTATTCTATTACAATTACTCAAGATTAGCTATTATTTTTATAGAGTCCAAACCCTCAAATTTAAAAATAGTTTCACACATACCACATTCTATACTATTATTATGAAGTTCACTTGTTTGTATTTCATTTAAGTATTCACACTTTGGACATGGAAACGAAAAATTCACAGTGAAATCATCTAACTCTATTGCTTCACCCATATACTGTAAAAAATTTTCGAGCTATTTAAAATGAACTATATAAAATGAGGAAAATATGATAAAACATATTAACCATTCAAACAGAAAATTAAATATTTAATAGAATTAATCTTTCTTCGTAGATGCATAAAACCAATGAAAGATGTATTTTTTGCAAAATAATTAATAAGAGCATTCCTAATGCAATAGTTTACGAAGATGACAAATTTTTAGTGTTTTTAGATAAATATCCAATTAATTATGGGCATACACTAGTAATCCCAAAGGACCATTTTGATAACATATTAGAAATGCCAATAAACCTGGTTGGCGAGATTCACTCACTTGTACCCCAAATAGCAAAGGCAGTTATAACAACAATAGGTGGGAATGGCTTTAATGTTAGCCAAAATAACGGTAAATCTGCAAATCAAATTATACCCCACGTTCACGTTCACATTGTGCCTCGATTTATTGCAGAAAAGATAAAAGGTCAATGGCCCACGAGAAGAATCGCCAATGTTGAAGAACTAAAAGACCTGGCAGATAGAATTAAAATGAATATTGATGGCAAAATATAAAAAAATTCTTTAAAAAAATGAATTCAAACAAAAGAAAGATAACTATAGGTGTTCCAACTTTCAATGAAGAAGACAACATCATAAATTTTATTGAATCGATAAAAAAACAAAATTTAAGCCCAAATGTTATCGATAAAATATTGTTTATAGATGATTCAGACGATAAAACGCCAGATTTAATTGACAAAATGAAAATAGAAAATCCTGACTTAAAAATAGAATTACACCACAACAATAAAAGATTGGGTGCAAGTAATGCATGGAATGCAATTTTTAAAAAATCAGGCGGAGACATAATTGTTTTGCTGGATGCAGATATAGAATTGGAAAAAAACTGCATCCTTAATCTATCAAATAAAATAAATGAAACCACAGGACTTTGTGCATCAAACACTATTCCAATAGTTCAAAAAAACAACAAATACTCAAAAGCATCTGCTTTTATTGCATTTTGGTTAAGGTCAATCAGGTTACATAGGATATCGAAATATACAACAATGGGCAGGGCATTAGCATTGCACTCTGAAGACGTTAGTGATATAGAAATTCCTACAGACATCATTGCCATTGATTTATATATTCAATGTAAAATGCTAGAAAAACATAAAAAAGTTGTCTATAACGATGAAGCAATAGTTTACTTTAAAACCCCTTTAACTAAATCAGATTTTCTAAGTCAGGTAACAAGAGCTATAATCGGTCACAAACAAATAAAAAAATACACAAAATACCTTTCTTTAGAGATATCATTCATTGTACTTTTGAGGGAATTTCTAAAAAGCTCAATTAAATATCCAAGCTTTTCATTGGCATTGATATACTGTTATACCATGTTACCTTATAGTTATTTTAAGAATAAAGACAAGGTATCCTATTTATGGGAAACAGCAACAAGTACTAAAAATCAAATAAACAGATATTCCGGCTAAATATACTATAGAGTCAATTTTGTAAAGTCAAACTGCTCGAAACTTGCTTTTTTATCGTCTCCTTTTTAAAATCAGCGAAATATTAAGTAATTAAGCAGAAGAAATAGATGCGATAAATTCATTATAGGATGTGGATTTTTATCCATATTTGCCCACATCAACAAGTAATAAAAAATAAAAAGATCATCCTTTATAACTAATAAGTATATAACATGAAGAAGGCATCGACAGTTTTGCTGTAATCGTGACTGCATTAGTAATGCTGTTAATTTCAAATCCTTTAAAATCTGAAAATATTGTAATGAATTCTGCAAATGCACAAAATGGGAATTATACAGAAATGGGACAAGCCAAACCGCAACTAAACTATGCGGAATCTACAAATAAACTTATATCATCTACACCAATAGAAACACCTTCACTACTAGTAACAAAAGTTATTAGGTGTGTTTCTGATTTAGGAATTCCATCAGATGAGGCAGTCTGTAAATTTGTTTTAGGCAATGTATTACCAAGCCAATTCACAGTGACCGTTGCAGGAAACAAATCCACTCCATCCGTATTTCAGGGCTCAATTAATGGAACCAGCGTATCAATATACCCTGGAAAGTATACGGTATCAGAAAATCTTTTTGACACAAGAAATATGGAAAATTTATTAGGCGAAACAACCACTGGTTCGGTATCAACTACTGCATTAGGAGATTGTAATGGGCAATTTGACTACATGGGGAATTTCCAAAACGCGACGGGAACAATAGTTAGCGGAGACAACCAAAAATGCGAAATTATCAATACTATAGAGATAAAAGCAGGGGAAACACCTCAGAGACCATAATGATCATATTTTACTCAAATACACCCCAATACAAGAGAATGAGCATAAGCATGATGAATGGAAACTGATATGGTAGTGGTTTTCATTTATCAAAACCTAAAAAAAATGATTAATTACCAATTTTATTCATCAATACAGAAAACTCCTTTATAATTGGGTTTGTTTGAGACTTGAAGATAAATATCAAATAATTAATGCCTGTATCAAATTATTGCACACATACTCTTTTGTATAAAAGTCAATCCATTTATAGTTTGAAATTTGCAATGATAATTTCAAAAAAATATCACTCCTTTGATGTCCCCCTTAACAGTTTCTCATGAGATTTTAAGGTAAATCATAAACAATACCAAAGTAAATGGAGTTTTTTTTTCAGTCTTTTGTTTGTTTCATCAACAGTTACTAAGAACAATAACAAGAATAAAAAACAATATACCACAACTAAAAAAAATCGAATCTAACAACATAATACATCATATTTGAATTTGCATCGAAAATTAGTTAATTTGATCCTTTGGTCCACAAAATTTTAAAAGAGACCAATTCTCAAAATTATTTCAGGGTCAAAAAGGTTTTACCTTCTTGTAATGTATGCGGTGTGTCTGTTATCGATCTTGTCGAACCCGAAGTAGCAAAAGAAGGGCAAGTCAAAGAAGGAAAATACGTTAATAATGTATGGACCTGTAATGAATGCCTAAATAAACGACTTTAAACAAAGATATACAGTAAAAATTTGGAGCATTTAACAAGGTTCAATTTTTGAGTTGGCCCATTATTTTATTATAACTTTTTGCAATAGACAATAAATTTTTCAAAAGTATCAACATTATAATTATCATTATTGTTAAATAGATGATGCAAATCAATAGAACCATTAACAAAAATTTGAACATTTTTATGTTTATTGTAATTAAATAAAGTATCCAAAATAAGGTAAATTGTTTTAGAATATATGCAATAATTCATGCAATCAAGATAACAAACCTGCAGTAAAGGTTTATTGTAAAATACATCCACGTCATCTAGGATATTAATTATTGACAATCCGCAAATTGTACTGTTCTCATCCAAAATAAGGAAAACTTTTTTGCTATCTATCAGATTATAAATGCAATTAAAGGTATTTTCTAACTTGTAGAATTTCCAATTATTGAAATACCGGTTATTCTTTTCTAAATAAAATTTGGAGTTATTTAAATAGGCACATATAAGGTTAATGTCATCAAAACAGGCATATTTTATAATGATATGGGATACAGAATATTCCAACCTTTTTTTTATTTTTACATTGTAATACGCATAAATGCAGCTTTGAGAAAACCCGTGTTTTTCAAATAATTTTTTTGAATTTATGTTGTCGTACGATACCAAAGCACAGGATTCACACAGCCCATTTTTGATTCCATATTTTACCATATATTGTAAAAGACTGGTAGCAATCCCTTTATTTCGGTGAACTTTATCAACCCTTATACCTTCGATCCACAATAAATGATTTTGGCATACGCTAATGTGTGAGATTGCAACTGGTTTATATTGAAACGTTCTTGAATCAGGAATATCCGCTACAAGCAATATGCCAGAAGGATCAGCTAACCAAAAATCCAACACTATTGCTATATAATCTCCCCACTCAAAGGTATCTTTACAAAACTTGAGGATTTTATCTTTGTCAAAGTATTGAGCTACCCGGATACGCAATTTAAAACATCACACCCATTCAAAGATTAAATCTTGTAGATATTTTTATTTGGTTTGTTTTTTGGAATCAACTGCTACTGATCTGGTTTCTTCCAGTATATTCTGTTTATTGTTCCGCACATCTCACATTTCATAGTTGTTGGTATCGTATTTCTGTCAGGATATCGTGATGATTTTTTGTGGGTGTTATTAGGAGGAAAGGCATTATAGGATTCACCGCATTTTGGACAAGCAAAAAGCCCCATTAGAATGAAATCTTTAATATAATATGTAAATGTTTATCTCTGAGACATATCAAATTTCCATTTATAAAATATACCTAGTCATTTATATAAATGGCTATCAATACATACTCAAGTAATAATTCTGTTAAAACATAGAATTTACTGTTTTAGAATCAAGATGCCTCATAAAAGGAATACAGGCACCAAATGACCAATTGTCCCAAAGTCTTTCCAAGTGAAGATGAAGCAATTGAAGAGAATTTCCATTACTTCAATTCAGATCTTTATTCTAACACATCTTTATTCTGAAGAAAGAGGATTGGAAAGAAGTAAAGGAAAATACAATCGATATCCAGCAACATTATGATAAATCACCTTTCCAAAAAACGTCACAACATGTTTTTTTTCCTTAAAGAGACATCTCCTTAATCATACCACCTTCATTAATTCATGATACATGAATAAATGGAGATTGCATCCATAATCAATTAATAATTTTAGAATACAATAACCTGTAGACCTGTATGCAGGTAAAATAAAAGAAAAGGAAGATAAACTATTTTCTATTACTATAAATGGTATTATATTAGTAAAACAGATATTTGCAATCCTAAATGATAAAATCACCGATAAAGTTTTTGAAGAGATAGACGATATAGAAGGAGATAAAGAATCAAAAATTTGGTTAAATGAGTTATGCATAAAGCTCAAAGACAAGGCAAAAGATGATGTTTTAGATATTGTAATTGATGGAATAAAAACACACGGGTCATCATCAATCGTAGCAATAATAAAATTACTTTCCATTTCATATTCTTCTTCAACTTAATTTTTGCATTTAACCACTCTGTTTTATTTTTTTATTTATTCTATTGATTGATACTCCAACAAAAAGTTATTTTTTCCCATACATAATCATATTAACATACCATATGTTAATAAATAGAATAAATAAAAAAATAGAGAAATGGGAACATTAATTTACAAATTGGTTTTTGGTTATTGAGATATTGGATTGACCAAGTACAGCCGAGACTGTAATAAAACCACCATCATCACATTTCATGACATAAATAACGGTCTATGAATACATATAATAATACCTTTTGGCATATGGTTAAATTATAGTAACCAGAAAACTAATAAATGTTAAAATCAAATGAACTCTCTATTAGGGTTTTCTTAGCTGATGATAATGATGATGATTTGGATAATATTATGAACTTCTTATGACTAGTAACAATTAATTCGCTTTCAATACACAAAACAATAAAGTTGGTAGAAAATTTAGTTATTTCATCATAAATTTACCGCACTGGTGTTATTTTTTTTTGTAATTTTCCTAAAATTCAATATAGATAAACCACTATCTTGAAAGCACAATGATAAGCAATGATACAACAGCAAGGGATCCGAATAATATCAGAGTAGTTTTCCACATCCCATTATTGGCTTTTTCGCCAATATCCCACATCCCCCCCGTAAATTCATTATTCTTGTTATACCAGTTTTTGATTTCATTGTAACTATAATACTGGGTATAGTCTGCTGGGGGGGTCCAATTTGCTTTAAAGTTGTAAACACCTTCTCCCCCCTTTTCTCTCAAAAACATTAAATCGTATTTTTTTCTAGAGCTTTCATCCGATAAAACCTCATAAGCTTCTACAATCTTTAAGAATTTTTCTTTGGACTCAGCACTTTTGTTTTTATCAGGGTGATACTTTAATGCAAGAATTCTGAAAGATTTTTTTATTTCATCACAGCTAGCTTCTTGGTCAATTTGCAGAATATCATAGTAGGAAGGTGATAACAATATATTTATCAATACAAACTAAAAATTAAATATTTTTGTACTGAAGTTAAATAATCAGTGACAAAATAATAAATGAAATATCAACAAATTAGTTATTAGCGTTATCAATTGAGGTTTTCTATAAAAAGAAGTATCACTCCTAATAAAAAAAACAGGGATGTAGAATCTCCAGATATTTCATTGGAAAATAGGTCCACTTTGCAAAAAGATAACAAAGGAAATATAAAAGGATCAATAAAAGCAGCAAACAAAAATCACACCCATCCAAATAATGCAGAATCTTCAGAAAGCAGATCCATGCCCGAACCAACGGAAAAGTTGCAAATGCATAAAACTTTAGGTCAAGAGGGGGAAGGGGAAAAAGAGGTCACCTGCCACCATTGTAATGAAAAATTAGGTGGGAATTGGAAAGAACCGCACTGGAAATGGAACTTGGATAAAAATACAAAATTTTGCGCGAGGTGTTATGGAATAAAAGAAACAGAATATGAAAAACTGATGAATTACTGCGCTGTATGCAATTCCAAATTAAAGTTTATTCGCTATAACCCTAAACCAAAATGGAAGATAAGGGGGCAATTGTGCAGAAAATGTTGGGATTCTGAAAACAGCAAATACAAAAGTGACAAACAAGGATAACAAATTAAACAATGCAGTAGTTTTTTGCTAAAGAAAAGATATAAAATTCTAAATGGTGTTTTTTTTAACTGTCGTTTTTAGATTATCGCCAAATCATAGATAAAACACCAAGGCCGGTAATACAAAGGCCAGCATAGGACAGTTGCGGAATGCCTATTAATCCCGAACCAACAGCAATTCCAATACCCGATATAGCCATCAATAATTCACCTTTTCTTCTATTATTTAATTGCAAAGTCACCATAATTTACAGGGTATAATTTATTATAGTTTTGTATCATTAACTTTAAACTCCAATTTGAAAAAATTTTTGTTATAAAGACAATCATTTTGTATATTAATGGGAATAAGGTAAAGCAATTTGGTAAAACACATGGTCTCCAAACTTTGCCAGAAAATCCTAACTGACCAATAACCTTAAATTAATTAATGTAAATACCATATTCTATCCACTAGCAGAATTAATAGTCGGGATTTTGTAGTATTGTAAGTATAGTTAAAGCTTTTTGTCAATTTTTACTATCTTATAAAGATAAATATATTTTATCTTGAGTAATTCTAGTTGAAAAAGAAAAGAGGGGGACCTCTCAACTCTTATCATATAGATAATATCAAGGAGAATTATCATATTGATGACAATATTAGGGACATTAAAACATCTGCCGCACAACCACAGATAAAAGATAGAGAAAATAAGGCTGTAAAGCAATGGTTAGCTGATAGGCTGAGAAACAAACTACATAGCGCGTCTATTTTATCTATGCAAACCCATACACCAATAATACTATACAGAAAAGACATTGAAGAAACCGAAAATGCCGTGGAAGAGGAAATCAGTTATTTAACAGGAAAACATGTTGTTCAGTTAATGTATTCTTACGGTGGATACATTCCATCCACTTTCCATTCTATAGAGATATTTACTTTAGACAAGTTCGCAAAATGGGTTGTACAGGAACAGCATAAAGATTTGCTTTTGCAATGTATTGATAATTTAGAAATAAAATAACAAAACCCAAATTCTCCCTATTCCATGGTATTTACCATAATTAATCCGGATTAGAAAACAGTTTTGCATTTCAACCTTATTGTTGTAAGGCATAACTCCAATGCTAAAATATCTGAATAAAAACAATACTCCACAGTCAATAACAAAATCTTTAATTAAATACAATTTAAATTGCATATCTTATAATCATAAATGGAAAAACCCATTTTTTTCTCATTATATTGGGTTATATTATATAAATTTATAGATAAAATATTATAGAAAAATATAATATGTTAATCACTAATAGGAATTAGGTATGAAGGTGTTGATAGCTGAGGATGATTTTGATATTGCACTCACTTATGAAAAAGGATTAGAAAGAAAAAACTATCATGTTACAATTACAACAAATGGAGAAGATTGCCTTAAAGCATATAATGAGGAATTGCACAAGAATACTTTTGATTACAACACAACCACTTCTTGCAATTGTTCTTTGGCAAACAACCCACCTTTTGATATTGTACTTTTAGATTACAGCATGCCTCAGATTAATGGTTTGGATGTAGCAAAAGAGATTTTATCAATAAACCCCCATCAAAGAATAATTTTTGTATCGGCATATGTCAAGGAAACATTAGAGGAATCAATAAAATCCCTAAATCAAGTTGTAGAATTAATGCAGAAACCCTTTACACTTGAAAAACTGATAAACACATTAGAAGACAATGAGGTCTACAAAGAGTTACAAAAACTTAATGTAGATGTAGATATAATCAAGGCAGTCACACCTACCCATGAACAGGTAATGGATTTATTAGAAAAGGTTAGAAGGGTAGAAAAGGCTAGAACTTTTTAAAACACATCAAGGCCCAATTTATACGCATTCGTTAATTCACTGGATGATTGAATTTCTTTAAAGATACTCAAAGCTTTTTACAACTATTTAGAGTGCCGATAATGGTAGTTAATATGCTAATAAAATAAAGAAAAGAAAAGAACAGAATGTAAAAAAATTATAGGTGGATAAGTCCTCCAGCGCCTGATGCATGTGGAGATTGACCCGGAAAGCTCCTTCTAAAGTGACCAGAAGGTCTTTTTGATATTAACTCGATAAACCATGCTTCATGCTCTATCTCTTCTTGCATTATCTTTTGTGCAATATCATAGGTTCTAGGATCTTTTCCTGAAGTCATATCACAAACTTCTCCCCATGATCTAATAGCACATTGTTCTGCCTCCAAAAGAACTTTAATGATTGATGATAAATCCTTCCAATTGTCTGGTAAATAAGCATCTGGACAACCGGCTTGGGTTGCGAAATCTCTTATATCACGTGGTAGACTTCCACCCAATTCATATAATCTTGGAACCATGGCTTCAAAGTGATTCCTATCCTCTATCCTTGCATCTTCAACAATTTCTTTAATACCTTCACCATCTAGACCTGTACAGTGCATTCTCAATATAGTATAGTAATAGTAAGTTGTAAATTCAGCACCTACCCCCTTTGTTATTAACTCTTTTAATCTTTCAATGTTAACTCCGTTCTTTTCAAGTACTTCCAATGCAACTATATTTGGAATTTTATCGTCATTGGTTGTTCCTATATTTGAAGCATTTTGGTTGTTGGTTGCTCCAGTCGTTGAAGCAGAAGCATTTTGGTTGTTGGTTGCTCCAGTCGTTGAAGCATTTTTGTCTTTAACATTTAAACTCATTAGAAAATCTTAATCATTTTACTTATAAAAATTTTATTATATAAAGGGACTTAAATTTCGAATCATAACCACTAATCAATCACAAATGGAGAATCCAAAGGGACAGCATATTGGCAATTAGAGCAAACAATCACTAGAGTAGATAAAAAAGAAAATATATGTTAGGCAATCTAAAAAATAAATCCCATCTTTAAAATGAAATTATGGTAAACTGAGAAGGACATCTCACACTTTCGCCAAATCAAACGATGTTTTGTTTCCACTACACCATCATCATAACCCATAGTGCCTTGGCAAAAGACAGAGGTTCATAAATTCAAAGTCATTCTAGTATATCGGTAGTAGTTTATTTTAAAATATCCTCATCTGTTTCATAACCTTCCCTATCAATTAATTGTTTGAGGCAAATCGTAAACCCAATATGTGAACAATCATCGGTTATGCATCTTTTGCAAAGTGGAACCCCATTTACAATGTCCACCAATATATCAGAGTTTAAACACCTATCATAAAGTTTAACTTGAGTAA
>Ga0183260_10004191_pt1 | contig 11503 bp, 10 predicted proteins | sample AntDrymUQ4972206_2_FD_129768 | JGI IMG/M metagenome (GOLD analysis project Ga0183260, IMG submission 129768) | Polar desert sand microbial communities from Dry Valleys, Antarctica - metaG UQ497 (22.06) (version 2) (version 2) | ecosystem: Environmental > Terrestrial > Soil > Desert | place...
GCGGCGAGCCGCTGCTGCGCCGGGACCTGGTCGACCTGGTGCGCACGGCCGCCGAGCTGGGCATGTACACGAACCTGGTGACGAGTGCGATCGGGCTCTCGCGCAGCCGCGCGGAGGGGCTGAGGGAGGCCGGGCTCGACCACGTGCAGATCAGCGTGCAGGCCGACGAGCCCGTCACCTCCGACCGGATCGCCGGCATCCCGTCGTTCGAGCGCAAGCTCAAGGCGGCCGCCGTGGTGAAGGACCTGGGCTGGCCGCTGACGATCAACGTCGTGTTGCACCGGCAGAACATCGACCGAGTCGCCGAGATCATCGCCCTGGTCGAGGAGCTCGACGCCGACCGGGTCGAGCTGGCCAACACCCAGTACTACGGCTGGGCGTGGCGCAACCGCGCGGCGCTGCTGCCGAGCCGGAAACAGCTCGCGAGGGCCGAGGAGATCGTCCGCGCCGCCCGCGAGCGCTTGGCGGGCCGGATGGAGGTCGTGCACGTCCTGCCCGACTACTACAGCGAGTACCCCAAGCCCTGCATGGGCGGCTGGGCCTCCCGGCAGCTGACCGTGACGCCGAACGGCTGCGTCCTGCCCTGCCCGGCCGCGCAGACGCTCCCCCTGCCGCGGGCGAGCGTGCGCGAGGACTCGTTGGCGCGAATCTGGACCGACTCGCCGCTCTTTCAGAGCTTTCGTGGGACAGCCTGGATGCCCGAGCCCTGTCGAAGCTGCGATCGCCGCGAAATCGACTTCGGCGGATGCCGCTGCCAAGCGTTCCTGCTCACCGGCGATGCCGCGCGCACCGACCCGGTCTGCCATCTGTCACCGGACCACGCGATCGTGGCCGAGACTGTGCGGGCCGCCAACGAGGGGGCACGGCCAACTGACGTGCTGCTCGTCCCCCGTCCACACCGGGCTGGACAACTATGACCGGAGAGGCGATCGTCGGACTAGTCGTGGGGCATATCCACAGCTTGGATAACTCTCGGCCCTCGATCATCGTCCGGGCGCTTTGCCACGATCGCGGGCTCTGGAGCGGGACAGGTCCCCCCGGGGCCTTGCGCGGAGCGAGCGGTGATTCGCACGGCCCGAGCAACCAGGCCCGACTTCGACGCAATGGATGCTTCGCCGGCCGGAGGAGGCAACTTCCGTTATGACGTCAATGCTGATCTTCGCGGCCGGCGCGGCGCTGCTGATCTACAGCGCTGAGAGACTGATCGTCTACCTTGTCGGCGCGGCCAGCGGCCTGCGCGTGTCGGTGTTCCTGCTGGCCATCGTGTTCACCGGAATCGAGTTCGACGACGTCGCGTTCGGGGTCGTGCTGAACCTCGATGACCTCGGCGACGTCGCCCTCGGCACCGTGTTCGGAACGGCGATATCGATGACCGGGATCGTGCTCGCGCTCGCCGCGATCGTCACCCCGACCAGGGTGAACATCCCCCGCAGCTACATCCTGCTCTTTGCCGTGTCGCCGCTGGTGATGATTCCGTTCATCCTGCTCGCTCCGCTGACCGCGGGGCACGGCGTGGTCCTCGTGCTCCTGTTCGTCGCGTTCATCGGCTACGTCGCCACCAGAGAGTTCCGGAGCACCACGCCGGTCTTCCGGAACGCCGAGATCCTGGAACGGATCGAGGTAGGCGGCGGCGCGGCGCCACCGGTCGCCGGTACCGACCGGCCCACCGACAAGCCCCCCTTCGCGGTGACCATGCCATTCAACGCGGCACGGCCGCTTCCGGGTTGGGCCGGCATCGGGCTCGCGGTGGTCGCCATCGTCGGCCTCGTCGCCGGTGCCGCGATCATGAGCCTCGGGACCGAGGGCATCCTCGAGGACTACGCGATCGGGGGCACCCTGTTCGGCGCGACCATCGCCACCCTCGTGCTGACCATCGAGGACATCTTTCTGACTGTCGAACCCACCCGCAGGGGCGCGCCGGAGATCGGGGTCGGCAACGTCATCGGCAGCGTCGTCTTCGGCGTCACCGCAAAACTCGGCATCATCCTGCTCGCTGGCGGCAGCATCGCCGTCGGCGACGACGTGCTGTCCTGGCACCTCCCGGTGCTGGTCGTCATGACTGCCCTCGCGGCGTACTTCGTCCACACAGGCCGGCTGCGCCGCTGGCATGGATTCGTGTTGCTGGCGCTGTACATCGCCTACTGGGTCGTCAGCTTCACCGTGCTCGGGGAAGCCCCGGTCGAAGCGGACTGACCGGCACGACAACTACTGAGCCCAGATCCACGTGCGCCGTGCGGCGCTGACGAGTTGAGTGGAGGTGAGAGACCGTCGCCGCTGTCCCTGTCGTGGGGGTGGAGATCTCCCGGGACACGATCTCCACGATCACCGACGCCGTGCTCGAGGAGGTCACGGCCTGGTAGGCCCGGCCGTGACCTCGTCTACCCGATCATCTACATCGACGCGCTGGTGGTGAAGGTCCGCGACGGCGCGCACGTGGTGAACAAGGCCGCCCACCTGGCCGTCGGGGTCAACACCGACGGGATCAAGCACGTGCTCGGGATCTGGGTCCAGTCCGGCGAGGGCGCCAAGTTGTGGCTGACCGTGCTCACCGAGCTGCACAACCGCGGCGTCCGCGACGTGCTGATCGCCTGCTGCGACGGGCTGGAAGGCCTACCCGAGGCGATCGAGACGACCTGGCCGGGCACCGGTCCAGACCTGCGTGGTGCACTATGCCGACCTTCGGGTATTCACGCTCTGGGGCCGGCCAGCACGTGTGCTTTATCGCGCATCTGGATCGCTGGCTGGATGTTGCCGCCGGCCTCGGGCGGTCGAGCTGAGCGAACCGGCGACAGAGCGGCATCTGGGCGAGCCATCTCGATGCCCTGGTCCCAGGTCAAAGAGCGCCACGAATGGTCGGGTAGCTGGACGATCTTGTCCACCATGGCGTCGCGTACCTGCTCGGCGCCGTGCCGGCCGGGCAGATTCAGCAACAAGGTGAACCTGGTGGAGCGCTCCACCAGGGTGCCGATGGCCGAGCCGCCGCCCTTGCCGATGATCAGGTCGCCCCTCCCAGTGTCCGGGCAGCGACCGGTCGACGACCTCGGCCGGCCGCTCGGAGATCATCACGTTGTCCTGGATCCGCACCCGGGGCTGACGCTGCTGGGCACGGCGGCGGGGCTTACGCACCGCCCTGCCGGTGCGCAGGCACCGGGTCAGTTCGCGGCGCAGCTCACCGCGACCCTGCACATGCAGTGACCGGTAGATCCTCCGCCCGGACAGTGCGCAGGCTGAAGAGGTGCCGATGTTGGCTACCGCGACGCTCGGCGAGACTGAGCCGTGTGCGAGCCAGGAGTCGCGCTCGCCAGATCCCGCGTGGGAGACTTTGACGCGGACGTGGAGTGACGATGCCCGGTTGGCCGCAAGCGATCCTGATCGCCGCTGCTGTGGTGGTCACATCCTGGCTGCTGCTGATCGCGCTGGCCCGGCGACTGCCAGCCGGGTTGGCCAAGGATCTCGCCGGGTTCCTACCTGACTGCGTGACCGCCGCGCGGGTGCTCCGCCGGGACCCTCGCGTGCCGCGCCGCGCAAAGATCGCAGTCATAATCGCGGTGCTGTGGGTGCTGTCCCCGATCGACCTGATCCCCGAGTTCCTGCCGGTCATTGGCCCGCTCGACGACGTCATCGTGGTCGCCCTGGTGCTGCGATACGCGGCCCGCACCGTTCCTCGGCAGGTCCTCGTCGAGGCCTGGCCGGCGACCCTCAAATGATCGAGCGACTGCTGGGCCCAGCCCGCCCGGCTACGACCACGGATTGATTCTGCCGATCGCTTTGTCAGCTCCCCGTCGGATGTCTCGAGCGCGGTGATCATGCGGCCGGTGTTCCCGGGTCGCAGCAAGACCAGCAGCGGCTCGCCGTGCAGTCGGGACCCGCCCCGAGCTGCTCTGCGCGGCGCTTGGAGAGACCGAGCGCGCTGGTGATGAGGTTGGAGTGCATGCCCAGTCCAGTTCACGGGCCGTACTGGCGAGCTCGACCAGGTCACGGCAGAGCAATGGCTCCCCACCGGAGAATTGCAGCCGCAGCACCCACAGCTGCTGGGCCCCGACCAGCACCCGCCGCCACTCCTCCGTGGTCATCGTCGCCGTAGTCGGCCAGGTTCGGTGTCGGAGATGCTGGCCGTCGCCGAGGGGCATCCCCAGGTCTGAAGTTCGTTCGGCGGGCTAGCCTCCGCCGGTATGACCGGCCACCCCTCGCATGACGCACCTCAGCGCGTCCAAGTGCTGGTCACGGTCAAGGCCTACCCCCAACTGAGCCACCGCTCCGGCGAGGTGGTGTGTGTCGCCGGGGTCCGGCTCGGCGGTGATCGATCCGAGTGGATACGGCTGTTCCCTTCCCCGTCCCGTTCCGCGACCTGCCGGAGACGGCACGGTTCAAGAAGGACTACGTGGCAACGAGCTCCGTGGCGCGTGCACGTCCTCTGCCTTGACCAGCTCCGCAAGTGCGTCGGCCCAGCCGGGCCCGTTGCGACGGACGGTCAGCTCTGGCCCTCGCGGCCGTTCGACCTCGATTTTCTGTTCTACGACCTCGATGGAGTCGCGGTTGAGTGCGACGGCACGGCGATGTTCGAAAGGCGCGATGGCGGCAGGTGTCGCTGCAGTACTTGGGGAGCCGACCAGTGCCCAACAGCAGGACGCTCCGATGGCACCAGGCGCAGGTCACTGTCTTGGCCGGGCCTGCGTCTCGGCTTGTCGCTCACGACCTGCACTCCTTCCATCTCCGGCTCCTCAGGCGGACCCGCTGGGCTTGCGTGGACATGAAAGCCCCGGTCACGTCGTGCACCAGGTGTGTCGTCTCTGATCTGCACGTCGTGGTGAGGCGACGTTTCGCGTTGCGGCAGTCCACGTCCGGGACGTCCGCGTGCCTGAGGGGGCAGCGCGGAGGGCGGTGGCTGAGTGGTCAGCACGGCGAGGTCGCAGCGGGCTCGGCGGCGAGCGGAGGAGGCGCGGCTGCTTCCGGCGGTGGCCCGATATCGGGCTGCGGATCGGGCATGGCGGGCTCGGCAGGCCGAGGTGGCCGCCGCCGTCCGTCGACTTCGGCGGGCGCTCGCCGCGCGCGAGGCGGCCATCGAGGCGATGACCGACGCGGACCGCCGTACGGCGGAGGCCACCGCGCGGCTGGTCGAACTCGGAGAGCCGGTCTCCCGGATCGCTGCGAGGGTCGGCCTATCCGCGCAGGCCCTGCGGAAGACGCTGCGGGTCGTGTCGGGAGTGCAGCAGCCGACGAACGGCCGGCCCAGTTGCCGCACGGAAGTCATGACGCCGCCGCTGTCCACGATGACGACTGACCGGCGCCTGTGTAGTCCAAGGTGGAAGGGGACAGTCCCGTTGGTTGAGCGGGCGCCTCGCCCAGCACTGCTGACGATCGCTGAGGCGGCGGAGTACCTCCACGTGCCGGAGCGCTGGGTTCAGGAGGCCGTGCGGCAGCGTAGGGTGCGCTGCACGCGGCTGGGCAAGCACTTGCGCTTCCGCATCGAGCACCTCGACGAGCTGGTGACCGCAGGGGAGCAGCAGGTCACCGGGCCTCGGGTCGCGTTGAAAGCGCTCCCGACGCAGGACAGGCGCCGCTCACGTCTTTGAGGCAGTGACCAGTCGGATGACCGGCGCGGGCCGAATCTCCTGGCCGCGCAGCGCGGTGTCGATGATCTCGGAGATCAGCTCGTCGCCGACCGGCAGCAGGTGGCCGTAGGTGTCGATGGTCGTGGTGATCGACCCGTGGCCGAGCCTGGCCTGGATGTGGGGGAGCGGAGCGTACTCCTCGCCGATCTCGGCCACGGCCGGCGGCGGCGTCAGCGGGTCGGCGGTCGAGTGCGCTCGCACGAAGCCCTCGCCCTTGACCCACCCGTCGGGCCACTCCTGGCCGGCCGCCTCCACCATCGGCACGAAGCCCTCGGCCCGGGCGAGGTTCTGGTCGTCGCTCCCGGCACCGAAGGTTTCTGTCTGCATCGGGCCGGTTCGCGACCCGCTGAGCCGCCACCGGACGCTCGCCGACGTGCCGCCGTCGGAGCGCATCTTCTGCTCGATCCAGGCCATGCGACCAGCTCCCGATGAGGGCTGATGTGCACCACTGGTGCACCACTGGCGGAACATTCTGCCCCGGCCGCCGCGAGAAACCGCAGGTCAGGAGGGGTGTTGCGCGGTGTCCGAGGGGGGACTTGAACCCCCACGCCCTGTTACGGGCACTAGCACCTCAAGCTAGCGCGTCTGCCTATTCCGCCACCCGGACATGCCCGGTCGGGGACCGGAAATGCGTCGGTCACTGTAGCAGCCCCGACCGGCCGGGCCCGCCCCTCCGGCACGGCCGGGGCGAGGGGGTGCGGCGCCGGGTGCAGGATGGGGTCATGGCTGCCACGGAGCGCTCGTACGACCCGACGGCCGACGTCGTCCACCACGCCAGCGAGCTGATCGGCATCGACACCACGAACCTCGGCGACGACTCCGGGCCGGGGGAGCGCAAGGCCGCGGAGTACGTCGCCGAGCGGCTGGCCGAGGCGGGTCTGGCGCCGGAGCTGCTCGAGTCCCGCCCGGGACGGGCCAACGTCGTCGCGCGCTGGGAGGGCGCCGACCCGAGCCTGCCGCCGCTGCTGGTGCACGGGCACCTCGACGTGGTGCCGGCGGAGGCCGACGACTGGCGGTTCCCCCCGTTCGCCGGAGAGGTGGACGGCGGCTACGTCCACGGCCGGGGCGCGGTGGACATGAAGGACTTCGACGCGATGCTGCTGTCGGTCGTGAGGGCACGCCGCGGGGCCGGCGCGGCCCCGCGACGGCCGGTCGTGCTGGCCTTCACCGCCGACGAGGAGTCCGGCAGCGGTGCCGGTGCGCACTGGCTCGTCGACGAGCACCCCGACTGGTTCGCCGACTGCACCGAGGCCGTCGGCGAGGTCGGCGGCTGGTCGGTCACCGTGGGCGACGAGCGCCGGCTCTACCTGCTGGAGACCGGCGAGAAGGGCCTGGCGTGGATGCGCCTGTCGACGACCGGCACGGCCGGGCACGGCTCGATGCGCCACCCCGACAACGCCGTCACCGCGCTGACCCGGGCCGTGCACGCGCTGGGGACCTACGAATGGCCGGTGGCACCCACCCCCTCGATGCAGCAGCTGCTGCGCACCGTCGCGGACATGACGGGCTCCGACGGGTCCGATCCGGACGCGGTGCTGGCCGAGCTCGGTCCCGCCGCGCGGATGGTCGGTGCCGGCGTACGCAACACCACCAACCCGTCGATGCTGTCGGCCGGCTACAAGGTCAACGTGGTGCCGGCGACGGCGAGCGCGCACGTCGACGGGCGGTTCCTGCCCGACCAGCAGGACGAGTTCGGCCAGACCGTACGCCGGCTGGTCGGGCCCGACGTGGAGATCGAGATGGTGACCCACCAGCCGGCCCTCGAGACGACCTTCGACGGCGACCTGGTCGACGCGATGACGAGCGCGCTGCTCGCGGAGGACCCCGGCGCTGCGGTCGCGCCGTACCTCATGTCCGGCGGCACCGACGCCAAGGCGTGGAGCCGGCTCGGCGTGCGCTGCCTCGGGTTCACCCCGCTGCGGCTGCCCGACGACCTCGACTTCACCGCGCTCTTCCACGGGGTCGACGAGCGGGTGCCCGTCGACGCGCTCGAGTTCGGCGCTCGGGTGCTGGACCGGCTGCTCGACCACGCCTGAAGCCGACGATCCCAGGTGGCCCGCTCGAAACCGTCCCTCCCTGCACACCTGCGGTGTGACTCACACCCGATGTGCGCAGGATGCGACGTCAGGGAGCGGACGTGCCGCCGGGCTGGCCCGGGTCGTCAGAGGGTGGCACGGACGCGGATGATCTTGCGCCGCATGGTGACGCGGCGGCGGCCGTCGGGGAGCAGCCGGAGCCGGTCGAGCTCCCACCCGCCATACTCGGCGCGCTCGGTGAGCAGGCGCTTGACGGCGCTTCTCGACTGCGACCGTGGCAGCCAGAAGCGGTCGAACTCGTACTCCGCGGCGACACCCCTCATGCGGCCGCCATCGTGCCATGCCCGGCCCCTGCCTGACCCGAGTTGCCGCGGATGGGCACCCGAGTTGCCGCGGACCGCGTCAGGTGGCGAGGACGTCGACGAGCAGGCCGGCCAGTCGTGTGCGGCGCGGGCGGTGCGGCAGCCGGACGACTGCCTCGGCCAGCGCCGGCCCCGCCTGGTGCACGACCGACAGGTGCAGCCCCGCCTCGGTGGCTGCTCCCACCAGCAGGTCGCGTGCCAGCGAGCCCGCCGCCTCGGCGCCGAGGACGAGAACGACGGCTCCCGCCCGTCGGCCGACCGCTTCCGTCGCGGCCAGCACCGGGACCTCCGCGGCGCCGGCGGCGGCCAGCGCCGTCCGCAGCGCCGTCCGCAGCGCCGTCGTCCCGGTCACCCCGTCGGCGCGCGGGGCGACGACCACGGTGTCGGCCGCGGGCACGCCGAACACCCGCGGCACCGAGCTGGTCACCAGCTGGACCGCCCGGCGTACGGCCAGCGCACCGTCCTCGGCGGGGGTGACGACGACGTCGCGGCGTCCCGGGTTGGGCACGGGCAGCGCACCGTCGCGCAGGCCGCGTACCAGCACGGCCAAGGGCTCGCCCTCGTCGTCGGCGCCCGGAGCGGGCAGCACGGGGACCGCACCGGACGCCGTCAGGTCGGCGAGCACCCGCCCCGGCCCCGGGGCCGGAGGCAGAGCGGGATCACCGACCAGCACGAGCCGGGCGCCGTCCCGGGTCGACGCCAGCAGCCTGGCGGCGTCGCCGAGGCCGAGCAGGTCGGCGCGCTCCACGACGACGAGGTCCGCCCCCGCGACGGCGGTGCCGTCCGCCGGGCCGTCGGCTCCCCGGACGCGGACCGGTCTGCCTCCGGCGGAGCGCACCGCGTCGACCAGCGGTCCGACCACGGCCCGCGGCGCGCTGCCCCGGGGCGCGTCCACCACCACGACCGCCTGCACGCCCGATGCCGCCACCAGGCGGACCACGTCCTGGGCGATCGAGCCCTCGGCCGCGGCCCACGACGGGTGCCCGAGCAGCCGCTCGTCCGGGTAGGCCACGACCCGCCCCGCGTCGCCGGCCTGCTCCGCGCCCGGTGCCGGGTCGGGTACGCCGACCGCGCGCAGGGCCGCGGCGACCACCTCGACGGGCACGACGGTCGAGCCGTCGAGCGCGGCTCGCTCCACCAGCCCCGCCACCAGCCCGGCCGCGCGGGCCACCTCGTCGGTGCCGCCGGCCCGGACGCTCACGGAGCCGGGTCGCCGACCTCGGGGCCCGACACGTCGTCGAGCGCGGCGACGATCTGGTCGGGCAGCTCGACCTCCTCGGCGGCGAGCACGCCGCGCAGCTGGGCAGCCGTCCGCGCGCCGACGACGGCCGCGGTGACGCCGGGCCGGTCGCGCACCCAGGCGAGGGCCACCTCGGCCGGGGAGAGGTCCAGACCCTCGGCCGCCCGACAGCACGCCTCCACGATGCCGCGGCTGCGGGCGTCGAGGTAGACCGCCACATTGCCCTCGAGGGCAGGCGAGGCCGCCCGGGAGTCGGCCGGGACCCCGGCACGGTACTTGCCGGTGAGCACCCCGCGGCCCAGCGGCGACCAGGCCAGCACGCCCATCCCGGTCGCCCGTGCCGCCGGGACGACCTCGTCCTCCACGTCGCGGTTCAGCAACGAGTACTCCACCTGGGTCGAGACCAGCCGCGTACGCCCGGGCACCGCCTCCTGCCAGGTGGCGGCACGGGCGGTCTGCCAGCCGGTGTAGTTGGACACCCCGGCGTAGCGTGCCCGGCCGGTGGCGACCGCGTGGTCCATCGCGGCGAGCGTCTCGTCGAGCGGCGCCGCGTCGCTCCAAACGTGCACCTGCCACAGGTCGACCGTGTCGATGCCGAGGAGCCCCAGCGAGCGGTCGAGCTGGTGCAGCATCGCCCCGCGCGAGGTGTCTCGTACCCGCGCGCCACCCCGAGCACCGGTGCCGGCCTTGGTGGCCACGACGACGTCGTCGCGGTCGACGACGTCGTCGAGCATGCCGCCCAGCAGCTGCTCGCTGAGCCCGTCGCCGTACGCCGCTGCGGTGTCGAGGAGCGTGCCGCCGGCCTCCACGAAGGCGACCAGCTGGTCGCGCGCCTCGTGGGCGTCGGTGTCCTTGCCCCACAGCCAGGTGCCGAGGCCGAGTCGCGAGACCCGCAGCCCGCTGCGCCCCACCTGCCGCTGCCGCATGGCGGCGAGGCTAGGGCGTGTCCCGTGAATGGTGCTGGGTGGGTCTCGGAGCCAGGGCGACCGGCGGTCGCGAAGCCCCGCCCGCGGCGTACGCGAAGCACACCGAGGAGGTGGACCGTCGCGCGGTGGCCGAGATCACGGCGGCGGAGCGGTCGCTCGACCGAGAGCTGGCGGAGATGCCGCACAGCAGCCACGGCTTCGACATCCGCTCCCGCACGCCGGACGGGCACTGGGTCCAGGGCTTCGAGCTCGGCGACTTCTCCGCCGACGGCGTGGTGGGGGGACTGGGCTCAGATGTGGGCCAAGGACGGGCCGCCACAGTGATACTTGCGTATCCCCAAGGCGACCTTGCGATACTGATACGGTCACTCGGTATCGTTAACTGTCGACTTGAGGAGGTGAGTACCACTGCACCCCGACGACTTCGGGCCCAGCCGGCGGTCGCAGGTCGTGCGAGCTGAGGGCGGTTACTGGGCGTTCCTGCCGCCCCCGCTGCCGCCGAGCCTTGGCCTCGACCTTGGCCTGATGCGGCTGCTGTCAGACGCCGATCGGGCGCTTGGCGTGCTGGCCGGCGCCGGTCAGACCATGCCCAACCCACATCTGTTGTCCCAGGCGCTGGTGCGTCGCGAGGCCGTGCTGTCCAGCCGGATCGAGGGGACGCAAGCGTCGTTGTCCGACCTGGCGCTGTACGAGGCGCAGCCAGGCCGGCAGAACGACCACCACGGTGACGTCGGGGAGGTGTTCAACTACGTCTCCGCGGTCGCCCACGTCCTGGGGCCGGATCGGCGGCTACCGCTGAGCCTGCCGCTGTTGCAAGAGGCACACCGCATCCTGCTCACCGGGGTGCGCGGCGGATACGCGACGCCGGGGGAGGTGCGCACCAGTCCCAACTGGATTGGTGCACCCGGCTGCACGCTCACCGATGCGACTTACGTGCCCCCGCCGCCAGAGCGGATGTGGGAGTGCCTCGACCCGTTCGAGAAGTACCTGCATGCCGAGCAGTCCCTGCCACCGCTGCTCGTGATCGCGAGCCTGCACTACCAGTTCGAGGCGATCCACCCGTTCCTGGACGGTAACGGGCGCGTGGGTCGGTTGCTGGTGATCCTGCTCATGGTCGAGTGGGGACTGCTGCCCGATCCGCTGCTCGACCTGTCCGCATACATCGAGCCTCGCCGCGACGAGTACTATGCGCGCCTGCTCGCGGTGTCGACCGAGGGGGACTGGACCGGCTGGATGCGGTTCTTCCTGGCCGCGGTGGCGCACCAGTCCGCCGATGCGGCCGCGCGGGCGCAGCGGGTGCAGTCGCTGCGGGACGACTTCCGGACGC
>Ga0183260_10004192_pt1 | contig 11499 bp, 8 predicted proteins | sample AntDrymUQ4972206_2_FD_129768 | JGI IMG/M metagenome (GOLD analysis project Ga0183260, IMG submission 129768) | Polar desert sand microbial communities from Dry Valleys, Antarctica - metaG UQ497 (22.06) (version 2) (version 2) | ecosystem: Environmental > Terrestrial > Soil > Desert | place...
GCGCCGTCGCCGCCCGCCCCGCGAGCGTGGGCACACACGCACAAGCTGCACAAAGTCCCAAAACGCCAGCAACCACGGGCGATTTCGGGCTATCCGTGTGACCACCAACTGCGGAACTCGGGAAAAGCTCCCCGATGATATGCGGGCTTCGGGCGTCTCGTCTGTCATGGCGCATCTCTCCGCGTAGGTCTGAAGAGGATCGGCGCTTCGAGCTCCACCAGCGCCGCGGGGTCGAGGGCCATGGACCGCGACAGGTCGCCGATGTTGAAATAGATCTCGCTTTCGTCCAGGAGGTCGCAGTCCAGCAGCAGCGGTACGTCAAAGGGCTTCCCGAAGGGCGGCAGCTCACCGAACCGGCAGCCCGTCACCTCGAAGAGCTGGTCCGCCGTGGCGAGCCTGACGTTGCTCGCCTTCAGCACGTCGGACGAGGCCGTGAGGTCCGCCCGCTTCTGCGCCTGCAGCGCGAGGACGGCGAAGCTCTTCTGCTTCCCGTTCTTCACGCGCAGAAACAGCGCCTTGGCCTGCTGCTCGTAGCGGGTACCGAGCACCTGGTGGTACTCCTCGGCAGAGCCCGCCGGCTCGTGCTCGATGAGGCGGTACGCGACGGCATTGTCGTCGAGGTGGCGGATGATGCGTTCGGTGACGTTCAAGGTCCAGACTCCCCTGGTCAGTGCTATGGATTAGTGGCTGTTACGGAGGAGGTCGGCGCCCACCTGGGCCATCAGCAGCCGGTGGTACGAGAGCGGCGCCGCGAGATCGAGGGGATAGTGGTCGAGGGCGAGGCTGTGGGTGGGATGGACAGCTGAGACAAAGGCACCGCCGGAGCGCAATACCACGGTCACGTCGCCGGTCACCGCCCGGGTGAGACGTTCGACGGCCCCGCCAAGCGTCTGCATCACGGTGGTGAACCAGTGGCCGGCGACCGCAGCGCGGATCCAGCGCGCCGCGCACATGTCGAGAAGCTCGAGCTCGTCATCGGTGAGCGTGACTTGGCACAGACGGCGGAAGGCGGCCAGGATGACGGCGGCGGCTGGAGCCTCCCTGACCTCGCGATTCTTCGCAGTCCATGGGGTCCCTTCGAAGCCGTCGAAGCGGCCGATGCCGTGGGCGCCCGCGAGTCCGTTGAGCTCGTGCACGAGGTGAGACAGCGGCAACGGTCGCGCGTCGAGCGAGACCGGCACCCCCTGCGAGAACCGCAGCCGCACCGTCTGCTCGGTCCCGGGCTCAGTCATACGGCTCCAGGTGAAGACGGATTCGGGTACGCGCGAGGTGCTGTCATCGAGTGATCCGTTCTCGATCACGCGGCACCAGAGATTGGTGTCGACGCTGTGCACGGGCTCGGCGAGCCGCAGGCCCTGCTGCTCCAGGGCGGCGCGCTTAGCCTGCCGGTCGAGTCGGGAGTCGAGGAACGGGCTCGCGATCCGCAGTTCGGGGCCCAGCAGCGCGATCGAGACGTTGAACCGATTGAAGCTGTTCTGGTGAGGCTCGGCGGTATGGATGATCGTCTGGGCTCCGATCTGCCGGGCGACGTCGACCGCGACCTGCGCCATGAGCGGGCGGCTGAGGCTCGCCGAGATCGGAAAGACGCCCTGGTACAGCCCTCCCGCGCGGATCGCGGGCGCGACGAAGTCGCGTGCGAACCTGTCCCGCGCATCGACACGGCGCAACTCGATTCCGACGCAGTCGGCTGCTGCTGCAACGGCCGCGCCGCTGTCGCCTCCGACATCGACGTGAAGTGCGACGAGGTCGACTCCGTGCTCGGCAGCCCATTTCATCCCGTACGTGCTGTCCAGGCCGCCGCTCGCAAAGATGAGGCACCGGCCGGAGTCGACGAGGTCCTCCAGGCGGGTGACAAGGCTCATCATGCGGCCACCGTCACACCCTGGACGTCGAGCGTCGGTCCGTCGCGGTCGACGCGCCAGCTGTCGAAGATCAGCAGGCACCGGATGAGCCAGCGATCGGCGCTGCTCGAGTCGAGCTCGCCGTGGCCGTGAAGCCACCGGCGGTTGTCGAGAAGAAGCAGGTCGCCGGGGGCGAGGTGAATATCGAACGCCGCCAGGTCGGCACTCCGGGCGAGCGCAACGAGCGCGTTCTTGCCGGACTCGGTGATGCCGGTAGTGGTGGCCAGATCGACCTTCAGCTCAGGCTTCCCGTCGGGCCCGCACAGTACCGGTGTCGGGCGGCTGACACCTGTGCCGCCGCAGCTCAGCGGGGTGTGGTGGACAAACTCCGGACGGCGCAGCGCCTCGATGGCCTGGTGCTCGTCGCGATTGCGCAGATCGTCGACGATGGCGGTCGTGGAGGCGACGCGGATCGGGTTGCCGCCGGTCACCATCAACAGGGCGAGGCCGTCGGGCGGCAGGTTCAGGTGCTGGTCCTCCTGATGCAGCGGAAGCGCCTTCATGCCCTTGCTCGAGACGGTCTGTTCGAGGCCCGGCGTCGCCTTGACGTCTGTCAGGGGTTTGCCGTCCCACTCTGTCGGAACAGCCGCCAGCGTGGCGACGAGTGAGACGACGCCCGACAGCAAGACACCGGCCGCCGGGAGGTCGGCGTGACACACCGCCCCAGCTGGCACCGGACCGGGTCCCACCCCGTGAATGAGCAGCGCGCCCCCGCCCCAAGGATGCCGGAAGTCCGCGAGGGCCCGGTGCACGTCGACCGGCAGATGCGGAGCGAGCGTCGCGCCGATCTCGACAGGAGACGCGGACCGTTCGGCAAGACCTGCAAGTTTCACGATCCGGCGGGTCGTGGGCAGCGGCACCGTAATTTCGCGCAACACGGGCGGTCTCCTTAACGCAGAATCAAAAATTTATCACACGCACACAGACCCTAATGCTTTTTGCGCCTAGACGCTTGGTCGTTTCCCGTTGTCGCTGAAACGCTCTTCTCGTTCTCGTTGAAAGCTGTGTATGCCCACATATCCACGTGCTGATCGGCTAATCTCCCCCCATGCGTTCCGTGCACGGCGCGTTCGAGATCGAGTCCCAGCTCTTCCGACCCGGTCCGCATTACGTCATCGGCGCGTTCTCGGAGCCATCGTTCGTCCGTGATACGAGGCTCCGCGAGGCTGGACAATGGCTGGGGCTCACGGACTCCCTCGACGGAGCGGGTCTCACGCAGGCTGCACGCGAGAGTCCCACGGACCAATGGCTCGCCCTTCTGCGGTGGTGCGAGGGTGAGCTCGGCAGCGACGTCCAGGTGCGGGAGCTGAGGGCTCTGACCCAGGCGCTCGACGCTCGAGCCCGAGCGGCCGACGCGGCGGGGACGTCGGTGAGCATCGATCGGCTGTGGGAGGACATCAGCTCGACGCTTAGCGCATCGGGCGGCGACGCGGCGGACGAAGGCCGGCCGGATGACGCCGACGTACGGGGCACCAGCGCGGCGACGCTCCGAGGACGGCGCTGGGGTGACCTGCGAACCCAGGTGTCGCACGTGCTCGCCGCCCTGCTGGACCGAGCCTCGGAGATGAACCTCAACCTCATCCCGCGTGAGCCACGCAGGCCTTCGACGTTCGACGGCACCGGACACTACGACGCCATCCGGGAGGCCCTCGTCAGCGGATCACGTGGGGGACTGGCAGTGCTCGCGGCGCCGCCGGGGTTCGGGAAGAGCGAGCTTGCGCTCTCCTACGCGCGCCACATGTCCGACTACTACGACCACATCTTCTGGCTGCGTGCCGACAGCGGCTTTCGCCTTCAGCAGGATTACCTCGTCATGGCGCGCATGCTGGCAGGCCGGTCGGGGAGTCCCGCGGACCTCCGTCGCGAGGCGTTGCGTGTGCTCGAGACCTCGAACCGCTGGCTGATCATCTACGACTCGGTGGTCGATCCGGCGCTGCTTCTGCGCTATCTGCCCTTGAACCCTGAGGGGCACGGCTTGTGCACGTACTGGCCCAGGAACCCGGCGATCGATGCTCACTGGTCGGAGTACTTGGACGTCGAGCTGAGGGTGACCGGTCCGGTCGAGGGCAAGCCGCTGCTCGTGGCGTCGCGGAATGGTTTCGACGCTCTCCTGCAGCCACTGTCGACGGCCCAGGCAGCAACCTTTCTGCAGGGAGCCGCACGCGGGGGGCTGCCTCAGGCGCGCGACCGCAAGGAGATCGCAAAGCTCGTCGCGCAATCGCGCGTTGCCGCCGTGCTCGCGGCGAGCTGGTTCAGGCTCACCGAGGCTCCCGCATCGACCTATCTGAACCTCTGGGAGGCGGCCGGGGAGCACGGCGAAGCCGTTGACTTCCGCGCAGCTCTGATCCTCCTCTGGGAGCTCAGCGGAGAGAGATCCTTCCGGCCGGCCGTCGATCCGACGACGAAGAAGCTCGACCTGGCGGCCGTGGAGTTGCTCGGACGGCTCGTGCCCTTCGGGGAGGGCGGCGTGCCCGAGGTCGTCCTCGACGATCCGGAGTGGACCCCGAGCGCCCGGATCGACGATCCTCGTCTCGTTTGCCTCGCAGAGCTCGGGCTTGCTGACCGGTCCGACGGCTTCCCGCATATCCGCTACTTCGAGGTCCACCGGGTCGCCCGGGAGGCGGTCAGGTCGCTGGGCGACTTCAAGAAGCACGGGGAGGAGAACCTGGCGTCGGCGTCCCGGACGGTGCTTCACGAGATGGAGAAACTCCCGCCCGGCAGGCCGCTGGATTCGGACTTCGACCTTCTTCCCCACGCCGAGGCGCTGGCTGATCGTGAGCTGTCCGAGCAGGGGCCTGAGGGTCGCAGGACCGTGTGCCGTCCGCTGGTGGCCGTCGAGCTCCGGGTCCGAGCGGCGATGTTCCACCAGCGTCTGAGGAGGGTCCGAGCGGCGGAAGCGCGCCTGCGCCTGATGGAGCAGGCGTTCGAGGCGTTCCGTGACGGGATCCGTGCGACGCTGCGCGCCACGGACGAGGCATGGGGCATCGAGGGCCACGCCGACTTCCGGTTCGACAGTCCGATCAAACGCATGGCGGCGTTGATGGCCTCGCTACGGCAGGCGGAATATCCGGACGCGGCGCGGCGCCTGTATGACCTCCTGGAGAAGGAGCTGCTCGACGACGACGACGAGATCGACGCGGCCGGCAAGGCCCAGGTGTTCTACGAGGGCGCCCTCGTCCTTCGCGACCTCGACGAGATCGCTCGCGCCGAGGAGGCGAGCCGCCACGCCATGGAGCTCTGGGAGGGTTTCGACGAGCGCTGGTGGATCGCGGCCCGCGCCGTCATCGCATCGCTCGAGATCGATCGCGGCGAGTTGGCCTCAGCGCGGCAGCTGGCCGACGAGACGCTCAAGGCACGCGAGGGTCTCCTCGAGAGCGCCGAGACGCAAGAGCAGATCGGCCAGGGCCACGCCGACGTGGCTCGCAGCTATCTCACGCTGGGGCGGATCGCGTTTCACGAGGGCCGCGTCGCGGAGGCCGAGAAGCTCTTCGAAGCTGCGGAGGAGAGCTGGACCTGGGCACTCACGACGGTTCCCACGCTGCCGCGCCTGAGCCGAGTCTCAGCCCGGTCCAACCTGGCGCTCATGCGCGCCCTGCGGGGCCATATGCCTGATGCCGAGCAGGACGCTCTCCAGGCCTGGCGCGAAGCCAATGCCATCTACGTGACCGAGCACCGGGGCAAGATCACGATCGTTGGAAACGCCGCCCGGGTTCAGCGCTTGGCTGGGCGGATCGTCGCTGCCAGCGACGCCCATCTCCAGGCGCTCGAGATGTGCGAGCGCTTCTGGGGGACGAACCACCGGTACACCGTCGAGGTCCGACGCGAATACGCGGAGAGCCTGCTCGACCGCGGGCAGCCGGAGGCCGCGTTCGTCCACCTGTGTTACGCCCTGGATGCATCACGCGGTGACTACAGGCTCGGCAAGATCCTCGCCCGCGCACGCGCGTGGACGGTCCTTGGGCGGCTGCTGATCGACAATGCGCTCTCCGCCGGACCGATCGAGGTGCCGACCGACGCAATCATGCTGGAGCTGGGCAAGCAGGCCTTGGAGCACGCAATGACGCTGTTCGGCGACGCCGGCAGCGATCCTGACCACCGTCATCCCGAGCTCGTCACCTGCCTGCTGGGGCTGGCCGAGTTCCACATCCGTCGACGCGACAGTCGTGCCGTCGACGTCGCACAAGCTGCCTACGATCTCGTTCGGGATGAGTTCGCACAGACGCTATTGCCCACGGTGACGCCCCAGGCCAAGCTGGTTCGTGCCCGCGTCCTCGCGATGGGCAACGAGAACGGGCTCGACGAGCTCAAGGAGCTCGAGCGGACGATGGAACAGCTCTCCGATCACCGGTCTCCTCTCTACGGCGCATATACGCCGACGGATCGCCTCGAGATCGCGCTGGCGCAGATCGAAGTCGATCGGGCCAGCCTCGCCTCGACCAACGGCGGAGGGGCGCACACCACCCGCGATCTCTACAAGACGGCACGCGCGACGATCGACCGGGCGCTTGCGCCGTTGCGCAGCCAGCTCGGCGACGACCCGCACCAGCTGGTCGGCCGTGGCTACGCGGAGCTCGCGCTGCTCGCACACAGGCTGGTCGGGCCTCGTCAGCGCGCGCGCAACGAGCGCGAGCGCGACCGTACGCGTCCGGCGTTCAACATCGCTGATCGCCAGTTCGACATCACGAGGATGCTCCACGAGCAAGGGGTCGTAAAGCGCGAGGCGCGGGAGCGGCTGGAGACCGTCGCCTCGCGGCTGGGCCACCTGACGGAGGCAGAGCGTCAGCTCGCGCTGGCCGACACGCGCGCCGCGTACGGGTACACGCAGGAGGCGGAGGCCTGGCGCGGCCGCATCCTCGGGTCGTCCACGGCAAGCGCGGACGACCCGTCGCTCATGAAGGCCTGAGCGGACGGAAAACGCGCGACGGAGCGCGCGACTCCTCGGGCAGTGCGCGCGTCTTTCGCGCCCGGCCCCCGCCCACGGGCATGATCGACGCATCGCGCGTCGAACCACCCACGACATGACCGACGCCTGGGTCTACCTGTTGCGCTGCCATGACGGCTCGCTGTACTGCGGCTGGACGTCGGACCTCGATCGCCGTCTGCGCGCCCACGCGACGGGCCGCGCGAGCCGCTACACGGCCAGCCGGTTGCCGGTGTCGCTCGCCTTCGCCCAGCCGATGGCCGATCGGAGCGCGGCGCGGCGCGAGGAGGCCCGCATCAAGCGCCTGACGCGCGCGCAGAAGCTCGCGCTCGTCGCAGCCGCAACGGCTGGCGTGTAAGGTCGCGCGCGTCGCCACGGCCGGCGTTCGCCGCCGGCTCTGCACGATCGATACGGGGAGACCGAAGGTCCGCCATGAAGGGGTTGATGTCGACCGCTGCGTCGCGTGCGTGGCTCGGGGTCGCGCTGGTCGGCTTCGCCGTCGCGGCGCTCGTCCTCGTGCTCTCGCTGATCCCCCGCCTGAGCGCCGGGCAGCGGGTGATCGACGCGACCGAGCCCGCGTTCGCCGATGAGCGCGTCGCCGGGACGCGCGCGGGCGTGAGCCTGCTGTCGGAGTACGTCGACCTCGTCGATCCGCTGCTGACCGCGCGCGGCGGCGCGCGCGAGGACGTCCGCGCGCTGGTGGCGCTGATGCGGCGCGAGCTCGGCCTGTCGAGCGCCCAGGTGCGCAAGATCCTGCGCCGCGAGGCGCCGCACACAGAGGCGCTCATGCGCGCGCTGCCGCTCACGGGCGTCGCGGACGAGGTCCCGCGCCTGACGGCGTACCTGGCGACGTCCCTGACGATCAGCGAGGACGAGCTCGCCGCCACGATCGAGCAGGACTTCCCGCGCATCGCGCAGCTGCTGACGACGCTGCCCAACGTGACCGACGCCTGGTACGACGTGCCCGGCATCGAGGGGCTCTCGCGGGTGGCGGGCGGCAAGCCCGTGCGCACGGTGCCGGACCTGCGCAAGTACCTGCGCGACGACGTCGTGCCGCTGGCGGCCGACCACAAGGACGAGTTCCAGCACCTGGCCGGCCGCGGCGGCATCGGCTACATCCCGTACGTGCTGCTGATCGCCGGGCTGGCGCTGTTCGCCTACGGGCTGCCGCAGGCGCGGCGCGCGACGGTGACGGCACCCGGCCGGCGGTCGTGGGCGTTTGTGATCGCGGGCGGCGGCCTGCTCGTCGTGCTCGTCGTCGCCGGGCAGTACGTCCCGCGCCTGGGCGGCGGCCAGAAGCTCGTCACGGCGTTTGAGCCGGTGTTCGCCCAGGAGCGCGTGAAGGGCCTGACGATCGGGTTTGACACCGTCCACGAGGCGATCGTCGCCGGGGACCCGATCATGACCCGCGCCGGCGGCGTCTCGGGCGAGACGCCGCGGCTGTACCGCCTCGTCGCCGACCGCACGGGCCGCAAGCCCGGCGGCGTGCGGCGCACGCTGAGCCGCCGCGTGCCGCGCACGATCGCGCTGCTGGACGCGCTGCCGCTGACGACGGTCGCCGCCGAGGTCCCGCGCCTCGTCGCCTACCTCGCGCGGGCGCTGCGCATGTCCCGTGCCAGGGTCGTTGCGCTGCTGCGCAGGCGCGCGCCTGCGCTGACGCAGGCGCTGCTGGCGGCGCCCGCCGTCACCGTGGGCTGGACGGCCATGCCCGGAACGGCCGAGCTGACGCGCGTCGACGAGGTCACGCCGGTGCGCACGATGCCCGCGCTCGACGACTACCTGCGCCAGGACCTGATCCCCGTCCTCGGCGAGCAGCGCGCGAACTTCGACCGGCTCGCGAGCGGGCGCCCGTCGCTCGGGACGATCGCGCGCGCGCTGCTGATCCTCGGCCTTGTCCTGATGCTCTACGGCGCCGCGATGCGGCGGCTCGTCGGACGCCGCTACTGAGGGGCGGGCACACTCGCCTCGAGCGCCGCGACGAGCGAGCCCGCGTCGAAGGCGCCCTCGTGCAGCACGCCGTTGACGAAGAACGCCGGCGTCCCGGCGATCCCCGCGGCGCGGGCGCTGCGCTCGTCGCGCGCGACACGCTCGGCGTGGACGCCGGCGACGACCTCACGGCGCACGCGGTCGCCGTCGAGCCCGATCGCCCGCGCGTGGCCGGCCAGCTCGTCGAGCGACAGGCGCCCGCGGGCGGCGTACAGCGCGTCGTGCATCGGCCAGAAGGCGCCCTGCGCGGCGGCCGCCTCCGACGCCTGCGCGGCGTTGTCGGCATCGGGATGGACGGGCAGCGGCATATGCCGAAACGCGAAGCGCAGGCGCCCGTCGAGGCGGTCGCGCACGCGCCGGATGATCGACTGCGCCGCGGTGCAGTAGGGACACTGGAAGTCGCCGTACATGACGAGCTCCAGCGGGGCGTCGTCGGGCCCGTCGACGTGGTCGCCGGGTCCGAGCGGAGGATCCAGTGGGGCGGGCACGGCCGGTCACGGTAGTACACGCGTCCGCGAGCGCTGCGCGTTTCCGGGCGCCCGATCCGTGCCTGATGGCCCGCCACTCGCCGTTCGTAGACTTCGGGCCCCGTGGGCGACATCGAGTTCCTCATCGCGGTGCTGTTCGCCGCCGCGGTGCTCGTCCGCCTCGCCGATCTCGTCTCGATCCCGTACCCGATCGTGCTCGTCATCGGCGGCGTCGCGATCGGCGTCGCGCCGGGTCTGCCGGACATCGCGCTCGAGCCCGAGGCCGTCTTTTTGCTGTTCCTGCCGCCGCTGCTGCACTCGTCGGGCTTCGGCGCCTCGCCGCTGGAGCTGCGCACGGCGACGGCGCAGCTCGTCTCGCTGACGTTCGTGCTCGTCCTCGTGACGATGTGCGCGGTCGCGCTCGTGGCGCACGAGGCGATCGGGCTGAACTGGTCGACGGCGTTCGTGCTCGGCGCGATCCTCGCCCCGACCGACCCCGTGTCAGCGGCCGCGACGTTCGGCCGCCTGGGCGCGCCCGAGCGCGTCAAGGTCGCCGTCGAGGCGGAGGCGATGCTCAACGACGCGGCGGCGCTCGTCGCCTACCGCGTCGCCGTCTCGGCGGCCGTCGCCGGCACCTTCGCCTTCGGCGACGCGGCGCTGGAGTTCGTGGTCTCGGCCGGGGGCGGGGTCGCGGTCGGGCTCCTCGTCGGATGGCTCGGCGAGCGGCTGCAGCGGCGCCTGAACGACGTCCCGCTGGCGATCTTCCTGTCGGTCCTGTTCGCCTACGGGGCGTACATCGGCGCCGAGGAGCTCGGCGCCTCCGGCGTCCTGGCCACGGTCGTCGCGGGCGTCTGGTTCGGCTGGCGCTCGCACGAGATGTTCGACGCCGACACGCGGCTGAGCGCGATCGCGTTCTGGCAGGTGCTGGTCTTCGGCCTCAACACGACGCTGTTCGTCCTGCTGGGCCTGCAGTTCGAGCGCGTCCTCGAGGACGCCCGCGCCCACAGCCCGTTGGGGGAGCTGCTGCTCGACGTGGCGATCGTCAGCGCGGTGGTGGTCGGGGTGCGCCTGGCGTGGGTCGCGATCGTCCCGCTGCTGGCGCGCGTCGTCCCGGTGGCCGAGCGCGCCGACACGGGCGACGACTGGCGCCAGCGGCTCGTCGTGGGGTGGAGCGGGATGCGCGGCGCGATCTCGCTGGCGGCGGCGCTCGCGCTGACCGAGCAGATCGAGCAGCGCGAGCTGCTGATCTTCGTCACGGTCGGCGTCATCGCGGTCACGCTCGTGGGCCAGGGCCTCACGCTGGGCCCGCTGATGCGCCTGCTCGGCATCGAGGGCGAGCGGGCGTGGAGCCCCGACGAGGCGATCGCCCGCCTGGAGGCGGCGCAGGCGGCGCTCGACCGCCTGGACGAGCTGGAGGTCGAGGGCCGCATCAACGAGGAGCGCCTGCGCCGCATGCGCGAGCTGTACCGGGCGCGCTTTCGGCGCTGCATGGCGGTCATCGGCGGCGACAGCGACGAGGCGCGCGGGGAGGCGGCGCACGACACGATCGAGCGCTACAGCGCGCTGCGCCGCGAGCTGATCGCCATCGAGCGCGACGCGCTCCTCGGGCTGCGCAACGACGGCAGCCTGCGCCAGGACACGATGCGCCTGATCCAGCGCGACCTCGACCTGGAGGAGGCGCGGCTGCCGGCCTGACGGCGAGGCGTCCAGCGGTGATCGCGTTGCGGGCGCCGGCGGCCGATAGGAAGCGGACATGTTCGACCTCAACTCTGCGCTGCGCCGCGTCGTCGAGCGCGGCGGCTCGGACCTGCACCTCAAGGCCGGCTCGGCGCCGCTTCTGCGCATCAACGGCGAGCTGGACTGGCTGGACCCGGACGCTGCCCCGCTGGACCCCGGCGCAACCGCGGGCGTCCTGCGCGAGCTCGTCTCCGAGGAGCGCGTCAAGGAGTTCGAGCGCGATCGCGAGCTGGACTGCTCGCACATCGTTCCGGAGATGGGGATCTTCCGCGTCAACGCCTACATGCAGCGCGGCTCGGTGGCGCTCGTCATGCGCGCCATCCGCGCGACGATCCCGACGATCGACGAGCTCGGGCTGCCCGACGTCGTGCGCCGCCTCGTCGAGGAGCGGCGCGGCCTCGTCGTCGTCACCGGACCGACCGGCTGTGGCAAGTCCACGACGCTCGCCGCGATGATCGGCCACGTCAACGCCACCAGCCGCAAGCAC
>Ga0183260_10004193_pt1 | contig 11499 bp, 11 predicted proteins | sample AntDrymUQ4972206_2_FD_129768 | JGI IMG/M metagenome (GOLD analysis project Ga0183260, IMG submission 129768) | Polar desert sand microbial communities from Dry Valleys, Antarctica - metaG UQ497 (22.06) (version 2) (version 2) | ecosystem: Environmental > Terrestrial > Soil > Desert | place...
AGGTCGCCGTGCAGCCAGACCTCCGCGTCGTCCCATTCCGAGGCGCCGAGCGACTCCTCCCACGAGCGGAGGGCGGCATCGCCGTCGATTCGGTCACCGAGTTGTGTGATCGAGCGACGCGCAGCTCCGTCCAGCCCCGCGAGTGGCGACCCACGCTCGAGAGGCGGACGTAAAGGTGCATCGGTCGTGTCGATTTGGCGCAGCGCTTTGACGAACGCGGCGAGATCGACGGCCGCCTGATCCAAATCGTCGATCGTTCCGTTGGCGTTCTCGCCCGGCAACCACTCATAGACCGACCACTCGAACGGGTAGCCCTCAGCTGGATGTCCCTTCGCTAACTGCACGGGAATCGCGAGTGGCAGGTGCGGCGCGAGTCTCGGCAGCCACTCCGCCTCCTTCGCCGCCTGTGCAGTTGCCCACCCGATTCGCGGAAGCCGCGCGGCGAGCTGGTCACCGAGCCGGTAGATGTCGTGATCGGTCCCGTATGACTCGACGTGGGTGATCGCCAGATCGGCCCACTGCGGATACTGCCCCGAGAGCAAGCGTTGCACGAGCGCGGAGTCCGTGTCGACCTCGCCGGGGTGCATCTTGAGTGCAGCCACGGCCACAGATACTAAGCCGCGCGACTGCCCGCGCCCCCGGGGCGGAGGCCATACGGCCCCTCCGAGGTCGCTCGCCACGCCCCGGTGCCGTCGGCGGGCGGCATAAGGGAGGAGACAGCGGAGCGAGGCTTGCCCAGGCAGACTCCCCGCCGCTCCCGGGGTCTGCCTCGGGGTCTAAGCGGAGATTCGTCGCCTGTCGAGAGAACGAAACTACGCGATTAGCAGCAGAAAAGACGATGCCCCCGGCGAGAATCGAACTCACGCGCACGGTTTAGGAAACCGCTGCTCTATCCACTGAGCTACGGGGGCAGAGGCGGCTCCGCCAGAGCTCTGAGCCGACTCGCGGACTCTACCCCCGCGTCGGCAGGAGGTGCGCGGCCGGGGCCCCCCGGCCGCACCCCGCCCGTCTTACTGCGCCCGCGCCGGCACCCCCGCCTGCCGCGCAGTGGCGCTGCCGTTGCTCGACCCGAAGCCCAGCCCCTCCGCGACCCGTCTCCCGAGCTCCGGGTCGCACTTCGTGAGGTGGTCGACCATCCGCTCCTGGATGTGCTCCTCGCACTGTCCGAGGAAGTCGACGAAGTTGAAGACGAGATCCTCGCGCTCGTCGTCGGGCATGGTGCGGTAGCGCTCGCCCGCCTGCGCATAGTCGTTCGTGCGGCTTAGCTTGCGCCGCACGAGAGGGCCGCTGATCTGCGGCTCGTGGTCGGCGCCGCCGCGCGGAGCCTCCTCGAGCCCGCCGAGCGAGCTCGGCTCGTAGTTCACGTGTGGGTTCTCACCCGTGTCGTCCACGTGGTAGGCCATCTGGCCGTCGCGCTGGTTCGTGCGCGGCGTCGTCACCGGCGCGTTGATCGGCAGTTGGAGGTAGTTCGGCCCCACGCGGTAGCGCTGCGTGTCGGAGTAGGAGAACGTCCGCCCCACGAGCATCTTGTCGTCGCTGAAGTCGAGGCCGTCCACGAGCACGCCGGTGCCGAAGGCGACCTGCTCCGTCTCCGCATAGAAGTTGTCGACGTTGCGGTCGAGCACCATGCGGCCGACCGGCCTCAGCGGGAAGACGTCCTCGGGCCAGGTCTTCGTGTCGTCGAGCGGGTCGAAGTCGAGCTCCGGATGTTCACCGTCCTCCATGATCTGGACGCACAGCTCCCACTCCGGGTAGTCGCCGCGCTCGATCGCCTCGAAGAGGTCCTTCGACGCGTGCCCGAGCTCGGTCGCCTGGATCTCGCTCGCCTGCGCCTGCGTGAGCGACTTGATCCCCTGCTTCGTCTTCCAGTGGTACTTGACGAGCACGGCCTCGCCCGCAGCGTTGACCATCTTGTAGGTGTTCACACCGAAGCCGTCCATGTGGCGGTAGTCCTGCGGGATGCCGCGCGGGCTGAAGAGCCACGTGAGCATGTGCATCGACTCGGGCGTCATGCTCATGAAGTCGAAGATGCGGTTCGGGTCCTGGCGGAACGTGACCGGATCGGGTTTGAGCGAGTGGATGACGTCCGGGAACTTGACCGCGTCGCGGATGAAGAAGACGGGCAGGTTGTTGCCGACGAGATCCCAGTTGCCGTCCTCGGTCTTCATCTTGACGGCGAAGCCGCGCGGGTCGCGCGCCGTCTCCGGTGAGTCGCGCCCGCCGATAACCGTCGAGAAGCGGACGACGAGCGGCGTGCGCTTGCCGCGCTCCTGGAAGAGCCTGGCGCGCGTATACCTCGACGCGGGCTCGCCCCCGATCGTGCCGTAGGCCTCGAGGAAGCCGTGCGCGAGGAAGCCGCGCGCGTGCACGACGCGCTCCGGGATCCGCTCGCGGTCGAAGTGGCTGATCTTCTCGAGGAACTGGTAGTTCTCGAGCGTCGCCGGGCCGCGCTCGCCCACCGTGCGCTGGTTCTGGTTGTCGTAGACCGGATGGCCCTGGCGGTTCGTCAGGCCGCGTGAGCTTTCGCCGTTCTCGGTCACTCGATCCCCCTTGGTCGGTCGGCAGGTTCGACTCGATCGTAGCGCGCAGGAGCCGGCTTGAGCGCGCCCTGACTGAGCGTTGAGCGCCGCCGCCGAGCGTGGCCCCACACGGATCGCATGGAGCGATCCCCGCATGAAGGGAGCCACTCATGACCTCGACCATTTCCTTCCCGGCCAGCCGCATCGCTCTCCTGTTGACGGCGCTTGTGATCGCACTCGCTGCCGGCGCCTCCTCGCCCAGGGCGCAGGCGGCGTCGGAACGCGCCACTGCGTCGGTCTGCGTCAGTACCCCGAGCACCACGAGCGCTGCCATGCGCTACCGGAGCTGCGTCAACTACACGGGCCCGAGCACCGCCACCCACGCCGACGCGTTCTACAGCCGCGTCGCGACGCGGCTGATCGGCCGCAGCGCGATTGTCGTCTGCTGGTCGCAGGCCGCGTGGAACTGGTTCGTGGCCCGCAAGATCATCGGCGCTGATCAGGCGGGGTTCGTCTGGGGCGGCCAGCAGGTGATCAACCTGCGCATCGACGTCTGCCAGACGATGGATCAGATCGCCTACTACCGGCGGCTGCCGGCGGTCAACACGGGTACCGCCTACCTGATCAACACGTTCACGCACGAGGCCATGCACGCGCACGGCCAGGCCGACGAGGCAGTGGCCGAGTGCTGGTCGATGCAGCTCAACTTCCGCACCACCGAGTACCTCGGGGCCGGTCGGCAGTACGGCCAGGATCTGACCGCCTGGCGCTGGTTCGAGTATCGCGATCTCGGCGCTCGCACCCCGGCCTACTGGAGCGCCGACTGCTTCGACGGCGGCCGGCTGGACATGTACCCGAACACGAGCTTGTGGCCCTGACTCCAGCGGAGAGCCGGCCGGGAGAGGGCGGGGCGCAAGCTCCGCCCTCTTGTACGCTCTGCCTGCGTCATGGCGAGTCGGAAGCGAGGGGGCCGCGCAGCGCTTGCCGCCGTCGGCTCGACGCTCGTCGCCCTCGGAGCGCTGCAGTCAGTCTCCAGCGCGCCGCTTCGCCCGATTGACCATGCCCCCGGCGACATCGTCGTGGCGGGCCGAGGCCTGATCTCGCTGAGCCCCGACGGCCGCTTCCGCAGGACGATCGATCCGCCGCCCTTCAGCCCGTCCGTGGTAGCGGTGGGGCGTGGAGGCATGATCTTCTCCGCCGGGGAGCTGCCCACGCTGCGGCGCTACGAGCCCGACGCGCCCGCTGGTCAGTCGTTCGCCAACTTCACGGACGGCTCGAAGGTGACAGCCATGGCCACGACGGCTGATGGGGACATCTATGTCGGCACCTCCGACGGCCAGTTCCTCCACGCCATCCACCGGTTCACGCCCATCGGAGTGAGCCCGCTGCCGTTCCTCCTCACCTCCGCGGTCCGGACGCTCGACGTCGCCGCCGACGGCTGCACCGTGCTCTACGGCACCGCGGCGCCCGGGCTGCGGCGGCTCAACTTCTGCTCACGCACCCGCCTCCAGGCCGTGCCGGTGCCGGTGCCGGCCCGGGCGGTACGGCTCCTGCGCGACACGACGGTGCTCGTCGCCCCAGCGGGGGGCGGCCCCATCCGGCGCGTCGGTGCCGACGGGCGCACTGTGCGAACCTACGGCGCTCGGGGCGTGGGGAGCTGGACGGCGATGGACGTCACGCCGGACGGGAACAGCCTCTGGGCTGCCTCGGGCGGCGGAGCGCTCTTCCGCTTCGATCTCGCATCGGGTGCGCAACAGCAGGGCCCGATCGGCCTCGGGATCATCAGGGGACTCGCCGTTGCGGGCGCGCCGCGCGGCTCGGCGCCCGAGTCGAGCGGCCTGCCCGAGCGGGAGGCGATCGACCTCGACGGCATCTCGACGCTGACGGGCGAGGCCGTCACGTCGCTGGCGAACCCTCCGCAGCAGCCGCGCTTCCAGTGCTCGCCCGGCGGCGAGACGTCGGTCAAATTCGATGGGGCAGGTGAGGCGATCGGGCCGTACCCCGGGTCGTTCGCCGTGGACCTGGCGGCGACGATCGGCCGGCAGAGCGTGCAGCTGCCGTCGGGCGTGCTGGGCATCGACGTGGGGCCGCTGCGTGCTCTGCAGGGGGACTTCACGATTCGCTCCGCCGAGCGCATCGTCACGGGGCGGGTCTCCCTGCCCGCGGCGGGGCTACCCAACACCGGCACGTGCATCGTCTTCGAGCGCCGCACCTTTCCGCGCTCGTTCGTCTTCCCGCCCAACTACGCCCTCACCGGCTACTACAGCAACGCGCACGCTCGCCCGGCGCGCTACGAGGCGCACATCTTCGCCGCCGGCCGCGTCTTCGTCGATCGCGGCGCCACCACCACCATCTTCACGGAGGAGTACCACCTGCTCGGCGTCAGCGACCAGCGCTTCGCGGGTGGCCTCAAGAGGCACGTGCAGACGTTCGTGTCCGACCGCGTCTCGGTCACCGACAGCTTCCGAGCCTCGAGCCAGCGCGTCCGGCACTCGGCCGGCTTCCCCCGGACGACGCGCAAGGCGACGCTGCAGATCAGCTGGCGGCGGCCGAGGGATCAGTTCGTCGTCGCGGGTCTTCGGCTCTCCGCCCGCCGCGCATACGAGTCGGGCCGGCAGGAGCGCTCGGGCAAGCTGAAGATCACCACGGTGCGAAGCCCGACGAAGCTCAAGATCACCGTTTCCGGACTGCAGGGCGGGCGCCTGCGGTTCGACGTGGTGGCCCGGCGCGTGGCCGGGGCGACGCCGGTCGAGACCGCCGTCCTCGGCCGCTCGGGGTAGGCGCCGGAGATCAGGTCTCGCTCAGGGCCGTCGCTGCGTGACGCGCGTCGCGACCTTCGTGGCCTTGCCGACCTTCGTGGCCACGACTCGGAACCTCAGCGCGCCTGGCTTGAGCTTGTCCACTCGGATGACGAGCGACGTCGCGGTGCGCCGCCGGGTGATCTTCAGCTTGGAGGGCGTGGTCTGCTGGATCTCGCGTGCGACCACCTTCCCGGCGCGCACGATCTCCAGCTTTTGGGCGAACCCGTCGCGGGGACTCTGCCAGCGGACCGCGACCTCCACGGTCGACACGCCCGGCGCGAGTGGGACGGAGTGCGCCCGCTCCTCGGCCGGCCGGCTGAAGCTGTCGGTGAACTCGCGCGGCGCCGGTGGGAGCCCCTGCGGCGCCGCTGGTCGGATCACATACGTCTTGCTCGGCTGGTCGGAGAGCACGTAGCCGAGGCAGTTCCCGGCGCTGTCGAGGACGACCCAGGGATGGGTGATGAAGGTCTGCTGCACGTAGCGCTCGCCGGGGGCGAGCGTGCGATAGAGCTGGCGGTTGCCGCTGAAGTTGAGCCACAGGACGCGCACGGTCGTGCCGGAGTCGTTGACGAACTCGATCGTCGACGCCGGGCCGTTCATCGAGCGGTCCTGCGTGATGCTGCAAGCGCCTCCGCCCTGATGGGCTCCGCTGGCCGGAGTTCCGACCGCGACCAGCACGGAGACAGCGCCGACAAGCGCGAGCCCTGCCGACAACCGATCGCTGCGCCTCACCCGCTCCCCTGCTTCGGATGGCCTCGACCGGCCGAATGTAGGACGTTCCCGAGGCAAAAGCAAGGTGTGCCCTCTGCCTCTGCTGCGGCTTCTCGCGCTAGCTCTCCTCGAGGCCGGAGTGGCGCCCGGACATACAGCCCCGCGCCCAGCGCTCGGCGGCATCGACGAGCCGCGCGCTCAGGAGCTCCCGCGAGCCCCCCTCGGGCAGGTGTTCCTCGGCCACCTCGACGCGCACCTGGTGCAACGAGACCTCCATGCGCCCGCCGACCTCGAGCCGATGCTCCGACACGATCGTCACGAACTCGACCTCGGGCAAGAGCGCCAGCGCCAGGTCGTCGAGCTCGGCCGGCGTCGCGTAGCGTCCGGCAAAGACGCCGAAATTGACGCGCAGCTCGAGCGCGGGAGGGACCGGGCGCGAGACGAAGGCCAAGGGTGCCTCGGTGGCCTGCACGATTCGGTTATCGACAGGTAGGGCTCTTTCTTAACCTTCGCGCGGCTCCCAGCGGAAGCGCCGCGCCGCCACGGCCAGCCCCGCCAGCCCCCACACCGCCACGACGGCGAGTGCGCGCGGCTGCGACCAGACTGCCTCGTCATCGAGCGCGATCGCCGAGAAGAGCTCGATCAGGTAGCGCAGCGGCAGCACGTCGCCGATCGCCCGGAGGAAGCGCGGGTAGTCCCGCGTGGGCCCGAAGGAGCCGGAGAGGAAAGCCATCGGCAGCAGCAGGACGTTCAGCACCGCCGACGCGCCCTCCCCCGAGCGGATGAGCGCCGTCGCTCCGAAGCCGAGGCCGGCGAAGGCGGCGGCGCCGAAGAGGAGCGCGACGAGGAGCGAGCCGACGCGCGACGGCAGGTCCGCGTCGAAGAGCAGGCGCCCGAGCCCGAAGAGCAGGAGCGCCTGGAGCGTGAAGACGACGAGGATCGACGCGAGCACGCCGGCCAGGTAGGTCGCAGCGGGCAGTGGCGTCGCCCGGAGGCGCTTGAGCAGTCCGAGCTCGCGCCGCAGCACGAGCGTGATCGCGAGCCCCGCGAAGGCGGTGTTCGCGGCGCCGTAGCCGAGGAGGCCCACGAGCAGCACGTTCGCCGCCGGGCGCCCCTCGATCGTGCCGTCGTAGACCGAGCCGAGCAGCACGAAGAGCATGAGGGGGAAGATGAAGATGAAGACGGCAGCCTCGCGCGAGCGCCAGAAGAGGAGCTGTTCCGTCCGCAGCTGATGAAGGAAGAGCCTCACGCGGGCGGGTCGGTGTCCACGAGCCCGAGGTAGACGTCCTCCAGGGTCGGCCGCCGCACCTCGAGTCCCTCGAGCTCGCGGCCCTCGTGCAGGGCCTCTCCCGTCAGGTGGTGCAGCTCCTCGGTCGGCCGCTCCGTCTGGAGGACGACGAGCTCGCCGTCGCGGCGGTAGCGGATCTCGGTGCCGAGGGCGGCGCCGACGAGGTCGGCCGGGGTTCCGATGGCGACGATCTCGCCCCGCCGCAGCACCGCCACACGGTCGGCGAGCTGCTGCGCCTCGTCGAGGTAGTGCGTCGTCAGGAGGATCGTCGTGCCGAGCGCGCGCAGGGAGCGCACGAGCTCCCACGCGGTGCGGCGAGCGTTCGGGTCGAAGCCGGTGGTCGGCTCGTCCAGGAAGAGGAGCTCCGGATCCCCGATGAGTGCGATGCCGAGGTCGAGCCGCCGCTTCTGGCCGCCCGAGAGCGTCTTCACGCGCGCGTCGCGCTTGTCGGCGAGGCCGACGAGCTCGATCACCTCGCCGGGGTCGCGCGGCCGCTCGTAGTAGCCGGCAAACACGCGGTGGGTCTCGGCGACGGTGAGGTTCGGCCAGAGCTGCGAGGCCTGGAGGACGACGCCGATCCGCTCGCGGAAGCGGCGCTCGCCCCGGGCGGGGTCGAAGCCGAGCACCTCGACCTCGCCGCCGTCGCGTCGCCGGTACCCCTCGAGGATCTCGACGGTCGTGGTCTTACCGGCGCCGTTCGGGCCGAGGAGCCCGAAGACCTCGCCGGCGGCGACCTCGAAGCTGATCCCGCGCACCGCCTCGAACGAGCCGTACGACTTGTGCAGGTCGCGGACGGAGACGGCAGGGGCAGGCAACGCGCACGGGACCGTACAGCGACGCCGGGGCGCGGGACCGACGGTGTCTCGCAGTCTCGTCTCCCGGCTCCATAACCCGCGCCGCAAGAGCAGCGCGGAGCGTCCTAGGCGGCCTGCTTCGGCGGGCAGACGTGCTCCGAGTACGAGCAGAACACGCAGCAGTCGCCCGCGCGTGGCCGTAGCATCGTCTCGCACGCGCGGCATGTATAGAAGAACTGGCAGGCGTCGGTGGGCATCGTCTCGGTGCTCCGATGACCGCACTCAGGGCAGGTGACGGTCGCCTCGGTGACCTGCGTGGCCATGCGTTCAGGCTAGCCGCTCCGAGGTGCTCTTCCTCGTACTCCGGCCGGGTCGCATCCGTCGGCACGCCCACAACGTCCGGCCGCGGCGGCTCGAGCACGAACCCTCGCCGTTAGAGTCGAGCCGTGCCCGGGACGTACCGCTACGTCATCGTCGACGTCTTCACCGACCGGCCGCTCGCGGGCAATCAGCTCGCCGTCTTCACCGACGCGCGGGCGATCCCGGAGGAGCAACTCCAGCCTCTGGCACGCGAGCTGAACCTCTCCGAGACGGTGTTCGTGCTCCCCAAGCGGGGCGACGGTCACGTCCGCATCCGCATCTTCACGCCCGCGGTGGAGCTGCCCTTCGCGGGCCACCCGATCCTCGGCACCGCCTTCGTGCTCGCGGCACCCCTTCAGCTCGTTGAGATCCGGATCGAGACCGACGCGGGCGTCGTGCCCGTGCTGCTCGAGCGGGAGGGTGCCCGTGTCTCCTTCGGCCGGATGTCGCAGCCGCTCCCCGCCTGGCGGCCCTACGAGCGTGAGGCCGAGCTCCTCGCCGCTCTCGGCGTCGAGCGCTCCGAGCTGCCCGTCGAGGCCTACGACCTCGGGCCGGGACACGTCTTCGTCGCGCTCCCGAGCCCCGCGGAGGTGAGTGCGCTGACGCCCGATCTCGCCGCGCTCGGGCGGCATACGATCGGAGTCAACTGCTTCGCGCGGGACGGCGAGCGCTGGCGTACGCGCACGTTCGTGCCGAGCCCCGGCGTCGCGGAGGATCCGGCCACGGGCTCCGCGGCGGGGCCGCTCGCCGTCCACCTGGCGCGCCACGGTGTCATTCCCTTCGGCGAGGAGATCGAGATCGAGCAGGGCGCGGAGATCGGGCGGCCCTCACGGCTGTACGCGCGCGCCGAGGGCTCCGTCGACCGGCTCGAGCGCGTGGAGGTGGGAGGCTCGGCCGTGATCGTCGCGCGGGGCGAGTTCAGGCTGTAGCGAGGGCGACGGCCTCGATCTCGGGCAGCTCGAGCGCGAGCCCCGTCCAGAAGCGCCCGCCGTCACGGGAGAGGAAGAGGCGGTTGCGGCTTGCGTAGAGGACGAGGTCGGGGTCGTCGGGCGAGACCGCGACGGCCCGTCCCGCGGGCAGTCCGCCGCCCGCCTCGCGCCAGGTGGTGCCCGCGTCGTGCGAGACGGCGAGCGGAGGGCGGCGCTCGAGCACCGCGACCACAGTCGAGCCCGAGGCCGCGCTCGTGACGAGAAGCGGTAGCGACACCTCTCCACGCCCGGGCGAGGGCACCTCGACGCCGGCGTCGAGGCCGAGCACCTCCTCCGCCTCGAGGTCGACTGCATAGACGCCGTCCCCCGTGCGCACGTGGGCCTTCATCACCGCGTGGCGACCGAGACGCGACCGTGGCGCTCGGCGGCACTCGCGAGGGCGGCGAGGGCGAAGGCGAGCGCGAAGCTCGGCAGGGTGGCGCCGATCCCGAGCGAGGGCGGGTCCGTCCGCTCGACGAGCTCGACCCACCATCCGGGGCCTGTTGGCAGGAGCCACTGGTAGAGGGCGAAGCCGGCGATCCAGGCGCCCACGACCGCGGGTCGGAAAGCTGGCGCGGCGGAGATCTCCTCCGGGCGGTAGCGGGCGTTGGCTACGAGCCAGTCGGCGAGGAGGACGCCGAAGAGCGGCACGAAGCAGGAGCCGAGCAGGGAGAGAAAGGACAGGTAGCTCGCGAGATCGATCGCGAGTGCGCCCACGGTCGCCGCGACGGCGACCCCGGCGACGAGCGCGCGCTGCGGCACGTGGGGGACGAGGTTCTGGAGCGACACGGCCCCGGAGTACACGTTGGCAAAAGCCTCGTCTGTTTCGTCGACGGTGACGGCGAGCAGGGCGAGCGCACTCCCGAGCCCGGCCGCCGCCACTGCGGCCGGCAGCGCGGAGGCGTCGTCGAGGCCGCGTGTGAGCACGAGCACGGCACCGAGGCCGAACATCCAGAGCGTCGGGATCAGGTAACCGATTCCCGTCCCGAGGAAGGCGCTGCGGCGGTCGCGGGCGAAGCGGGTGTAGTCGGCCGCGAGCGGGATCCAGGAGACGGTCAGCGCGACGACGAGGTCGATTCCCTGCCAGACGGAGGAGCCGCCCTCGCCCGGCCGTGACCAGAGGTCGCGTAGCGAGGCGCCGTCGAGCGCCCACCAGGTCAGGTAGACGAGCGAGGCGAGCACGATCCAGACCGCGAACCGGCGCACGAAGCGCCGGACGAAGCCGATCGGCCCGAGCAGGCCGAGCGCCCCGGCCACGCCGCCGAAGACGATCGTCCACGCCCAGCGGGCCTCGAAGCCGAGCAGGCTGTCCGAGAGCGCGGCCGCCGCCGCCGCGATCACGATCAGCTCGAACACTGCGAATCCGAGGCAGAGCAGGACGTTCAGACCCGTCGCCGCGTAGGAGCCGCGCAGCCCGAGCGGCGCGCGCAGGAGCACCATTGCGGGCACGCGGCCGTCGGCGCCGATCAGGCCGGCGATACCGAGCATCGTGTTCCCGATCAGCCCGCCGACGAGGACCGCGAGCAGCGCCTGGGGCAGCGAGAGCGCGGGCACCAGCAGTGCGCCGGCGACGAGCACGAGCAGCGAGACGCCGAGGTTTCCCCACAGGAGCGTCAGATCGCCGAGACCGAGGGTGCGCAGACGCTCGGGGACGGGCTCGATGCCCCACGCTGGCGAGCGCTCGTTCACGCTCGGCATGATCGCAGCCTCCCGGTAGCGTGCCGGTGATGGAGCGCCGCGCCCGCGAGCTCGCCGAGCCTTTCACGACTGCCGACGGGAGCACGATTCGCGTCCTCCTCGACCGTGATGCGGGCAGCGCCGTGAACCAGAGCCTCGCCGAGGCCTCGCTCGAGCCGGGGCAGGCGACCCAGCGTCATTACCACGCCGTCTCGGAGGAGATCTACTACGTGCTCGAGGGCGACGGCGAGCTCGAGGTCGACGGCGAGCGGGCTCCGGTCGGCCCCGGCGACGCCGTTCTGCTCCCGCCCGGTGTCTGGCACCAGATCCGCGCCGGCGCGAGCGGCGTGCGCTTCCTCTGCTGCTGCGCCCCGCCGTACG
>Ga0183260_10004195_pt1 | contig 11496 bp, 12 predicted proteins | sample AntDrymUQ4972206_2_FD_129768 | JGI IMG/M metagenome (GOLD analysis project Ga0183260, IMG submission 129768) | Polar desert sand microbial communities from Dry Valleys, Antarctica - metaG UQ497 (22.06) (version 2) (version 2) | ecosystem: Environmental > Terrestrial > Soil > Desert | place...
CGAGCGTCCTCGTACCGCTCGCCGACGACGGGGCGATGGCGCTCGGCACGTGGCAGGGGATCTTCTTCTGCGAGTTCGACGGACCGCGCGAGCGCTCCGTGCACGTCACCGTGCTGACCTAGCGCCGCGTCTCGCAACCTTCCACCGGGTACTGCCCCGCTGGAACGTTGCGATTTCGGGGCACTAGGTGCCGGACAGGTCCGGCACCTACACCGGGTTGCGGTGAAACGACGCATCTAGAGCCTCAACCGGGTGCGGCTACCCTCCGTCGGCGATGGCTGCGCCGGTGCGCAAGGGAGAGGACTTCGAGGTCGGGATTGAGTCGCTCGCCTACGGCGGTAACGGCGTGGGGCGACTCGACGGCTTCGTCGTCTTCGTGCGCGGCGGACTTCCCGGGGATGTCGTCCGCGCCCGCACCACGAAGGTCAAGCGCGCGTTCGCGGAGGCGACCAAGACCGCGGTGCTCGAGCCGAGCCCCCACCGCGTCGAGGCGCCGTGCCGGCACTTCGGCGTCTGCGGTGGCTGCCGCTTCCAGGATCTCGCCTACGAGGAGCAGCTTGCGCAGAAGGAGGCGCAGGTGCGCGACGCGCTTCTGCGTCTCGGGGGCTTCGAGGATCCGCCGCTCGCTCCGATCGTCCCCGCGCGGTCGCAGTTCGGCTACCGGAACAAGCTCGAGTACTCGTTCGCCCACGGTGAGGATGGCCTCGTGCTCGGGTTCCACCGCGCCGGGCGCTGGGACGAGGTGATCGACGTCGAGGAGTGCCTGCTGACGACCGACGTCGGGAACGCCATCCGCGAGGCGGTCGAGGAGTGGGCGCGAAGCGAGGGGCTCGAGCCGTATGACCAGGAGGCGCAGACCGGCTACCTGCGCCACCTCGTCGTCCGCGAAGGCCGCAACACGGGCCAGGCGCTCGTCATGCTCGTCACGACCCCTGGCGACCGGTTCGACGCGGACTTCCTGATCGAGACGGTCACGCGCTTTCCCGAGGTGCGATCGCTGCACTGGGCGATCAACGACCGGCCGGCGGAGGTCACGAACCTGCCGACGCGGCTTCTGTGGGGCGCGCCGTGGATCGAGGAGGAGCTGCTCGGCCTCCGGTTCCGGGTGCGGCCGAACGCGTTTCTCCAGACGAACACCGAGATGGCGGAGACGATCTACACCCTGGCGCGGGATGCTGCGGGTCTCACGGGAGTAGAGGTCGTCTACGACCTCTACTGCGGCACGGGCACGATCGGACTTGCGCTTGCGGATCGGGCGAGCTCGATCTGGGGCGTCGAGATCTCGGAGGAGTCGGTTGCGTGCGCGATCGAGAATGCCGAGGTGAACGAGATCGGGAACGCCCGGTTCTTTGCGGGAAACGTCGGCCAGTCGCTCGAGGAGCTGCAGGAGAAGGCAGGCCCGCCGGATGTCGTCGTGGTCGATCCACCGCGGGCCGGCCTCGCCGGGAAGGCCCTCCGCCGGACGGGCGCGCTTCGGGCGCCTCGCCTCGTCTACGTCTCGTGCAACCCGACGACGCTCGCCTCCGACCTCGCAGTTCTGCGCGACGAGTACGGCTACGCGCTCGAGCGGTGCACGCCCGTCGACATGTTCCCGCACACACCGCACATCGAGAGCGTCTCGCTGCTGGTTCAGCCTGCAACTCCGGCTGCCGACAGGGATGATGAAGGCAGGGGGGCGACGACGACGAAGGCGGTGAACGGATGAACACGAGATGGCTGGCCGTGCTGGCGCTTGCGCTGCTCGCACTCGCGGCGGCCGGATGCGGCGGCGACGACGCGAGCGACGCAAGCAGCGACACCGAGGCGACGGTGGTCGAAGGGACGACCGGCGACGACCCGACCGACGACGTGGAGGATCTCAAGGAGACGACGGGCGACGACGACATCGGGCAGCTGAGCGGCAAGTGCGCCGAGCTCGCGGGTATCGGAGCGAAGCTCTCCCAGTCGCTCAGCGGGCAGTCGGGCGACCTCGACCAGGCCGCGCGGGTGTTCGACGAGATCGCGGACGAGGTGCCGGACGAGATCAAGGCGGACTACGAGGTGATCGCCGAGAACTTCGGGAAGATCGCCGAGGCGCTGAGGGAAGCCGATCTGCAGAGCGGCGAGACGCCGAACGCCGAGGCGATCGCGAAGCTCCAGCAGCTTGCAACGTCGCTCGATTCGGAAGAGGTCAGGGAAGCCTCCGCGAACATCGAGGCCTGGGCAGAGAAGAACTGCTAGTGCCTCGTCTCGCGACGCTCCACCGGAAACTGCTCCGTGGAGCGTTGCGAGTCCGGGGCACTCGGTGCCGGACAGGTCCGGTACCTATACGGAGGCGGCTGGGCGCGAGCGCAGCCGCTGCCAGAGCAGGTCGGCGTTCGGCACGAGGAAGCCGAGCGCGACCGCTGGCAGCGCCGGGAGCCCGTCGAGCTCGAGCCAGTAGGTGAGCACGAGGGTCGCGCCGAGGGCCGCGGTCATCGCGACCCAGGTGGCTGCGACCCGTAGGCGGAAGCGGAAGGCGGCGGCGAGGAAGAGCGCGAAGAAGATCACGTCGGGTGGCCCGAGCCGCGCGGCCGCGTCCTCGCCGGGAAGGGCGAACGAGATCGCGATCCGCTCGAAGAGCCCTGGCTCCTCCTCGACGACGACCTTCGTCGGGCCCCGGTAGACCGAGACGATGTCGACCCACGGGACGATCGCGGCGACGAGCACCACCCAGGAAAGCGCCTCGAGGAGCTGGAGGAACCAGAAGCCGAAGAGCGCGAAGGCGACGATCTTCGTCACGTTGAAGAACGACTCGAGGCCGGCGAGGTCGAGCAGAACCGCGAGTACGGCGACCGCGAGCAGGAGGAGAGGAAGCCCTCGAGGCTCTGTGAGCGGTCGCAGGAGCAAGACGACGGCGAAAGTGGCCGGGATGACGAGCGCGACGATCAGCGCGACGTCCCAGCGATCTGCGATCGTCGGAAGGCGGCTCGCGTGGGCGTCCCAGATCGCGAGCCCGGAGACGACGGCCGCCAGGGCGAGGGTGCGGCGGGCGCTCAGTAGGGGGGCTGCTCGGCCCACCAGGCTCCGAGCGCCTTGAATGCGTTCCAGAACGCGGTCTTCTTCGGCTGCTCGTCGAGTGACGTGTCGACGTCGGGGGTGACGAGCGACTCGATCGTCGGCGTGAAGCGCTGCAGCTCGCCGGGTTGCGAGGCGTCGAGCTTGCGCGAGAGGGGGAAGCCGAGCGCATTGACGAAGCTCACCGTCTCGTCTCCCATCGCCACGACGAGCTTCGGCTGGACGATGTGGAGCTCGCGCAGGAGCCAGGTGCGAGCCTGAGCCGGCTCCTCCGTCCCGAACTTGAAGCAGTTCGTGCCGTAGACCGAGAGCGGGTCGACGTCGAGGCGCTGGAGAGACTTCAGCAACGCCTGACCCGCGCGCCCGAAGAAGGCGACGCCCTCCCGGATCTCGCTCTGGGTCGGACGATGCTTCAGCAGGAAGACGTCGCCGAGCGGATGGCCGCTCCCGAGAACCGGGACGTGGAGCTCGTCGCCGAGTGCGAGGAGCTCGTTCCCGAGCTCGTTGATCTCGTCGATCGCCCGCTCGAGATACCGCTGCTGGATCTCGTCGGTCGGGGGTTTCGCTCGCTGCGCCACCGCAACCCGAGGCGTAGTACCCCGCTCGTCAGCACTCGCCATTGGATCTCTCATTCGTTGAGCGCGTAGTGGCTTCCTCTACCAGGTGAGCGGCGTCAGCCGCTGACCCTCTCGCGCACCTGGGCCACCCACTTGAGCGACTGCAGGTAGGCCAGCGATTTCGGCCGCCGCAGGACGGTCGCGCTGCGAAGCGAGAGGAGGAACTCCTCGGGCCCGTCGAAGCGACGCATCCGCAACGCACCCGTACCCACGCCCTGGAGGACGTGGGCATCCGAGCCTGCCCCCTGCAGCAGGCCGTACTTGCGCGCGAACCGGAGTGCCTCGTCGTTGTAGGTGTCGAAGAGGAGCCTCGCGTTGTAGACCTCGAGCACGTCGATGTCGCTCAGGTGCCGATGGAGCGTCGCGGGCGAGGGGATCGCGTGCAGGCGGTCGAAGGGGTGCGGCACGTACACGATGCCGTCCTGCTCGCGGATCGCCGCGAGGGTGTCGGCGAACGACATCCCTCGCGAGATCTCCTCGTGCAGGAAGAGACCGATGACCTCTCCGTCGCTCTCGGTCTTGACCTCCTCGGCAGGGATCACGATCAGCGGGCGTCCGCGGGCGAGCGCGATAGTCTCCAGCGACCCGCCGAACACGTTGTGGTCGGTGATCGCGATAGCCCCGAGTCCCTCCGTCACGGCATGGTCGACGAGTGCTGCCGGCTCGATCGAGCAATCGCTCGAATGGCTCGTGTGCATGTGGAGGTCGGCGACGATCCACTCGCGGTCGCCGAGGGGCTCTCCCGCCTCGCGTCGCGGCCGTCGTCGCCGGCGCGCGTCGAGATAGTGGGTCTCCACCTGCTCGGCAACCCGGGCGAAGGTCTGGTCGGCGACCGCGACCCGCCGGCGCTCGCCGTCGGCCACCCGGGCGTCCTCGTCCTCGAGGTAGCGGAGAAGCGCTGCGGCGGCGAGCTCGGGCTGCCTCTCGACACCCGGTGGATCCACGATGGCGCACCCGGCCGCCGCGGCCTCGTCGCGTAGCCGCGCCAGACCGTCGAGCGAGGGGATCACGATCGCCGCCTCCCGGAGCAGCTGCGTTCGCGCCTCCGCTCGAGGCGCGGTGCGCACATGGACGCGGTCGCGAAGCGCGAGTGGGATCGACGGCCGTGCCGCCATTCGGAGCGTCCGCAGGAGGATCGCCTCCCAGCCGTCGGCGCCTCGAAGTGCTCGCAACGCGGCGCGGATGACGGGCCGGCCGCCCGCCGTGCTCTCGATCAGCACGAGGCGCGCCTTCGGCGCGGGTGCGAAGAGCGCCTGATCGACTCCGGGTGGGACGATGCTGTACGCCCCGGTGAAGCGCAGAGCGGCACGCCGGGCGATCTCCTCGCTCGTCGCGAGGAGGGTGTCGATCCGCGCCAGCAACCGGTCGCGTTGCGTCCGACGCGGCGGGAAGCCGAGACGGTCGGGATCCACGAACGTCGCCGCGGTCGTCGAGCCTGCCTCGAGCAGGGCAGCGTACGAGAGACCCGCGACGCCAGGGTCGAACCCGTGCACGACATCGAAGCCCCCGCGCCGAAGCGCCGTCGCGGCGGTCGCTCGCAGGCCGACGGGGATGCGAACGGCAGAGCGGGCAGAAAGGGGCATAGTCGGGCAACACGCGACGACCCCCTCGAGCCGACCCGTCTGGAGCGCCCGCCGCCCGGCGACGAGATCGGCCGAACGCGACGACGGCGCGAGCACGACGACGTCGTTCCCACGGTCGCGCAACCCGTCGGCGAGGCCCGCGACGTGCTCGTTCGTCTCGTGCGGCACCGACCACGCATGTGGGGTGACGAGGCAGACTCGGAGCGTCACGGTGGCGGATTGTAGGCGCGGCGCCGTGCTCGGCCGGGCTACGCTCGACCCGTGGACGAGGTGACCGTCACCGTTCGGGCGAACGGGCCCTACAAGGTGATTGGCCCGTTCACCCTGGTCGACGCGGAGGGACGGGAGCTCGTGCTGCCCGAGGGATCCGCCGTCGCGCTCTGCCGGTGCGGCCGGTCGCAGACGAAGCCGTTCTGCGACGCGTCACACAAGCGAACCGGCTTCGTCGCGGACGACACGGCTCCTCGCCTCGAGACGAGGCCCGTCGACCGGGGCGAGAGCGGCGACGCGAGGTCGAGCTGACCGGCAGCGCCGAGGTGCGGGGCGTCAGCCGCGACGGCGGAGGAGGAGGCGCTCGCCGGGGGCCAGGTTCGGCTCGAGGCCCCCGTCGGTCGTGACGACGAGCTCCACGTCGTCGAGTGTCGCGAGGACGCGGCCGGTCGTGTGGGACGAGCTCGTGAGGCGGCTCACGAGCGGCGTGAGGACGTAGGCGAGTACCGCGAGGATCCAGACCGCCGCGAGTGCCTTTCCCCACCCGTCGTACCGGTCGTCCGTCCAGACCGCGACGTCGGTGAGAAGCGCTGCGAGTGCCGAGAGGACACCTGCCGCGAGCGCGAGCCGCTCGCCCGCCGCGCCGCGTGCCATAAGCCACGCGGTCGCCCAGAGAAGACCGGCGAGCAGGGTCGCGAGTGCGGCCCACGCGAGCTCCCAATCGCTGTCACCCGACTCCTCGAACGTTCCCCAGATCGCCGGCAACACGAGCAGGAAGCCGAGCGTCGCTCCGGCGACGAGCGCCCATCCGACCCGCTGGCCGCGCTCGACGACGGTCAAGCCCGCGAACGAGGCACCACCCGTGAAGAGGACGAGTGCGAGCGTCGCGATGATCCGGCCATCCGTCTCGGAGAAGTCGCCGCGGACGATCGAGAAGAGCGCCACGAGGGCGGCGACGACGGCGAGGACCGCCGCCACCGCCCACGCGAAGCGGGCGCTGGGTCGGATCGACACGTCAGGCCGTCGCCTTGACCTTCTTCGCGGCCCTGTAGGCGTTCTTCCTGATGAAGGTCTCCGTATTCTCGTGCGCCTCGCTGTCGATGATCTGCACCGGCGGCGACTTCATCAGATAGCTCGAAGGGGCCCCGAGCGCGCCCGAGATCCCGTTGTTCAGGGCGAGCTTCGCGAGCCGGACGGCGTCGATCACGATTCCGGCCGAGTTCGGTGAGTCCCAGACCTCGAGCTTGAGCTCGATGTTGAGCGGCACGTCGCCGAACGAGGTGCCCTCCATCCGGATGTAGGCCCACTTGCGGTCGGTCAGCCACGGCACGAAGTCCGACGGCCCGACGTGGACGTTGTCGTCGCCCATGTCGTAGTCGAGCATGGACGTCACAGCGTTCGTCTTCGAGATTTTCTTCGACTCGAGGCGGTCGCGCTCGAGCATGTTGCGGAAGTCCGAGTTGCCGCCGACGTTCAGCTGCATCGTCCGGTCGAGGTGGACGCCCCGCTCGCGGAAGAGGCTCGTCAGCACCCGGTGGGAGATCGTGGCGCCGACCTGCGACTTGATGTCGTCGCCGATGATCGGCACGCCCGCGCCCTCGAAGCGCTTCTGCCAGTACGGCTCGCGCGCGATGAAGACGGGCATGCAGTTCACCATCGCGCAGCCAGCCTCGAGAATCAGCTCGGTGTACCACCTGGTCGCCGCCTCGGAGCCGACCGGGAGGTAGTTGACGACGACGTCGGTGCCCGTCTCGCGGAGGATCTTGACGATGTCGGCCGTCTCGCCAGGGGCCTTCTCGACGATCTGCGAGATGTACTTCCCGAGCCCGTCGTGGGTCATCCCGCGGGAGACCTTGATGCCGGTCTTGGGGACCTTCGCGAACTTGATCGTGTCGTTCGGATGCGCCCAGATCGCGTCGGCCAGATCCTCGCCGACCTTTCCCTTGACGACGTCGAACGCCGCCGTGAACTCGATGTCCGAGATGTGGTACCCGCCGAGGTCGACGTGCATGAGGCCCGGGACGAACGCGTCCCGGTCGGCGTCTTTGTAGTACTCGACGCCCTGAAGCAGGGAGTTGGCGCAGTTGCCGACGCCGATGATCGCGACGCGCACCTTGTCCTTCCGGCGCGCACCGTTCCTGGAGCCGTTGATCTCGGGCATGGGGTGTTCCTTTCTGCGGCTCGCGCCGGAGGGCGGCCGTCTGCTGGCTGTGTCGGGCGGAATGCCGAGGCCGTCCGCGAGCGTGCGGACGATCACGTCGTTCGTCGACGACGCCGAGCGGGCGGCCTCGGCCTGGATCTCCCGCTTCAGGGTCTCCGGCATCCGGAGGAGGACGACGGGGCTCGAGCCCGGCAGCGTGCTCTTCCGGCCGGTAGGGACGTAGTCGACTGCGAACGCGTCGGCAAGCAAGCTGACCGCCACGTCGTTCAGGCCGACGCGTTGCCGTGCCGTCTCGCGCACCAGAGCCGACTTGAGAGCGTCGGGCGCGCGCAGTAGCACGCCCTTTCGTGAGTTGCTAGCTGGCAAAGTGCTAGCACTATAGCACTTTTGATATTGAAGGACCGAAGGAGCTAGCAGCTCGGCGCTCTACCATCCGCTTCAGCGAGCGGCAGGGAGTGCGCTCGGTCTCCTCTGCTCGCCGGCGACGACCTCCGCGAGATGCTGGAGGAGTTTCCACGTCACGTCGGGATTCTCCTTGTCAAAGCGGCGAAAGTCCCAGAACGCGATGACGTCGACCATCGGCGCCAGGCATTCTCGCGACCTCACCCCAAGACGTCAGCGGCGGGCTGGAGAGGAGAGTCGCGTTTCTCTCCTCGCTCGCCAGCCCCGTCAGCCCGGCCCGTGTAGCGGCTCTACGCCGGCAGCGCCGGACCCCAGCCGAAGCACTCAGGAGGTCGCAAGGTCGCGGAGCTGACGCCGCACGAACAGGATCCGTTGCGCCACGGTGAGCCAGGCGAGGGCGGCGAGGGCGTAGATCGGCCACTGCAGGAGACCCCACGGGGCAAGCCCCAGGCCCACGGAGATGAGGACGACGCGCTCTACGCGCGAGCCGAACCCGACATCGCCGCGGAGGCCGATCGCCTCTGCCTTCGCCCGTGTGTACGAGACCAGGAACGAGCCGATCACGGCGGCGAACGCGGCCAGCAGGGCTACCTCGTTGTCGTCCCGCATCAACGAGAGCCCGATCGCGGCGAGCATCGCCGCCTCGCCGACGCGGTCGAAGGTGGAGTCGAGGAAGGCGCCGAACACGGTGCCCTTGCTCGCGGCGCGCGCGAGGGCACCGTCGAGGATATCGGCGACCGAGCCGACGACAAAGAGGGTGCCGCCGAGCCAGAAGAAGAGGAATTCGTTCCGCTCCTCGAACCCGACGAGCACTGCTCCGGCGAGGCAGAGCGCAACACCCGCGAGCGTCAGCATGTCCGGGGTCAGCTTCGTACGCGCGACACCCCGCATCGAGCGCTGGAGGATCTCGCGGGCGGAGGCCGTGTACTCCTGCTTGACGCGATCCAGCTGACTGACCCGCGGCGGGTTGCGCGGGTCGCTCACGCGACGAACGAGAGGACTCGCCGCAGATGGCCCCGGAAGAGGAACGCCGCGACGAAGAGCGCGATCGCGAAACCGGCCGCGCAGTCGAGCCAGTAGTGGTTCCCCGTCCCCATCACTGCAAAGGTCACCCACCCAGGCCAGACGAGCCAGAGAATGCGCGCGACCACCGAGCGGCAGACCGACGCCATCACGATCCCGACGATCAGCGCGTCCATCGCATGCAGGCTCGGCATCGCCGCGAAAGGATTGGCCGCAAACGAGATGAGACCGCTGTCGTGACTCAGCGACGAGCGCTCCGCGAGGGTGTCGGAGAAGCCCCACTCCGGGAACATCCGCGGCGGTGCCGTCGGCATCAGCACGTAGCCCAGGAGCCCGACGAGGTTCGCGCCGATCAGCCAGTTGCGGAAGTCGGCGAAGCGCTCGTGGTGGCGAAAGTACACCCAGAGCAGGGCGAACCCGACGACGGCGAACTGGGAAAGCCAGTACGTGTACGACGTCACGGCGACCAGGAGGTCGGAGCGCTCCACGAAGTCCTGCACCGCGGGCTCGACGAGCATGCGTACCTTGTTCTCCGCCTCGATCACGAGCGTCCCGTTCCAGAACGCCTCCGCGACGCCGCGGTCCGCGGCGCCGCGGACCGCCTGGTAGGCGGCGTAGAAGCCGAACCACACCGCGAACTGGAGGGCGAGGTGCGCCCACCCGCGCGGCAGCAGGCGTGCCTCCGCGTAGCCGGTCAAGCGGCAGATTCTATCCAGTCGCGTTCGTCGACACGCGTGTGGTGCCGTCTGTCACGATCGGCTCGGGGTCGTCCGAGAAGGAGGAGGAAGCGGTGAGCGGTGTCACGATCAAGCACGACGACGAGCTCGAGCGGGACTACGGCAAGTGGGTTCTCGTCCGGCGCTCCCTGGGCGTCGGCTCGTTCGGTCTCAACATGGTCGAGCTACCAGCGGGCGAAGAGATCCGCGAGCACGACGAGACCGACCGGGCGCAGGAGGAGGTGTTCCTCGTCCTCGACGGGAGCCCGACGCTGGTCGTCGACGGAACCGAACACAGACTTCGGCCAGGTTCGTTCGCGCGACTCGATCCGGAGCCGATGCGAACGGTGCGGAACGACGGCGACGCGGTCGCGCGTGTGCTGATCGTCTCTGCGCCCGTGTCGAGCGGCTACGAACCGATGGGCTGGGCCTGACGAGCACGTGTCCGACTGAAGTCGGACACGTGCGGCTAGCCACCGATATAGGACATCTCGATCCGCGGGAGCTCCGAGGTGCGCTCCGTGCGGAGCTCGGAGTAGCGGTCGGCACGCCGCGTCCAGACGGCGCCGATCGCCGCTGCGAGCTGGTCGTCGCTCGCACCCGAACGGAGCAGCGCCCGCAGGTCGGTGCCGCGAGCCGCGAAGAGACAGGTGTAGAGCTTCCCCTCGGCCGAGATCCGCGCCCGTGTGCAGTCGGCACAGAACGGCTGGGTAACGGACGAGATCACCCCGAGCTCGCCCCGCCCGTCGCGATAGCGCCACCGCTGCGCGACTTCACCGCGGTAGGCAGCCGCGACAGGCTCGAGTGGGAACACCGCGTCGATGCTCTCGACGATCTCGGCCGCCGGCACGACGTCGTCGAGCCGCCAGCCGTTCGTCGAGCCGACGTCCATGTACTCGATGAAGCGGAGCGTGTGTCCCGTCTCCCGGAAGTACCGGGCGAGCTCGACGACGCCGTCGTCGTTGACGCCGCGCTTGACGACCGCGTTCACCTTCACCGGCAGACCGACAGCTGCCGCCGCCTGGATTCCTTCGAGCACGCGGTCGACCGGGAAGTCGACGTCGTTCATCGCGCGGAAGGTTGCGTCGTCGAGCGAGTCGAGGCTCACGTTGACCCGGTCGAGTCCCGCGTCGCGGAGCGACTGGGCCTTGCGGGCGAGGAGGGAGGCGTTCGTCGTCAGCGTTAGATCGAGTCCCTCGATCGTCGCGAGCCGGGCCACGAGGCGCTCGAGCTCCTTGCGGAGAAGCGGCTCGCCACCCGTGAGCCTGATCTTCTCGACGCCGAGAGCGACGAACGCCCGCGCGACTCGCTCGAGCTCCTCGAAGCTCAAGAGCTCCTTGCGATCCATGAAACGGTGCTGCTGCCCGAAGACGGATTTGGGCATGCAGTACGCGCACCGGAAGTTGCAGCGGTCGGTGACGGAGATCCGCAGGTCGCGGACGGGCCTGCCGAGTGTGTCGTGGGGTAGCACCTCCAGAGGGTATCCGGTGCCATCCGACGCTCGGGGCGCGTTTCGAGCCTGGCCGTCGAGGGAATCTCCACGGTTCCCCATCCAATTCGAGGAGGACCGCGATGGAAGACGATCGCACCGAAGGCAAGCTGAAGCAGGGCGAGGGTGAGGTTCAGGAGAAGTGGGGTGACGTCAAGGAGAAGGTCGGCGGCGACGGCGATGCCGATCAGGCCGAGGGTAAGGCCAAGCAGGGCGAGGGTGAGGTCCAGGAGAAGTGGGGCGAGGCCAAGGACAAGGC
>Ga0183260_10004196_pt1 | contig 11492 bp, 11 predicted proteins | sample AntDrymUQ4972206_2_FD_129768 | JGI IMG/M metagenome (GOLD analysis project Ga0183260, IMG submission 129768) | Polar desert sand microbial communities from Dry Valleys, Antarctica - metaG UQ497 (22.06) (version 2) (version 2) | ecosystem: Environmental > Terrestrial > Soil > Desert | place...
GCCCGTAGCTCAGTGGATAGAGCAGCTGCCTTCTAAGCAGTCGGTCGCAGGTTCGAGTCCTGCCGGGCGCACTCGATGCGCCGCGCGAGCACCGGCAGGAAGTCCCGGCGTAGCGCTCCTGCAGTACGCCGGGCGACGACCCGCAGCCCTGGCTGGCCGGAACGGGAGCGCCGCGCAGCCGTGGGTCCGAACCACGTCCGTGGCAGACAGGAAGGCATGCCAAGACCCGGCGCATCCGAGGCCTGCCCGGGCATTCTCCGCTTTCGTTGACGCTCTTCGACGAACGGCGCTACGGTCCGCAGCGGTAGTGGGTGGACTTCCGTCGACAGTTGGTGACGGCGGCGCACCGCTGGCAGTGACACCCGGTTCGGCAGCTCCGAGTGCGATGACCGAGCGCTCGCCCGGTCCCGGCACCGCTCACGAGAGGCGGCAGTATGAGTTACGACCCCAGGACGGCGACCGGAATCCCCACCGAACCGGTCGGTTCGCTCCCGAGGCCCACCACATTGCAGGAGGCCTACGCCAAGTACGACAAGGGCGAGATCGGCAAGGACGACCTGGAGAAGGAACAGGACGCCGCGGTCAAGGACTCCGTCGAGCGCTTCGAGGCCACCGGCTCCCCGATCATCTCCGACGGCGAGCAGCGCTGGTCGTCGTTCGCCACGTACCCCATCGCCGACACGCTGGCCGGCACCGGCCTGGCCCCGGGTCTCGGCCCGGGCGGGCAGTTCTTCGCCATCTTCGCCGACGGCCACGGCCGCCAGTTGCCCAAGTTGGAGAGCGGGCCGTTCAAGTACAACCAGCACGCGGCGGACACGTTGAAGAAGTCCAAGCCCTACGCCAGCAAGCCGATGAAGCAGGCCGTGATCGCCCCTTCCATGCTGGCCCTGCTCTATCCGCTGAAGGACCCGGTGGAGGGCTACAGCCGCGACGAGTTCGAGGCCGCGCTGATCGACGAGTGCGAGAGGGACATCCGGGAGGCCTTCGCCGCCGGTGCCGAGCGGGTATCCGTCGACTTCACCGAGGGCCGCCTGGCCACCCGTGAGGACTCGCGCAACCCGTGGACCGGCGCCGGCCTGCTGCCGCACTTCATCGAGCTGAACAACCGCGTCATGGAGCGCTTCTCCGCCGAGGAGCGGACGAACATCGGTATCCACACCTGCCCCGGCGGGGACCGGGACTCCGTGCACTCCGCCGACGTGCCCTACAACAACCTGCTGGGCTCGATGTTCGATATCAACGCCGGCTACTTCCTGATCCAGCTCGCCAGCGAGCGGGACAAGGACCCGGTGTACGAGACCATCGGCAAGCACTTGCGCTCCGACGCCGAGGGCGTCACCCAGATGGCCTACATCGGCACCACCGTGACCCAGAGCCCGCGGGTCGAGTCGGCCGAGGAGATCGCCAAGCAGCTCGTCCGCGCGGCGAACTTCATCGACCGGCAGCAGCTCGGCTCCACCGACGACTGCGGGTTCTCGCCGTTCAGCATCGACGAGAAGCCGAACCACGGCTCCCCGGACTATGCCCGGGACATCGCGTTCCAGAAGATCACCAACCGGGTGGAAGGCACCCGGCGGGCGGCGGAGGAGCTGGGCGTCTCCTGAGCCCGCTCCCCTCGACTGGTGGGCCCGCGTCCGACGGCGCGGGCCCACTGTCCTCCGTGGACATCCGCCCGATTGCGCCCGACGAGCGGCCGGCGGTGCTGTCCCTGGTGCGCCGGGCGTACGCCGAGTTCGAGCCGTACCTCGAGCCGGACCGATGGATACGGATGAACACCAACCTGGCCGGCGTCGTGGCCCCAGCGGCGGAGGGGCTGCTCTTGGTCGCCGTCCGGAACGGTGAACTGGTCGGCACGGTCACCTACCTGCCGCCCGGGCCGCGCTCCTACGGCTACGTGCCGACGGAGTGGGCGGTGATCCGGGTGCTCGCGGTGGACCGGGCCGCCCGCGGCCACGGCATCGGCCGGCGGCTCGTCGCGGACTGCCTGCATCGGGCGACCGCGGACGGCGTACCGGCGGTTGGGCTGCACACCGCGGCGATGATGCACGCCGCCCGTGCGCTCTACCAGAGTGCGGGCTTCACGCCGCGGCGGGAGTTCGAGCATCTCGGGGCTCGGTTCTGCGTCTACGGCCGGGATCTGCCGGCTCGCTGACTCCGTCTGGGGGGTACTGCGCGTCACTATTGACGCGAAGCAGCCACCGCGACGGGTGCACCGGTGAGCTGGCCCCGGACCTGCGCGGCGCCCTCGACCATGGCCGAGAGCTTGGCCCGGGCCACCGCCGGGGGAACGTGGCGCAAACCGCAGTCGGGGTTCACCACCAGCTTGTTCGCGTCGATCACTTTCAGCGCGCGACGGATCCGGCCGGCCACGACCTCCGGGGTCTCGACCTGCTCGCTCTTGACGTCGAGTACGCCGAGGCCGAGCGCCCGGTCCCAGCCCAGCTCCGCCACCGACGGCAGGTCCTCATCGCCCTTGCGGGCGAACTCGAGGACGAGCTGATCGACACCCGCGTCGAGGACCGCGGGGAAGAGGAACGTGTAGTGCCCCTCCCACGACGGGCGCGCGTAGCGGTTGCCGTAGCAGACGTGCAATGCCCAGGTCGCCTCGACGCCCGCGGTGACCACGTTGATCGCCTCCACCGCCAGTCCCACCTGCTCGGGGTACCCCGCGAGGAACGGCTCGTCGATCTGCAGCATGGTCGCCCCGGCCTCGACCAGCGCCCGCGCCTCGGCGTTCAGCGCGTGGGCCAGGGCGAGGACGAGTTCGCGGCGGTCGCCGTACACCTCGTCGCGCAGCCGTCGGGACAGCGAGAACGGACCGGTCAGGGAGAACTTCACCGGGCGTTCGGTGAGGGTCCGGGTGAACCGGAACTCCTCGGCCAGGCCGACCGGCTCGGTGCCCAACGGGGAGGTCACGGTCAGGTCGTAGTAGTCGAAGTAGAACGACTTGGAGCTGGTAGCCGCACGGACGCCGGGCATCCGGGCCAGCAGGTAGTCCACGTCGTTGTCCCGGCGCAACTCGCCGTCGGAGACGATGTCGATGCCGGCGAGTTCCTGGTCCTTGACCGCGGCCTTGATCGCCGCATCATGGATCTCGCTGAGGTGGGCGGCGCTCAACCGGCGACGGTGGTAGTCGGTCTTGAGCCGCTCCAGCCACTCCGGCACGGAGTACGAGCCGACGACCGTAGTGGGCAGCAGCTGCACTAGTCCCTCACCTGCGCCGTCATCGTGGTGATGTTGGTTCCCTTGCGATGCGCGAACGGCGCGAACCGGACGTCCATCCCCTTGCGGGAGCCGATGTGCGCCAGCAGCGGCCCGTTCACCCAGTTCACCACCGACCCGTCGTACTTGCCTGGCCCGCGGAACCCGGTCCGGCTCTGGCCGACGTCGGTGATGAACAGGTCGTGGCAGACCAGCCGGCCGAACGGGTGCAGCAACGGCAGGGTGTCGGCGAAGCTCGCCACCGCGCCGTTGTTGACGTTGATGCGTACGTCGCCGTAGGCGTCGAGCAGCGGGCGCAGCATCTCCCCCGAGAGGGCCGGGGTGATGGCGTAGCTGTCCAGCCCGGGCAACGGGACGAACCGCTCGGCCCGCTGCAGGCCCTGCCACGTGCGCCGCCAGAAGTCCACTGCCGCGTCGGTGCCGGCGAAGCACGTCGGCATCGCCTCGGCCAGCAACTCGGGCCCGATCTGGAACAGCTTCTGTACGAGTCCGGGCAGTTCGCCGACGGGGACGCCGGTGCTCTCGGAGATCTCGGCGGCCGACTCGGCGGTCAGGTAGGCGCGGGTGTCGACCCGGAAGGGCTGGCCGCCGATGTTGACTACCTCGTCGCAGGGCAGGTTGTCGTAGACGTTGGAGATGTAGACCAGGAAGACCTTGTACCGGAGGAAGCCCAGCGCCGTCGTCGGCGTCGTCGCGTCGAGCACCAGCGAGCTGACGTGGTCGCCATGGTCACCGACCGTCGTGCGGGCGATGTCGAGGACGTGCGGGGAGTAGTCGCACATCAGGTAGTGCAGGCGCCGGTAGTACCCGCGGCCGTTCTCCTGGTCCACCGTGCGGAACTCGTCGAGCCAGGCCTTGGCCTGGTTGCCGTTGCCCACGCCGAGCTCGACGACGTACAGCTCATCCGGCAGCGACTGCCGCTGCGCCAGGTCGTCCCAACTCTTGACCAGATCGGCGATCAGCTCGCGCACCGAGCCGCTGTTGGTGGCATCGCTGCTGCCGCCGGGCAGCGTCGACTCGTACTCGTGGCCGGTGGCCTTCTCCCACAGCTGCAGGTAGAGCCAGTAGAGCCGGTTGAACGCCCACATGCAGCCCTCGCTGCCCGGCGACCAGGTGTCGAGCCACACCCGCCCCGCGGGATCGCCCTTGCCGGCCAGCAGGGCGGTGGTCTCGGCGGCCAGCGAACCCTCACCGGTCCGGCGCAGGTCGACGGCGATCTCGAGTTCCTCGTCCGGCGTACCGGGGGCGATCTGCCGCACGTCGACGACGCCGCGGAAGTTGTGCTTGTACTGGATCCAGTCACAGACGACCCGGACCTTGGCCAGGTCCACGTCGCTGCCCTTGAGCACGTCCAGCAGCTCGGTGAGGGGACCGGCCACGTCGACCGCCTTGGGGCCGCGCAGCCGGGCCACCGGACGGACCTCGATGAGCACCGGCGCTCCCCACTGACGGGTGTCCTCGATGCTACCGGCGGGGTCGCCCGCCGGATCACATTCACCCGATCCCGCTCGCGCCCGGGCTGCTCGATGATCAGAGGCCGTAGGCCTCGAGCAGGCGGAGCCAGATCTCGCTCATGGTCGGGTACGACGGAACCGCGTGCCAGAGCCGGTTCAGCGGCACCTCGCCGACGACGGCCACCGTCGCGGAATGCAGCAGCTCGCCGATCCCGGGCCCGACGAACGTCGCCCCCACGATGACCCGGCGTTGCTCGTCCACCACGAGCTTGGCCCACCCGGTGTAGCCGTCGGCGTACAGCGCCGTACCGGCCAGCGCGCCGAGGTCGTACTCGACGGTCCGGACGTCCAGCCCTTCGGCGCGCGCGGCCTCCTCGGTGCGGCCGACGGAGGCGACCTGCGGATCGGTGAAGACCACGCTGGGTACGGCGGCGTGGTCCGCGGTGGCGGTGTACGCCGACCAGGCGCTGTCCCCGACGCTCTTGCCCTTCGCCCGGGCGACGATGGCCTCACCACACGCGCGGGCCTGGTACTTGCCCATGTGGGTGAGCAGGGCGCGGTGGTTCAGGTCGCCGGCGGCGTACAGCCAGCCGCCCTCGACGGCGGTGACCCGGCACGTGTCGTCGACGTCCAGCCACGACGCCGGCTCGAGGCCCACGGTGTCGAGCCCGAGGTCGGAGGTGCCGGGTGAACGACCGGTGGCGACGAGCACGACCTCAGCGGTGACCTCGCCGCCCGACGTCACGACGGTCGTCGGGCCGTCGCCGTCGCGGCGTACGCCGGTGATCTCGGTGTCGAGCCGGAGGTCGACGCCCATCTCCCGCAGCGCATCGGCGACCAGTTCGCCGGCGAACGGCTCGTTCTTCGCCAGCAGACCGGATCCGCTGACCAGCAGGGTGACCTCGGCGCCGAGCGCCCGCCACGCCGTCGCCAACTCGCAGCCGACGACCCCGCCACCGATGACCGCGAGGCTGGCGGGCACTTCGGTGGCGCTGGTCGCCTCGCGGGCGGTCCACGGCCGCGCGTCGGCCAGGCCGGGGATGGGCGGGACGCTGGCGGTACTGCCAGTGCACAGAGCCACCGCGTGTGTCGCGGCAAGGTCGGTGGCGCTGCCGTCCTCGGCGACGACTCGAACGGCGCGTTCGCCCGTGAGCCGGCCGACGCCGCGCAGGACGTCGATCGAGTTCGAGGTCGCCCATTCCACCTGGGAGGCGTCGTCCCAGTTGCTGGTGAACTTGGTCCTCCGAGCCAGCGTGGCCGCCGGGTCCACCTCACCGGTGACCGCTTGGGCCGCCCCGTCGACCGCCTTGGCCGCGTTGACCGCCTCGGCGCCGCGGAGCAAGGCCTTGCTGGGCATGCAGGCCCAGTAAGAGCACTCTCCGCCGACGAGTTCGGACTCGACGAGGACCGCGGTGAGCCCGCCGCGGACGGCGCGGGCGGCGACGTTCTCCCCCGTCGAACCGGCGCCGATGACGATGACGTCGTAGGTCTGCATGCGGCCTCCTAATGGCCCGTGGCACCGTTGCGGTCATGGCGGAGGTCCCGGTCGAGCTGTTCAAGGCCGCGCTCGGCCGTTTCGCCAGTGGAGTCACCGTACTGACGGTGCGCGACGACCTCGATGACCACGGGATTACGGTCACTGCCTTTGCCTCGGCGTCCCTGCAGCCGCCGCTGGTGCTGGCCAGCGTGGCCGCCTCGTCGTACCTGCACGAAGTGTTCCTCCGGCAGGATCTCTGGGCGGCGACGATCCTGGCCGCCGGGCAGCGCTCGCTGGCCACCCGGTTCAGCGAGGTGGGCCGGCCCAGCGCCCGGCTGCTGCTGGCCGACCTGCCGCACCGTCGGGGCTCGCTCAGCGACGGGCTGATCATCGAAGGTGGCCTGGCCGCGATGGAGTGCCGCACCGAGCAGCGGGTCGAGGTCGGCGATCACACCTTGCTGGTCGCCTCGGTGCTCGACGTCGCCTACGTCGCCGAGCGCGGGGCGCCGCTGCTGCACTACACGGGCCGGTACACGACCTCGGTCACTCCGCCGGCGTCGGGACCGCGAAGGCACACCGGGGATCCGTGGCCCGCATGACTCGTCGCAGCTACTGCAGATAGCCCTCGACCTCGCGGGCCGGCCGCTGCCGCGCCTGGTCCGGGTCGGTGCCGGCGCGGCGCAGCGCCTCACGCTGCCGCAGCTGGTCCCAGAGCTGGTCCAGCCCGACCTCGAGACCTTCGAGCCGGGTCTGGTCCTCAGGACTCAGCCCGTCCGGGTTCTGCCGGAGCCGGTGCTCCTCCTCGACCAACGCGGTGATCCGGTTTCTGATGTCGCTGTCATCCATGCCCTGATCCTCACCCGCGTGACCAGTCATCGCCACCGCCCGAGCTGGGCGCAAACCAGTTGATGCCGCCGTTACGTTCGGGCCGTGGCGAAGTTGGTGGACGAGCTCGACGTGGTCGCCGCAGAGACGGCTTTCTCCGGCGTGGTGCGCGTCGAGCGTGATGAGAGCGTCGAGCTGGTCAAGGCGTACGGGCTGGCCGATCGCGCCCACGGCATCGCGAACACGACCGACACCCAGTTCGGGATCGCCAGCGGCGTCAAGGGATTCACCGCGCTGGCGGTCGTGAGCCTGATCGAGGACGGCGTACTCGAGCTGAGCACCACCGCGCGGTCAGTGCTCGGTGACGACCTGCCGCTCATCGGTCCCGACGTGACCGTCGAGCACCTGCTCACGCACCGCTCCGGGATCGGGGACCACGTCGACGAGGACGCCGGCGGCGACATCGCCGACTACGTGCTGCCCGTCCCGGTGCACGAGCTCCTCGACACCGAGCAGTACCTCCCCGTGCTCGAGGGTCTGCCGCCGAAGTTCGCCGCCGGCGAGCGGTTCTCGTACTGCAACGCCGGGTACATCGTGCTGGCCTTGATCGCCGAACGCCACAGCGGCGTCAGCTTCCACGAGCTGGTGCGGCAGCGGGTGTGCCAGCCCGCCAGCATGCACGACACCGACTTCCTGCGCTCGGACGAACTGCCAGGCCGGGCCGCCCTCGGCTACCTCGGCGTCGACGGCCCGCGCACGAACGTCCTGCACCTGCCCGTCCGCGGCAGCGGTGACGGCGGCATCTACACCACCGCCGCCGACGTCCACACGTTCTGGTCGGCGGTTCATGGGTGGGCGCATCGTGCCGCCGACCTGGGTCACGGAGATGACCAGACCGCACAGCGACGTACCGGAGGAGTCGATGCGGTACGGCGTCGGCTTCTGGCTGCACGAGACCGGGTCGGCGGTGACGCTGATAGGGGGCGACGCGGGCGTGTCGTTCCACACCGCGCACGACCCGGTCGCGAACACGACTTGCACCGTGCTGTCCAACACCTCCAACGGCGCCTGGCCCGTGGCCCGCCGCATCGGCGGTCTCCCGGGCTAGCCGGACCTCGGGTCGGTACTGAACCGGCCCACGTCCACCGCGCCGGTGTCAGCTGGGTGGTGAGCGCCAAACAATCGCCGACACCGTCGAGGGTTGGGTCGGACAGGGCGGGCTAGACCGGCCACGCTGAACTCGGGCCGACTTCGCGAGCAGCAGATAAACCTTTCGCCGGTCCGGGGTCTGTCTCTCGGTGGAGGGATGATGTCTGCAGCCGCGATGGGGGTCACTGCCGTGCACGGGACCGGCGTCGAACTGACATGGGCAACGGCTGATCTTCGGGCGGGCGATGTGGTGGACGTACAGGCTGAGTTCACCGCCTTCTTCCGCACCGAGTTCCCCCGCGTCGTGCGCACCGTGACGCTGGTGCTGGGTGACCGCGGGCGCGCCGAGGAGATCGCCCAGGACGCCTTCGTCCAGCTCTTCGACCATTGGCGCAAGGTGTCTCGCTACGAGCTGCCTGAGGCTTGGGTGCGTCGGGTGGCGATCCGGATGGCCAACCGGACCGCCCACCGGGAGCACCGGCGCCGGGTACTCGAGGACCGCGCTCAGCCGGTCGGGACGACGCCTGGGCTCGACACGGTCGACGCCGACGTCTACGCGGCGGTCCGACTGCTTCCGTTGAGTCAGCGCACTGCGGTCGTCCTGTTCTACTTCGAGGACCGGCCGGTAGCCGAGATCGCCGACCTGCTCGGCTGCGCTCCGGCCACCGCGCGGGTGCACCTGCACAAGGCCAGGCGGCGGCTGGCCGCAACCCTGGGCGGCGAGGTGGACGATGACGTTTGACCACCGGCTCCGCGAGGGACTGCACCGTACGGCGGCGGCCAGCCCGCCGGCGGACGTTGAACGGTCCCTCTCCCGGGTGGTGATCGGGCGGCGCCGTCGGGTGTGGACCCGCAGAGGGGCGCTGGGCTTGGTCGCGGCCGCCCTGGTCACCGGTATGGCCGTTGGCGTGCCCGCGGTGGTGGACGAGCTAAGGAAGCCGCCGGAGTCCGGGGTGTTGGCGCCGGGTGTCCGTCCGGGTCTACCCGGTGTGTACGTCGTCGACATCGGCGACTCCGCGCTCGCCGCACAGCATGCGATGTCCGGGCGCTGGGAGATCGAGCTGCGGCTAGACGGCACGGCGCTGTTCGACCCCCCCGACGCCTTCCGAAGCCCGACGTCCGGCATCTCCTACCGCGTGGAAGGAAACGAAGTGCGCGTCGACGCATTCAACAGCGATCCGCTGTGCTTCGTGTCCCAGGTCAGCCCCCCGGTGGGCATCTACCGATGGACCCGAACCTCAGAAGCGCTGCGATTCGTCCCGGTGTCCGAGACCTGCGCCGCGCGCGAGCTGTTGTTTGCCGGCCAGACCTGGGTCGTGCAGCCATGACCCGCCGGCGACGAGCGACCCTGCCGGCAATGCTTGCCAGTGCGATGGTCCTGGTCGCGACAGCGTGTACCGATGACGCGGACCCCCCCGCGGATGCTCCTCCGTACGCCGACGTGCCCTGCCCCCTGGAGGTCAGCTCGCTGGTGGTAGGCGAAGCGGTGTGCGGCTACCTCACCGTCCCTGAGAACAGGGCCGAGCCGGACCGGACGATCCGCCTGTTCGTTGTACGGGTACCGGCCCCGGAGTCAGCCCAGGACGCGGAGCCGATCTTCGTGGCGGGAACCGATGTTGCCGACGTGCCGAACATCGCTGGAATCGCACCGATGGCGCAGCGAACCGGCCGTGAGGTGATCATCCTCGATCCTCGCGGCCTTGGTCATTCGGAGCCGGCCCTGGACTGCGCCGAAGTCCGTGACCTCTCTGCCCCCGCTCTGGAGACGGCTACCGACGACCCGGTCACCAGGGACGCCTTTCTGGCGGCGGTGGCGGAGTGCCATGAGCGGCTGACGGAGGACGGGATCGACGTTTCGGCGTACAACCTGACCGAGATGGCGGCCGACGCCGAGGATCTGCGCCGGGCGCTGGACATCGACACCTGGAACGTCGCGACGTTCGGCACCGCGTCGCGGATCAGCTTCGAGATGCTGCGCTCGTCTCCGGAGCACATCCGGGCCGTCCTGATGGACTCACCGGAGTGGCCCGGGGTCGACCCGCGGGCCGTCGCGGTCACCGGGACGACCGACGCGCTCGCCGACGTCTTGGCCGCGTGCGCCGACGACGCCGCGTGCGCGGCGGCGTACCCCACGAGTGTCGAGTCGGTCACCGAGGCGCTGGAACAGTTCGATCGAGACCCCGTGACCGTCGTCGGCGGTCAGCCGCCGAATGACGGCACCGTGCGGTTCGACGCCGCCATGCTGCTGCGGGTGCTGCGCCACGCGCTCACCGGGGACAGCGTCGGCGGGCTCTACCTCCCCGAGGCCGTCCCGTCCATCGTGGCCGCTGCTCTCGCCGGCCGGACCGACGACCTCAGCGAGCTGGCGGGTCCACTGCTCGGCGATGACCCCTACTGCGCCGGCTACCAGCCCAGGTGCTCCCTTGACGGCAGAACGGTCAGCGCCGTCGACTACACGGTTCTCTGCCACGACATCGCGCCGTTCGCGGATCCGGCCGCTCCGGGTCGCCTGGCCGCCGATCGGGTCGGCTATGCGACCGCGTTCGGTCGCAGCCCCTACCTCGACCTCTGCGCGAGCTGGCCGGTCGGGGCAGCGGCGGGCGACATTGCCGAGGCGGTGCAGTCCGACGTGCCGGTGCTGGCCATGGTGGGGGCGTTCAACCCCTACGTGCGACCCGACCAGGCGGAGGACGGGCTCGACGGGCTCCGGAGCCTGACTCTGCTCATCGACCCGGCCGGCGGACACAACGTCATGCCGCGCACTGACTGCATGCTCGACCTGCGCCAGGCCTTCCTGGACGACCCGAGGCAACCCGTGGCTGCCGATTGCCTTGAGGCGGTCAGCGCCGTCTGGCCCCTGCCCTGAAAGGAGAACCATGTCTCGCCGCCTGCACATCGTCCTGGCCCTTTCCTTGGCCGTCGCCGCCCTCACCGCGTGCGGCGGTTCCGAGCCCACTGCAGCACCGAACGAACGCCCGCCGTCGACCGCAGCCGCTACGTCTGGACCGGCATCGACAGCCACGACGCCACTGGACGGATCGTGGCGGCTCGAACTCACGGAGGCGGAGATGACGACGACGCTGACGGCCGCTGGCTACGCAGGCGTGGCCGAGGAGTTCTTCGCGGCCGAGGACATAGAGGGAGCCATTACCCAGGTCCTGACCATCGAGGCTGACCGGTTCGCCTTCGCCTACCAGTCCGGTGCCCAACCGTGGCATGTGGGCTGGCGAGGACCCGCGGAAATCATCGGCGACGTGGTGACTCTGAAGGACGAGCTGTCCACCGGGGAGGACACACTGCGGTGGACAGTGACCGGCGACGAGTTGACCTTCGAGATCGTCGACACCGTCGACGAGGTACTCAAA
>Ga0183260_10004197_pt1 | contig 11488 bp, 4 predicted proteins | sample AntDrymUQ4972206_2_FD_129768 | JGI IMG/M metagenome (GOLD analysis project Ga0183260, IMG submission 129768) | Polar desert sand microbial communities from Dry Valleys, Antarctica - metaG UQ497 (22.06) (version 2) (version 2) | ecosystem: Environmental > Terrestrial > Soil > Desert | place...
GAGCGCGTCGAGGATCTCGCCCGCGAGCTTGTCCGGCATGCCCTTCTCGCGCCGGTCACGGGCAAATGTGACGAGCCAGCGAATGGCCAGTGTCCGCGCGCGTCGCGGCTGCACCTCGATCGGGACCTGGTAGTTCGCTCCGCCGACGCGGCGGCTCTTGACCTCGAGCACGGGCGTCACCGACTTGACGGCCTGCTCGAGCACCTCGACCGGGGGCTTGCCGCTGCGGGTGCCAACGGTCTCGAGAGCGCCGTAGACGATCTGCTCTGCCACGCTCTTCTTCCCGTCGTTCATGACGCGGTTGATCACCTGCGTCACCAGGGGCGACTCGTAGAGGGCGTCGGGAGTCACCTCCCGCGCCTGGATGTCGGCACGGCGGGGCATGTACTACCTCTTCTTCGCGCCGTACTTCGAGCGGCCCTGCCGGCGGTCGGTGACGCCGGAGGCGTCGAGCGCAGCCCGGATCACCTTGTAGCGGATGCCGGGCAAATCACGCACGCGGCCGCCGCGGATGAGGACGACGGAGTGCTCCTGGAGGTTGTGTCCCTCGCCGGGGATGTAGGTCGTGACCTCCATCCCGTTGGTCAGGCGCACGCGGGCGACCTTTCGCAACGCCGAGTTCGGCTTCTTCGGCGTGTGCGTGTAGACGCGCGTGCAGACACCCCGCTTCTGCGGGGCCCCGCGGAGGGCAGGCGTCTTCGTCCGTGTCTTCGGCACGGATCGGCCTTTCCTCACGAGCTGATTTACGGTGGGCATGGAACCTCCGAAAGGACTCTTGACACAACAAAGGTCGGCGGGGGCAGCCCTGCCAACCTCGCTGCATGGTAGCCGAACGCCGTTTCCGGCGTCAAACCTGAATCCGCCTAGCGAAGCGCCAGGAAAGGCAGGTATTCCGTGAGATCGCCGTCGCTGACCTCCGGCAGTTCGTCGCGCAGGCAGATCGTCTGCCGCAACGCGAGTCGCTGCTGATTGACAGCCCAGGCGTCATAGCTGTTCTCGCGCGCAAGCGCCTCCAGAGCCGCCTCGATCGCGGGCCTCGCGGCCGCCAGCGGTACCAGGCTGAGGGGGCGCGCCGCTGCCAGCGGGCGCACCTGATACTTGCCGTCGATCCAACGCATTGCTGCCTTGCGGCCCGTCGCGACGGCGAACACGGCCGGCGGGGCGACCTCGCTCAACGCGAACCCGCGCTTGCGCCCGCCGAGCCATGCGGGAGCAGGCGTTGCCTCGACGAAACGCGCGAGCGTGCCGCCGTAGAGCGCGTGGTAGTCCGCCACCTGGCTCGCACTCGCGGAGGGAACGCGCAGGCGCTTGCGCACCTTCGCTCTGCGCAGCTCGTCACCGATCACGGAGCGGGCGAGTACGACGGAGGCGCCCGCCCGGACGAGGGCCGCCCGGTAGGAGGAAAGCCGGCCCCCGAAGCGAGCATCGATGATCATGCGCTCGGCGGCGAGAATCTCCCCCGTCGGCACGGACGTCTTCCCACTCTCGACGGCCCGGGCGAACAGTGCGCTCAGGGCCAACTGGCGGTCGCCGACGACCCGCGTCAGCGCCGCGATCGCCGCGCTGGTGACGCCCTGTCCGCCGACAGTGCACGTCACGCCTGCGGGAAACGAGAGCTGGCCCTCGCTGAGGGACGCGTCGAACCGGGGGCCAGCTGCGCGAGGGCCGTTGCACAGGCTTGCATTGCGGGCCCACAACCACACGCAGGCCGCCGCAGGCTTGTCGGGATCGACGCCTCGCTCGCCCCAGGTCGCCCAGCCCCAGGACCAGACCGTGGAGAACCTGAGCTCGGCGGCGACTTGTCGCGCGGCCAGCGCCTGCCACTTCACGGTTCGGAACCACGCCTCCGCCGGCTTCAACCCCTCGCGTCCACCCGTCCCCGCCTCCGTGTGGAAGCCGAGCATGATCCCGAGCTTGCTGACCGGGATCCCGAGGTCCGTGAAGTCGACGATCCCGCGGCGGAACGCCATCCGAAGCGTCCGGCTCCCCTGGATCGGGCCCTGCTTGGCGATCGTGGTGGCGGGGAAGTAGACCTCGCGGACGATGTCCGCCACCTGCGCCACCTGCCGCCACCAGTCGCCCGCCTCGCCGAGGGTGTACGGGGCGCTGCTGATGAGGAGGAACGGCCGGGCCCCGCGCGACGCGAGCGTCTGCAGGTAGAGCAGGACGTTCGCGCGATAGCGCGCGTTCGAAGTCGACCACGGGGTAGGCAGGTTGGCCCCGAAGAGCTCGTTCTCAGCGATCCACGGTCGGGCACAGGCCGAGGAAGCGGCGGCGTAATCGAAGAGGCGGTGCGCCCGCTCGACGACCTCTGCAGGGTTTGCCGGGGCGGTCGGCGTACCCACGCGCCTGCTGTTCAGGTACATGTCCCAGTAGACCGTCTTGCCGCCGGCGGCGCGGATCCGCGGCGGATAGATGAAGTTCGCGGCGGCCGAGACGACGCCCGGCTGCGCGAATGTGTCCCAGAACGGCACCGACCCGTCGGCGAAGTCGATCCAGAGCGGCTTTGCGTCCGGCAGGCCGCACTGCGCCGCGCGCGCAGGCTCGGCCACCGAGACAAGCCCGGCCAGAGCAACGCAGACGATGATCGCCAGTTTCTTCACCAGAACCCCGACCGGTTGTAGCAGACCGGCTCGTAAGAGGTCGTCCTCGTAGAGCGTTACGCGGCCCGATGGTCGACCTAGTCGAATGCGAGAGGCGGCCCGGAGGCCGCCTCTCTCACGACAGGGGTGTCGTTCGTTTCTAGCCCTCGCTGTCGAGCGGCGAGTCGATCTCAGGCACGTCTTCTGCCTCGGTCGACTCACGCGGCATCCCAGCGCCGTTGCCACCGTGCTCGGGAGTCCCGCCGAAGTCCACGTTCAGCGGGCCGAGCTCGAGGCCCTCGCCGTCGGAGCCGATCTCCTCGAGCGCCGCGAGCAGCTGCTCCTCGGTCTCGGGCCGCGTGTACGAAGGCATGGCGGCCCGGTCGGAGGGCTCCATCTCGATCGTGCGGTACTTCTTCAGCCCGGTCGCGGCCGGGATCAGCTTGCCGATGATCACGTTCTCCTTCAGACCGTTCAGGTAATCGGTCTTCCCTTCGATCGAAGCGTCCGTGAGCACCTTGGTCGTCTCCTGGAAAGAGGCCGCCGAGAGGAACGACTCGGTCGCGAGGGAGGCCTTCGTGATGCCGAGGATGAGCGGCTCGAACGTCGCCGCCTCCTTCTTCTCCTCGCCGACTCGGGCGTTCTCCCGCTCGAGCACGACCTTGTCCACGAGTTGGCCCGGCAGGAGCTCCGTCTGCCCGGAGTTCTCGACCCGGACCTTCTTCAGCATCTGGCGCACGATCAGCTCGATGTGCTTGTCGTGGATGTCGACGCCCTGCGACTTGTAGACCCTCTGCACCTCGGCCACGAGGTACAGCTCGGTCGGTGTCGCGCCGTGCAGCGGCCCCTTCAGGCGAAGGAGGTCGGCCGGGTTCAGCGAGCCCTCGTGGAGGGCGTCGCCCGGCGTGATCGTCTGCCCGTTCTTGACGAGCAACCGCGTCCGGCGCGGAAGCGCGTACGAGACCGGGTCGACGAGCTCACCCTTTTCGTCGAGCGCGTCGGTGTGCACTGTTACCTTCGGTCCGCGATCGGTCTCCTCGAGCTCGATCCGGCCGCCGACCTCGGACAGCTTCGCCACCCCCTTCGGGTTGCGCGCCTCGAAGATCTCGACGACGCGCGGCAAGCCGTGCGTGATGTCGGCACCCGCGACGCCGCCCGTGTGGAAGGTGCGCATCGTCAGCTGCGTTCCCGGCTCGCCGATCGACTGGGCCGCGATGATGCCGACGGCGTCGCCGATCTCGCAGGTCTCCCCCGTGGCGAGGAAGATGCCGTAGCAGGCCTGACAGACACCGAACTCGCTCCGGCACTTGAGCACGGAGCGGACGGCCAGGCTGGCGCCGTCGCCCTGCTCCCCGAGCGCCTCGAGGATGCCGGTCACGAGCGCGTCCGTGAGCATCGTCCCTCGCTGGGCCAGCACCTTCCTGCCGCCCGGCTTCTTGACGTCCTCGGCCAGCACCCGTCCGAGGACGCTCCTGTTCACTCCGTCCGGCGCGTGGATCGCGACGCGGATGTGATCGTGGGTGCCGCAGTCGTGCTCGCGGATGATCACGTCCTGGGCGACGTCGACCAGACGGCGCGTCAGGTAGCCGGAGTCGGCCGTGCGGAGGGCCGTGTCGGCCAGCCCCTTGCGGGCACCGTGTGTCGAGACGAAGTACTCGAGCACCGACAGGCCCTCCATGAAGTTCGCCTTGATCGGCCGCTCGATGATCTCGCCCTTCGGATTCGCCATCAGGCCGCGCATACCGGCGAGCTGCCTGATCTGCTTCGAGGAGCCACGCGCGCCGGAGTTGGCCATCATGTAGATGGGGTTCAGCTCCCGCAGGTTGCGCTCCATCGCGTTGGCCACCTCGTCGGTCGCCTCCGTCCAGATGTTGACGATCGACTCGTGGCGCTCTTCCTCGGTGATGAGGCCGCGCTCGTACTCACGTTCCTTTTCCCCCACCTGCTCCTCGTAGCGCCCAAGGATCTCCTCCTTGTCGGGCGGCACGATGATGTCGTTCTTCGAGATCGTGATCCCGGCCTCGGTGGCGTACTTGAAGCCGAGCGTCTTGATCACGTCGAGGACGCCGGCGATGGCGTGCGCGCCGTGGTGGTGAACGAGCTCGGCGATGAAGATGTCCATCTCGCGCTTGGACAGCGTGCGGTTGACGTAGGTATGGAGAGGGCCTTCGCCGTTACTGCCCACGGCCTCGGCGAGCGCGCGCTCGACCTCGGAGTTGAAGATGACGCGCCCGGGCGTTGTCAGCACGAGCTCGCCGCCCCAGCGGAACTGCATCGGCTGCTGCAGCCCGACCTGCTCGGCGCCGAGCGCGAACTCGACCTCCTCCTCGGAGCCGAACCGCTGCGGTCGAGGATCGAGCTCCTCGGGCGTGAGCGCGTTCAGGTCGACGGCCGAGTACGTGAGGTAGTAGCCGCCGAGCACCATGTCCTTCGCCGGAGTCGCGAGCGGGCGACCGTGCGCAGGCGAGAGGATGTTGTTGGACGACAGCATCAGGATTCGGGCCTCGGCCTGGGCCTCTGCCGACAGAGGCAGGTGAACTGCCATCTGGTCGCCGTCGAAGTCGGCGTTGAAGGCGTGGCAGACCAGCGGGTGCACCTGGATCGCCTTCCCCTCGACCAGCACTGGCTCGAACGCCTGGATCCCGAGCCGATGCAGCGTCGGCGCGCGGTTCAGCAGCACGGGATGCTCCGCGATCACCTCCTCGAGCACGTCCCAGACCTCGGGCACCATCGAGTCGACATGCTTCTTCGCCGCCTTGATGTTCTGGACGGACTTGCGCTCCACGAGCCGGCTCATGATGAACGGCTTGAAGAGCTCGAGGGCCATCAGCTTGGGCAGCCCGCACTGGTGGAGCTTCAGGCTCGGCCCGGACACGATCACAGAGCGACCGGAGTAGTCGACCCGCTTGCCCAGCAGGTTCTGCCGGAACCGGCCCTGCTTGCCCTTCAGCATGTCGGAGAGCGACTTCAGGGGACGGTTGCCCGGGCCCGTGACAGCTCGGCCGCGGCGCCCGTTGTCGAAGAGGGCGTCGACCGCCTCCTGCAGCATGCGCTTCTCGTTGTTCACGATGATCTCGGGCGCGCCCAGGTCGAGCAGCCGCTTGAGCCGGTTGTTCCGGTTGATCACGCGGCGGTAGAGGTCGTTCAGGTCGCTGGTGGCGAACCGGCCGCCGTCGAGCTGCACCATCGGCCGAAGCTCCGGCGGAATCACTGGAACTGCTTCGAGGATCATCCACTCGGGCCGGTTCTCGGACTTGATGAACGCGTTCTGGACCTTGAGGCGCTTGATCGCGCGCTGCTGCTTCTGCCCCTTCGACGTCCGGATCGTCTCCCGGAGCCCGTCCGCCTCGACGTCGAGATCGAGGTCCTTGAGCAGGTCGCGGATCGCCTCGGCCCCCATACCGCCCCGGAAGTAGACGCCGAAGCCGTAGGGCGAGCCGAAGCGGTCCTTCAGCTCCCGGAAGATCTGCTCGTCACTGACGATCTGCTTGATCTCGAGCTCGCGGAACAGCTGCCAGGTCTGCTCGAGCCGATTGACCGAGTCGACGGACGCCTCACGAGCGTCCGAGCGTCGCGACTCGATGTCGAGATACATCTCGCGCACCTTGAGCGACCACTGGACGATCGCATCCAGGTCCTCCTTGCGGATACGACCGTCGGTGCGCAGGCAGAGGTCGTTCGCGAGCTCCCGGATCGCGGCGGCGTCGGCATCCGGCTCGGCCTGGTCGAGTACCTCTACCAGGAGGCCGTTACCCAGATCGCGCGCACGCTCGAGGCCCTTCAGGTCGACCCCCGCCGTGAGCTCCTGATCGTCCTCCTTCAGCTCGCTCCCGCTGAGCAGGCCCTCGCGCACACGGTTGACGTGCTTCGTGATCGCGCCCTTCTTGGATCCACTCGCGCGCTCGAGCTCGGACTGGAGCGGCGAGAGCGCCTCACGGATCTGCACAGCAGCCGAGACGACCGTCTCCAGCTCGCGGGTCGACAGCTCGCGATCCTCTCGGATCGCTGCCTTGCGGACGAGCTCCCGGATCTTCTTCGAGTCCTCGGTCGTGATCTGCGGTGCCACCTGGAGGAAGAGGCCCGAGACCAGAGCTCGCACCTCCTCGAGCGGCGGCATGCCCTGCTCCTCGGCCCAGTTCGAAAGCCCTCGCGCCCAGAAGTCGTCGTCCTCGTCGAAGTCTCGGTCCGAGCTCTTCTGGAAGAAAGCTCGCCGCCGGGTCAACCGGCCCTCGAGGGCGGCGAGCGCCTCGTCGCGGTCGACGTAGATCTGCTCGGACTCGCCCTTGACCTTCTCCTCGAGCTCGTTGACGTCGGCCTCGCGCTTCTCGGCATCGACGGCCGTCACGATCGAGGCGGCGAAGTAGAGCACCTTCTCGAGCTCGCGCGGGGCGATGTCGAGCAGGTAGCCGATCCGGCTCGGCACCCCTTTGAAGAACCAGATGTGCGAGACGGGCGCCGCCAGGTCGATGTGACCCATGCGCTCGCGCCGCACCTTCTGCCGCGTCACCTCGACACCGCAGCGCTCGCAGATGATCCCCTTGTAGCGGACGCGCTTGTACTTGCCGCAGTAGCACTCCCAGTCCTTCGTCGGACCGAAGATGCGCTCGCAGAAGAGGCCGTCACGCTCGGGCTTGAGCGTGCGGTAGTTGATCGTCTCGGGCTTCGTTACCTCCCCCGACGACCAGTCGCGGATCTGCTTGCTGGACGCAAGCCCGATCCGGATTGCATCGAAATCGTTAATGTCGATCAAGGTTTTTCGCGCCCCTTCTCTGTCGTTCTGAGGATGTTTTCGTCGAGGAACGAGCCGGAGCTCATTCCTCGATCTCGAGGTCGACGACGTTGACGTCGGCGGCGAGCGGTCCCACCTGCTCCTGGACCTCCTCCCCGGCCGCCTCCTCCTGCGTGAGCTTCACGTCGGCGAGATCACCGAGGGTTTCGTCGGCAGGCAGGGTCAGCTCGCCAGTCTCGTCCATGCGCTCCTGTCCCTCCTCGACCTCCTGCGCGGCCGGCGCTCTGGCCGCGGCACGGAGCGAGCCGGGCGAGAGGTCGATGCCGAGCTCCTCGGCAGCCCGCAGCAGCTCGTCATCCTCCTCGCGCACCTCGACCGTCCGCCCCTCGTCCGAGAGCACGTGGACGTCGAGCGCGAGCGACTGCATCTCCTTCAGGAGCACCTTGAAGGACTCGGGGATCGAGGGCTCGGCGATGTTCTCGCCCTTCACGATCGCCTCGTAGGCCTTGACGCGACCCACGGTGTCGTCGGACTTGATCGTCAGCATCTCCTGCAGCGTGTACGCCGCGCCGTAGGCCTCGAGCGCCCACACCTCCATCTCGCCGAAGCGCTGGCCGCCGAACTGCGCCTTGCCGCCGAGCGGCTGCTGCGTGACGAGCGAGTACGGACCGGTCGAGCGAGCGTGGATCTTGTCGTCCACGAGGTGGAGCAGCTTCAGGATGTACATGTACCCGATGGTCACCTTCTGTTCGAAGGGCTTGCCCGTCTTGCCGTCGAAGACCCGCACCTTGCCGGAGGTCCAGCGCCCGGCGGGGCGCTTGTCGTTGACCCGGAACTTGATCGGGGAGTCGGGGTTCTGTCGCGTCCACTCCACGAGCGCCTCGTCGACGTCGGTCACGGTCGCGCCCTCGAAGACGGGGCTCGCGACGTGCACGGGGCCGTTCGCCGCGCCGTTCTCGGCGAAGACGCCGTGGGCGGCAGCCCAGCCGAGGTGGGTCTCGAGGATCTGGCCGATGTTCATGCGGCTCGGCACCCCGAGCGGGTTCAGCACGACGTCGAGCGGCCGGCCGTCCTCGAGGAACGGCATGTCCTCCTCGGGCACGATCCGGGCGATCACGCCCTTGTTGCCGTGCCGGCCGGCGAGCTTGTCGCCCTCGGCGATCTTCCGCTTCTTCGCCACGTACACGCGCACGAGCTCGTTCACGCCCGGCGAGAGGTCGTCGCCGCCCTCGCGCGAGAACGTCTTCACGTCGATCACCTTGCCGCCCTCGCCGTGGGGCACCTTCAGCGACGTGTCGCGCACCTCGCGCGCCTTCTCCTTGAAGATTGCCCGGATCAGCTTCTCCTCGGCGGTCAGCTCGGTCTCGCCCTTCGGTGTCACCTTGCCCACGAGCAGGTCGCCGGAGCCGACCTCGGCGCCGATCCGAACGATTCCGCGCTCGTCGAGGTCCTTCAGCGACTCCTCCGAGCGGTTGGGAATGTCGCGCGTGATCTCCTCGTCGCCGAGCTTCGTCGAGCGAGCGTCGATCTCGTACTCGTGGATGTGGATCGAGGAGAGCACGTCGTCCTTGACGAGGCGCTCCGAGATGACGATCGCGTCCTCGAAGTTGTAGCCCTCGAACGGCATGAAGGCGACGAGCAGGTTGGCGCCGAGCGCCAGCTCGCCCTGATCGGTCGAGCTCCCGTCGGCCAGCACCTGGCCCGCCTTGACCTTCTCGCCGAGACCCACGGTCGGCTTGTGGTGGATGAGCGTTCCCTGGTTCGAGCGCATGAACTTCGTCAGGGGGTACTCGTCGTTCGTGCCCCTGCCCTCGACGACGATCTTCTCGGCGTCGAGGTCGGTGACGGTGCCGGTTCGGTCGGCCAGGATCACGTCGCCGGTGTCGATCGCGGCCCGGTACTCGAGCCCGGTGCCGACGAGCGGCGCCTGCGTGATCATCAGCGGCACGGCCTGCCGCTGCATGTTCGCGCCCATCAGGGCGCGGTTGGCGTCGTTGTGCTCGAGGAACGGAATGAGCGCCGTGGCCACCGAGACGATCTGCGCCGGCGTCACGTCCATGAACTGGATCGCCTTGGGACTGGCCGTGACCGCCTCGCCCTCCTTCGAGCGGCAGAGCACCTGCTGCTCGAGGAACTTGCCGCTTCGCTCGTCGATCCGCGCGCTCGCCTGGGCGATCGTGTACTGCGCCTCCTCGGCCGCGTCCAGATAGACGATCTCGTCCGTCACCTTGGCGTTCTTGACCACGCGGTACGGCGTCTGGATGAATCCGTACTCGGAGACGGTCGCCATGGAGGCGAGCGAGCCGATCAGGCCGATGTTCGGCCCCTCCGGCGTCTCGATCGGGCACATCCGACCGTAATGCGTGGGGTGAACGTCACGCACCTCGATGGGCGCGCGCTCGCGGGTCAGGCCGCCCGCGCCGAGGGCGGAAAGCCGGCGCCGGTGCGTCAGCCCTGCCAGCGAGTTGGTCTGATCCATGAACTGCGACAGCTGGGAGGAGCCGAAGAACTCCTTCAGCGCGGCTACGACCGGCCGGATGTTGATGATCGTCTGCGGCGTGATCGTGTCGACGTCCTCCGTCGTCATGCGCTCGCGGACGACGCGCTCCATCCGGTAGAGCCCGACACGGAAGGCCTCCTGGATCAGCTCTCCCACGGTGCGCAGGCGCCGGTTGCCGAAGTGCTCGTACTCGTCGAGCTCGCCTCGGAGCGGATCACGACTGGAGGCGGCCCCGTCGGCGGCGAAGTCCTTCGAGTCCTCGGGCAGCCCCAGCCGCTTGGGCAGGTCGACGAGCCGCTGGACGAGCGAGAGGATGTCCTGCGTCGTCAGCACGCGCACGTCGTCCGGGACGTCCACCGAGAGCCGCTGGTTCAGCTTGTAGCGCCCCACCTTCGTGAGGTCGTAGCGCTTCGGGTCGAAGAAGAGCGTGCGCAGGAGATTGCGCGCGTTGTCGAGCGTGGGCGGCTCGCCCGGCCGCTGCTTCTTGAACACCTCGATCAGCGCTTCCTCCTCGCGCGTCGTCGTGTCCTTCTCGAGCGTCGCCTGGATGAAGAAGGAGTTGTCGAACAGCTCGAGGATCTTCTCGTTCGTCGACGTGTCGAGGACGAACCCGGTCGAAGGGTCCTCCGCCGGCAGCGCCCGCAGGAGCGTCGTGATCGGAAGCTTGCGCTTCCGGTCGATGCGGGCGTAGACGACGCCCTTCTTGTCGATGTCGAGCTCGAGCCAGGAGCCGCGCGAAGGCATGAGGTTCGCCGTGAAGACCTGCTTCTCCCGGTCCTTCGGCTCCATCAAGTAAGCGCCGGGGCTGCGCACGAGCTGCGTGACGATCACGCGCTCGGTGCCGTTGATGATGAACGTGCCCCACTCCGTCATCATCGGGAAGTCGCCCATGAAGACCGTCTGCTCGCGGATCTCGCCCGTCTCCTTGTTCACGAAGCGGACCGTCATCGAGAGCGGCACCTGGTAGGTCAGGTCCTTTTCGCGGCACTCCTTGATCGAGAAAGGCGGCTCGCCGAAGCGATACTCGCCGAACTCCACGGCAAGCGAGCCCGTGTAGTCCTCGATCGGTGAGATGTCGTCGATCGTCTCGCGGAGGCCCTCATCCATGAACCAGCGGAACGAGGACTTCTGGATGTCGATCAAATTCGGTAGTTCAAGAACCTGCTTCAGACCGGAGAAACTCTTGCGTGCGCGCGGCGCAGCGACCTTAGTGGCCAAGATGCGGCAGCCCCCTTACGAAGATAGAAATGCGGACAGGCGAGGACGACGGGCGGAACAGGAAAGCATAGCGAACGCCACCCGGCTCGCGCAAGGGTGGACGCCCGCCTGCTGCAGGCTTGGCGAAGTATAGCGAAGCGCTGGTCCCGCGGAGCGGACGAGCTACTGCAGATCAGCTGGGGGAACCTCCCGGTTCCCCCAGACCCCCTCCACCGGTCCGCTTCCGCGGACGAGCGCTTCGCGCTTCCCCCAGCGAGTCCCGGGCGCTTTGCCTTACTTCACCTCGACGACGGCGCCTGCCTCTTCGAGCTGACCCTTGACCGAGTCGGCCTCGTCCCGCGGGACGCCTTCCTTGACCGCCTTCGGTGCCGAATCGACGAGATCCTTGGCTTCCTTCAGGCCCAGTCCCGTCACCGCGCGAACGACCTTGATCACCTGGATCTTCTTGTCGCCTGCGGC